>JAESFG010000101.1_pt1 | contig 304832 bp, 303 predicted proteins | sample 9269371 | NCBI WGS metagenome assembly JAESFG01 (sample SAMN14506227, study PRJNA617093) | algae metagenome | isolation source: Aetokthonos hydrillicola CCALA 1050 (B3-Florida) and co-occurring... | place: USA: South Carolina | collected 2013-01-01
GCCAGCATGTAGGTGTTGGTCATGCGCGGCATCGGCACATGCGAATAGGACTGCCGGCGGCCGTTGCCGGTCGGCTTCATGCCCATCAGCCGGGCATTCTGCCGGTCCTGCATGTAGCCCACAAGCTTGCCATTCTCGATCAGCACGTTGTAGCCCGCAGCGGTTCCCTCGTCGTCGATGGTGATCGAACCGCGCGCGCCATCGATCGTGCCGTCGTCCACAACCGTCACGCCGGGGGCCGCGACCATCTCGCCCATCAGCCCTGCGAAGGCCGAGGTCTTCTTGCGGTTGAAGTCGCCCTCGAGCCCGTGTCCGACCGCCTCATGCAGCATCACGCCCGGCCAGCCGTTGCCGAGCACCACGTCCATCGTGCCGGCGGGCGCATCGTCGGCAGAAAGGTTGACCAGCGCCTGGCGCAGCGCCTCGTCGGCGCCCGCCTTCCAGCTCTCCTCGGTCAGGATCTCGGAGAACGGCCGGCGTCCGCCGAAACCGTAAGAGCCGGTCTCCTGCTTTGCGCCGTCGCCCGTCACCACCGAGAAATTGATCCGCGTCATCGGCCGCGTGTCCTTCATCCGGCTGCCGTCGGCCCGGATGATCTCCACGGTTTCCCAGGAGGCGGCGATCGAGGCGGTGACCTGCCGGACCTTCGAGTCGGCCGCGCGCAGATAGCGATCGATCTCCGTAAGCAGCGCCACCTTCTCCTCGAAGCTTGGCGCGCCGATCGGATTCTCCTCGCCGTAGCGGCGCGAATTGGTGCGCGCAGGTGTCGCAGCATAGGTGCCGCTATGGCCGCGTGTCACCGCCGTCACCGCTTCGCCCGCGCGCTTCAGCGCCGCCTCGGACATGTCCCCCGAATGGGCATAGCCGACAGCCTCGCCGGCCACCGCGCGCAGGCCGAAACCCTGGTCGGTGTTGAAGCTGCCGCCCTTGAGCCGCCCATTGTCGAAGGTCAGCGACTCCGACTGCGAATATTCGAGATAAAGCTCGCCATCGTCGGCGCCATAGAGCGTATCGGAAACGAAGGCCTCTACCGCCGCTTCGCTGATGTCGAAATTGGAAAGAAGGTCGGTCTTCAAGGGCTCACGTCCTTTTGTCATGTCGTTCCCATGTAGGCGCGACCGCTGGAGGAGGCAAGTGGCGAGATCCAGGCAGCCGGGCGCAGAGCCGCGCCGCCCGGCGGCCACGGATGGTCCTGTCCCGGCGGAATGCGGAGTCTTCTACGGCGTCAAGGGTTGCAGAGCGCGCAGAGGCCGGGATCGGCCGTGTCGGCGGCGACGACGGCCTCAATGCAGTGCCCGCATCCGGCGCAGCGGGTCATCTCCAGGCGGATCGCGCGCGTGGGCGCTCCGCAGGCGGCACAGGGCAGTCCCGCCAGCCGGTCCGACACCACGAAGCCCGGGCGGCTGCAGGCCGGACAGGCGCTCTGCATCCGCCGGATCAGGTCGCGGGTCGCCTCCGCGATCGCTTGCCGCCGCCGTGGATTGCGGTGCGCGCGCATGTCGGTCTCGACGAGTGCCGTTCCGCAGAGCTCGACGGCTTCCCGCACGGCCTTGCCGAGCGCCTGTACATCGCGGGCTTCCTTTGCAAGGAAGCGCTCGGGCACCGGACGATCGAGCGCCCAGCCGGTCACGATCAACCCCTGGTCCGGAAAGCCCAGGCCAAGGGCGAAGTCGAGCGCTTCGCCGCTGTCGCGGACCTGCTTGTTCAGGAAACTGGGCGCCATGTCGATGAATTCCCCGACCAGCTCCAGCTCTCCGTCACGCCGAGAAAGCAGCACGATCTCGCGGCCCACCGCCACAAAGGGAAAATGCGGATGCGGCCCGAAGCTTCCTTCGCTCGCAAGCCCGAATTCGGCTCCGGCATCAGCCGCAAGACCGGCGGCGATCTTGGCGCGCGCGGCATCGATCTGGCTGCCTGCGCGCGGGGTTTCGCGGCTGAAGGTGCCGAACTGGTCTGTGTCGATAGCAGCGGGAACGCTCACCTCGAGCCCCGTTTCGACACGGAGCAGAGGGCCGATGACGGCCTCTTTCTCATGCATGGTCGCGAGGACCGCACGTCTCCCGGCCCAGAACGGACCGGCTCCGACCCGGCCTGCGTCGGTGCTGCGGTCTCCCGGCCCGATCATGCGCCGCTCTTTGCCCTCTTCGAATCCGCGCCCTACGGCAGCGCCTCGTAGCCTTCCCGGAAGCCGTTGAGATCGACCGGGATGCCGATGCCCTCCTCGGGCGACTGGAAGACGATGAAGGTCGCCGTCTTGCCTGCGAGCAGCACCTTCAGCGTCTGCTCGTCGTCCTTAACCTTGGTGTCGTCGAGCACGACTTCCGAATAGCAGCCGTCCGAGAAGCAGCGCACGAAATAGGCCTTGCCGATGTCATTGCCGTCGACGTTCAGTCCGAGACCGTTCGGCAGGAGTACGCCGAGCGGCGCGAGCACGCGCAGGATCGTCGCCTTGCGATCGGCAGTCTTGAGGATGACCACCGAAAGTCCGACTTCGGGTCGATCGTCGGCGATGACATTCTGCATCAGCGCGCATTGTTCGCCGTTCGCGCCGGCCGGCTTGTCGCAGACGATCGACCAGGCGCCATGGTTGGATTTGACGACGCCGGGCTGCTGGGGCGACTGCTTGGGCTGCTCCTGGGCCAGCCCAGGCAGAGACATCGCCGTCAGGAGCGCGACAGTCGCGGCAAGCGGGCGCAGGAGACTACGGAAAACCATGAAAACCTCGGTGTCGAATCATTGCCGCCATCATAGTGCCGCCATGGAGGCGCACCAATGGCATCGGCCGCCGTGAAAACCCATCCGCCGGCCAATGTCCCAGCGGGGGCTTGTGCGGCACTGACTGCCGACGCCTCCGACCATGTCAGCTTCAACATCACCACTGGGGCAAAAGCGGGGCAAGCCGCTGGCGCAAAAGAGGATTTTCCTTTTGCTCCGAAATCGGTGGTGGATTGGGCGCGAACGGATTGATATTGCGCAAAAATGCCGCATGAAACCGGGGGCGCGGCAGTTGCGGCCCGCATCAAACTGTGGTTTTAAGAGGGCCTTATTGCAGGGATTCTGCGTCTTCGGTTTGATCCGGATCAAACACTTGGGGAGAATATTCGTGAACAACAAAGCTCTTGCGGCGCTGGCCTCCCTGACGGGCCTTCTGTCTGCGACAAGCGCTCTCGCCGACCAGCCGCATCCGTGGCAGATCGACCTCCAGCAGCCGGCCACGAGCCTCATGGAGGAGGCGCGCTGGTTCAATCACTATACCCTGTGGTTCATTGTTCCGATCACCCTCCTCGTTCTGGCGCTGTTGCTGATCGTCATGGTCCGCTTCCGGCGGTCTGCCAATCCGGTTCCCTCGAAGACCAGCCACAACACGCTGATCGAGATCGTCTGGACCGTCGGCCCGGTCATCATTCTCCTGTTCTTCGCGGTGCCGTCCTTCCAGCTGCTCACGACGCAGCTGACGCAGCCGGAAAATCCTGACATCACGATCAAGGCGATCGCGACGCAGTGGAAGTGGACCTACGAGTATCCCTCCGTCGAAAATGGTCCGTCCTTCGATTCGCTGATCCTTGAAGACAAGGATCGCGCCGCGCTCGGCAAGGAAGACCAGGCGAAATATCCGCGCCTCCTGGCTGTCGACAACGAGCTGGTCATCCCGGTCGGCAAGGTCGTGCGCCTGATCGTGACGGCCGATCCGGAAGACGTCATTCACGCCTTCGCGATGCAGTCCTTCGGCGTGAAGATCGACGCCGTGCCCGGCCGCATGAACGAGACATGGTTCAAGCCCGAGCGCGAAGGTCTCTATTACGGCCAGTGTTCGGAATTGTGCGGCAAGGACCATGCGTTCATGCCGATCGCCATCCGCGTCGTTCCCGAGGACAAGTACAAGGCCTGGCTCACGGCCGCGAGCAGCGACCTGCCCGGTGCCTACAAGGCCCTGATGGCTGCCGTTGACGGTCCCAAGACCGTCGACGTCGCCGGCGCCAACTGAAATCATTCCGAAGGAAAGTGACCACAATGGCTGGACATTCCGCTCATGACACCCACGCCGGTCACGATGCGCACGATGCGCATCACGACCATAAGCCGGGCTTTGCCGCCCGCTGGCTGTTCTCGACGAACCACAAGGACATCGGCACCCTCTACCTGATCTTCGCGATCTTCGCGGGCGTGGTCGGCGGTCTGCTCTCCGTGCTGATGCGCATGGAGCTGCAGGAGCCGGGCATCCAGATCTTCCACGGCCTCGCGCAGATGGTCTACGGCGTCGAAGCCGGTGCCGCGCTCGATGCCGGCAAGAACATGTACAACATGTTCACCACCGCGCACGCCCTGATCATGATCTTCTTCATGGTCATGCCAGCGCTGATCGGCGGCTTCGCCAACTGGATGGTTCCGATCATGATCGGCGCGCCGGACATGGCCTTCCCGCGCATGAACAACATCTCCTTCTGGCTCGTGCCCCCGGCCTTCCTGCTGCTGGTCCTCTCGATGTTCACGCCCGGCATGGCCGGCGGCTTCGGTGTCGGCGGCGGCTGGACGCTCTATCCGCCGCTTTCGACGACGGGCTCGCAGGGGCCCGCGGTCGATCTCGCGATCTTCGCGCTGCACATCGCCGGCGCGTCCTCGATCCTCGGCGCGATCAACTTCATCACCACGATCCTCAACATGCGCGCGCCCGGCATGACCATCCACAAGATGCCGCTCTTCGCCTGGTCCGTGCTGATCACTGCCTTCCTGCTCCTGCTGTCGCTCCCCGTGCTCGCAGGCGGCATCACCATGCTGCTGACCGACCGCAACTTCGGCACCACCTTCTTCTCCCCCTCGGGCGGCGGTGATCCGATCCTCTTCCAGCACCTCTTCTGGTTCTTCGGTCATCCGGAAGTCTACATCCTGATCCTGCCGGGCTTCGGCATCATCAGCCACATCGTCTCGACCTTCTCGCGCAAGCCCGTCTTCGGCTACCTCGGCATGGCCTATGCCATGGCGGCGATCGGCGGCGTCGGCTTCATCGTCTGGGCGCACCACATGTACACGGTGGGCCTGTCGCTCGGTGCACAGCGCTACTTCGTGTTCGCCACGATGGTGATCGCGGTGCCGACAGGTGTGAAGATCTTCTCCTGGATCGCCACGATGTGGGGCGGCTCGATCGAGTTCCGCACCCCGATGATCTGGGCGATCGGCTTCATCTTCCTGTTCACTGTCGGTGGCGTGACGGGCGTGCAGCTCGCCAATGCCGGCCTCGACCGGGTGATCCACGACACCTATTATGTCGTGGCGCACTTCCACTACGTGCTCTCGCTCGGCGCCGTCTTCGCCATCTTCGCGGCCTGGTACTACTGGTTCCCGAAGATGTTCGGCTACATGTACAACGAGTTCCTCGGAAATCTGCATTTCTGGGTCATGTTCATCGGCGTGAACCTGGTCTTCTTCCCGCAGCACTTCCTCGGCCTCGCCGGCATGCCGCGCCGCTACATCGACTATCCCGATGCCTTTGCCGGCTGGAACTACATCTCCTCCATCGGCTCCTATATCTCGATGGTCGGCGTTCTCATCTTCTTCGTCTGCATCATCGAAGCCTTCATGAAGAAGCGCGTCGCGGGCGACAATCCCTGGGGCGAAGGCGCCGACACGCTGGAATGGAAGCTGTCGTCTCCGCCGCCGTACCACCAGTGGGAACAGCTTCCGCGCATCAAGTAAGCGCGAGGCAAATCCGGAAACCGCCTTCGGGCGGTTTCCTCCTTGGGACGAGAGCATGATCTGATGGCGTTGATCGACAGCGAAACCACCGCGGCACTAGAGCCGGTCCGGATTTCCGAGGCCACCTTCCGCGACTATTTCGAGCTCCTGAAGCCGCGCGTCATGTCGCTGGTGATCTTCACGGCGCTCGCCGGGCTTGTGCTGGCGCCGGGCCAGGTTCATCCCGTGATCGGCTTCATCGCGATCCTCTGCATCGCCGTCGGTGCGGGCGCATCCGGTGCGCTCAACATGTGGTACGATGCAGATATCGACGCGGTCATGAGCCGCACCTCCACGCGACCGATTCCTTCCGGCCGCATCCTGCCGGGCGAATCGCTCGCCTTCGGCATCACGCTGTCGGGCTTTTCCGTGGCCGTGCTCGGCCTGGCCGTCAACGCACTCGCGGCCGGCCTCTTGGCCTTCACGATCTTCTTCTATGCCGTCGTCTACACGATGTGGCTGAAGCGCTGGACCCCGCAGAACATCGTCATCGGCGGCGCCGCCGGCGCCTTTCCGCCAATGATCGGCTGGGCTGCGGTTACCGGCGGTATTTCCATCGAGAGCATCGTCCTCTTCCTGATCATCTTTCTCTGGACGCCTGCGCATTTCTGGGCGCTCGCGCTGTTCAAGATGCGCGACTACGGCGCGGTGGACGTGCCCATGCTGCCGAATGTGGCGGGCGAGAAGGTGACCAAGGACCAGATCGTGGTCTATGCCGTCCTGACGGCTGCGGCCGCGGTGGCGCCGTCCTTCCTCGGTTTCGCCTCCATCGCCTATGGCGTTCTCGCAGCGGCCCTGGGTGCGGTCTTCGTCTGGCTCTCCGTGCTCTGTCGGCGGATGCCCGAAGGTGACAAGGCGATGGTGCCGGCCAAGAAGCTGTTCGGCTATTCGATCCTGTATCTCTTCGCGATCTTCTCGCTTCTGATGGGCGATCATCTGGTCCGCGTCCTCTGGACCGGCCTGACGGCGGGAGCTTGACATGATCGACCGGATCGACCTCACCGAGGCCCAGCGCAAGTCGCGCCGCAACCGCAACATCGCGATCGGCGTCGCGCTCGCCGCGCTGGCGATCCTCTTCTACGCGGTGACCATCATCAAGATGGCCCCGGGAGCGATGCAATGACCGACACGCAGCAAGCTGCACCCGCAACGGCCGGCCGGCGCAATGTCGGTGTCCTCGTCGCCTGTCTGGTGTTCGTCGGCGCGATGGTCGGCATGGCCTATGCAGCCGTCCCGCTCTACGATCTCTTCTGCAGGGTCACCGGCTATAACGGTACGACGCAGCGCGTCGAGCAGGCGTCGTCGGTGATCCTCGACAGGACCCTTCGTGTCGAACTCGACACGAACATGGCCTCCGAACTCGGTTGGGGCTTCGAGGCGGTCGAGCATTCGGTCACGCCGCGCATCGGTGAGACGGTTCAGGTCAATTTCCGCATCCACAACACCTCCGACAAGGCCGAGACAGGCAGGGCGGTGTTCAATGTCACGCCGATGGCGGCCGGCGCCTATTTCAACAAGCTCGAATGCTTCTGCTTCACCGACCTGACGCTGAAGCCGGGCGAGACACGGGAAATGCCCGTGGTCTTCTTCGTCGATCCTGATATCGTCAACTATCAGGAGACGAAGGATCTGAAAGTGCTGACGCTGTCCTACACCTTCTACCCGAGCGACAAGCCAAAGCCTGTCGCGGTGTCGAAGACGGACGGCAATTCGAAGAATCTGTAGTTTCGCTGCGGACCTCGATAAGGTCCGGGGCAGGGTCAAAAGCCGGGGATAAACATGGCCAGTGCACAAGGCAAGCAACACGACTACCACATCATCGATCCGAGCCCGTGGCCGATCCTGAGCTCGATCGGCGCTTTCGTGCTGATGTTCGGCGCGGTCTGCTTCATGCGCTGGCTGCACGGGGCCGAATTTCACCTGTTCGGCATCGACATGGCGGCGACCTTCAAGTTCTGGCTCTTCGCGATCGGCCTGATCATCACGCTCTATTCGATGGGTGCCTGGTGGGCGGACACGATCAAGGAAGGCAATGAGGGCCACCATACCCGCGTCGTCTCCATACACCTCCGCTACGGCATGATCATGTTCATCGCCTCGGAAGTGATGTTCTTCGTCGCCTGGTTCTGGGCCTTCTTCGACGTCAGCCTGTATGCCAACGAGGCGATCCAGGCGAGCCGCGTCGAGTTCCTCGGGGGTCAGTGGCCGCCGAAGGGCCTCGAAGTCCTCGACCCCTGGCATCTGCCCCTCTACAACACGATCATCCTGCTCCTGTCGGGCACGACCGTCACCTGGGCGCATCATGCGCTTCTGCATGGCGACCGTCGCGGCCTGATCCAGGGTCTCGTCGTCACCGTGTTGCTCGGCATCCTCTTCACCACCGTCCAGGCCTACGAGTACATCCACGCGCCCTTCGGCTTCAAGGATTCGATCTACGGCGCCACCTTCTTCATGGCGACCGGTTTCCACGGCTTCCACGTCCTGGTCGGCACGATATTCCTGCTCGTCTGCCTGCTGCGCGCCGCTGCCGGTGGCTTCACCTCGGAAAAGCATTTCGGCTTCGAGGCTGCGGCCTGGTACTGGCATTTCGTCGACGTGGTCTGGCTTTTCCTGTTCTTCGCCATCTACGTCTGGGGTGGCTGGGGCGCGCCGCTGCACGGCGGCTGAACCGGACCATCGGGTTCGAGAGACTTCGGGCGGCCTCGGGCCGCCCGCTTGCGTTTTACCGACCAGAAACCGGAGACCGAGATGGACGAGATACGCGACGAGGACGGACCGACGGGCGGACGCTACGTGACCGGCGCGCAGGGGCAGGAAGCGGTGATGACCTTCTCTCGTGCCTCTCCGCGGCTGATCATCATCGACCATACCGAGGTGCCGGATATCTACAGAGGACAGGGCGTCGGCGTCCGGCTGGCGGTCCACGCCGTCGAACGGGCGCGGGCGGGCGGCTGGAAAATCATTCCCCTCTGCCCCTTCTTCAAGGCGCAGTTGGCGCGCCACCCTGAATGGGACGACGTGATCAGCCGCTAGCGAGCAGAACCGTCGCCGAGGCCTCGTGGTGGAAGAAGACGGAGAAAGGTCGATAACGCTGCGGCCAAAGGCAGCGGGCTGGCGGCTACACGCCTTGCTCCCGCCTTTTGATTGGACGAAGGACTGGCTTGCGGTTACCAACGCCGAGATACTAGAGATCTGGGACACGGTCCCGAACAACATGCCGATCGATATCAACCCATGACAGAAGACAAAGCGCTCTTTCCGCCCGTCGACCCGGTTCGCGCCGGCTTTTCCTGCGCCTGCCCCCGCTGCGGCCAGGGCAAGCTCTATGACGGGCTGATCAAGGTCCGGCCGTCATGCCGCAGTTGCGGGCTGGATTATTCCTTCGCCGACTCCGGCGACGGCCCGGCGGTGTTCGTCATCCTGATCATCGGCTTCGTGGTGGTCGGGCTCGCTCTCTGGACGGAGGTCAACTACAATCCGCCGCTGTGGCTGCATTTCCTTCTCTGGATACCGCTCACCGTCGCACTGAGCCTCTGGCTGCTGCGGGTCCTGAAGGCACTGCTCATCGCTCTGCAGTACCGCAACAACGCCCGCCAGGGAGAGATCGATCGTGGCTGAGGCCCGCCGCCGGCCGGGGGTCGGTCTCGTCATCGCGATCGGCATCGCCCTCGTCATCCTTCTCTCGCTCGGCACCTGGCAGGTCTACCGGCTGCAATGGAAGGAAGCGCTGATCGCCGAAATCGAGGCGCGCCGCCATGCCGCCCCGCTGCCGATCGATCAGGTCGCGCAGAAGGTAGAGGCCGGTATCGACATCGACTACTTGCCGGCAACCGCCACCGGCCGCTTCGACCACGCCCACGAACAGTATTTCTTCGCGACCGATGACGGCGCCGTCGGCTATCATGTCTACACGCCGTTGCGCCTCGCCGATGGCCGGACGCTCTTCGTCAATCGCGGCTTCGTGCCCGAGGACCGCAAAGACCCCGCACGACGGGCCGAGGGCCAGCTGCCGGGCGAAGTGACAGTGACGGGCCTGGCGCGGGCCCGCCTTGCGGCCAAGCCCTCGTGGCTCGTGCCGGAGAACCAGCCCGAGAAAGCCGTCTATTTCTGGAAGGACCTGCACGCCATGGCGGCGCAGGCCGGCGTCCCGGCTGATGGCCTGATGCCGCTCTTTCTCGACGCCGATGCCACGGCCAATCCCGGCGGCTGGCCCAAGGGCGGTGTGACCCAGCTCGATCTCCCCAACAACCATCTGAGCTATGCGCTGACATGGTACGGCCTCGCTGCGACCCTCCTGGTTGTCGCGGTGCTGGCATTCCGCCGGAAGCCGCGCTAGGAAGGGTCAAACGGGGGCCCACATGCTTGTCTTGTCCAAAGTCCTGGTCGCGGTCGTGGCCGCCCAGCATCTGTTCTTCCTGGTGCTGGAAATGTTTCTCTGGACCCGGCCGCTCGGCCTGAAGACCTTCCGCAATACGCCCGAACGCGCCGAGATGACGCGGGTGCTCGCCGCCAATCAGGGCCTCTACAATGGCTTTCTGGCCGCCGGACTCCTATGGTCGCTCACGGCGCGAAGCGAGCTCTTCGCCTTCGACCTGAAGATCTTCTTCCTCGGCTGCGTCGTGGTCGCGGCCCTCTATGGCGGCTATTCGGTGTCGCGCCGCATTCTCCTGATCCAGGGCCTGCCCGCGCTTCTGGCGCTCGCGGTTACAATCGGCCTCGCCAATCCCTATCTCGATCTCGATTGCTGCAAGCCGGCGGCCGAGACCGCCATGATCCGATAGGCCGCCATGACCCGTGATCCGCTCACCATCCGCCTCTGTGCCCCGCGCGGCTTCTGCGCCGGGGTCGACCGTGCCATCCAGATCGTCGTTCTCGCGCTCAAGGCCTATGGCGCGCCCGTCTATGTCCGGCACGAGATCGTCCACAACCGCTATGTCGTCGAGGGTCTCGAAGCCAAGGGCGCGATCTTCGTCGAGGAACTCGACGAGATTCCGGACGAGCATCGCGCCCAGCCGGTGGTGTTCTCCGCCCACGGTGTGCCCAAATCGGTGCCGGCGGACGCGGTGGCGCGCAACCTTTTCTATCTCGATGCGACCTGCCCGCTGGTCTCCAAGGTCCACAAGCAGGCGCTCCGCCACCAGCGGCTCGGCCGGCATGTGATCCTGATCGGCCATGAAGGCCATCCCGAGGTCATCGGCACGATGGGGCAGCTGCCGGAGGGTGCCGTGTCGCTGGTCGACACCGTCGAAGACGCGGCGCGCTATGTGCCACCGGATCCCGACAAGCTCGGCTACGTCACACAGACCACGCTCTCCGTGGAGGACAGCGAAGGGGTGATCGCCAAGCTCAAGGAGCGCTTCCCCAACCTCCAGGACCCGGCAGCCGAATCGATCTGCTACGCGACGACCAACCGCCAGGAGGCGGTGAAGCTCGCGGCGCCAGGCACCGACCTCTTCCTCATCGTCGGCGCCCCCAACTCGTCCAACTCCAAGCGCCTCGTCGAGGTGGCGCTGAAGGCGGGGGCGCGGCAATCGCTGCTGGTCCAGCGCGCCGCCGAAATCGACTGGGCGGCACTTGGCCCGCTTCGAACGGTCGGCCTCTCGGCCGGTGCCTCCGCCCCGGAAGTGATCGTCAACGAGATCATCGACGCCTTCCGCGAGCGCTACGACGCGACTGTCGAGCTCGCCGAGATGGCCGAGGAGAATGAGCATTTCCCGGTCAATCGCGAACTCCGCCGTATCGAGCTCACCCACGAGGACATGGCCTGGGTGAATGGGTGAGGCACGGTTCCGCGCAGCGGAATCCATCGATCCAGTGGATCGATGGAAGTGCCGAACGCCCGGAGCCATGCGAAGGGCCGGGATCCGGTCCAGCGCATAAAGAGCCGCGTAGCGGAATCCATCGATCCGGTGGATCGCGAGCCCTGCGGAGGCTCGGGAACCAACAGTGCATATCAACCAAGGCGTGTGGCCGCGACGCGCCCTGCGCTCAGTCGTCGGAAAACTCCGTCTGGATCGGCGGCCCGCTTCTGTCGGCACCATGATAGGCGGGCAGGTCGCTGCCGCAGACGAAACCGGGCGTGACCTCGTCTGCCACTCTGCGGGCGATCTCGTTGGCATTCCGGTTGCGGCCGGCATTGACGAGGCCCACGGCGCAGCCGACCGGATCGTCCGGCTGGCCGACCTTGGAAACGACCAGGATGCTGTCGGCAGGCTCCCGTGTGCCGTCCGGATTTGTCACGTCTCCGAACCGGTATCTCACGATGGCGGCGCGTGGCACGCCGCGTTCGTCGAGCCTCCACTCGATCGTGTCGCCGACCGTGTTCTCCTCCACGAAGGATTCAAAATAGGTTTCCTCGATGGCCTTGGAGAGATAGCCGAACTGAACACTGGTCATCATGTTGGTCTTGCGCAGGAACCGGTAGTCCAGGTATCCGGCGCAGGAAAACGTGCCTTCGACGTCCGGGTAGCCGTAGCGTTTTCGATCCGCGGCCGAGATCGGGTTCAGCTCGGTGCAGCCTGCGGCGAGCTCGGATCTGGTCTCCGGAAATCTCTGGTAGACGCTCTGGCTTGCTCCGGCGGCGGATGGCAGGACCAGACAAGCAAGGCAGGCGAGAAACGGCACCCTCGGCTTCATGTTGATTGCTCCGCGTCAGGCACGGAAGGTCGGGCCTGATGCGCCGGTTGTCAATCAACCCGCAGGACTATTCCTGGGAGAAACCTGCTTGCCGACACGCGCCGTGCCTGCCGTGGAAATCGTCGCAAATGGTTGCGGTGAAAACGCTTCTGACATAGCAGATTGGTGCGCGTCGCTTTCGCCGCTTCAGAGGGATTCCGTTGGCAGTCTACACCGATATCACCGAGGACGAACTCGGCCGCTTCCTCGCCGATTACGATGCGGGATCGCTGATGTCCTACAAGGGCATCGCCGAGGGCGTGGAAAACTCGAATTTTCTGCTCCATACCGACAAGGCGCCCTATATCCTCACCCTCTATGAGAAGCGCGTCGATCCGGCCGATCTGCCGTTCTTCCTCGGGCTGATGCAGCATCTGGCCGATCGCGGCCTGTCCTGTCCCTTACCGGTCGCGCGGCGGGACGGTGGGCTGCTCGGTGAACTCGCCGGCCGGCCGGCAGCGCTCATCTCCTTCCTCGAGGGCATGTGGCTCCGCAAGCCGGCCGCCCAGCATTGCCGCCAGGTCGGGGAAGCGCTGGCCAGGATGCATGTGGCGGGCGAGGGCTTTGCGATCACGCGCCGGAATGCGCTCTCCGTCTCCGGCTGGCGCCCGCTCTGGGACAAGTCCGAGGCGCGCGCCGACGAGGTCGAGCCGGGACTTAAGAGCGAAATCGCCACCGAGCTGGATTTTCTCGAGAGCCATTGGCCGAAGGATCTGCCGTCAGGGGTCATCCATGCCGATCTCTTCCCCGACAATGTCTTCTTTCTCGGCGACACGCTGTCGGGTCTCATCGACTTCTATTTCGCCTGCAACGATCATCTGGCCTATGACCTCTCGGTCTGCCTGAACGCCTGGTGCTTCGAGAAGGACTGGTCCTACAACATCACCAAGGGCATGGCGCTGATCGAGGGCTACCAGTCCGTGCGTCCGCTGTCTCCCGCCGAGGCCGAAGCATTGCCGATGCTCTGCCGCGGTTCTGCCCTCCGCTTCTTCCTCACCCGACTCTACGACTGGATCATGACGCCGCCGGGGGCCATGGTGACCAAGAAGGACCCCAAGGAATATCTCCGCAAGCTGCGCTTCCACCAGAACGTGGCGAACGCCGCCGAATATGGGCTCAAGCTCCCGGTGTCAGCATGAAGCATGTCGACATTTTCACCGACGGTGCCTGTTCGGGCAATCCCGGCCCCGGTGGCTGGGGCGCCATCCTGCGCTATGGCGAGACCGAGAAGGAACTGTCGGGCGGCGAGGCCGACACGACCAACAACCGCATGGAACTGATGGCGGCGATCTCTGCGCTTCAGGCGCTGAAGAGCCCCTGCGAGGTCGATCTCTATACCGACAGCGCCTATGTCAAGGACGGCATCTCCAAGTGGATCCACGGCTGGAAGAAGAACGGCTGGAAGACCGCAGACAAGAAGCCGGTCAAGAATGCCGAGCTCTGGCAGGCGCTGGAGGATGCGCGCAATCGCCACAAGGTGACGCTGCACTGGATCAAGGGCCATGCCGGCCATCCCGAAAACGAGCGCGCCGACGAACTGGCGCGGCTTGCCATGGCGCCCTTCAAGAAGAAGCCGAGGGCGGCGGCACCTGGGTCTTGATTCTGGTCCGATGTGTCGTGGTCTTGTAATCCTGATATGCGACTGGCCTCTCGCCGACCATGGAGACATCGATGCACAAAATACTCGGACTGACCCTAGCCTGCCTTCTTGCTGCCACCGGGGTGACTTCGCACGCCGCCGAGCGCACCCGCCTCACAGTCATGAGCTTCAACATCTACGGCGGCGGCACGAATGCCGGCAAGTCGATCGACGAGACTGTGGCGGTGATCAAGGCGGTCAATCCCGATATCGTCGGAATCCAGGAGACCAAGCCCGAGCCAGACCCTTGCGATGCCGACAACTGCATGCCGACGGCCAAGGAAAGCGTGACCGCTGCCATCGCCAAGGCGCTCGGCTATCACTATTACGACCAGAAGGCCGTCAATCCCGCGCTCTGGGCCAACGGCATCCTGAGCCGCTATCCGATCGGATCCGCGAGTGCGCACGATCTCGGCGTCACGATCGACGTCGACGGCCGCAAGGTCGTGGCCTACAATATCCATCTCAACGACTTTCCCTATCAGCCCTATCAGCTGCTCGAGATCGAGTACGGACCGGCGCCCTTCCTCAAGACGGCGGACGAGGCGGTCGCGGCTGCGAAGAAGGCGCGCGGGCCGGCCCTCGATCTGCTCGAACAGGACATGAAGATGGCCGACGCCGCCGACGCCACCTTCGTCTTCGGCGACTTCAACGAACCATCTCATATCGACTGGAACGACGCGGCGGTGAAAGCCGGCTACCAGCCGATGCCCGTTGCCTATCCCACGACGCTTCGGATCGAGAGCTGGGGTTTCACCGACCTCTTCCGGGCCGCCTGGCCCGACGTGGCTCAAAAGCCGGCCTTCACCTGGACCCCTACATCGGAGCCCTCGGCCAAGGACGACCATCACGACCGCATCGATTTCACCTTCGGTCGCGCGAAGGATCTCAAGGTGATCAAGGCCGGCATCGTCGGCGAGAAGGCACCGGAAGCCGACATCGTCGTCACCCCCTGGCCGTCGGATCACCGGGCGACGATGGCCGTGGTCGAGTTCTGATCGGTCACAGCCAGTTTTCCATCACCGCGTGTGTCGGGCTTGCGAACTGTCATTTCCCTGTCATTTGCGTGCGCAAAGAGGATTTGCCAACACGATGGAGGGATTTCGATGACGAGAGCATTCTCGATGGGCGCGGCAATGGCCGCACTGCTGGCTTCAACGGCGGTCTGCGCATCGGCCGAGCCGGTCTTCAACCGCATTGCCTCTTTCCCGGTGGCATCAAACACGCCGTCGAGCATCGACGCCAAGACGCCGTCGTCGGCGGAGATCATTGCCGCGACCGAGGACGGCAACACGCTGGTCTACACGTCGAGCCCGCTCAAGGCGCTCGGGATGATCGACATCACCGATCCCGCCGCACCCAAGGCGCTCGGTTCCGTCATGCTCGACGGCGAACCGACATCGGTCGGGGTCGTGGGCGGCAAGGCGCTGACGGTGGTCAACACCTCCGAGAGCAAGGCCAAGCCGTCGGGTAAACTCGAAACGGTGGATCTCAAGTCCGGCAAGGTCGAGGCCAGCTGCGATCTCGGCGGCCAGCCGGATTCGATCTCGATCTCCCCCGACAAGACGCTTGCCGCGATCGCGATCGAGAACGAGCGTGACGAGGACGTCAACGACGGCGCGCTGCCGCAGATGCCGGCCGGCGACCTCGTGATCGTTCCGCTCACCGGCGGTGCGGTCGACTGCGGCGCGATCAAGCATGTGACGCTGACCGGGCTCGCCGGGATCGCGCCCGAGGATCCGGAGCCGGAATTCGTCTCGATCAACAGCAAGAACCAGATCGCCCTGACGCTCCAGGAAAACAACGAGATCGTCATCATCGACGGCACGACCGCGACCGTGACCGGCCATTTCAGCGCCGGCACCACCGACCTCTCGGGCATCGATGCCACGACCGACGGCGCACTGTCCTTCAGGGAGAAGGCCGAGGGCGTCAAGCGCGAACCCGACGCCGTGAAGTGGCTCGACGACAACCGTCTCGTCGTCGCCAACGAAGGCGACTGGGAGGGCGGCGCCCGCGGCTTCACCATCTTCGACACGACCGGCAAGGTCCTGTTCGAAGCCGGGGCCTCGCTCGAGCTCGCCATGGCACGGCTCGGCCATTTCCCCGAAAAACGCGCCGGCAAGAAGGGCGTCGAGCCCGAAGGTCTCGAAACCTTCGCCATCGGCGGCCAGAAGTACTTCGCCGTGCTCGCCGAACGTGCCTCCATGGCGGCGATCTACAAGGATACCGGCGCCGACCCCGTTCTGGTCCAGCTGCTTCCCTCGGGCATTTCGCCGGAAGGCGGTGTCGCTATTCCGTCGCGCAACCTTCTCGCCACGGCCAACGAGCTCGACCTCGTCGAGGACGGCGGCGCGCGGTCGCATGTGATGATCTACGAGATGAAGGAAGGCGAGCCGGCCTATCCGCAGCTGGTCTCCGAAGACAAGGACGGCAGCGTCATCGGCTGGGGTGCGCTCTCGGGTCTGGCGGCGGTTCCGGAGAAACCCGGCATGCTCTATGCCGTGTCGGACTCGGCCTATCGCGGACAGCCGGCCATCTTCACCATCGATGCGACGCGCAAGCCCGCGGCAATCGTCGACAAGCTCGTCGTCACCCGCGACGGTGCCCCTGCGCAGAAGCTCGACATTGAGGGCGTTGTGACGGACGGCGACGGCGGCTTCTGGCTGGCATCCGAGGGCAATTCGGAGAAGCTCGTTCCGCACGCCCTCTACCACGTCGACAAGAAGGGCAAGATCAAGGAAGAGATCGCACTGCCGGCGGAACTCCTGGCGGGCGAAATCCGGTTCGGCTTCGAGGGCATCGCCATCGACGGCAAGGGTGACGATGCCGTCCTGTGGTTGGCCGTGCAGAGAGAATGGAAGGACGACCCGGCCGGCTTCGTCAAGCTGGTGTCCTACAAGCCCTCGACGCAGGAATGGGGCGCCGTGCGCTATCCTCTGGAGGCCAAGGGCGAGGGCTGGATCGGCCTCTCGGAAATCGCCTTCCACGACGGCTATGCCTATGTCATCGAACGCGACAACCTCGTGGGCGACGCGGCGAAGATCAAGAAGCTGTTCCGCGTGGCGATGGCCGACCTCAAGCCGGCCAAGCTCGGCGGCGATCTTCCGGTCGTAAGCAAGGAAGAGGTCCATGACTTCATCCCCGACCTGAAGGCGCTGAATGGCTTCGTGCTCGACAAGATCGAAGGCTTCGGCTTCGATGCGGCCGGCAATGCCTTCGCCGTGACAGACAATGACGGTCTCGACGACGCCTCGGGCGAGACGCTGTTCTTCCCCGTCGACGTGAAGGGCACCAACTGACAGCAGGTCCATTCGGGCCCAGTCATGAAAACACCGGCAAGCGGGGCGAAGGTCCCGCTTGTTTGATTTGGCGCATTGTCAGGGCCCGTCAGGCGCGGTAGATCGGGCCGAACGGGGACGTCCATGGCAATCCGCATATCGACATCGAAGGACTGGCTGCGCATCGTCTGCGCCGTCCTTCTGCTGTCGCTCGGCTTCGCTCATCGTCCCGTCGTTTCCCTGGGCGCCCCGGACGTCAAGCAGGCAGCCTTCGCGCTGCCGAACGGTCAGTTCGCCGATCTCTGCATCACCGCGCCCGGCGAGACGCAGCCCGCCAAGGCTGTCTGGCACGGCTGCGACGCCTGCCGCATCGCCGGCGGCGCGCTCCTGCCGCCGCCCCCATCGGCGCTCGCGATCGGCGCGCTCGTCGCCGCGGAATGCATGTTCCCGCCCGGCACCGCCCGCCACATCAGTGACATCCGGCGACCGGGCTCCCCCGTTCGGGGACCGCCGACCCTGTCCGTCTGACGTCGCGCCACCGGCGCATCACGGAAATCGAACAGGAAAGACCATTGCTATGAAAATCTTCACCCGCATCTTCGCGGCACTCTTTGCCGTCATCCTCTCCGCCACGCTCGCGCTGGCCCATGGCTACAAGCTCGGCAGCCTCGACATCCACCATCCCTGGGCCAAGGCCACTGTCGAGGGCCAGCCCGTCGGCGGCGGCTTCATGAAGATCACCAACAACGGCACCGAACCCGACCGTCTGGTCAAGATCACCTCCGACGTCGCCTCCATGGTGCAGATCCACGACATGAAGGTGGAGGACGGGGTGATGAAGATGAACGAGGTGCCCGATGGCATCGAGATCGCGCCCGGCCAGACCGTCGAGCTCAAGCCCGGCTCGATGCATGTGATGTTCATGGGCATCAAGGCGCCGTTCAAGGACGGCGAGACCGTCAAGGCCGTTCTGACGTTCGAAAAGGCCGGCACCATCGACGTCGAGTTCAAGATCCAGGCCGCCGGCAAGGCCACCATGGACCAGATGCAGCATCAGCATCACCAGACCCAGTGAGCCTGGAATTCACAGTCATCCGGCGCCCGTCTGGCGCCGGATGAAATCCAGCCGCGCGAGGATCGCGGTGTTCCTCTCCCGATCGAACGCGGCGAGCAGGTTGTCGAGACCGGGAAGATGGCGGAAGTGGCGGACCAGCGCCTCGGCGGCCGCCTTGCGGACGGCAACCCGCCGGTCCCGTGCTGTAGCAGCGATCAGTTCGGGGAGATCCACCGGCGCAGGCACCGGCCGCGTCGGATTGCGAAGCGGATCGCGCCAGAGCGCACGATGGGGCGGGAGCCGGTCGAACCGGCCTTCGCCGAGCAGCCGGATCGCCCGAGCCCGGATCGCCGGATGCCGTGCGCCTTCCGCCAGAGCCGGAAGGTGGGCATCGACAACATCGCTCGCGAGAAGCGCCAGGAAGACACGCGGCAGCCAGCCGTCGGTTGCCTCCATCAGCATCCGCCCTGCGGCGAGCTGGACCTCGGGCTTGCCGATCAGCCTTTCGACGGCCTCCGCCATTTCGGCTCGCCGCTGCCTTTCCCGGCTGAGCGCCAGGAAGGGCAGGGCCTCCGCGATCACATTCGTCTCGATCGCTTCGATCAAGCATAGCAGTGTGTCTCCGGCGGCGCGCCGCACTTCCGGGACGTGATCGTCGAGGACGAGGAGCAGAACGGCAAGCGAGATCGCGTTCGCGGGCGGCGCTTCGAGCGCCCGGACCGCCGCTTCCCGCACATGCCCGTCCGGATGCATCAGCCGAAGCCAGAATACGGCCTGCGAGGGAGACGGGGCTGCGACCGGCGCCTTGACCCGTGTCATCGCGCGGGCCAGAGGCCCGGGCGAGCGGCGGCGATAGGGTGCATAGGCATAGGCTGCGCGAACCGCCCGCTGCACGGCCCTCGCCTGGAAGGGCGAGAGCGCGGCGATCTCGGCAAGGGCCTTGGCCGCGCGCGAATTTGTATCCTCCGACGAGACCTCCGCCAGCGCAAAGGCGTCGAGCAGGTCGGTCACGGCCTTGTCAAGGCGCGGTAGGTGGTGGTCGGGCGCATGCATGGGCGCGCCTTTCGTGCGGCTTCGGATGCCCGGATGACGGCCCGGACGCCCGATTTCTTCGTCCGGGGGCGGTCGCCCGTCAGAGCTGGCCGAGCAGCGTCGCCGCGCCGGATACCTCGGCCTGGCCGGGCGATCCCTCGATATTGAGCTGCGTCACCTTGCCGTCCTCGATCAGCATCGAGTAGCGCTTGGACCGCACGCCCATGCCGCCGCCGGACATGTCGAGATCGAGACCGACAGCCTTGGTGAAGGCCGCCGAGCCGTCGGCGAGATAGCGGATCTTGCCTTCGCCGCCCGAGATCTTGGCCCAGGCCTGCATGACGTGGTGGTCGTTGACAGCGACGACGGCGATCTCGTCGACGCCCTTGGCGAAGAAACTGTCGCGATTTTCCAGGAAGCTCGGCAGGTGGTTGAGCGAGCAGGTCGGGGTGAAGGCGCCGGGCACCCCGAACAGCACGATCTTGCGGCCCTTGAGAAAGTCTGCCAGGTCGATGTCGGACACTCCGTCCGCGGTCTTTTCCTTGAGCGTCGCCGCGGGAATGGTGTCGCCGATCGCAATCGTCATGAGGCTCTCCTTGTGATGGTGCCGAAGGGATACAGGAAGCGGCTAGTCGAGCGCAAGCGTGGTTTCCATGGCGCGGCCGCCCGCCTTGACGAGCAGCGTGATCTGGTGCGGCGCGCCCGACGCGTCGATGCGTTTGATGGGCACCGTGATCCGCGCAGTGTTGCCCTCGACCGCGACCGTCGGATCCTTTCCGAGGCGGACGCCGCGCGAGGCGGCGGCAGCGGCCTCCACCGTCTCGCCCTTCGGCAGCAGGATGTCGGCGATAACAGCCTTGCCGTCTGCGGACTTTGTGAGCCGGCGTACGGCGAAGTCTTCGGCGGGCTGTTCCGGCAAGTCGGCCTGCGCCATCATCATCGCCGAGAATTCCTCGCCCTCGGGCGCCGATGGATCGAGCGTCAGCGCGAAGTCGGCCGCAAACGGCAGGCAGATGTCTTCGCAGATCCCGACAAGCGCCTTGAGCGCGATGCGCGAGGACGCTGCCGGATCGGGCTTGTCGAACGTCAACACCAGGCTCGCCGGACGATGATAGCCGATGAACCGCCCGCCCGCATCCTGGCCGATCTCGGGCACCGGATAGGCAATCGACCGCAGCGTCAGGTTCTCGGATGCCGAAAAGTCGAGTTCAGGCGCCATGCCGGCGTCTCCAGGATACCGCCAATAGGTCTTCCAGCCCGCCTTGGGCTCGATCTGCAGCAAAGCCGAAACCACGCCGTTCCGCGGCATCGACAGCGCGACGAGCCGCATGCGGCCGCCGTCCGACACCGCCCAGTCGCTGATTGCCGCCCGTGCCGTGCCGATGCCGAACACGGGACTGCAGAGCATGAAAGAGACGAGGAGGAGGGCGACGTAACGGGCGAGGCGCATGGCAGGAACTCTTTCGAAGGGCCGGCCCGGAATCTTCCGCGGGCCGGGCTGCGTCGACTTTACTACGAAATTATCCCGCCGCCCGCATCTTCGCGCTTTTCATTTCACTGCGAATTGATAGGCTGTCGGCATGGTCGACCTGAACACATTGAAGAGCAAGGGCGAGCGCGGCTTCCTTGACGGTCAGTTCTTGATCGCCATGCCGGGCATGGCCGACAGCAACTTCAATCGGTCGGTGGTCTATATTTGCGCCCATTCCGCCGAGGGCGCGATGGGCTTCGTCATCAACCAGCCGCAGCAGCTGAGCTTCGTCGATATCCTGCGCCACCTCAAGATCGTGGCCGACGAGGATGCTATCCTGCTGCCCGACGAGACGCGCGATTTCCCGATCCAGCGCGGCGGTCCGGTCGAATCGGGCCGCGGCTTCGTGCTGCACAGCGACGACTACATCACCCAGTCCTCGATCCCCGTCTCCGACGAAATTTGCCTGACGGCGACTGTCGACATCATTCGCGCCATGTCGCGCGGTCGTGGGCCGAAGCGCGCATCCCTGCTGCTCGGCTACGCCGGCTGGGCCGCCGGCCAGATCGAGAACGAGATCGCCAGCAACGGCTGGCTGACCTGCCCGGCCGACGAGAACCTCATTTTCGACCCCGGGCTCGACGACAAGTACGACCGGGCGCTGGCGCTGATGGGCATCCACCCCGCCATGCTGTCGATGCAGGCCGGCCACGGCTGATCCGCGACCTCGATCTTCGCCCCTGAGCCCTGACCCTCCGTCTGCTGCATCTCAGCGGGCAATCCGTGTCGAGAGGATGATCGATGTCAGCGTGCGCTCGACGCCCGGCAACGCGCCGATCCGGTCGATGACGCCGTCGAGATGGGCGACGCTCGGCGCCTGGGCGATCGCGATGAGGTCATAGGGTCCGTTGACAGAGTACACGACCTCCACCTCCTCGATTGCGGTGAGCCCCTCCGTGACCGAGCCCAGCGACTTCGGCGCGATCGTGATCAGCACATGCGCCCGCACCAGCGTCGAAAGATAGCTCTCCGAGAGCCGCACCCCGTAGCCGGCAATGATGCCGCTTCGCTCCAGCCGCTCGAGCCGCGTCTGCACGGTTGTGCGCGAAAGGCCGAGCCGCTTGGCAATGGTGGCGAGTGGCATGCGCGCATTCTGGCCAAGTAGGGCCAGCAGCTCGCGGTCTCCGGCTGAAATGGACATTTCGCAAAATCCTCCGGCGTTTTGATTAAAATCTACCGTTATTCCGCTCAAAACGCCACTCCATTCCGTCTCAAAACATCGGCATTCTGTTGGAACACGCTTTCATAGAGGGGAATATCATGAAGCAGATCGCGATCGTCGGCGCTGGCAAGATCGGCAGCGCCATGGCAGCCATGCTCGCGGAGGCGGGCGACTATGCCGTCACCGTGATCGACCGCAGTGCCGAGCAGCTCGCCGCAGTGCCTGCGGTTCCCGGCATCAGCACCCGCGCCGTCGACATCGCCGACCAGCAGGGCCTGCGCACGGCGCTTGCCGGTTCCTTTGCCGTCCTCTCCGCGGCCCCCTTCCATCTGACCGGCCGCGTCGCCGAAGCTGCCGCTGCCGAGGGTGTCCACTATCTCGACCTGACCGAGGACGTCGCCACCACCCGCAAGGTCGAGGCGCTGGCAGAGACCGCCCCCTGCGCGATGATCCCGCAATGCGGCCTGGCGCCCGGCTTCATCTCCATTGTCGCCAACGATCTCGCCCGCCGCTTCGATTCGCTCGACAGCGTCCGCATGCGCGTCGGGGCCCTGCCGCAATATCCGTCCAATGCCTTGAGCTACAATCTGACCTGGAGCACCGACGGTCTGATCAACGAATATATCGAGCCCTGCGAAGCGATCGTCGAGGGGCGCCTGGTCAGCGTGCCGGCGCTCGAGGAGCGTGAGGAATTCTCGCTCGACGGCGTGACCTATGAGGCCTTCAACACGTCGGGCGGCCTTGGCACGCTTGCCAAGACGCTGGAAGGCCGCGTGCGGACGATGAATTACCGCACCGTCCGCTATCCGGGCCATCTCCTGATCATCAAGGCGCTGCTCAACGACCTCAACCTCAAGAACCGCCGTGACCTTCTGAAGGATGTCTTCGAAAACGCGCTGCCAGCGACCATGCAGGATGTGGTGGTGGTCTTCGTCACCGTCTGCGGCTGGAAGGACGGGCGCTACCTGCAGGAAACCTATGCCAACAAGGTCTATGCCGCCATGGTCGGCGGCCGCATGATGAGCGCCATCCAGATCACCACGGCCTCTGGCATCTGCGCAGTGCTGGACATGCTCGCGGCCGGCAAGCTGCCGCAGCGCGGCTTCGTCCGCCAGGAAGACATCGCGCTTTCTGATTTCCTCGCCAACCGCTTCGGCCGCCACTATGCCGGTCGGCACGCTGCCGACCGCCTTCAGGCGGACGGGGACGCGAGCCTCGCCCGCATCGCCTGATCAGGTCAGGGCGGGCCGCGGCGTGACCTGGTCGAGCAGCCATGTCTCGAAATCCGCCGGAAGCCCGCTGTCGCCCTGGCCTTCGGGCCGCACCACATAATAGCTGTTCTCCGTGGTGATGGGGCTGGCGAAGACGACGGCAAGCGTGCCGCCCGCCAGCTCTTCCTCGATGAGATAGCGCGGCAGAAGCGCATGGCCCATGCCGGCAAGCGCCGCTTCGATGATCATCGCGAACTGGTCGAATCGGCTGCCGTGATAGGCGCCTGCAGCCGCGACGCCGTTCGCCTCGAACCATTCGCTCCAGAGCTTCGGCCGCGTTGCGAGATGCAGCAACGGCGCGTCGAGCAGGTCCGCTGGCGCGCGCCCCGCCATCGTGCCTGCGAGTCCGGGGCTCGCGACCGGCAGGATGACTTCGCTGCAGAGATAGGTGCAGGTCGCATGCGCCCAGATCGGCTTGCCGTAATGGATCGCCAGGTCGAACCGGTCGACCGAGAAATCGAACGGTTCGGATCGTGACGCCACATTCACCGCCGTTCCCGGATGCCGCGCCAGGAAATCCGGCAGCCGCCGGGTCAGCCAGCGCGCTCCGAAGGTCGGCAGTGTCGCCACCGACAGGATGGATTTGCCGTCGGCCGCCGCCATCGCGCGCAGCACCATGTCCTCCGTCTGCCCGAGCAGGCTGATAACGTCGGGCAGGAAGGCCCGCCCGGCCGCCGACAGCACGACGCGCTGGCGAACGCGCTCGAAGAGCGGCACGCCGAGCTGATCCTCGAGCGCCCGGATCTGCCGGCTGACGGCACTCTGCGTCAGGTCGAGTTCGGCCGCGGCCAGGGTGAAATTTCCATGCCGCGCCGCGCATTCGAAAGCCTGCAGCACCGAGAGGTCGGGGATCTTCGCGCGGTTCAGCTTCATTCCATCCTCGCATCAAGTCATCCGATGATATCGCAATACAGCGCGCGCAAGCGCGTTTACGATGAAAATAGTGAATGACCTGTCCGATCACAATCGGGCCAGCCAAGAACGAGACGGAGCCGCCATGGCAAAAGCCGCTTTCATCACCGCCGACGCGATCCGTGCCCGCTTTTCGGCCGCCATGTCGGAGATGTACCGTGACGAGGTGCCGGCCTATGGCACGCTGATGCGGCTGGTGGCCGAGGTGAATGCGGAGACACTGGCTGCGCAGCCGGCACTCCGGGCCGGCCTCGAGGCGACCGACACACTCGCCCGCATCACGGAGGAGCGGCATGGCGCGATCCGGCTTGGCACGGCCGAGGAACTCGCCACCATGCGCCGGGTCTTTGCCGTCATGGGCATGCTGCCGGTCGGCTACTACGACCTCTCGGTCGCCGGCGTTCCCGTCCATTCGACGGCCTTTCGGCCGGTCGCGGACGCCAGCCTCGCGATCAATCCGTTCCGTGTCTTCACCTCGCTCCTCCGCCTCGACCTGATCGCGGACGAGGACCTGCGTCGGGAGGCGCAGGCCGTGCTCACCAGCCGCCGCATCTTCACCGACGCCGCGCTCGCGCTGATCGAGAAGGCGGAAGCGGATGGCGGGCTCGATGCCGAGGATGCTGCGCGCTTCGTCCGGGAGGTGCTGAACACCTTCCGCTGGCACGACCGGGCGATCGTCGATGCCGGGCTCTATGCCCGCCTGCATGACGCGCACCGGCTGGTGGCCGACGTCGTGGCGTTCCGCGGGCCGCACATCAATCACCTGACGCCGCGCACGCTGGACATCGATGCCGTCCAGGCCCGCATGCCGGCTGCGGGCATAAGCCCCAAGGCCGTCATCGAGGGGCCGCCGTCACGCCGCTGCCCGATCCTCCTTCGTCAGACCTCGTTCAAGGCACTCGAAGAACCTGTCAGCTTCCTCTCTCCCGAGGGCGGCTGGCAGCCGGGCTCGCACACCGCGCGCTTCGGCGAGATCGAGCAGCGCGGCATCGCGTTGACCCCGAAGGGCAGGGCGCTCTATGACCGCCTGCTCGAAGCGGCCCGCGAGCGCTGCCGGCCGGCGGCCGACGGATCGAATGCGGCCGAATACCAGGCAGCCCTCGCCGACGCCTTCTCGGCCTTCCCTGACGACTGGGCGACGATCCGCTCGGAGGGCCTCGGCTATTTCGTCTATATGCCGACCGACGAGGGACATGCCCGGGGGACTGAGGGGCTGGATCTCGACGCCGCGATCGAGGCCGGCCTGGTCCGCTACGATCCCGTCGTCTACGAGGACTTCCTGCCCGTCAGCGCCGCCGGCATCTTCCAATCCAACCTCGGCGACGATGCGGCACAGGATTTTCGGGCGAGCCCGAACCAGAGGATGTTCGAGCGCGACCTCGGCGCCCCTGTCCTCGACGAATTCGCCCACTACGCCGCCATCATGCAGGGCTCGATCGAGCGCTGCCTCGGCAGCAGCGTCGCCGAAGCCGCGGAGTGACGATGGCCGGCGACGATCACATCGCGACCCTCCGCAGCCTGCTCGGCGAAGGCGGACTGCTGACCGCCCCCTCCGATATGGCGGCCTACGAGACCGGGGCGCGCTACGACCGTGGCAGGGCCGCCTTCGTCGCCCGCCCGGCATCGACGCCCGAAGTGTCCGCGGTGGTCGCCCATTGCGTTCGCAACGGCATCCGGCTGATCCCGCAGTCCGGCAATACCGGGCTGGTTTCCGGCTCGACGCCCGATGGCAGCGGCCTGCAGGGCGTGCTGAGCCTCGACCGCCTGTGTCGCGTCTTCGAGCCGGACCCAATCAACCGGTCCGTCCGCGCCGGCGCCGGCCTGCGTCTCTCGGAGCTCAATGCCCGCCTCGAACCGTCGGGCCTGTTCTTCCCGATCGATCTCGGCGCCGACCCGCGGATCGGCGGGATGGTTGCCACCAACACCGGCGGATCACGCTTCCTGCGCTATGGCGACGTCCGCCGTAACACGCTCGGGCTGACTGTGGTCCTCGCCGACGCCCACGGCACCGTGCTCGAGCTCGGCGCGGGGCTGCGGAAGAACAATACCGGCGTGGATTTCCGCCAGATCTTCATCGGCACGAGCGGCGCCTTCGGCGTGGTCACGGAATGCGTGCTGAATGTCGAGCCCGTGCCCCGGCAGAGTGCCACCGCAATCCTCGTGCCCGTTTCCGCCGATGGGGTGCCGGCGCTTCTCCTGGCGATCGAGACGGCGCTCGGCCACGACCTCTCGGCCTTCGAGCTGATGTCGGGTGCCGCCATCCGGGCCGCGCTCGACCATGTCCCCTCGCTCCGCAATCCCTTCGCCGGCGGCGAGATTCCCAGCTATGCCATCCTGCTCGAGGTCGCCCGCGCCAACGCCCCGCGCTCCGGCGAGCAGCCGCTCGATGCGGTTTTGGAAGAGGTACTGGGCGAGATCTGGCAGGCCGATGCAGCGATGCTGGCCGACGCCCTGATCGGGCCGCCGCGGGAGACCTGGGCGCTCCGGCATGCGCTGTCGGAAGGCGTTCGGGCGAGCGGTCGCCTGATCGCCTTCGATCTTGCGTTTCGCCGCAGCGATGTTATGGCCTTCCTGACGACGATGCGGCGTGAGCTGCCGGAGCGGTTTGCGGGTGTGACGATCTGCGATTTCGGCCATGTCGGCGACGGTGGCGTGCATTTCAACCTCGTTGTGGCACCGGACGACCCGCGGCTCGAGGACGGGGTGTTCGAAAACAGCCTCCGGGCCTGGGTCTGCGACGTCGCGGTCCAGCGCTTCGGCGGCAGCTTCAGCGGCGAGCATGCCATCGGCCGGAAGAACCAGGCCTTCTACGACCGCTACACGCCGCGCGAGATCCGGCGCCTCGCCGCCGGCCTCAAGAACGCCCTCGCACCGGGCGCAATCGGTGCGGTGAGGTTCTGATATCAGGCGCGGCCCGTCCGCTGCCCAACAGGAAATGGAAAAGACCATGACAGAGACCGTCGACGTCACCAAGGAAACCGCCCGCCTTCTCGACAAGCTCGGCGTGCCGCGCGCCGCCTGGACCGGCGGGGATATGCCGACCTTCAGCCCGGTCTCCGGCGAGGAGATCGGCCGGCTGAAATCCGCGTCTGAAGCCGAAACGGCAGCCGCGATCGAGGCCGCCCACGAAGCCTTCAAGACATGGCGCCTGGTGCCGGCGCCGAAGCGCGGCGAACTGGTCCGCCTGCTCGGCGAGGAGCTTCGCGCCGCCAAGGCCGATCTCGGCCGACTCGTCTCGATCGAGGCCGGCAAGATCACCTCCGAGGGCCTCGGCGAAGTGCAGGAGATGATCGATATCTGCGATTTCGCGGTCGGGCTCTCTCGCCAGCTCTACGGCCTGACGATCGCCACCGAGCGCCCCGGCCACCGCATGATGGAGACCTGGCATCCGCTCGGCGTCGTCGGCGTCATCTCGGCCTTCAATTTCCCCGTCGCCGTCTGGTCGTGGAACGCGGCGCTGGCGCTGGTCTGCGGCAATCCGGTCGTCTGGAAGCCCTCGGAAAAGACCTCGCTCACCGCGCTCGCCTCGCAGGCGATCCTCGAGCGCGCCATCGCCCGCTACGGTGACGCCCCGGCCAATCTCTCGCAGGTGCTGGTCGGCGGCCGTGCGGTCGGCGAGACGCTCGTCGATCATCCCAAGGTCGCACTCGTCTCCGCCACCGGCTCGACCCGCATGGGCCGCGAAGTCGGTCCGCGTGTCGCAAAGCGCTTCGCCCGCTCGATCCTCGAACTCGGCGGCAACAATGCCGGCATCGTCTGCCCCTCCGCCGATCTCGACATGGCCCTTCGCGCCATCGCCTTCGGTGCCATGGGCACGGCCGGCCAGCGCTGCACCACGCTCCGCCGTCTCTTCGTCCACGAAAGCGTCTACGACCAGCTCGTGCCGCGCCTGACCCGGGCCTATCAGAGCGTCTCGGTCGGCAATCCGCTCGAGACCTCCGCTCTGGTCGGCCCGCTTGTCGACAAGGCGGCCTTCGACGCCATGCAGAAGGCCCTTGCCGCAGCCAAAGCCGAGGGTGGAAAGGTGACCGGCGGCGAGCGGGTAACCGAGGCCGGCAAGGAAAGCGCCTATTATGTCAAGCCGGCCGTGGTCGAGATGCCGAAGCAGTGCGGCCCCGTGCTGGAAGAGACATTCGCGCCGATCCTCTACGTGATGAAATACAGCGACTTCGACGCGGTGCTCGACGAGCACAATGCCGTCTCCGCCGGCTTGTCCTCCTCGATCTTCACGCTGAACATGCAGGAGGCCGAACGCTTCCTTGCCGCGGACGGCTCGGATTGCGGCATCGCCAATGTCAATATCGGCACGTCGGGCGCCGAGATCGGCGGCGCCTTCGGCGGCGAGAAGGAAACCGGCGGCGGCCGCGAATCCGGTTCCGACGCCTGGAAGGCCTATATGCGCCGCGCCACCAACACCGTGAACTACTCCAAGGCACTGCCGCTCGCCCAGGGCGTCTCCTTCGATATAGAATGACGGTCCACCAACGAGTCTCGGCATGACGAACGAAGATACGGCGATCCTCTGGCGCACCAGCAGCCGCGAAGACAGTGGGGCGACGCCCCTCGACCGCGATGTCGCAGTCGACCTCGTCGTGGTCGGCGGCGGCTTTACCGGCACGGCCGCGGCGCTCGCGGCCGCAGGTCGTGGGGCGTCCGTCTGCGTCCTCGAAGCCGGCATCATCGGCCATGGTGGGTCCGGGCGCAATGTCGGACTCGTCAATGCCGGCCTCTGGTTGCCGCCCGACACCGTCATCGCCCAGATGGGCGAGGCGGAGGGCAGGCGACTGATCGAGGTCCTGGCCGACGCCCCCCGCCGCGTCTTCGAGCTCATCGCGCAGGAAGGCATCGACTGCGAGGCCACCCGCAACGGCACGCTCCACCTCGCGCACGCAGCCTCGGGCCTCAAGGATCTGGAGGAGCGCCACCGCCAGGGACGCCGCTTCGGCGCGCCGCTCGAACTTTTCGACGCCGCCGAGACTGCCCGCCGCACCGGCACGGCTGTCTATCACGGTTCGCTCTTCGACCCGCGCGCCGGAACCATTCAGCCCTTCGCCTATTGCCGTGGCCTTGCCCGGGCCGCCGCGGCCAAGGGCGCCCGGATCCATGATCGTTCACCGGTCTCGTCCATCGAGCGTGCCGGGGACAGCTGGCGCGTCACGGCAAACGGCCACGCGGTCCGTGCCCGTGCGCTGCTGCTCGCGACCAATGCCTATCAGACCGGTATCGTTTCGCCTTATGCGCCGCATTACACGCCCGTCAGCTATTGCCAGTTCGCCACCGCGCCGATGCCCGATGCCATCAGGCGGGAGATCCTGCCGGGCGAGGAAGGCTGCTGGGACACGGCGCTCGTCATGTCCTCTTTCCGGATCGACAAGGCCGGCCGGATGATCCTTGGTGGCATCGGCAATTCCGACGGCCCGGGTGCGCCGATCCACAAATCCTGGGCCCGCCGCAAACTCAAGGCGCTCTTCCCCTCCATCGGGGGGCTTGCTTTCGAACATGCCTGGCGCGGTCGCATCGCCATGACCGACGACCATGTGCCGAAGATCGTCGGCTTCGGCCCCAACGCCTATGCCTGCTTCGGCTATTCCGGCCGCGGCATCGGACCCGGCACCGTCTTCGGCACACAGGCCGCGCTCGCGCTGCTGGACAACGACACCGCGCATCTGCCGGTCACGCCGGTCGAGCACTATTCGGAACGCTTCAGCACCGCCAAGGCCGCCTATTACGAATTGGGGGCGACGGCTAGCCATCTCTTGTAAGGCGACGGATGGCGGTGAGGGCAGGGACGGCAATGCTCTGTCTTGGCGCGCGTGCCTGCCGTCAGCCGCGCTTGAGCAGCGGGAAGCGCTCGCGCAGCAACCGCTGGACCGAGTCCGAGCCGATCGGCGGACCGAAGAAGAAGCTCTGGCCGAACTGGCAGCCCATCTCGCCGAGCTTGATCGCGTCTTCCTCGCTCTCGATACCCTCGGCCACGATCGACATGCCGAGCTCGTTCGCCATCGAGACGATCGAGCGCAGGAGAACGTCCCGCTTCTCGGAGGGGTCGCGCACCAGCGCCTTGTCAATCTTGATCGTGTCGAAGGGGAAACGGGTGATGTAGCCGAGCGACGAGAAGCCGGTGCCGAAATCGTCGATGGCGAGGCTGATCCCCGCCTCCCGGATCTTCTCGAGCACCAGCCGCGACTGTTCCGGATTCTCCATGACGATCGATTCCGTCAGCTCCAGCTTCAGCCGCTCCGGCGGGCAGTCGGCATGGGCGAGCGCGCGGCGCACGTCCTCCGCGAGATTGGAGTTGATGAGCTGCGAGCTCGACACGTTGACCGACATGAAGAACGGAATGTCCCCCATCTGGGCGAGCCAGATCGACAGGTCCGCGCTCGCCCGCTCGATCGCGAACATGCCGAGTTCGGCGATGATATTGGCGCTCTCGGCGATCGGGATGAATTCGCTGGGCGGGATGTTGCCGCGGCGGGGATGATCCCAGCGCATCAACGCCTCGAAACCGGCGATCTCGGCATCGTCGAGCCGCACGATCGGCTGGTAGACCATGGAGAGTTCGCGGCGCTCGATCGCACGACGCAGGTCGCTCTCGAGCTGCAGCCTGTCCGACACCGCCATCCGGAAAGACGGCTGGAAGGGCTCGACGCGGTCGCCACCCGATTTCTTGGCGCGGTACATGGCGAGCTCGGCGTCGTTGAGCAGGCCTTCGGCATTGGTGTTGGGGTCGGTCCAGGAAACGATGCCGATCGACGCCGTCAGAACGAATTCCTGGTTGGCGAAGTTGATCGGCACCGAGATCGCCTTGGCCACAGCATCGGCGAAGTCGGCGATCCGGGCGGGGTCGGTTTCCGAGGTCAGGATGATGCCGAATTCGTCGCCGGAGAGCCGGCCCAGCGTATCCTGAGGCTTCAGGAGCCGCCGGAGGCGCCGCGTCAGCGCGATCAGGATATTGTCGCCTGCTGCGATGCCGAGGGAATCGTTGACCTGCTTGTAGCGGTCGAGGTCGATGGTCAGCACCGTCGGCCGCATCTTCTCGTCGGCGCCTGCGAGCGCCAGCAGCGATTGCAGCCGGTCGAGGAAGAGCTGCCGGTTGGGCAGGCCGGTCAGGTTGTCGTTCAGCGCGTCGTTGAGCAGCCGGTTGACGATGTTTTTCTGCTCGGTGATGTCTTCGACGATGCCGACGCAGCGGGAGATCTCGCCATTGCCGGCGAGCACAGGCCGCGCGCGGATCGACATCCAGTGGTACTGCCCATCCTCGGCCCTGAGCCGGAAATCGTGTGCCAGCCGTCCGCGCTTCTGCGCCAGCAGGATGTCGAGCGTTGCGCGGAACCGGTCGCGGTCGTCGGGATGGAGCCGCGGCAGCCAGTTGCGCGCCGGCCCATGCAGCGCGCCAGGCACCGCGCCGAGCTTCAGCGCCAGGTCCGGAATGGTGGTCAGCCTATCCCGGCCGACGTCCCAGTCCCAGATCGTCCCGCCAGATCCGGTCAGCGCCAGCGACTGCCGCTCGAGATCGGAGAACAGCCCCTGCTGATAGGCGCCGCCGGCGAAAGCATGCTGCATCACCGTGAAGCCGATCAGCAGCACGATCAGAACCAGACCGAAAGCGAGCGCCGGCTGGACGATATCGTTGTCGAGCTGGCCTGTTATCGCGAGCCAGGCGGCCAGCATCCAGGCAATGATGACCAGCCAGGACGGGATCAGCAGGATGGCACGATCGTAGCGGCTGAAACCCAGGAAAACGATCAGCACGATGCCGACGACAGCCGTGAGCGCGAAGGAGAGACGGGCGATGCCCGAGGCGATCGAGGGGTCATAGATCGCGACGCCGAACAGCGTTCCGAGGCCCAGCACCCAGGCGAGCGTCGCATAGGCGAGGTTGGCATGCCAGCGGCTGAGGTTCAGATAGGTGAAGAGGAAGATGACGAGCCCGGAGGCGAGTGCCACTTCGGCGCCCGCCCGCCAGATCCGTTCGTCGAGTGCGTTCTTGCCGAAGAGCTGCTCGAGAAAACCGAAGTCGACGCAGACATAGGCCAGCACCGCCCAGGCGAGGGCGGCCGTCGCCGGCAGCATCGACGTCCCCTTGATGACGAAGAGATTGGTCAGGAACACCGCGAGCAGCCCGGCGATCCCGAGCACGATGCCCCGATAGAGCGTGAAGGCGTTGACCGTGTCCTTGTAGGCCTCGGGTTCCCAGAGATAGAGCTGCGGCAGCTGCGGCGAGGTGATCTCGGCGACGAAGGTGATGACGGCGCCCGGATTGAGGGTGATCGAGAAGACGTCGGCATCGTTCGACGGCTCGCGGTCGAGAGCGAATCCTTCGCTCGGCGTGATCGCGATGATGCGGTCGGAGCCGAGATCCGGCCAGAACACCTTGGAGTTCACCAGGCGATAATGCGGGGCGACGATCAGCCGCTCGAGCTGCTCGTCGGAGACATTGGCCAGCGCGAAGACGGCCCAGTCGCCGGCATGCTTGTCGGAACTCGACCGGACCTCGATGCGCCGCACGATGCCGTCCGTGCCGGCCGCCGTCGAAACCTGGAACGCCTCGCCCTGGTTGGCGTAGAGTTCCACCACCTTGGTGAGGTCGAGCGCCTTGTCCTCGCGCGAGATCTTCACGGCTTCGAGCGCGAACGCCCGGACGGGCACCAGTGCCAGTATGAAAAACAGCAGCATGCCGAGGCATGCGCCCATCCGGCTCGCACCGGAGGCTTCCTGCTGGCTGCGATAGGACATCAGACGACTGGCTTCCCGCTCTTGTTATGATTGCTGGAAATCTGGGCGTAGAGCAGATGGTCCCGCCACTCTCCCCGGATCTTCAAGAATTCCTTCATGTAGCCTTCACGCTGAAATCCGGCTTTTTCAAGCAGCCGGATGGAGCGGTCGTTCTCCGGAATACAGGCTGCCTCGATCCGGTGCAAGGCGAGCTGGCCGAAGATGTAGCCTGTCACCAGTTTAAGTCCCGCCGTCATGTGTCCCTGGCCGGCGAAGCGTTCGCCCATCCAGTAGCCGATCATGCAGGATTGCGCGGCGCCCCGCCGGATATGGCCGATCGTCAGCCCGCCGATCAGTTCGTCTTCCGACCGCGAGAACAGGAATAGCGGCACGGCGACGCCGGAGGCGAATTCCTGCGCCGACCGGATGACACGCTGGCGAAAGTTGCCCTCGGTCAGCGCGTCGGGTTCCCAGGTCGGCTCCCACTTCTCGAGGAAGCCGCGGCTCTCGCTGCGCAGCTTGTACCAGGCGCGATAGTCGGCGTTGCGGGGCAGGCGGAAATAGTGCCCGGGACCGGACACCTCTTCGGGTATGCCGGCCCTCGACAAGAAACCGAAGACTGATCTTGCCATTCACGCCGCCCGGATTGCGGTTGCTATTCCGCCGCTGTCTTGTGTCCCGCGCCCGCCGCGCCGTTGAGCAGCTGGGAGATTTCGTCCATCGAGGCAAGCTCGTCGACGGGACCGATCGCCGACAGCGTGGGCGTGGTGTTGAAGAACAGCCGCCCGGCCAGGTCGGTCAGGCGGTCCGTGGTAATGCCGGCCAGCCGGTCCATCAGCTCGGAATTGGCGATAGGCCGGCCGTAGAGCATCATCTGCCGGGCGATCTGCCCGGCGCGTGCCGCCGGGCTCTCCTGGCCCATCAGCAGCTGGGCGCGGATCTGCGCGCGTGCCCGGTCGATTTCCTCCTGGTGGATCTTTTCCGAGGACCGGCGGAGCTCTTCGATGATCACGGGCATCAGCTCGGGCAGGTTCTCGCCGCCGGTCGCCGCATGCACGCCGAACACGCCCGTATCGGAAAAGCCCCAATGGAAGGCGTAGACGGAGTAGCAGAGGCCACGATGCTCGCGCACCTCCTGGAACAGCCGCGACGACATGCCGCCGCCGAGCACGTTGGCCAGGATCTGCGAACAGTAGAAGTCGCGGGCGTGGTAGGCCTTGCCCTCGAAGCCGATCAGCACCTGCGCGTCCATGAGGTCGCGCGCCTCGCGAACGCTGCCGCCGATATAGCGGGCGGGCTCCATGATCTGCGGCATGTCCGACTGGGTGGCGAGCCCCGCAAAGCGCTTCTCCACCTCGCGCACGAACTCGTCATGGGTGACCGCTCCGGCGGCCACCACATACATCCGTTCCGCAAGATAGTTGCGGCCGAGATAGCGGCGGATTTCGGCAGGCTCGAAGCCCATCACCGATTCCGGCGTGCCGAGGATCGGTCGGCCGATCGTCTGGCGGAAATAGGCGGCTTCGGAAAACTTGTCGAAGACGATGTCGTCGGGCGTGTCGTTGGCCGCTCCGATCTCCTGCAGGATGACATTCTTCTCGCGCTCGAGCTCGTCGGCGTCGAAGGCGGACTCGATCAGGATGTCGGCGAGGATATCGACCGCGAGCGGCATGTCGTCGCGCAGAACGCGGGCATAATAGGAGGTGGATTCAGTCGATGTCGCGGCATTCACTTCGCCGCCGACATTCTCTATCTGCTCGGCGATGTCGCGCGCCGAGCGGCGCGCGGTGCCCTTGAAGGCCATGTGTTCGAGGAGATGGGCGATGCCGTGTTCGTCTTCGGCTTCGTTGCGGGAGCCCGACTTGACCCAGACGCCGAGAGCGACGCTCTCGAGATGGGGCATGGATTCGGTGACGACGGTCAGCCCCGACGGGAGCCTCGTTACTTCAACATTCATCGCTTAAAAAAGCGCCCCGTCACTTCCCGATCCGGGCACGCTGGGCGATGAAGTCTTCCACCGTCTTCATGTCCGCATCCAGCACGTCGAAGCGCTCCTCCCTTTGCATAAGTCCGTCCAGCCACGATGGCAAGGCTGGAGCAATACCGCAAGCGGTTTCTACAGCCAAGGGGAATTTTGCCGGGTGGGCGGTGGCGAGCGTGACCATCGGAGCGTTGGATTTCTCGAATTTCCGGGCCGTGAAGACGCCGACGGCGGTATGCGGATCGAGGAGATAGCCGGTCTCGGCGAGCGTCGACTTGATCGTCTGCGCGACCTGCTTCTCGCTGACGCGGCCCGCCCGGAAATCCTTGGCCATCGCCTTCATCGCCTGCTTCTCGATCTCGAAGGCCCCCGATTGCTTGAGCCCGTCCATGGCGGCGCGGACCTTCTGCGGGTCGCGGTCGTAGGCTTCGAACAGCAGCCGCTCGAAATTCGAGGAGATCTGGATGTCCATCGAGGGCGACGTCGTCGCCTTGACGCCCTTCATTTCGTAGCGGCCGGTCTTGAGCGTGCGCGCCATGATGTCGTTTTCGTTGGTCGCCACGACGAGCTTTGATATCGGCAGGCCCATCCGCTTGGCCGCATAACCGGCGAAAATGTCGCCGAAATTGCCGGTTGGCACCGTGAAGGACACCTTGCGGTCCGGCGCGCCGAGCGTGAGCGCCGCCGTGAAATAATAGACGATCTGGGCCATGATGCGGGCCCAGTTGATGGAATTGACGCCGGCAAGCTGCATCCGGTCGCGGAAACCGTGATCGTTGAACATCGCCTTGACGAGGTTCTGGCAGTCGTCGAACGTGCCCTTGATCGCGATGGCATGGACATTGGTGTGCGCGGTCGTCGTCATCTGCCGCTGCTGGACCGGCGACACTTTCTCATGCGGGAAGAGGATGAAGATGTCGGTGCGGTCGCGTCCGCCGAAGGCGTCGATCGCGGCCCCGCCGGTATCGCCCGAGGTCGCGCCGACGATCGTCGAGCGCTCGTCGCGCCCAGCGAGCGTATGGTCCATCAGCCGCGCCAGGAGCTGCATCGCCACATCCTTGAAGGCGAGCGTGGTGCCGTGGAAAAGCTCCAAGATGAAGGCGTTCGGTCCGCTCTGGATGAGCGGCGCGACCGCGGGATGCTTGAATGTCGCGTAGGCCGCATCGATCATCGCCTTGAGGTCGTCCTCGGCCACGTCCTTGCCGGCGAAGGGTGTCAGGACGGCGAGCGCGATCTCCTGATAGCTCTTGCCGCGCAGGGCCCGGATCTCCTTTTTGGAGAATTGCGGCCAGGTCTTCGGCACATAGAGCCCGCCGTCGCGGGCAAGGCCGGTCAGCAGGGCGTCGGAGAAGGACAGTTCCGGGGCTTCGCCCCTGGTCGAAACATAGCGCACGTCAAATCCTCGAAAGCTCGTTCCCGCGGGGAGAGTTCTAGCAATGCCCGCCCGCCGCGCCTGTCCGGATTGCGTCCGGAAGGCCGGGGTTTTTGGCTTGAATAACTCAGCATCTCAGTCGATTTTTTGTTTCGCGGCTGATATAGACCGACAACCTTGGCCATGAAAAGGCCCGAAATGACGACTGATTGCTGTGGCCGACCCCTGGCTGCGGCCAAGACCATGAGGTGGCGTAGACGTGTCCGGCAAAGTTATCAAGACGATCCTCGCGCTTGGCCTGACGGCCGGACTGGCTGCCTGCAGCTCCACCGACACCGGCGGCATGTTCTCGAGCGCCGCCAAGAAGCCGAGCGACACTGCCGGCAACGACCCCAATATCGTCGTCACGCAGGGCGCCTGCCCGCAGATCTATCTGCGCGAGGGAACCGCCGTCTATCGCCAGTATGCGCGCGGCGTGAAGAAGGACGTCCAGGGCCTGGCCGATCCCAACAAGCTCGTCGTGCAGGCGACGCTCGACGCCACAACCCGCCAGTGCCGCCAGACCTCCGCGGGGCTGGTCATGACGGTCGTGGTGCGCGGCCGCCTGATCACCGGGCCCTCGGGCAAGGACGGCACCTACACGCTGCCGATCCGCGTCGCCGCCACCGACGGCGACACCACGCTCTATTCGGAACTGACCAAGTTCGACGTGACCATCCCGCCCGGCCAGGGCAATGCGCAGTTCGTCTTCACCAAGGACAACGTCGTGCTCGCCAGCGGCGTCGGCACGCTGACCCGCCTCTATGCCGGTATCGACGAAGGCCCCTACAACACGAAATGAGCCGGTGTAGGGCGGCAAGCCATTGGCCGCCTTGTCATCGCTTCATGAACGCACACGCGTTCCGGCCCGCCGCGCGCCTCACACCAGTTCGCTGAAGCTTTTCAATGCCTCGACCATTGCCGGCAGTTCCGACATGCGGGAAATCACCGTTTCGGCGCCGGCATCAGTCAGTCGATCGGCATGGGTCGGGTAGGTGTGGCTGCCGCCGGTAAAGCCGATGACCCGCATGCCGGCCGCGCGGGCGGCATGGACGCCGTGAACGGAATCCTCGACGACCAGACAGCGCGACGGATCGACGCCGAATTGCCTGGCGCCATGCAGATAGATGTCTGGCTTGGGTTTCGTCCGGTCCGGCCCCAGATCCTTCGCGGAATAGATGTGGCCTGCGAAATAGGGCTTCAGCCCAACCTTGGTCAGCATCATGTCCAGCCGCGCCGAGGACGAGTTCGAGCAAATGCAGCGCTGCACGGTGAGCTTGGCGAGCGCGAAGCGCACACCCTCGATGATCTTCACCCGGCGGGCGAGCGCCGCGTCGAGCAGCTTCTCGGACTTGTCGATCAACTGCGCCGAGATCGGGATATCGGCCTCCTGCTCGATCGTCAGCAGGATGTTCTTCCAGTCCATGCCGGCAAAGCGGATGCACATGTCCTCGGCCGTGATGTCGAAGCCGGACTCGCGGAGCAGCTTGGATTCCACCTCCGCGGCAATGATCTCGGAATCGACGAGCACGCCGTCGCAATCGAAAAGTATCAGGTCAAAACCAGCCATTCAGGTCGAACTCTCGGGGAAATCTGTCTGCCGGCTGGGTACACGATATCGACCGGAGTGACAATGGCGGACTGGAGCAGCCGTCTATCCGACCAACGCGCCTGCCGGGATGTTCCATGCCCGGCTGATCTTGCGGATCTGGTCGAGATTGATCTCTCTGCGGCGGTTGAGCAGTTCGGATGCGCGGGACTTCGAGCCGATAATGTCGATCAGGTCGGCGCGGCTGTAGTTGTTTGCCTGCATCACCGCCTTGAGAACGTCGATCGGATCGGCAGCCGGCAGAGGATAACAGCGGGCTTCATAGTCTTGGATCAGCAGCACCAGCGCATCGAAATGCGCAGCCTCGGCCGTGTCTGGCGCTGGCTCCTGATCGAAATAGGGGCGCACGGCAACCAGCGCCTCCTCATATTCCTGCTCGGTCTGCAGTGTCCGCAGCGTTGAAAGATCCATGATGCCATTCCCGCTCACAAGCTTGCCACGTCGATCGTGTCATACTCCGCATGGGTGCCGACAAAGAGCACGAAGATGCGCCGTGTCCTGAAACCGACGAGACCGACGAGCCGATACTTGTTGCCGCCGATGTCGAAGACCACCTTGCCCCCGGCCACGTAGTCTGCCGTATTGAAGGTCCGCTTGAGGTCTGCGAAGTCCTTCCAGTCGGCGTTGGAGGCCGTGGTATGCCACTCGATCAGCGCCCGTCTGGCAGCATCCTTCGGCGTTCCGGCAGGCTGCCTTTCCCAAAAGCGCACCAGCGCCGACTTCGCGATCACGTGCATCGACCCACATATACGCGGTTCCCGTTTTGGAAACAAGTCGTTGCCGACTGCGTGTCACCCCAACCGCAGCACGATCTTCCCGATATGGTCGCTCGATTCCATCAGCCGGTGCGCCTCGACGACCTGGTCCATCGCAAAAACGCTGTGAATGACCGGGGCGACCTTGCCCGCGTCGAGGAGCGGCCAGACGCGGGCCGCGAGGTCGTCGCGGATCGCCTGCTTTTCGGCCGCCGTGCGCGGCCGCATGGTCGAGCCCATGACCCGGAGACGCTTGATCATGATCGGCGTGAGATTGGCCTTTTCTGCCACCGCGCCGCCCAGGAAGGCGATGATGGAAAGCCGGCCGTCGCGGGCGAGCGAGGCGAGGTTCCGGTCGAAATAGGCCGCCCCGATCATGTCGAGGATCACGTCGACGCCCCCCGGAATTGCCTGCTTGATGACGGCGGCGAAGTCCTCGGTCTTGTAGTTGATCGCGCGAGACGCCCCGAGCTTGCGGCAGGCCTCCGCTTTCTCGTCGCTTCCGACCGTGGTGAAGACCCGCGCACCCAGCGCCGTGGCGAGCTGGATCGCCGTCGTGCCGATGCCGCTCGATCCGCCATGGACGAGCACGGTCTCTCCGGCCGCAAGTTCCGCCATCATGAAGAGGTTGGCCCAGACGGTGAAGAAGGTCTCTGGAAGGGCTGCGGCGCGGATCGCATCGAAGCCGTTCGGCCAACGCAGCGCTTGGCCCGCGGGAATGCTGCAATAGTCGGCGTAGCCGCCGCCATTAGCAAGCGCGCAGACCTTGTCCCCGATCGAGAAGCCACTCACGCCGTGGCCCATCGCGACGACCTCGCCGGCCACCTCGAGCCCGAGAATCGGGCTTGCGCCGGGCGGCGGCGGATAGCTGCCGCTGCGCTGGGCGACATCCGGTCGGTTCACGCCGGCAGCTTCGACCCGCACCAGGAGATCGCCGTCGCCGAATGCGGGCAGGGGGCCGCGCAACGGCACCATCGCCTCCGGCCCACCGGGTTGCGGCAGATCGATGAAGCGCATGTCTTCGGGCAGCTGCATGAGGTCCTCCGGGTTCGTCACCCGTCCGAAATAGGCGCGATCGGAGAGAATTGAAAGATGCCCCCGTCGGCCCTATAGGCCCGGACCCCGGTCGGGAGAGCCGAAACGGACCGTGCTGATGCCGCTGTCGCTTCGCTTCGCCGACGCCTTCACCCGTGCGATCTCGGCGCTGATCCTGTCGATGTCGGAGACGACGACCCCTGCCGGCAGTTCGAGCACGCCGATCGAGCAGCGCATCAGCGGAATCCGGGTCTCGCTGCCGTCGCGGCCATGGCCGAGGATATAGCCGCTCTCGCGTTCTTCGTCGGAATAGAGGGTCATCACCTCGGCGGAGAAGTCGTTGAGCAGTCGTCCGAGCGGATGGAGCATCTCCTCCTCGGTGATCCCCTTCAGCCCCACGAAAAAGTCGTCGCCGCCGATATGGCCGGTGAATTCGTCGCTGTCGAAAAAGTAGCGCCGCATCAGCGCGGCGAAGAGCGAAATCGCATGATCGCCGGCATGGAAGCCATAGCGGTCGTTGAAGGGCTTGAAGTTGTCGAAGTCGCAATAGCAGAGATAGCGCGCCTCGTCGGCGTCCGCGCAGGCGTCGCGCAGATAGTCGACGATGGCGAGATTGCCCGGAAGTCCGGTCAGCGGATTCTGGTCCAGGGCGGTCTTGAGTTGCTTCTCGTTCAGAATCCGGATCAGCGAGGCGGCGGAGATGGCGCCGCAATAGCGCATATTCTCGGTCAGCAGCACGCAGTGGCAGCCGTCCATGTTGGCGAAGGCCGAGACCAGGTCGGCAGTATCGGAATCGAGGCTGACGATCGGCGCGGTCTTGACGAAGAAGGATACCGGCCGGAGATAGTCGCGGTTCTTCAGCAGGTCCCGTCCGAACGGGTGGTAGATGAATTCCTTGAGCTGCGCTTCCTGGATGATGCCGCGCGGCTCGCCATTGACGTTCAGCACCGGAAAGTAGCTGTGCTCCGGATACTTGCGGAACATCTCGAAGACGGTCTCGATCGAGTCGTTCTCATAGGCAAAGGGCAGTGTCTCGATCTGCTTGCGGATCAGCAGCTCGTCGAGCGAGCCGCTTGTCACACGGGCCTTGGAGTGGTCGCGGAGATGCGGATAGGACTTGCGCAGTTCCTCGACATTGGTCGAGGGACGGGCGATGTACCAGCCCTGCGCCATGTCGACGCCGAAAGCCCGGCAAGCAAGGAATTCGGCTTCCGTTTCCACCCCTTCGGCGATGACGCGGATACCAAGCGTGTGGGCGATCCCGACGATGTTGCGCACCAGATGCTGCTTGCGCGGCGCTTCGTTCACGCCGGCGATGAAATGACGGTCGATCTTCAGATAGTCCACGGGATAGTCGCAGAGCAGCTTGAACTCGCCGCTGCCGACGCCGAAGTCGTCGATCGCGATCTTGAAGCCCGAGCGGCGCATCTTTTCGACCAGCGCCCGGAATTCCGGGGCGGCGGTATTGTCGAAGCGTTCCGACAGTTCGAAGCAGATCGACGACGGCGGAATGCCGTGGATGCGCAGATGCTTGACCAGCGTCTCGATGAGCGCCGCGCCCTCGGCGATCAGCCGGAAGTCGAGATTGATGAACAGGGTCGAGGACCTATGGTCGGGGATCGACGTGAACTTGCCGAGCGCGCGACCCGAGCTCAGCTGTTCGAGCGCGGCAAGCTGGCCGGTTTCCGCCATCCGGTCGATAAGGGCAAGCGGGGTTGGAAACCCGAGTTGCTCATGTCCCCGCAGCAGCGTCTCATAGCCGAAGGTCGCGCCGGTGGTCGTTTCGACAATCGGCTGGAATGCGCAGTCCAGCACCGACTTGCCGAGCGTGAGCAGCTTCTCGCCAGCGTACCGGATGGGAAAGGCGAGCGGTTCGGCAACAGCGGACATAAGAACTCCAACCTGAAATCAAAAGTCACTATCACCGCCAAGTTCCTTGAAAATGTTCAAGAAATCGTTGTCCGAATGTGAAGCTTTCGTGACAATCGAGGCAAGTGTCAGATTGGCGAAAACCGTCGCCTTGAGTCATCGCGCCTGCCCGATGAGCCATGTGACGAGGCGCGAAGCTCCGCCGTCGCCCGCCACGGGCTCCAGCAGGAAATAGCCGCGATCCGGCGTTTCGACCGTGTCTCCTACGGTTGCAAGCAGGCCCGTCGCGACGAGGTCGTCGACCAGCCCGGTCCAGCCGAGCGCCACGCCCTGTTCGCCCAGGGTCGCCTGGATGACGAGCTGGTAGGTGTTGAAGCTGATGTCGCCATCCTGCCTGTCGGCCGGGCGGTGCTGGCCGAGACGGCCGAAATAGCCGGTCCAGTCCAGCCATGACGCCGGCGGGCCATCGAGATGGATCAGGCGCGCACGGGAAAGTTCCGATCGCGATCCGGCAAGGCCCTCCACCATCGCCGGCGCACAGACCGGGGTGACCGTCTCCGAGATCAGCAACAGGGCGTCCTCACCCGCATCGGCCCGCCGGCAGAAGGCGACGGTGACATCGCCTCTCTCCCTGGACTGGCCCAACGGGCTCTGCGTCGCCACAATCTGCAGGTTGATCTCCGGATGTCGACCGCGGAAGTCCTGCATCCGAGGCATCAGCCAAAGAGACGAAAACGCATAGTCGGTGAAAAGGCGAACCGTAGGCCGCGCCTGCTGCCCGCGAATATCGTCCGCCAGCCGATCCATCTCCTCCACCTGCCGCGCGGCCAGATCGAACAGGCGCCGCCCGTCCCGGGTCAGCGACACACCGCGATGGTGGCGCTCGAGGAGGGGAACACCGAGCGCCTCCTCGACCCGGCGGATCTGGTAACTCACGCCCGGCTGGGTCAGCCCGAGCCGACGGGCAGCAACGGTCAGGTTGCCGCTTCGGCCCACTTCCGTCAGGATACGCAGCCAGCCGAGCTCCAGCGTCCGGTCAGCCATAAGAAATCCTTTCATCTGCCAACAAATCGTGCCCGCTTCACAGCAGGCCGCGTAACCGGTCAATAGTCACTCGACGCAGCCGGGATGGCAATGCAGGCAAAGTCGCGCTGTTGGGCCGCACTTGCCGGGCTCAGCCGAACCGGCGCCTATGTCCGCATCACACAGTCCAGGAGACCGCCATGACCCGCTCGAATATCCTCATCATCATGGTCGACCAGCTGAACGGCACCTTCTTCCCCGACGGGCCGGCCAAGTTTCTGCATGCGCCGAACCTCAAGGCGCTCGCAGCCCGCTCCGCCCGCTTCGTCAACAACTATACGTCCTCGCCACTCTGCGCGCCGGCCCGCGCCTCCTTCATGGCGGGGCAGCTGCCGAGCCGGACACGCGTCTATGACAATGCGGCCGAATATGTCTCGTCCATCCCGACCTTCGCCCACCATCTGCGCCGCGCCGGCTACTACACGGCATTGTCCGGCAAGATGCATTTCGTCGGCCCGGACCAGCTGCACGGCTTCGAGGACCGGCTGACGACGGATATCTATCCAGCCGATTTCGGCTGGACGCCCGATTATCGCAAGCCCGGCGAGCGCATCGACTGGTGGTACCACAATATGGGCTCGGTCACCGGCGCCGGCGTCGCCGAGATCACCAACCAGATGGAGTATGACGACGAGGTCGCGTTCCTCGCCAACCAGAAGCTCTATCATCTATCCCGCGAGAACGACGACCGGGATCGTCGTCCCTGGTGCATGACGGTTTCCTTCACCCACCCGCACGACCCTTACGTTGCCCGCCGCAAGTTCTGGGATCTCTATCAGGATTGCGCCCATCTCGATCCGGTCGTGCCGTCGATCCCCTTCGAGGCGCAGGACCCGCATTCGCAGCGCCTCATGCTCGCCTGCGACTACGAGAATTTCGACATCACGGCGGAGAATGTGCGCCGTTCCCGCCGCGCCTATTTCGCCAACATTTCCTATCTCGACGAGAAGGTCGGCGAGCTCGTGGACACGCTGACGCGCACCCGCATGCTCGACGACACGCTGATCCTGTTCTGCTCCGACCATGGCGACATGCTGGGCGAGCGCGGCATGTGGTTCAAGATGAGCTTCTTCGAGGGCTCTGCCCGGGTGCCGCTGATGATTGCGGGCCGCGGCGTGACGCCCGGAACCCACACCGCGCCGGTTTCCAATCTCGACATCGCCCCGACCATCGCCGACCTCGCCGGCATCTCCATGGCCGAGATCATGCCCTGGACGGATGGTGAAAGCCTGGTGCCCGTCATGGCCGGCGCCGCCCGCACCGTCCCCGTGCTGATGGAATATGCCGCCGAAGGATCCTATGCGCCGCTGGTCGGCATCCGTGCGGGGCGCTGGAAATATGTCCGCTGCGCGCTCGATCCCGACCAGCTCTACGACCTCGGTTCAGATCCGCACGAGCGGACGAACCTCGCCGGCGACCCGGCGCATGCCGGAACGCTTGCCGCATTCCGCGCCAAGGCGGATTCGCGCTGGAATCTCGATCGTTTCGACGCGGAAGTGCGGGAAAGCCAGGCGCGTCGCTGGGTCGTCTATGAGGCGCTGCGCAACGGTGCCTACTATCCCTGGGATCATCAGCCGCTGCAGAAGGCGTCGGAGCGATACATGCGCAATCACATGAACCTCGATAATCTCGAAGAATCAAAGCGCTATCCCCGCGGCGAGTGAAATCCGTCTGCAGTGGAGAGTAAATCGTTCGGCGCCGCCGGGACGCCAAATTGCCGCAGCCTGCCGCTCGACCGGATTTTGCCGCAATCGGGGACCAGCTTTCCGATTGTGGCAAATATGGCAAAATATAACATTAAATATAACGAGAATATTACGAGAACAAATGAACTATAATTAAGTTGCGATAACTCAATTTCGGAGTACAAATCATCCTCGGAAACGGGAATTGCCGGCACTCTTTCGACCATCGGTGCGACGCGACAGTTCCAGACGTTTCCAACGAGCAACATGCACGATCCATCACACTCACCTCGTGCATTTGATCAAGAGGATAACGCCAATGCGCGCTATTTTTGCTTCCGCAGTCATCGCTTCTTCCATCGCTCTGTCCGGCGCGGCCTTCGCCGCCAGCCAGACGGTGACGGGCACTGTCAAGACCTATCAGTCGGGCCAGTCGCTGACGCTTGCCAACGGCGACATGTTCGTCCTCCCGAAGCACTTCAAGGATCCCGGCATCAAGACCGGCGAAAAGGTGAAAGTGGCCTATCAGAAGACAGGCAAGAAGCTTCAGGCCGAGATGGTGACCATCGTCCGGTAACTGGCACCGGGATTGCCGCGCATGGCCTTGCCATGCGCGGTATCGTCATTGGGTCAGGTTCCTGTCGCAAATGGAACGGATTCTGACCCGCCGGACAAGATGCGCGCGACCCCGGTCCCCTATATGCTCCCGAGAACGGAACGCCGGCACCGGCCGGGTCAGGGAGCATCATGCGCGCACAGCCGAAAGCCAGCCATTTCATCGATGGCGAGTATGTCGAAGATACTGCCGGAACGGTCTTCGAGAGCTTCTATCCGGCGACCGGCGAGGTGATCGCGCGGCTCCATGCCGCGACCCCTGCCATCATCGAGCGGGCGGTGGCCTCCGCAAAGCGGGCGCAGGTCGAATGGGCGAAGATGAGCCCGACTGCGCGCGGCCGCATCCTCAAGCGCGCAGCGGATATCATGCGTGACCGCAACGAGGAACTGTCGCGGCTCGAGACACTCGACACCGGAAAGCCGATCCAGGAAACCATTGTCGCCGATCCGACATCGGGCGCCGATGCCTTCGAATTCTTCGGCGGTGTCGCAGGCGCCGCGCTCAATGGCGAACATATCCCCCTCGGTGCCGACTGGGCCTATACCAAACGCATACCGCTCGGTGTGTGCGTCGGCATCGGCGCCTGGAACTATCCCCAGCAGATCGCCTGCTGGAAGGGCGCGCCGGCGCTGATCTGCGGCAATGCCATGGTTTTCAAGCCATCGGAAAACACCCCGCTCGGGGCGCTCAAGATCGCCGAGATCCTGATCGAGGCCGGCCTTCCGAAGGGCCTCTACAACGTCATCCAGGGCGACCGCTCGACGGGTCCGCTGCTGGTCAACCATCCGGACGTCGCCAAGGTCTCGCTGACAGGATCGGTGCCGACTGGCCGCAAGGTTGCCGAAGCCGCCGCTGGCCATCTCAAGCATGTCACCATGGAACTCGGCGGCAAGTCGCCCATGATCGTCTTCGATGACGCCGATATCGACAGCGCGATTTCCGGCGCCATGCTCGGCAATTTCTACTCCACCGGCCAGGTTTGCTCTAACGGCACCCGCGTCTTCGTCCAGAAGGGAGTGAAACAGGAGTTCCTGTCGCGCCTGAAGACCCGGACCGAAGCCATTGTCATCGGCGATCCCGAGGACGAGGCGACCCAGATGGGACCGGTGATCAACCGTGCCCAGCAGGAAAAGATCCTGTCCTATATCGCCAAGGGCAAGGCAGAGGGGGCGACGCTGATCACGGGCGGTGCGATCCCCAATTCCGTCTCCGCCAGCGGCTGCTACATCCAGCCGACCGTCTTTGCCGATGTGACCGACGACATGACGATCGCCCGGGAAGAGATCTTCGGGCCGGTGATGTGCGTGCTCGATTTCGAACATGAGGCGGAAGTGATCGAACGCGCCAACGCCACCGAGTTCGGCCTGTCCGGCGGCGTCTTTACGAAGGACATTGCGCGTGCGCACCGCGTGGTCGACAGCCTGGAAGCAGGCACGCTCTGGATCAACACCTACAATCTCTGCCCGGTGGAAATCCCCTTCGGCGGCGCCAAGCAATCCGGCTTCGGCCGCGAGAATTCGACCGCCGCGATCAATCATTATTCTGAATTGAAGACGGTGTATGTCGCGATGGGCAAGTGCGAGGCGCCGTATTGAGGGTTCGCCACTGATTTTTTGGGGCGCGCAAAGGAGGCTGACGCTTGTCTGACCCAGCGGCTATGGCCCTTGAATTTGAGGCCGATTGGCGGCGACTGCGGGGCGATCTGGTGCCGCTTGCCTATCTTCTCCGTTGTAAAGATATTCCTTGGGTCAGATTTCACGCGCTGCCTCTTTCGAAGCGATATGCCGAGACGAAGGAAGAATACGAGACAGTCCTCACGCGCGCAAACCAGCTCGCATTGGAGACACTCGGCGATGCTGCGGAGTGCTGGCTCATTCAATGTGCGTACCCCGGGTTTTCGGGACTGCTGAACCAGGTCGGTGGCGAAACGGCAGTGCCAGCTTTCGGATTTCGGCCTGAGGACGATGCGGAAAATTGGTCCGTCTATGGCAATTTGACGACGTGGCGACCGACACATTTCGATGAGTTGCTTCGCGCGATCGCAGACGACGAACTGCATTATGTAAGCTGGATGAACCGGAAGAGCGGAGCCATCTTTGCTCCATACGACGGTGGTTTCGACCTGTTCCCTCCAACGGAAGCCGCGGTCGAGAAGCTGAGCCAGTCCTACAAGGATTGGCTTTCGCCCCATCCTTTGAGGTTGTAGGCCGAGGGGCTTCTGGCTGGGATGCCGGCAAGAAGCGGTCGTGCTGGCAAGCAGCGTGAGATCGAAGTGACTTCGGCCCGGTTGGCCGGTGAATTTTAAGAGCGGGACTAAGGCATGACCATGCAGGCAGATTTTATCATCGTCGGTTCCGGTTCCGCGGGCTCGGCACTCGCCTATCGCCTGTCCGAGGATGGCAAGAACACGGTCATCGTGCTCGAGTATGGCGGTTCGGATGTCGGCCCCTTCATCCAGATGCCGGCGGCGCTCGCCTGGCCGATGAGCATGAAGATGTACAACTGGGGCTACCTCTCCGAGCCCGAACCGAACCTCAACAACCGCCGCATTACCGCGCCGCGCGGCAAGGTCATCGGCGGCTCGTCGTCGATCAACGGCATGGTCTATGTCCGTGGCTCCGCCGAGGATTTCGACAGCTGGGACGCGGCAGGCGCCACCGGCTGGTCCTATGCGGACGTCCTGCCCTACTTCAAGCGGCAGGAGAATTCGCATGGCGGCCAGGAGGGCTGGCGCGGCACGGATGGACCGCTTCATGTCCAGCGGGGGCCGGCAAAGAACCCGCTCGTCCGCGCCTTCGTCGAGGCGGGCCGGCAGGCGGGCTTCGAGACCACCGAGGACTACAACGGCGAGAAGCAGGAAGGCTTCGGCCTGATGGAGCAGACCATCCATCAGGGGCGGCGTTGGTCCGCGGCCTCGGCCTATCTCAAGCCGGCGCTGAAGCGCGGCAATGTCGAAATCGTCCGCTGCTTCGCCCGCCGTGCCGTGATCGAGAACGGCCGCGCGGTCGGCGTCGAGATCGAACGCGGTGGCAGGATCGAGGTGGTCAAAGCGAACCGCGAGGTCATCGTCTCGGCCTCGTCCTTCAATTCGCCGAAGTTCCTGATGCTGTCGGGCGTCGGCCCTGCCGCGCATCTCAAGGAGATGGGCATCGAGGTCAAGGCCGACCGTCCCGGTGTCGGTGCCAACCTGATGGACCATATGGAATTCTATTTCCAGCAGGTGTCGCTGAAGCCCGTCTCGCTCTATTCCTGGCTGCCCTGGTTCTGGCAGGGAGTGGCGGGCGCGCAATGGCTGTTCACGCGGTCGGGCCTCGGAACGTCCAACCAGTTCGAGAGCTGCGCTTTCGTCCGGTCGGCGCCCGGCGTCCGGCAGCCCGACATCCAGTTCCACTTCCTGCCGGTGGCGATTTCCTATGACGGCAAGGCCGCCGCCAGGAGCCACGGTTTCCAGGTCCATGTCGGCTACAATCATTCGAAGTCGCGTGGAACGGTGACGCTGCGGTCGCCCGATCCGATGGCGGATCCGGTGATCAGGTTCAACTACATGAGCCACGAGGAAGACTGGATCAAGTTCCGCCACTGCGTGCGGCTGACCCGCGAGATCTTCAGCCAGCAGGCCTTCGACCCCTTCCGCGGCCCGGAGATCCAGCCGGGCGAGAAGGTGCAGTCCGACGCGGAGATCGACGCCTTCCTGCGCGAGCATCTGGAGAGTGCCTATCATCCCTGCGGCACCTGCAAGATGGGGTCGAAGGACGATCCGATGGCCGTTGTCGATCCGGACACGCGGGTCATCGGCATCGACGGCCTGCGTGTCGCCGATTCCTCGATCTTCCCGCGACTGACCTATGGCAACCTGAACGGCCCATCGATCATGACCGGCGAGAAGGCTGCCGATCACATTCTCGGCAAGCCCCGGCTCGCTCGCTCCAACCAGCAGCCCTGGATCAACCCGCGTTGGGAAACCAGCGACCGATAGTCACCGTCCTGAAGGCTGGAAGGCTCTTCGCGGACCGCTGCCGCCGCCACCGCGTGCGGTCGGCGAAGCGAGGCCCGTGCGTTGGTCCGCGGCGTGCATGGCCTTTATCGAGGCATGCCAGCCCGTCTGGTTTCGGGTGTGTCGAAGATACAAAAAGGTGTGCGGACAGTTAACGCAATCATAAGTAATTTAGGCAAGGCTGTTTAAGTGATCCAATATCCCGATCTGAAGGGCAGTCATGCGCGCGATAGATTTTCCCATCGGTTGGCGGCTATGGTCCGCCGCACTGGTTCCCATCCTCGGCATTTGTGTGGTGACTGCCGTGCTCATGCAGGGCGAACTCGAGCAGTACCGTTTCGCCTCCACCATGGGCACTGTGGCGACGACGATCGACCAGACGTCGCGACTGGTGCATGCCCTGCAGTCGGAAAGAGGGCTTTCGGCCGGCTATCTCGGCTCCAAGGGCGAGCGCAACAAGCCTGAGCTCGACGCTGCCCGACTACGGGTCGACGAAGCGCTCGGCAAAGCACGGGACCGTTACGCCGATCCCGCACTCGGTGAAATGCTCGCCGGCAAGATGCCCCTCGACAAAATCGCGGATCTCGCGGCCTTCCGCCAGAAGGTCGATGCAGTTGCCGTCCGTCCGGCGGAATCGCTTGCCTATTACACGGCCGGGATCCAGTCGGAACTCGACCTCGCCAGGGACCTCGCACTCTTCGGTCAGCACGGTTCGATATCGCTGAAGATGCAGAACTTCCTCGGTCTGATGCAGGCCAAGGAGATTGCCGGGCTCGAGCGGGGCATGGGGAACGGCATCCTGACGTCGGGGGAGCTGAAGGCGGAACTCTATATGCCTTTCGTCCGCTTCTCCGGGGCAGAGGAAGCGCTTTTGCGGCAGTTCGGCCGGATCGAGGGCGGTTCGGCTGCCGAATCCCTCTCTAAGCTCGAAGGATCTCCGATCTCGGCGGAAATCGATGCCTTCCGAAGTGCCATCCTTCACGCTTCTGAAACGACCGACCTTTCCGGCCTCGACGCCGGCAAGTGGTTCTCGATCGCCACGCAGAGGATGAACGCGCTCCACGAGATCGAAGCCGCTGTTCTTGCGGATCTCGCCGATCTCGCGGAGGAGGAGGCGGCCAACAGTTTCCGGCACATGCTGATGGTCGGCGGGGTGTCGGTGGGCGCGATATTCATCGCATTCTTGATGTCATCCTCTCTCGCCTACACCGTCGTGCGGCCGATCAAGCTGCTGGTCGACACCGTCGAGCGGCTCGCCCGAGATGAGGTCGATGTCCACTTCATCCATTCGGAAGGCAAGGACGAGATCGGCGCCATGGGCCGTGCCATCATGCGCTGTGTTCAGAAGCAGCAGCGCAAGGGCGAGGAGGAGGCCGCCGCCCAGCAGCGCGCAGCCGAACAGCGCCTCGCCGAGCAGCAGCGGCAGGAAGCCGCGATCCGGGCGCGTGCAGCGGAGGTGCAGACCGCCATCGTCGGACTCGGGGAGGGCCTGACGCGGCTCTCCAAGGGCGACCTGTCCGATACCATCTCCGTGCGCTTCGCAGACGATCTCGAACCGATCCGTGAGAGCTTCAATCGAAGCATCCTGCAATTGCGCAAGATCATGCACCAGGTTGCCGAGGCCGTACTCGGCGTCTCCGGGGGCGCAAGTGAAATCCAGTCCGGCGCGGAAGACCTGGCGGAGCGGACCCAGCGTCAGGCTGCATCCATTGAAGAGGCTGCGGCTTCGCTCGAAGAGATCAATGCCGCGATGAAGATCGCGACCGAACGCGCTCGATCGGCGGGAACGATCGCGTCAAGCACCAAAGCTTCGGCAGAGCGCTCCGGCGTCGTTGTCGGCAATACCGTAGAGGCCATGCAGCGGATCGCGGCCTCTTCCGAGCAGATCAACCAGATCATCGGCGTCATTGACGAGATCGCTTTCCAGACCAATCTTCTCGCGCTCAATGCCGGCGTCGAGGCCGCCCGCGCCGGCGAGGCCGGGAAGGGCTTTGCGGTGGTTGCGCAGGAGGTCCGCGAACTCGCCCAGCGTTCGGCAACGGCCGCCCGCGAGATCAAGGAGCTCATCCAGCGCTCTTCGGAGGCGGTGCGATCCGGTGTGACGCTGGTCGGCCAGACTGGCGAGATGCTCACCGACATCGAGCGTCAGATCAAGGAAATGGACCGTGAGATCGGCGCTATCGTGACGAATGCCGCCGATCAGCTGTCGGCCGTCACCGAAATATCGATGGCGGTCAACGGCATGGACCAGCTGACCCAGCAGAACGCCGCCATGGTCGAGGAGAGCAGCGCCGCCACCCACGCCCTTGCCGATCAGGCGCAGAGCCTTCGGCAGATCGTGTCGTCTTTCAGGCTTGGCTCCGGCGCCGCGATGAGCCGCGCTGCCTGACCAATCCGGTTGCGGCCGTCTGGCCGTCTACTCGGCCAGCGCGCCGCCGACGATGCGGAAGGGACTGGACAGCGTGGCGCCCGCCGCATTGAACACGAAGGCGCCAGCCTGCCGCAGGCCGTTGCGGCGGGTCGAGGCCTCGAGGGCCGGCGCGACGCCGGCAATGTCGGCGAATCGGTTGTGATGGGCGGAATCCGACGGCTTCACCTGGGAGATGTCGATCAGGGTGACGCCGTTGGCGAGCGCCGCCTCCTGCACCTTCGGATCCTTGACGTCGAGTGTGCCGACCCGGTTGGTCGATGCGCTGATGACGCGCGAGACTGCAAGCGCCCGGTCGTCGCCGGCCACCAGGACCAGCATCGGGTTCTTCATCTTGCCGATCACCGCCATCTGGGTGCGGAAGACGTCGCTGTCGATGTCCGGGGCGGCCAGAATGACGCTGACCTTGTCGAGCACGTCGTCGCGGCCCTGGAGCTTGAGCTGGCGGATTGCCTCGACGACAAGCCATCCGCCCATCGAATGGCCGAAGACCACGACATCGCCGTCTTTGCGCCCTTTCACCGCTTCAATGATGAGTGCTGCAAGATAGTCGCGGGAATAGGTGGCCGAGTCCTTGTCGGCGACATAGCCGGCCACCGCGCCTTGCGAGGGCCAGGAAAACAGGACCGGAGTGGCGTCGATCTTGGAATCGTGGACGAGCTGGGCGAAGCGGAAGAGCGCCTCGGGGAAATTGGTGTTGTAGCCGTGCACGAAGATGCCGAGCGTGTTGGGTGCCTTGGGATTTGGCCGAATGGCTTCGAGGAACTCCCGTTCGGACAACACAGCCTGGCCGGTGACGGCAAAATTCTTTGCGGGATCCGCCTTCTTTCCCGACTGCCATTCGATCTGGCCGGGCTGATGATCCGGCGGGATCGACACGGTGATCTCACCGTAGTTGGCGCTACTCGCCTTGGCCGCGTCGAAGAAGTTGCTCTTGGGCGAGACGCGCTGGCGCGTGGTAACCGCGTATATCTGCACCTTGGAGGCTGTGTCCGGCACGGTCATGACCGTTTGCAGCACTTCGGGGCCGGGCCGCGAGGTGCATCCGGCGGTCAGAAGTGCTGCGGCGATGAGGACGGCGGAGAGGACGGACTGGGTTTTCACGGAACATTCACCGCTGGTGTCGATGGCCGTCTATAGCAGCGGCCACCGACCTTTTCCACAACCGCATCGTCAGGCGAGACGGGCATGCTCCGGACGCAACCAGCGCAGTCCCGGCGGCACGGCGGTATCGACGGCGGCCACCAGGCGTGCCCGATTGCGGTGGAGAAGGAGCCCGAGGCCGATTACGCCGAGCCCGATCGCCGACAGCGCGAAGGAGAACAGGATCACGTCCCGGAACACTTCGCTGGCGAGATAGCCGAGATAGCTCGCCACGCCGATCGCGCCGAACACCGCGTAGATCCGCCGGTTGAGGAAGAGCGAGAAGCCGATCATAGCGATATTGATCAGGCAATAGACGAACTTGGCGAGTTCGCTGCTGCTTTCGGTGAAGGTCATGCCGCACCAGAAGGCCAGCACGCCGAATATGTGGAGCCAGAAGGCGAAGTCGGGACCTTGCCGGCGGAGCACGTCGACGGTCCAGGCCACCACGATCATGCCGAGCCCGAAATAGAGCGAAACGGCACGGCGGGTGTCGAAATCGAAATAGCTGTCCGGGGTGCGTGTGAACCACAGGGCGAGATCCATGGACATGAACCACAGCGCCACGGCCGCCACCATCAGGATGAACGGGAACGGATAGCGCCGGGCCGCGATCGCCGCAGCGATGATCGTCGCGACCTCCATATAGATCCAGCTGGCGTTCACGAAGCTGTAGAAGTTCTGGTACTGACCGGGCGTGCCAGGGGACAGGGCCCAGAGGCCGAGCGCATCCTGGATGCCGTAGATCATCAGCGGAACCATCGATACCGCCACCGTGATCAGCAATCCGGCGGGAACGCGCTGCGCCGGATTGCGCCACATCAGGTGGCCTCCGGCCAGAAAGGCCACGCCATAGGCGAGCCCGCAGGAAAACAGCGCCCAACCGCCCATGCGGTTGAAGGCTTCGTTGGTGAAAAGGCCCATCGCGCCCATGACGATGAGCGCGCCGGCATACCAGAGCACATGGGTGAGATCGAAGCGCGGCGTGGCGCCGGGCACACGTCGCTGCTGCAGGAAGGCGGCAATCTCGGCGGCTTTTGCGCCATCGATCAGGCCGGCGTCGGCAAGGGCTTTGAGGTCGGGATCGGTCAACATAAGGAATCTCCAGGCTGCGTTGAATGAACAACGTTCATGAACGTCGTTCTATTCGACAGTTTCGACCGTCAATCCGCGACGATGACTTCGATGCCGGACAGACGCAGTATCTCCTCTCCGACGCGCTGGGTCTCCGCAGTCACCACGACGCCTGCGGCCGCCTCAAGCGGCATGATCGTCACCGGCGAGGCGCGATCCAGCTTGTCGCCGGTGACGGCCACAAAGGTACGGCGGGACTGTCCCGCGATCTGCCGCTTGATCGCAGCCTCCTCGTAATCGCCGGTGGAGAAGCCGTGCCGGGCATGGACCGCTGTCGCGCCGAGGAAGAAGATGTCGGGCCGAACCGCTGAAATCGCAGCGCTCGCCGCAGTCCCGACAGCCACCATCGAATGCTTGTAGATCCGCCCGCCGATCAGGATGACCTCGGCGGAAGGATGATGCTCGAATTCGGCCGCGATCGTCGGACTATGGGTGATGACCGTCACGCTGAGGACGCGGGGCAGGGCGCGGGCTATCTCTGCATTCGTCGTGCCGCCATCAAGAAAGATCGTGTCGCCCGCGCGGACCAGCGCGGCTGCGCGCTCGCCAAGCCTCTGCTTCTCCGACGAGGCGACCGTCTTCCGGGCAGCGAAGTTCGGCAAATCGGGCTCAACCGGCAATGCGCCACCGTGGACCCGGGCGAGCAGCCCTTCCGCCGCCATCTCCCGGAGATCGCGCCGGATCGTGTCCTCCGAAAGCGATAGGGCTTCCGCGAATTCCTTGGCGACCAGCCGGCCTTCCCGTCGCAGCCTGTCGAGGATCGCTGCCCGGCGTTCACGCGTCATCACGGCACTTGACTCCTTCACGAAAATGCACGAAACATCACGAATATACACGAATCGAGGAACAAATGAAGCAGATTCGTGTCAACTCGCAAGAAAGGAAGCAGAAATGTTGATATTGATCGCCGGTCCTTACCGCTCCGGAACCGGAGACGATCCGGCCCGGATGGCGACCAACCTGAGGGCACTGGAAGCGCCGTCCTATGCCCTCTTCAAGGCGGGCCACACCCCGATGATCGGGGAATGGGTGGCGCTGCCGGTCTGGAACGCCGCGGGCGGCCAGACCGTCGGCGATGACCTCTATGAGGAGATCTTCCACCCGGTGGCGCATCGCCTTCTGGCGCTCTGCGATGGCGTGTTGCGGCTGCCGGGCGCCTCCAAGGGGGCGGACAACGATGTCCGCATCGCGACCGAGCGTGGCATACCGGTCTGGTTTGACATTGCGGACGTGCCAGGCGTTGCTGCCTGATTACGGGGTCGCAGCCTGAGAGGATCGTCGTCCCGGGCGCTTGCGGCTTCAGGGCATCATGGGTTTGGCCGCCTCGCCGAGCAGCCAGTCGCGGAAGGCGACGATCCGCGGGTCGTTCGCCGTGCCCGTTGGATAGACGAGGAAATAGGCGAATTCGGACGGCGCCTTGATGCTGAGTTCGAACGGCCGGATCAGGCGGCCCTCCGAGAGGTCGTTCGCCACCATTGCGAAGTCGGCGAGCGCCACCGCCTCGCCGGCCAGCGCCGCCTCGACCGCGTCCGACGACGTGCCGAATACGACGATGCGACTGTCATCGAAATCGTGGATCCCCGCCGCCGCCATCCACATCTGCCAGTTCGGCCAGGTAACCCCCTGCCGCGACCATTCGATATGGGCGAGCGTATGGTGGACGAGATCCCGCGGCTTGGCGAGCGGTCGCCCGGATTTCAGCAGCCGCGGACTGCAGACCGGCACGACGACGTTGTCGAACAGGCGGTCGGCCGCCAGCCCCGGATATTTGCCGCTGCCATAGCGTATCGCGACGTCGATGTCGTCGACGTCGAACTGCTTGAGTTCGTAGGACACTTCGAAGCGCAGCTCGATATCCGGCTGGATCTTTCGAAACGCGTCCACCCGCCTGAGCAGCCATTTCGTCGCGAAATGCGGATCGACCGTGACCTTGAGCTGGGTCGTCGTGCTGCGCGACATCTTGCGGACCCGCGCCGCAGCGCGCGCGACGATGTCGAGTGCGTCGCCGGCCGCCTCGCACAGTACTTCGCCTTCCGGCGTCAGATGGATGGCGCGGCTCGACCGGATGAAGAGCCGCACGCCCAGCTGATCCTCAATCTCCTTGATCTGATAGCTGACTGCCGCAGGTGTCAGCCCGAGTTCGTCGGCCGCGCGGGTGAAGTTGAGGTGCCGTCCTGCCGAGACCAGGGTCCGAAGCGCGCGTGTTCCGGGCAGGCTGCGCATCTCGCGCCTCAAAATTTATTTAATGATCGAGTGAGAACTACTCGTTTCCCCGTTGCGCGTCAATGCTGCATGATAAGATCAATCCAGCAGCTTCAAGTCCACCTTGAAATAGATACGAGAACAGCCATGATCGCCGATACCTATGTCGAAACCCGGCCATCCCGCAGCGAGAGCTGGGGCAGGGCCGTCCTGCAACTCCTCGAAGCCTTGCGCCCCGCGCCGTCCCTGCCGCCCGAGCTGCGGCGCCTGTCGCCAGCGCTGCTGCGCGACATCGGCGTCGACCCGCGTCTGGTCACGCCCGCGCCGGATGGTCTGGTGACGCCACCCGACCTGCTCCGTTCGCCCCGCGCCCTGCATGCTTTCTTGCTGTCGACGGTGCGGTAGGAGCTCCGTCACGCAGGACCTGCCGCAACACGGCGCCGGACGCCTTTGGAACCCGATGGGTCCTGCAGGTCTGTCGCAAAACAAAAGAAACCGATTGACCCCCGTCAAGTTTTCGACAATTTCGGCTTCGAAACATCGTTGAGCGGACGCGGCCGGCAGTGCTGCGCCGCGGGCGCACGGCCCCGCTGGGGCGGGTTGCGTCCGGCTTCAGGTTGCGGGGATCAGTCGTGGGTTTGTTCGGTGATCGCAGTCTTGCGGAATTCGCAGTCATCCTGCGTGCCGCCAATGCCGCCTTTGGCAAGGTGGCACCCGACGGCTGGGACCAGCTCGCGATGTCCGAGCTCGGCATCGACCAGGGCGGCGACATCTTCACCAGCCGCAACGGTCGCGGCAAGGCGATCGTGCTCGAACAGGGCGACCAGCTGATCGTCGCCTTCCGCGGCACCGACAAGTGGAGCGACCTCAAGGACTACGACAACATCTCGATCGCCAAGGGCTATTCCCGGCAGTTCGACAAGCTGCTCGAGAAGGTCGCCAACTACCAGGCCGACAACGGCCTCGCACATGTCACCTTCACCGGCATCAGCCTCGGCGGCGCGGTCACGAACATCATTGCCGAAAAAGCCAGCCGTCAGTGGGATGGAGTCTTCAAGGATGCGTCCTACTTCGGCATTTCCAGCCCCTATCTGACCAACAATGTCCGGCGCGACGTCTTCAATCTCGGCATGCAGAACGACGAGATCTACGGCATCGTGCCCGGCAGCTGGAACCGCCGCTCCCGAAGCATGGCGACCGAGAACATCTATATCTACGAGAACCACAAATTCTTCGCCGACAATCTCGAAGACAGCGTGCTCGCCCACCATGTCGGCAACTTCAACCAGGCCATGGCCTCGCTCGCCGGCCTGACGGTTGCCACGGGCGAGCAACTGGTCGATGTCCTGAAGCCCGACAGCTACCTGATCTTCGACAACACCAAGGAAGTCTTGAAGGCGAGCGAACTCCGCCACCCCGATTCGCAGATCCTCACCATCGTCGGCCAGAGGCAGAAGGACCGGATCAACGGCGCCGACAGCCATGTCGGCGGCGGCGACAAGGAGCGGATCTACGGCATGGGCGGCAACGACGTCCTGTCAGGCAAGTCCAACCGCGACGAACTGCATGGCGGCTCCGGTAACGACACCCTCATCGGCGGCCATGGTCGCGACGTGATGTTCGGCGACGCCGGCGACGACCGTCTCGTCTTCGAGACCGATGGGGAGCAGGGCACGGGCGGCAGCGGCCGCGACCGGTTCGTGATCCACACCGTCCCGAAGGAGGGCGCCCGGCCCTCGACCATAGACCTCATCGATTTCACGCCCGGCGAAGACAAGATCGACCTCGGCCGCTTCGACGGCGACGCCCACCGCAAGGGCGTGCAGACGCTGCATGTCGTGGAATATGCCGTCTACGATGACAGCGATGGCCTGAGCGCGCTTGAGCAGGGCTTTGTCAACGACACGCGACCGGGTGGTGTGACGATCTACGAAGACGAGAACGGCCACACGCTGCTGATCATCAATCGCGACGACGATCGTGGCCGGGAATTCGTCATCGAGTTCGACAGCGCGCTGGGCGATTTCCGCGGCGATCTGATCCTCTGAACCGGTACGACCGCCGCGCCTCAGCCCTCTGCCGCGCGCGCAGCCCACATCGCCCGGAACGCCGGACGATCGTGGCAGCGTTCGTACCAGGCAACGACATGCGGATTCGCGCCCGTCAAAGTCGTTTCCGTCATGGCGTAGCGGCAGATTTCCGCCGTATTGAGGTCGGCGACCGTGAAGCGGTTGCCGACAAGATAGTCCTGCGTCGCGAGATGTCGGTCGAGGATTTCGAACGGGCGGCGGAGCAGTCGCGTCGATACGGCAAGCGTATCGCGGCCTCCTGGCGTCGTTTCGAGCCTGTTGTCGTAGGTCAGGACAATCCTGACGGAATGGGGCTCGATCTCGTTGACCGCCCAGATCGACCAGTTGGCGATCTGGCCTTCCTCGGCCACGGTCTGGCCAGAGAGGGGTCCGCCGTGCTTGCGGGCGAGATAGAGGTTGATGGCCACCGATTCCCAGAGGACCAGCCCGTCGTCGTCGATCGTGGGGATGTGGCCGTTTGGATTGATGGCCAGGAAGTCCGGCGAGCGCGTGTGCAGCGGCGCGTCAGGCGCGTCCGGATCGGCGAGCCGCCGCGCCTGGATCACCGGCACGCTTTCGAAATCGAGCCCGAGCTCGCGCGCCATCCAATAGATGCGCGACGCGCGCGATTGATGGACGCCATAGATCTTCAGCATGCCGCTCTCCCCGAATGTCGTGGACCGCAAACCTGCGGGAGATCGCGGGCGTCGTCCAATGAAAAGAAACGGGGATCAGACATCAGCGACAATGATGATCCGATCGGACCCGCTTCCCGTCACCTACGGCCGGCTTCTCGGGCCTTCTGGCGTCGCCGCCGTCCTTGACCGAGGCGACAGCATCGCTCGGGGATCGCTCCTGGCCAGAGATCCCGGTCGAGCCGGTTCTATGGGTTCCTGTCATCGAGACGTGGTATCGCTGGTTGCCGCCGGGCTGCGCGTCCACGGCAGAAGGAAGAGCAAAGCCAAGGTGGCGATCGGCACTTCCGGCGCACGGCTCGGCAGCATGAGGAGCGCGTCGGCCTTGAAGATCGAGAATTCGGCGAGGTTGTAGAGCAGGAACCAGGCGATCCCGAAGAGAATCGCGAGCCCGAATTTCGCCACGCCACTGCGCCCCCGCGCGGTGGCCAGGAAGCCGGCGATGGCCATGAAGCCGGCGACCAGCGAGACTGCGACGGTTTCCGCGAACTTCGTCTGCTCGGTCGCCGAAACCGGGCTGAGCCAGGTGTAGAACAGATTGTTGAAGCCGGGCAGGCCGAAGGAATACGCGTTGTAGATCCGTGGCGTGCCGTCCTCGGCGACGCCGGCGATGAAGAGTGCCCGGCTCAGTATGTCGAGCGCCACGTGACATCCGCCGCCCTCCGTCAGGCAGCGCGTGGCGATGAGGCCGAGACCGAGATAGAGCGCCTCGGACAGACTGCCGAGGATGAGGAGGGCAACAAGTGCCGTTCTCGTGAGCGAGGGCGTGTCGCCTCGCTGGACCGGACCCGTCTGCATCATTTCCCGCATGCCCCTCTTTTCGCCGCCAGTCATCGCACTATCGACGGCTCCTCGCCACAGGCTATTCGGTCATCCTGCGCGCTCCGCGAAAATTATCCCGAAATGATGCGCCCCGTTCAGGCTTTGGTAACCAGGATCGGTAACCATAACAGTCAGTAAAAGCGTATTGCGTATCGGTGAGTATCAATGGCGGCCCTTTCTTCGCGCGCTCTTTCGTCCGGCCTTCAGGCGGGCGCTTCTTGGCTCGACACCATCATCAAGGGCGATTGCGTCGCGGCCCTCGAACGCCTGCCGGACAAGTCGGTCGACGTGATCTTTGCCGACCCTCCTTACAATCTCCAGCTCGGCGGCGCGCTGCACCGGCCCGACCAGAGCCTGGTCGATGCCTGTGACGACGAATGGGACCAGTTCGCGAGCTTTGAGGCCTATGACGCCTTCACCCGCGCCTGGCTGCTCGCCTGCCGCCGAGTCCTGAAGCCGAACGGCACGATCTGGGTCATCGGCTCCTATCACAATATCTTCCGCGTCGGCACCGCGCTGCAGGACCTGCAGTTCTGGATCCTCAACGACGTGGTCTGGCGCAAGACCAATCCGATGCCGAACTTCAAGGGTCGCCGGTTCCAGAATGCCCATGAGACGATGATCTGGGCGAGCCGCGATCCGAAGGCCAAGGGCTACACCTTCAATTACGAAGCGATGAAGGCTGCCAACGACGATGTGCAGATGCGCTCGGATTGGCTGTTTCCCATCTGCTCGGGTGGCGAGCGGCTGAAGGGTGCGGACGGCAAGAAGGTGCATCCGACACAGAAGCCCGAGGCGCTGATCGCCCGTGTCCTGATGGCCTCGTCCAGGCCCGGCGACGTCGTTCTCGATCCCTTCTTCGGCTCCGGTACCACCGGCGCCGTCGCCAAGCGCCTCGGCCGGCATTTCGTCGGCATCGAGCGCGAGCAGGATTATATCGACGCCGCAACCGCCCGGATCGCGGCCGTGGAGCCGCTCTCCCATGCCGAGCTCACCGTCATGACCGGCAAGAAGGCGGAACCCCGCGTCGCCTTCAACACGCTGGTCGAGGGCGGCCTGATCAAGCCCGGCAGCATCCTCACCGATGCCCGCCGCCGCCATTCGGCCATCGTTCGGGCCGATGGTACGCTGGCGTCGGGTGGGTCGGCGGGATCGATCCACAAGGTAGGCGCCCTGGTGCAGGGGCTCGACGCATGCAACGGATGGACCTTCTGGCACTACGACGATGGGAATGACCTGCTGCCCATCGACACACTCAGAAGCGTCATCCGTAAGGGGATGGAAGAGGCGGGCGGCTGACCTCCGGCCCGTCTCTTCCACCCCTCTTTCCTTACCTCTCCGGTGTTCGTCCTTCAGTCCCGGAGAGCAATGGCCCAGGGAGCGAAAGCTTCCTGGGCTGATTGTTTTGGGAGAGGTTGAGGTTGCCTGCGCGAGGCAAAGGGCCTTATGAGCAGCTCAGCTCGGAGTAAGATTTCGTCTACTTCACCTTCACCTTTGGCTCGGCGCCCTCTTCATTCTTCTTGAGCGGCCGGTCCTCTTCGCGCTCGCCATGCGATGGTTCCGATGCTTCCTTCCGGCTCAGGATGTCTGAATATCGCTGCGACACTATTTCCAAGCGCGCAATGGCGTCTTTTGCACTTTGTATTGCGGTGAAATCATCAATTTCGCTCCCGCCCCGCCCAACGCTCGACCGCGCGGCATTCAGAATAGAGATGCGTCGCAAAAGCCAAAAGGCTGCAACGATCCCCAGCGCTGCGAAAATCGGAAGCGCGGGCAACAGCCTCTCCATGTCAGCTCTCCCGGTCGAGTTCACCCAGGAATAGCCATGATCCCACAAACAGGATGATGGCCCCCAAGATCGAGAACAACATAAGTTCGGCGATCGCCGTCTGCAACTCTGGATCCAGCGTCGATGACAACGCTCTTGCCGCAATCGGGCCGAACACGCCCGCCAACACGATTCCTACACCGGTATTGACCATCGTTATCGCACCGAGTTTGATGAATTCTTCCTCTGATTTCGTCATCCTAGCAGCTACCCTTCGCGTCTACTGTGATGGGTAGAAAATCACGGATGCAATCACAAGTCGATATCGATTGAGGAGGTCTAACCCGGCTTGACTCCACGAAGTCGCCTGCTATTGCTAAGATGTCAGACCAATTTTAGGCGCTTGTAGGGAGGGTGCCGTCATGTCCGCCGACGCCAGTCCGACCGCCCAGCTTCTGCGCCTGCCGCCCATCGACCGCTCGCAACAGGTCATCGAGGCCCTGTCGCGCTACATTGATGCCGCGGACCTGAAGGCCGGCGATCGCCTTCCGGCCGAGCGCGAACTGATGGCGGCGCTTGCCGTCGGCCGCTCGACCATCCGCGAGGTGATCAGCCATTTCCAAGCACTCGGCGTTATGGAGACCCGCAAGGGCAGCGGTACCTATCTCCTGAAGCCGATTTCGACCGCCACGATCCACATGCCGCTGTCGCTCGACGCGACGCATCTGCGCGATGTGCTGCTCCAGACTCTGGAAGTCCGCCGCGGCATCGAGGTCGAGGCCGGCATGGTGGCGGCGCGACGCAGGACCGCGGCCGATCTCGCGATCATCGAGGAGAAACTCGACGCCATGGAGCGGGTTCACCTCGCCGTCGGAACCTCCGGTCCCGAGGATCTTGCCTTCCATCTCGCGATCTATGACGCCACCCACAATCCGCTGTTCAAACAGCTCCTGGAGCAGATGCGCGGCGCCTTCGAGCGGTTCTGGACCCATCCGTTCAATCGCGAAGACTTCGCCCGTCGCTCCTTCCCGTTCCACCGCACGCTCTTCAATGCGATCGCCGCGCAGGACACCGAAGCCGCCCGCCGCGAGACGCTGAAAATCCTCGACGTGGTCGAGGAGGATATCAAGGAAATGTCGAAATGAATGACGGGCTCACCCCGCTCGAACTCGCCTCGCTCGTCGTTGCCCATGACGAGGCCAATGCCTTCGACGCGGTGGTGCCGCCGATCGTCCAGACCTCGCTCTTCACCTTCTCGACCTATGACGAGATGATTGCGGCCTATCGCGGCGAGATCGTCCGGCCGATCTATACCCGCGGCCTCAACCCGACGGTCCGCGCCTTCGAGGAGATGCTGGCGAAGCTCGAAAGGGCAGAGGATGCGCTCGGCTTTGCGAGCGGCATGGCGGCGATCTCCTCGACGGTGCTGAGTTTCGTCGAGCCGGGTGACCGCATCGTCGCGGTGCGCAACGTCTATCCCGACGCCTTCCGCCTGTTCGGCAGCTTCGTCAAGCGCATGAAGATCGAGGTGACCTATGTCGATGGCCGCGACGAGGAGGCGGTTGCCCGCGCGCTGCCCGGCGCCAAGTTGCTCTACCTCGAAAGCCCGACCAGCTGGGTCATGGAGGCGCATGACGTCGGCGCGCTTGCGGCCCTTGCGCGTATCCATGGCGCCGTGTCCGTCATCGACAACAGCTGGGCGACGCCGATCTTCCAGCAGCCGTTGAAGCTCGGCGTCGATCTCGTCCTGCATTCGGCGTCGAAATATCTCGGCGGCCATTCGGATGTGGTGGCCGGCGTCGTGGCCGGCTCCAAGGCCATGATCGATCGCCTGCGCGGAGAGACCTATCCCTATCTCGGCGGCAAGCTGTCGCCCTTCGATGCCTGGCTTCTGGTCCGCGGGCTCCGCACGCTGCCGATCCGCATGAAGGCCCATGAGACCTCGGCGATGGAGATCGCTCGGCGCCTGGCTGCCCTCGATGTGGTTGAAGCGGTCTGCCATCCCGGCCTCGCCAATCGGCTGCCGCCGGGGCTGTCGGGCACGTCCGGCCTCTTCTCCTTCGTCTTCCGCGACGGAGTCGATATCCGCGCCTTCGCGGATCACTTGAAGCTCTTCAAGCTCGGTGTGAGCTGGGGCGGCCACGAGAGCCTGATCGTGCCGGCCGAGGTCGTGCTGCAGCAGAAGGCGCAACCCAATTCCGCGCTTGCATTCGGCATGCATCCGCGGTCCGTCCGGCTCCATGTCGGCCTCGAGGGAACCGAGGCTTTGTGGGGCGATATCGAAGCGGCATTGGCGGCCGCGCAACGCCCATCCGCCGGATGAGCGTCCATCGTGAAGTGAAACTGGGAGAAAACGAACATGAAGAAGCTGATACTCGCTGCCATGATGACGGCCCTGATGGCCGGCACGGCGCTCGCCGACACCACCCTCAAGCTGGTCGAGGTCATCACCAGCCCCGAACGAACCGAGACACTGAAGACCATCGTCGGCAAGTTCGAGGCCGCCAATCCCGGCACCAAGGTCGAGATCATCTCGCTGCCCTGGAACGAGGCCTTCCAGAAATTCGCGACCATGGTATCGGCCGGCGACACGCCCGACGTGATGGAAATGCCCGACACCTGGCTGTCGCTCTACGCCAACAACGGCATGCTCGAAAGCCTCGAACCCTATCTCGCCAAGTGGGAGCATACCTCCGACCTGACGCCGCGCGCCCTCGAACTCGGCCGTGACGTTAAGAACACCGCCTACATGCTGCCCTACGGCTTCTATCTGCGGGCGATGTTCTACAACAAGAAGCTCCTCAAGGAAGCCGGCGTCGCCGAAGTGCCGAAGACCATGGACGATTTCATGAAGGCCTCGGCCGCCGTCTCCAAGCTTCCCGGCAAGTATGGCTACTGCATGCGCGGCGGCCCGGGCGGCCTCAATGGCTGGATGATCTTCGCCGCCTCCATGGCGGGCGACAACACCTATTTCAGGGAAGACGGCACCTCGACCATGAACAGCGAAGGCTGGACCAAGGGCTTCGAGTGGATGGTCGACCTCTACAAGAACGGCTATGCGCCCAAGGACAGCGTCAACTGGGGCTTCAACGAGATCGTCGCCGGCTTCTATTCCGGCACCTGCGCCTTCCTCGACCAGGATCCGGATGCGCTGATCGCCATTGCCGAACGCATGAACAAGGACGATTTCGGCGTGGCGCCCCTGCCGAAGGGCCCGGACGGCAAGTCCTTCCCGACCATCGGCTATGCCGGCTGGTCGATGTTCGCCACCAGTCAGAACAAGGACTTGTCCTGGAAGCTGATCGCAACGCTTGAAGGTCCGGACGGCAATATCGCCTGGAACCAGCGTGTCGGCGCGCTGCCGGCGCTGAAGTCGGCCGAGAACGATCCCTTCTACAAGGGCGACCAGTTCAAGGGCTGGTTCGAGGAACTGGCGGACCCCAACACCGTGCCGACGGTGATGCCGACCTATCTCGAGGAATTCGCCTATTTCAAGGATTCCATCGCGATCAAGACCTCCCAGCAGGCGCTCCTCGGCGAGATCACGCCCAAGGAACTCGCCGACCAGTGGGCCGACTACCTGACCAAGGCCCAGCAGAAGCATCTGTCGAAGTGATCGGGTGAGGGCGTTCTTTGGGGAGGGTTCACCCCTCACCAAGCGCGCCCAAGCCTTCGCCTCCGGCTCAGCCGGGCTTGCTATCCTCTCCCACAGGGGGAGAGGTAGCGTGCCTCGCGCGGGCCTCGATCGAGGCACCCTCGGGCGCTGCGAGTCTACCTCTCCCCTTGTGGGAGAGGATACGCAGGCCGGGTGAACGAAAGTGAACCCATGGCCGAAGTTGGTGAGGGGTAATGCATCGGCAACGCCACCCCGCGCCATGCCAAACAAGGAACACCGATGACCCATCCCGCCCAGCCCATGGACGGCTACCGCGAGCGCAGGCCCTGGCTGCAACGGCTCGCCAATGCCGCCACGCCCTGGCTTTACAGCGCGCCGTCGCTGATCCTGATCGCGGCCGTGATGCTGGTGCCGCTGGCGATCGGCATTTCCTATGCCTTTCGGGATATGGTTCTGCTCAATCCCTTTTCCGGTGGTTTCGTCGGGCTCGACCATTTCCGGGCGCTGGCGAAGGACACGGCCTTCTACGGGGCGCTCCGCAACACGCTCCTCTGGACCGGCGCCTCGGTCTTCTTGCAATTCGTCTTCGGTCTTATCCTGGCGCTGCTGCTCGACAAGCCCTTCCGGGGCAGGGGTGTCGTTCAGGCGCTGGTCTTCCTGCCCTGGGCGGTGCCGAGCTTCCTCGCGGGCCTCAACTGGGCCTGGCTCTTCAATCCGGTCATCGGCCCGCTGCCGCACTGGTTCTATGCGATGGGCCTGATGGACGAGCCGGGCAATCTGCTCTCCCATCCGCATTATGCGATGTGGGGACCGATCATCGCCAATGTCTGGTGGGGCATCCCGTTCTTCGCGATCACGCTGCTCGCGGCCTTGCAGGCGATCCCGCGCGACCTCTACGAGGCGGCGGCGATCGACGGTGCCGGGCCTTTCCAGCGCTTCCGCTCGATCACGCTGCCGTTCCTGGCGCCGACCATCGCGATCACCATCCTGCTCCGCACCGTCTGGATCTCCAACTTCGCCGATCTGATCGTCGTGATGACCGGCGGGGGCCCGGCCGACCGGACGCAGATCGTGGCGAGCTATATCTTCACCCAGGCCTTCCGGGCACTCGATTTCGGCTATGCCTCGGCGATCGCGCTGGTGCTCCTGATCCTGCTGCTCGTCTATTCCATGCTGATCATCCTGCTTCGGCAGACGCTGATGAAGGACTGAGCCATGAGACCCTCCGTCATCGGCATCATCGCTCACCGCCTTGCGCTTCTCGTCTATGTGGCCTTCGCGCTCTTCCCGCTCTACTGGCTCTTCAAGGTGTCGGTGACGCCGAACAGTCTCCTCTATTCCGAGGGTGTCCGGATGTGGCCGTCGGCCATCACCTGGGAGCATTACGGGTTCGTGCTCCGGCACTCGGCCTTCCCGACCTTCTTCAAGAACAGCCTCATCGTCGCGGGCTCGACGGCCGTCGTCGTGACGCTCTGCGCAGCGCTTTCGGGCTATGCGCTCTCGCGCTTTTCCTTCCGGGCGAAATACGGGATCGTGGCGCTGATGCTGCTGACGCAGATGTTCCCGCTCGTCATGCTGGTCGCGCCGATCTTCAAGATCCTGTCGCCGCTCGGCCTGACCAACTCGCTGACCGGGCTCGTCGTCGTCTATTCGGCCTTCAACGTGCCCTTTGCGACCTTCCTGATGCAGTCCTTTTTCGACGGCATCCCGAAGGATCTCGAGGAGGCCGCGATGATCGACGGCGCCACCCAGTTCGTTGCCTTCCGCCAGATCATCCTGCCGCTGACACTGCCCGGCATCGCTGCCACGCTCGGCTTCGTCTTCACTGCGGCCTGGTCGGAACTGCTCTTCGCGCTGATGCTGATCAACAACAACGATGCGGCGACCTTCCCGGTCGGGCTCCTCACCTTCGTGTCGAAATTCTCGGTCGATTTCGGGCAGATGATGGCGGCGGGCGTGCTCGCGCTGATCCCGGCCGGCCTCTTCTTCCTCCTCATCCAGCGGTATCTCGTCCAGGGCCTGACGGCCGGCGCCGTGAAAGGATAATCCATGGCTTCGATCACCATCCAGGGCGTCAAGAAATCCTTCGGCCCGGTTCATGTCCTCCACAATGTCGATCTTGACATCGAGGACGGGGAGTTCGTCGTGCTGGTCGGCCCCTCGGGCTGCGGAAAATCGACGCTGCTGCGGATGATTGCGGGTCTCGAAGCAGTCACAGCGGGCGAGATCTCCATCGCCGGCCGGCGCGTCAACGACCTGCCGCCCAAGGACCGCGACATCGCCATGGTGTTTCAGTCCTACGCGCTCTATCCGCATATGAATGTCGCCGGAAACATGAGCTACAGCCTCAGGCTCCGGAAGGCCGCGAAGGATACGATCGCCAGGGCCGTCTCCGGCGCCGCCGCCAAGCTCGGCCTCGACCCGCTGCTCGAACGCCGGCCGAAGGCGCTTTCGGGTGGCCAGCGCCAGCGCGTCGCCATGGGCCGCGCCATCGTGCGCCAGCCCAAGGCCTTCCTGTTCGACGAGCCGCTCTCCAACCTCGACGCGCGGCTCCGCGAGCAGATGCGCGCCGAGATCAAGAAATTGCATGGCGATCTCAAGGCGACATCGATCTACGTGACCCACGACCAGATCGAGGCGATGACGCTGGCGGACCGGATCGTCGCCATGCATGGCGGGGTGATCCAGCAGGTCGGTTCTCCTCTCGACCTCTACGATCGTCCCGCCAACCTCTTCGTCGCCGGCTTCATGGGCTCGCCGGCCATGAACCTGATCGAGGGCGTCTGGCGCGACGGCACGGTCCGCCTCGGCAATGGGGTTACCGTGCCGACTGGCCCGCGGGCCGGGCTCGGTAGCGACGCGGCGGTGACGCTCGGCATCCGGCCCGAGCATGTGGAGATCGTCGGAGAGGGTGGGTTGCCGGCCACGGTCGACCTCGTCGAGCCGACCGGCTTCGGCATCATCGTCCATGCGAGACTGGATGGCGTCCCCGTCAAGATCTTCACCCAGGACCGGGCCGTCATGACGGCCGCCCCGTCGATCGGTCTCCGCTTTCCTGAGCAGCGCCTTCACCTGTTCGGCGAAGACGGCGCCCGTGTCGCAGGTGTACCGGCCTGAACCCCTCTTGCAGCGTCCACGGCTCTTCTCTACCTTAGGGATTATCAATTCCCAGCGGTCATGCGCGGCCTCGCGGCCATGCCCACCGGCTCCGACCCGAGCGCGGCGCGCGACCAGGAGAAGACCATGGACATATCGACCATCCGGCGGTCCGTCGTGGCCGTCCGTGCCTCCGTTCCGGAAGACGCCTTCACCGCCAACACGCTCGGCACCTTGCGCGAAGGCTCCGGCGTCGTCATCTCGCCGCGCGGCCTGGTGCTCACCATCGGCTACCTGATCACCGAGGCCGACGAGGTCTGGTTGACCCGTCATGACGGCAAGGTCATTCCCGGCCATGCGCTCGCCTACGACCAGGAGACCGGCTTCGGCCTTGTCCAGGCGCTCTCCCCGCTCGACCTGCCGGCCCTCGAACTCGGCCGCTCCGCCGCCACGGCGCTGGGCGACGAGGTCAGCGTCATCGACGGGGCCGGCCAGATCGGCAACTGCTTCATCGTCGCCAAGCAGGAATTCGCCGGCTATTGGGAATATCTGCTTGACGAGGCGATCTTCACCGCGCCGGCCCATCCCTCCTGGGGCGGGGCGGCGCTGGTCGACAAGGACGGCCGCCTCATCGGCATCGGCTCGCTCCGCCTGCAGATGAGCAAGGGCGGCGCGGTGGCCGACATCAACATGATCGTGCCGATCGACCTCCTGCCGCCGATCCTCGACGACCTCGTCACCCGCGGCGCCGTCGACAAGCCGCCGCGCCCCTGGCTCGGCGCCTTCTCGGCCGAGAGCTCCAACGGCGTCGTCGTGATGAACGTCACCCCCGGCAGCCCGGCCGCCAAGGCGGGCCTCAAGCAGGGCGACGTCATCGCCGAGATCCGCGACGGCGACGTCGAGGGGCTGGCCGACTTCTACCGCAAGGTCTGGCAGTCCGGCCCGGCCGGTGCCGAGATACCGATGCGCATCCTCCGCGACGGCCGCGACGCGTGGCTGCGGATCAAGACCGCCGACCGCCAGAGCTTCCTCAAGAAGCCGCAGCTGCAGTAGGTCCTGCAGCCGGGCCGGTGGCGGCGACGCAGGCTTGACAAGGGTCTGCGCCCCGCAGGTGTGGAGGCGTTTCCGTTTACGACCTGCCGGCCAAGGCGTGGCCCTTGATAGACGATGGGCGACCGGTTGGGTTCGAACGCTTCACCGACTTCGGCCACGAATTCACCCCTCACCAAGCGCGCCCAAGACTTCGCTTCGGCTCAGTCGGGCTTGCTATCCTCTCCCACAAGGGGAGAGGTAGAGGTGCCGCGCTCGCCGGCCTCGCTCGGAGCGCCGAGGGTGCCGCGATTCTACCTCTCCCCCCTGTGGGAGAGGATACGAAGGCCGGGTGAACGATAGTGAGCCCCTGGCCGAAGTTGGTGAGGGGTAGTGCCGCGCTGCCGGAGGCGTAGGCCCGGATCTATCCCAAGATCATAGACACGCCTCCCCGTTCACGCGGGCCGTTCCGCCCCGTGTCTTGAAACTGCACGTCCCCGATCCCTTCCGCCTCGGTAGGCGGGATCGGCCGGGGCACGGAACCGTGCCACGTTAGATGACTGCCTCGCGGCAGCCGGAAGACACGTTTCCGTGCCCCGTTCGGTGTCCATACACGTCCGCGAACTCGCCTCTCTGCACCCGTCGACCATTTCCGATCTCCGGGCTTGTGTGCGGGACAACGCACGTCCCGGGCGAAAATGTCGGCCTTTCGGCCGCCGTCCCGGGAGGTAGGCCCTTCTCGCGGACGCCCGCTACGGGGCTTTGCGTCGTCTCCCCGGAGCAGGCACCGGTCCCGCCTCGACGCATCGCCATGCGCTGTAGCCGAGGGCGGGACGGGGAGAATTATCGCATGGGTGGAGAGTGAGGGGGAAATCTGGGGGTAAGATATTGGGATCGTTGGGGAAAAGGTGGATGTCGGATTTCTGGTTTACCGGCGCAGTTTACCCCTCACCAACTTCGGCCAAAGCTTCACTGCGTTCAGCTGGCCTGCGTATCCTCTCCCACAAGGGGAGAGGTAGACTAGTGGCGCCGTCGGTGCGTCAAGCGAGGCCGGCGAGCGGGGCACTCTTACCTCTCCCCTTGTGGGAGAGGATAGCAAGTCCGAACGAGACGCAGTCGAGTTCTGGACGCGCTTGGTGAGGGGTGCATCCGTGGCCCAATTTGGCGAGGGCTGAACCCGCCCGCTCTCCTACTCGCCCCCGTCCGGGAGAAAGACGACCGGCAGCATGATGATCTGCGCGATCAGGCAAGCCTGCTTCCTCCCGAACTCGCTACCCGACACCGCATGGCCGGTGGCCCGCAAGCGACGACCGGCAGGTTCGGATCGTGGACCACGCGAGTGCGTGCATCTCCCTTACCGTCGCCCCGCCATCTCCCGTCGTTCCGGCGGACGACCCTGCCGCCAACCCCGGAGTAACAAATGTGGCAGCGGCGCGGGGTTTCGGAGGGCATGGTCCGTCTTGCCCGACCGGGCGCGTCCGATGAGCGGCCGTCCGGGACCGGCCGGCCGTTCCCTTGGCGGGACGGCCGACAGACCGTCATCGGAGGACGCCGCAATGCAAAGACCCAATTCCACCACACTTTCCGTCGCCGCATCCCGCGCGGCGGCGATGCCGGCCGTGTCGCGCGCCTTCTACGGCTCGGCCATTCTCTTCCTGCTGGCCGGCATCGGCGTCGGGCTGCATATGGCCGCGAGCCAGGACCATAGTGCGGTGGCGGCGCATGCCCATACCAACCTGCTCGGCTGGGTGACCAGCGCGCTCTTCGGCATCTACTACGCGCTCAATCCGCAAAAGGCGGTGGGCTGGCTGCCCTGGCTGCAATACGGCCTCTACACGGCGGGCCTCCTCACCATGCTGCCGGCGCTCTACCTGCTCTATACCGGCATGCCCGAGATCGAGCCGCTGGTGGCCGCGGGCTCGATGGCGGTGGCCGCCGGCGTGCTGCTCTTCGCGATCGTGCTGTTCATGCCCGCCCGCCGGAGCCGGATCGCCGCATCGGCCGTGCCCGCGGAATGATCGCGGACCTCAGGGTGCAGTCGTGCCGGGGGGATTCTGCCCCGGCACGTCGGCGCTGGGCCGGGCAAGTCGCTCAGGAGGCGACGGTCCGGCCATCCGCCGAAGGGCGCGACCGCGGCAGATAGGGCAGGGCGAAGAGATAGAGCCCGCTCAGCAGGAGGAGGATGAGGGGCGCGAGCGCCAGGAGCCCGATCCAGATCGCGTCGACCCCCATGATCTGGGCGCCGATATTGACAAGGACGGCGAGCGTGAAGGCGAGCGAGACCCAGCGGTGGGCCTTGCGGATGAAGAAAGTCCAGGTCATCGAAACCTCCAGAGGGTGCATGATATTGCGCATGGTCGGGACGAGGCCGCAGCACGACTGCGGCCTTGGCCGGTGGCCGGCCGTTGAATGTCTGTCCTCAGTCGAGGCGGGCGAGAACCCGTTCCAGCGCGTCGATGAAGCGCGGCCACCCGGCCTTGGCGCCGCCGTAGAAGCGCGGCTGGTCCGGCCGGAAGCCGGTCTGCTCCATACGAAGCCGCGTGCCGCCGCCGGCGCCGGGCGAGAGCGTCCAGGTGACGGTGCTTTCGAGCCCGTCTGCGTCCCAGCTGTAGCTGACCGTCTTGCCGGTGTCGACGGAGAGCACCCGGCAATGCACGGTGCCCCAGTCCGCTTCGAGATCGAAACTGTGCCCGACCTCGGGCCGGAAATCGCTTCTCATCAGCCATTCCTCGATCAGATGCGGTTGGGTGAGTGCACGCCAGATCTTTTCGGGCGGATGGGCGATGTCGCGTTCGACCACCACGGTCAGCGGGCGGTTTGCCGTCTCTGTCATTGATCCATCCTTCTGAGCAGGTCTTCGAGCCTGTCGAACCGGCTCTGCCAGAAGCCGGCCATGCGGCTCGTCCAGTCGACAAGAGGCGCGAGCGCCCCGAGTTGCGGGCTGTAATGGGTCTGCCGGCCCTCATGGCGATCGCGCACCAGCCCGGCCTGTTTCAGCACGGACAAATGCTTGGACACCGCCGGCTGGGAAATCCCGGCGAACCGGGTGAGGGCCGCCACGGTCTGCTCGCCGTCGCGGCAGAGACACTCGAACAGAGAGCGCCGCGTCGGGTCGGCCAGTGTGCGGAACAGGATGTCGTGGTCCGGTTGCATTGAAATCCATAGCTCGTGAGTTATGGATTGACGCATAACTCACGAGCTATGGATATGTCAAGCGCGTCGTGACATCGGCGCGAAGAATGAGATGCGCGCAGACTTTCCGGGGGGTGGAGCGGCCGATACTGATCTGGTGGCATAGGCAGCGCGTTATGCGTCTGGATCGGCCGTCAGGCCGCGTCCTTGCCCGCGGCTGCCTTCTCGCCGGCGCGCGGCGGGGCCTTGTTCGTGAAGCGGGCGTTGCCGAGGCCGGTGCCGATGGTGACGACGCCCCAGGCGGCGATGTCCTGCATGAAGGGGATCTGCGACAGGCCCTGGACGACCGCATCATTGTGCATCACGACGAAGGTCGGTTGACCTGCTATGGCGGGGATCGCCCTGGTGAGCTCGCGCGGCAGGTTGAAACGCGCGCTCTCCCAGTTGCCGCCGGGCAGGTTCTGGCCGCCGCGGTCGATCGCCCCGTCCGCCTCGATGATGCCGGGACAGGCGAGCCCGATGACCGGGGCGAGGCTGATCTTCTCCTTCTCCGCCTTGGCGATCAGTCCCTCGATCATGGCGACGAGTTCGGCGACCGCCGCCCGCCGCGCCGGAGCGTCGTCGGCATGGCGCCAGAGCTCGGATTTCCACACCGCGGCCTTGGCGAGATCGGGATGGGCTTCGAGCTGCAGGTCGACGACGCCGGCGCGCATGTTGGTGCCGCCGATATCCACCGCCAGGATCGCCTGGTTGCCGCGCAGCATCCAGGCCGGCATCAGATGGGCGGCGCCGATCAGCCCGGCATCGTCGGGATGATGCACGATCGGCACGAGATCGACCTTGCGCCCCTCGGCTTTGAGGATGAGATCAGCGCGGGCGATGGCGAGCTTGCCGGTGGCGCTGCTGGAAAAGCCGCCGCCGACCACGATCCGCTCGGTCTTCTTCCAGCGCTCGTGGCCGAGATAGCGGCCCAGCACATGGGCGAGTTCGCCGGCATAGTCCTCGATGGCGCCCATCACCAGCGCCGCCGCAGCTTTGTCCTCGCCCTTCAGCAGCTTGTCGATCTGCTTCTTGGAAAGATCCGGCGTCGGCGTGTCCCCGAGCGGGTCGTCGCCGCCCTTGCGCACTTGCTGGCGCCAGGCATCGAGCTTGTCCTGGAAGGCGGACTTGCGCGCCCGGTCGCCTATGAAGCCGTCCTTGTCGCGCAGTTCGCTGTTGTAGTCGTCGACGGTGACGGAGGGGAGATCCCGGGCGCCATGGGCAATCGGTGCTCCGTCGAGAGGCTTGCGTTTCGCCTTGTCCGCCATCTGGTGCTCCTGCCCCGCTTCGATTGCGCCGACAACGCGCGGGGAGAGTTGGCGGTTCCGCCGGGCCCGCTGGCAGGGACCGAAACCGCCGCGGCGGCGAAGGGGCGCGCCAGCGGGAACGCAGGCCGCCCGCCGCGCGTTTCTGCTCCGCATCGGAAGGAGACGATCATGACGGCAGCGGCAGGCCTGCGCGCGGACATGTCCGTTGCGGCGGCGGAGGCTTTCTCCGCCCTCGCGCGGGAACCGGAGCGCTGGGCGCTCTTTCTCGACATCGACGGTTGCCTCCTTGATCTCGCGGACACGCCGGATGCGATCGCCGTACCGAGCGACCTGCCGCCCGCAATCGAGCGGCTGCGGATGCGGCTCGGCGGGGCGCTGGCGCTGGTCACCGGCCGCGCGCTCGCCTATGCCGACCGGCTCTTTGATCCCTTTCCCTTTCCGATCGCCGGACTGCATGGCGCAGAGATGCGCGGCCCCGGCGGAAGGATGATCCATGCCGTGGCCACGCCCGCCTTCGCCGCGCTGAAGGCGGCGCTGGCCGAGGAGGCGCGCGCGATGCCAGGCGTGCTGATCGAGGACAAGGGGGCGGCGATCGCCGCGCATTATCGTCTCGCGCCGACGCTGGAACAGCCGCTCGGCGCGCGGATGCGCGCCTTCGCCGAGAGGGCCGGGCCGGACTATGCCCTGCAGCTCGGCAAGTACGTCTACGAGGTGCGGCCCGCCCGCGCCAGCAAGGGCGATGCGCTGGAACGCTTCCTGAGCGAGCCGCCCTTCAGCGGCCGCCTGCCGCTGGCGCTCGGCGACGACCTCACCGACGAGAGCATGTTTGCGGTCGCCAATGCCCGCGGCGGCCTGTCGTTCCGGGTCGGCCGGCCGGACGCCCAGACCTGCGCCCAGGGCACCATCGCCTCGCCCGCTGCGGTGCGCGCCCTGGTGGCGGGCGCCGTATAAGCCACGGGTCCAACCCGGTGGTCCGACCAACAGGCCCGACCCGCTGAGGTGATCGTGCGCGTCCTGCCTTCCGGCTTGCTGCCGACGCGGACGAAGGATACGGTCCCGGTCCCATGGAAGGGCAGGGCACATGCCGGGACCGAACCTCGTCTTCTACTGCGATCAGGCGACGCCCGAGGACGACGCCATCGACCGCGCCCTCTGTGAACTGTTGGCTGCCCGGACGGCGCGCGGCCGCATCGCCTATATTCCTTCGGGACCCGAACCCGACCGGCGCTTCTTCCGCGACCGCGTCGCCTATTACGACCGCCTCGGCCTCGATCTCGCGCTGTTTCACGATCCCGACAGTGATGCCGCGCCGGCCGGCCGCGAACGGCTCTTTGCCTGTGACGCCATTCACCTCACCGGCGGACAGACCGCACCCTTCCTCGCCCGCCTCAAGCGGTCCGGCCTGATGGAACCCCTGCGCGCCTGGGCGCGGCAAGGCGGCGTGCTGATCGGCACCAGCGCCGGCGCGATCCTCATGACCCCGACCGTCGCCGTCGACGCGCTCTTCACCGGCGACCGGCCGGAAGACCTCGCCGATGCCGAGGCGCTCGGTCTCGTGCCCTTCGAATTCTTCCCGCATCTCGGCAGCGTCGCGGGGGACCGGGAGGCCCTGCTGCGCTACAGCCGCCTTTCTCCGCGACCCATCCTGGCCTGCCGCGACGGAGAGGGGCTGGTTCTCGCCGATGGCCGGGCGCAGTGCTCGGGTCAGCCTCTCTGGATCGCGGACGGCGGCATCCGCGACGATGCCCAGGCGCAGCTCGACCGGCTCCTCGGCGCTTAGAGTATGTCCGGCTTAGATTGCATCATTCTGTTGGCTCAAATGGAGTCGGATGGTCGACCGGCCGGCGAAGGCCATAGCCCAGCTCTACGGTCAAGCCGGCCGGTCGATCAGCCGGCTCGTTTCAGCCAACCCCGGAGGGGCCCGGTATCTTTCCGCCAGGAGAAGGACGATCGGCTCGGACGTACCTGGAGTATGCCCATCGCCAATCGTCCTTCTCCTGACGAAAACCTGCTCGGGCAGAATGACGCAATCTAAACCAGACATACTCTAGCGCCGTGGTGTGAGATCAGCTCGCCTCGCGGAGCGCCTCTGCGGTCTGCAGGTCGACGCTGACGAGCGTGGAGACGCCCTGTTCAGCCATGGTGACGCCGTAGAGCCGGTTCATCCGCGCCATGGTGATCGGATTGTGGGTGATGATCAGGAAGCGGGTTTCGGTCGTCGCCGCCATCTCGTCCATCAGGTTGCAGTAGCGCTCGACATTGTGGTCGTCGAGCGGGGCGTCGACCTCGTCCAGCACGCAGATCGGCGCGGGATTGGTGAGGAAGACGGCGAAGATCAGCGCCATCGCGGTGAGCGCCTGCTCGCCGCCCGAGAGCAGCGACATGGTCTGCGGCTTCTTGCCGGGCGGGCGGGCCAGAATGTCGAGCCCGGCCTCCAGCGGATCGTCGCTCTCGACCAGCTGCAGCTCGGCCTCGCCGCCGTTGAACAGATGGGTGAAGAGCCGCTTGAACTGGCTGTTGACCACGTCGAAGGCGGCCATCAGCCGTTCGCGCCCCTCGCGGTTGAGATTCTGGATCGCGGTCCTGAGCTTGCGGATCGCATCGATGATGTCGTCGCGTTCGCGGGTCAGCACGTCGAGCCGCTCGCTGAGCTCTGCCTGCTCTTCCTCGGCGCGCAGGTTGACGGCGCCGAGCCGTTCGCGCTCCATTTTCAGCCGTTCGAGTTCGATCTCCACCGCGCGGATATCGGGCATCGGCGCGTCGGGTGCCAGCCCCGTCAGGCGCAGCACGAGATGCGGCTCGGTGTCGAGCGCCTCGCGGATCCGCGTCTCCTGGGCGAGCCGCCAGTCGCGCGCCGAGACCAGACGTTCCTCGGCGCGGCCGCGCTGCTCGCGCGCCTCGGCGAGGGCCGCGAGCGCGTCGCGGGCGGCGCGGTCGGCGTCGCGCGCCAGCGTTTCCTGCGCCGCGAGCCGGTCGGCGGCCTGCCGGCGGGCGGCCTCGGCCTTGACGATCTCGTCCATCAGCGCCCGGAGCCTGTCCTCGAACTCTTCCGGTGCGGCGACGAGATCCTCGAGCTCGATCCGCGCCTCTTCCTCGCGCTCGGCGAGCGTCTCGATCTGGCGGGCGGCGCTCGCCTCGCGCTCGCGCCAGACCTGGCGTTCGGCGGCGATGGCAGAGAGACGGCGGCGGCGGGCATCGTTCTCGCGCAGTTCCGCGTCGTTGAGGGCGCGCGCCTCGGCAAGGGCGGCGCGGCGTTCGGCGACGACCGCCGTCTGCTCCCGCAGCGCCATGTCGAGGCCGGAGAGATCGGGGGCGTCGGCGAGTGCTGCGCGCGCATCCTCCTCGGCGATGGCGATCTCCTCGGCCTGGGCTTCGAAGCCCGCGATCTGCTGGGCCACGCCGTCCCTGACACGCAGGAGGTCTGCCGCGGCGCGCTCGGCCTGGAGCGCCGCCTCGCGCGCCTCGGCGAGCTGCCGCGCCAGAAGCCTCACGGTCTCGCGCGCTGTGCTCAACCCGTCCTCGCCGGTCCGGACCCGCGCGGTCGCCTCCGCCAGCCGCGCCTCGCAATCGTCGAGCACGATCCGGGCCTCGTCCGCCTCACCCTCCAGGGCGGCGAGCCGGTTCCGCTGCTGCAGCCGCAGGGCCGCCGCGCTCGGCGCACCGGCGCGGGCAACATGGCCGTCCCACCGCCAGACGCTGCCCGCGCGCGACACCAGGCGCTGGCCGGGGCGCAGCTGAAGCCGCAGTCTATCACCCTCTGCCTCGTCGACGACGCCGATCTGCCGGAGACGGCGGCCGAGTTCGGCGGGCGCCTGCACATGCTGGGCGAGCGGCGTGGCACCGGCGGGCAAAGAAGGGTCGGCCGCGCCGTCCGCCGGCATCGCCCAGAAGGCCGGGGCCGAGGGATCGAGCGCGGAATCGAGGTCGTCGCCGAGCACCGCACCGAGCGCGGTCTCGAAGCCGGCCGCGGCGACGATGGACTCGGCCACGGGGGCATGCTGGCCGGTGCCGGCGGCCGCGAGCATGCGGGTGATGGTAGCGGCTTCGGTCTCGATCGCCCGCAACCGCCCACGCGCGTCCTCGAGCGGCCGCTGCGCCTCGGCCTGCGCGCGCCGCGCATCCGCGAGCCGCTCGTCGGCGTCGGAGAGCGCCCGTTCACCGTCGCCATGCGCCGCCTCGGCGGCCTCGAGCGCCGCTTCCTTCTCCGCCGGATCGGGCAGCGTGGCAAGCCGGGCCTCAATGCCGGCATGTTCGGCGCGGGCCTCCGAGAGCTGCCGGTCCAGCCTGAGCCGCCGCTGTGCGAGGTCGGCGAGGAAGCGGTCGAGCTGCTGTCGGCTCGCCGCCGCCTCGGCCCGCCGGGCGGTCAGCGCCTGCAGGTCGGCCTCGGCCCCGGCGGCGGCGGCCGTCTCGGCCGCGAGTGCCTCGGCGAGTTCGGCGGCCCGTTCGACCGCGCTTTCCAGCGCGTCGCGCAGGTCGACCTCCTCGTCCTCCAGCCGGGCGACCATGGTCGTGTTTCCGGCGATCATCTGCCGTTCGCGTTCGATGTCGGCGGCGAGCTGGGTGATGCGCCTTTCGAGCTCCTGCCGACGGGTTTCGAGCCGCCGCATGTCCTCTTCCAGCTGGCCGCGCGCGATGGTCAGCCGCTGCAGAGCTGCCGCCGCCTTCGCCTCTTCCTCGCGCAGTTCCGGCAGGCGCAGGCCCTGAACCGCCTGGTTCTTGGCGGCCTCCATCTGCGCCTGGGCGCGTTCGGCCACCGTGTTGGTGGCGCGGTTGAGCACGCTCTCGGCCTCGCCCTCCGCCGTCTTGGCCTGCGCCCAGCGGATATGCAGGAGCTTCGCCTCTTCTGCGCGGATCGCGGCCGACAGGCTCTTGTAGCGGTTGGCCTGGCGGGCCTGGCGCTTCAGGCTCTCGATCTGGGTGGCGAGCGTGGTGGTGACGTCCTCCAGCCGTTCGAGATTGGCCTCCGCGGCCTTCAGCCGGAGCTCCGCCTCGTGGCGGCGGGAATGCAGACCGGAAATGCCGGCCGCCTCTTCGAGCAGCTGCCGCCGCGCCTGCGGCTTGGCCTGTATCAGTTCGCCGATCCGTCCCTGGCCGACCATGGCCGGCGAGCGCGCGCCGGTCGAGGCGTCGGCGAACAGCAGCTGCACGTCGCGCGCGCGAGCCTCCTTGCCGTTGATCCGGTAGACCGAACCCTGTTCGCGCTCGATCCGCCGCGTCACCTGCAACTCGTCGGAATCGTTGAAGGCGGCCGGGGCCGTGCGGTCGGAATTGTCGATATGGAGCCCGACCTCGGCGGAATTCCGCGCCGGCCGCTGGCCCGAGCCCGAGAAGATCACGTCGTCCATGCCCGAGGCGCGCATGTTCTTGTAGGAATTTTCCCCCATCACCCAGCGCAGGGCCTCGACGAGGTTGGATTTCCCGCAGCCGTTCGGGCCCACGACACCGGTCAGGCCGGGTTCGATCAGGAATTCCGAAGGTTCGACGAAGGACTTGAAGCCGGTCAGGCGGAGGCGGGTGAATTTCATGAGGCGGGCCTCACGGCGTTTGACTCGCTGGAACCACCCCTCACCAAGCGCGCCCAGGCCTTCGCCTTCGGCTCACGCGGGCTTGCTATCCTCTCCCACAAGGGGAGAGGTAGGCTGCCGCGCTCACGGCCTTTCTCGAGGCACCGGAGTGCCGCGAGTCTACCTCTCCCCTTGTGGGAGAGGATACGAAGGCCGGGTGAGCGCAGTGAACCCTTGGCCGAAGTTGGTGAGGGGTGAATCGTGCCGCCGCCGGCGCGAGTTACCCAGCAAAAAGGCGGCAGCCGGAGGCCGCCGCCCTGCAAAACCCATGCAGCCGGATCACTGTGCCGCGGCGTCGATGATGGCCGACATTTCTGCAACGCTCATTTCCCCGGCATAGCGCTGGCCGTTGATGAAGAAGGTGGGGGTCGAGTTGACCCCGAATTCCTTGCCGCCGGTCTCCCTGACCTTCAGCACATCATCCAGAAGCTTCTGGTTCGTCAAGCAGGCCTCGAAGCTCTCCTGTGTAAAACCGGCGAGCTTCGACATCTGCAGGAGCGCGGCGCGCGCGTCGTCGGCGGTGGCCCAGGTCATCTGGCTCTTGAAGAGCGCCGAGACCATCGGGAAATACTGGCCCTCGGGCGCGCAGCGGGCCAGCATGATCGCGGCGACCGCCTTGTTGTCGAGCGGGAATTCGCGCAGGATGAAGCGCACCTTGCCGGTGTCGACATACTTTTCCTTGATGCCCTCGAAAGTCTCGGCGTGGAAGCGGGCGCAGTGCGGGCAGGTCATCGACATGTATTCGACAATGGTCACAGGCGCGTTCGCCTCGCCGATCGACATTTCCGGAAGCGGGCCCGGCGCCATCAGCTTGGCGACGTCGACGCTGCCTTCGGGCTGCGGGGCTTCCTGCGCCAGCGCGGTCATCGGCAGGCCGAGGGCTGCCACCGCGGTTCCGGCGGCGAGAAACTTCAGGAATTCTTTGCGGGTGAGCTGCATGATGTCTCCGTGGACAGGCGGCGGGATCGTGAAGGCTGGGATATACCCGAGGCGGGCGTCCCGCAAGTTCTCGACCATCCCATTTCTTCAAACAAATGTGACTGGCCCATGGCGCGGGCCGGACATGACGAAACCGTAATTTTCACCGCTTCCGGCTGCCGAGCACCCCGCGTCCGAGACGGTCGAGCGCCGCCTTGAGGGCAGGATTTTCGATCTCGGCGGTCAGCGCGGCGAGCCGGCTCGTGTCGGCCGGCGAGAGCGGCTTCAGGCGCCGACGCTGCGGCTGGGCGCTGCGCACCGGCTTCTGCACGATCTTGATCTGGCGGATGGCGGGAAAGCCGAAGAAACCGTTGATGCGCTGAATGAGTTCGCCCTGGGCATGGGCGAGAAAGAGCGCGCGTGCGCCTTCGCAGGCGATGGTCAACACGCCTGGCTCCATGCCGCCGGCCTCGCCCATCCGCTCGGCATTGCGCCGCGGCCAGGAGATGCGCTCGGGCCGGGAGCAGTCGGCGAAATCGCTGCCGGCGATCTCGTCCCAGCTGCCGATCAGCGCGGTATTGATCCCAGCCTTCTTCTGCAGGACGGGGTCGATCAGACCGTTCGCGGCTTCCGCGATCTGGAAAGCGCCTCGGCGCTGGAACGACGACATGGGTTTTCCGCGGCCTGGAAGGTTGCTAGCTATCGGACATGATTCATATCGGTTATGGCGGGTTTCCGCAACGCAGGCAGGATGAGCCGGGTGACTGGCCCGAGAAGGGGTCTCCGTGACGAGCCCTCCGCATACAGGAGACCTTCTCGCCTGGTATGACCGCCACCGCCGGGAACTGCCCTGGCGGGTGACGCCCGACATGCGGGCGCTCGGTGTCGTCAACGACCCTTACCATGTCTGGCTCTCCGAGGTGATGCTGCAGCAGACGACGGTCGCAGCGGTGAAGAGCTATTTCGAGAAGTTCGTCCGCCTTTGGCCGCAGATCGAGGATCTGGCGGCCGCCGAGGCCGAGGACGTGATGAAGGCCTGGGCGGGGCTCGGCTACTATGCCCGGGCGCGCAACCTCAAGGCCTGTGCCGAGGCGGTGGTGCGCGATCATGGCGGCCGCTTTCCCGCGACATCGGAGGCGCTGAGGGCACTGCCGGGCATCGGCGACTATACGTCGGCCGCAATCGCGGCGATTGCCTTCGACGAGTCCGTGCCGGTCATGGACGGCAATGTCGAGCGCGTGATCGCCCGGATCTTCCGGGTCGAGGAGGCGCTGCCGGGAGCCAAGCCGATCCTGAAACGCCACCTCTCCACGCTGACGCCCGGGATACGCGCCGGCGACTTCGCCCAGGCGATGATGGATCTCGGCGCGACGATCTGCACGCCCAGGCGGCCGGCCTGCGCGCTCTGTCCGTGGCGGGAAAATTGCCGGGCGCTTGCCGAGGGCGATCCCGAGACCTATCCCGTCAAGGCGGCGAAGAAGGGCAAGCCGGTGCGAACAGGCGCGGCTTTCGTGGCTGTCGATGCCGATCGCCGTGTCCTCCTGCGCAAGCGTCCGCCCGAGGGTCTGCTCGGCGGCATGACGGAAGTGCCGACGACCGCCTGGACCGCGCGGCTCGACGGTGGCTCCGGCATGGAGCACGCGCCGTTTGCCGCCGACTGGAAGGCGTGCGGGACGGTCACGCATGTCTTCACGCATTTCGAACTCAGGCTGACGGTGTGGCGGGCGGAGCTGCCGAGGGATGCGGCAGCGGCACCATTACCGGTTCCCGCTGCCGCTTCTGCCGACCGAGCTGTCGCGGGGACGGGGAGCCGAGATGGGACCGTTGCGAGCCCGGTCAGCCCGTCCGCCTTCTGGGTGCCCGTCACGAATCTTGCCGGGGAGGCCTTGCCAAGTGTCATGAAAAAAGCAATCAGCGCCGCTATCCCGGACGCGTTCAGATAGTCATAGTGAAAGACCCGCGATGCCCGCCAAAATCCGTCACATCGTTTTCGACATCGGCAAGGTTCTCATCCATTACGATCCCGACATTCCCTTCGCCCGGCTTATCCCGGATGCGGCGGAGCGGAAATGGTTCTTCGAGAATGTCTGCACCCACGACTGGAACGTCGAGCAGGACCGCGGCCGCACCTGGCAGGAGGCCGAGGCGCTGCTGATCGCGAAGTTTCCCGACCACGAACACAATATCCGCGGCTTCCGCAAGCACTGGCACGAAATGGTGCCGCACCCCTACCAGCACAGTGTCGATCACATGGAGCGGCTGATGTCGGAGGGGCGCGACGTGACGCTGCTCACCAATTTTGCCGACGATACCTTCGACCAGGCCTGCGAGATCTTCCCCTTCCTGAAGAAGCCGCGCGGCGTCACCGTCTCGGCCCGCGTGCGCCTGATCAAGCCGGATCCGGCGATCTACGACACCCATACCAAGGCGTTCGATCTCGATCCCAGCGCGACGATCTTCATCGACGACGCCCTGCCGAATGTCCAGGCGGCGCGCGCCTATGGCTGGAACGCGGTGCAGTATCTCGGGCCGGAAAAGCTCGACGAGGACCTGCGCAGCTTCGGCCTCTTCTGATGGTCGTCGATCCGGTCGCCCGGCTGATCGCCTATCACGACGCGATCAATGCGCTCGATTTCGCGGCGATCACCGAGATGTTCGCCGAAGACGCGGTCTACGATTCGGGCGGGCTCGGCGGCGTGGTCGCGGGACGGCCGGCGATCATGGCCGGGTTCCGGACCTATTTCGATCTCTATCCCGACCAGGTCTCGGAGGATGAGGTCGTGGAAGCCCTCGACGCCCGGCGCGTCCGTTCGGTCTGGCGGCTCGCGGCGACCAACCGCCTGACCGGCGACAGGCTCGTCCGGGCGGGCGAGGAGATCGTGACCTTCAGTGGTGGCGGCCGGATCCTGCATGTGGCGGTGACCGATCGGCCCGCCTAGCGGCGATTTTGCTGCATTGCAGCAAGAATCTCCCCGTCCCGTATTTCCAAAGCCGCACGAATGCGTTAAGCCTTTAACACGACTGTCATAATTCCGCGCGGGGAGAAGAGGGCCGGAATGACCAGGTGGGTCTATGCATTCGGCGGCGGCAAGGCCGATGGCCGAGCCAGCCTCCATGAGAAGCTCGGCGGCAAGGGCGCCAATCTCGCGGAAATGTCGAGCCTCGGCCTGCCCGTGCCCCCCGGCATGACCATCGTCACCGATGCCTGCCTGCACTACTACCAGCATGGCCGGAGCTTCCCGGATGGCTTGAAGGCCGCCGTCGTCGAGGGCCTCCAGCGCATCGAGGAGACGACCGGCCGCAAGTTCGGCGCCAAGGCTCGGCCGCTGCTGCTCGCCGTCCGCTCGGGCAGCCGGGTCTCGATGCCCGGCATGATGGACACGGTTCTCAATATCGGGCTCAACGACGACACGGTGGCGGCACTTGCCGAGGACACCGGCGACGCCCGCTTCGCCTGGGATTCCTACCGCCGCTTCATCGAGATGTATGGCGGCGTCGTCATGGGCCTTGGCCAGGACGTGTTCGAGGAGATCCTCGAGGACGAGAAGGCGCGACTCGGCCGCGAGCTCGATCCCGATGTGACGGGCGAGGAATGGCAGGCAATCGTCGGCCGCTACAAGGCGATGCTGGCGGAGGACGCAGGCGCCTCCTTTCCCGAAGATCCGATGGCCCAGCTCTGGGGCGCGGTCGGCGCGATCTTTTCGAGCTGGATGAACCCGCGCGCCATCGCCTATCGCGCGATGCACAACATCCCTTCTGAATGGGGCACGGCGGTCAACGTCCAGGCGATGGTCTTCGGCAACCTCGGCAATTCCTCGGCGACCGGGGTCGCCTTCACCCGCAACCCTTCGACCGGTGCGCGCGAGCTCTATGGCGAATTCCTGGTCAACGCCCAGGGCGAGGACGTGGTTGCCGGCATCCGCACGCCGCAGTCGATCACCGAGGCCGCCCGCATCGAGACGGGCTCCGACCGGCCCTCGCTCGAAAAGCTGATGCCTGAGGCCTTTGCCGACTTCCTCGCGGTCTGCAAGCGGCTCGAGGCGCATTACAAGGACATGCTGGACCTCGAATTCACCATCGAGCGCGGCAAGCTCTGGATGCTGCAGGCCCGATCCGGCAAGCGCACGGCGCGAGCCGCCCTCCGCATCGCCGTCGACATGGTCGACGAGGGGCTGATTTCCGAGGCCGACGCCGTCGACCGGATCGACCCGTCGAGCCTCGACCAGCTCCTGCATCCGACGATCGACCCCACCGCCCGCGGCGATGTGATCGGCCAGGGCCTGCCGGCCTCGCCGGGGGCTGCGACCGGCGAGATCGTGCTGACGTCGGAGGGCGCGATCGCCGCCCGCAAGGAAGGTCGCAAGGTCATTCTCGTCCGCACAGAGACCAGTCCCGAGGACATTCACGGCATGCATGCGGCCCAGGGCATCCTGACCACGCGCGGCGGCATGACCAGCCATGCGGCGGTCGTCGCCCGCGGCATGGGCCTGCCCTGCGTCTGCGGCGCAGGCTCGCTCCGCGTCGACATGCGCAACCGCGAGCTCGTCGCCCGTGGCGTCAAGCTGCGCGAGGGCGACGTCATCTCCATCGACGGCTCCTCCGGCCACGTCCTGCAGGGCGCCCAGCCGATGCTGCAGCCGGAACTGTCGGGCGATTTCGAACGCATCATGGGCTGGGCCGACCGGATCCGCCGCATGCGCGTGCGCACCAATGCCGAGACGCCGGCCGACGCCCGCGCCGCCCGCGCCTTCGGCGCCGAGGGCATCGGCCTCTGCCGCACCGAGCACATGTTCTTCGAGGGCGACCGCATCGACGTGATGCGCGAGATGATCGTCGCCGAAACGGTGGACGAACGCCGCGCGGCGCTCGCGAAACTCCTGCCGATGCAGCGGGCCGACTTCGCCGAGCTCTTCGAGATCATGCATGGCACGCCCGTCACCATCCGGCTGCTCGACCCGCCGCTGCACGAATTCCTGCCCAAGGCCGAGGATGAGATCGACGAGGTGGCGAGCCGCATCGGAATGGACCCGATCGAATTCCGCGAGCGGATCGAGGCCCTGCACGAATTCAACCCGATGCTTGGCCATCGCGGCTGCCGGTTGCACATCTCGCATCCTGAGATCGTCGAGATGCAGGCTCGCGCGATTTTCGAGGCGGCGGTCGAAGCCGCGCGCAAGACCGGGGCCCCCGTCGTGCCCGAAATCATGGTGCCCGTCGTCGGCCTCAAGACCGAGCTCGACTATGTCAAGGCGCGGATCGACGAGGTGGCGCGGTCGGTCATTGCCGAAAGCGGGCTTACGATCGAATATCTCGTCGGCACGATGATCGAACTGCCGCGCGCGGCGCTGCGCGCCCATGTCATCGCCGAGGTCGCGGAATTCTTCTCCTACGGCACCAACGACCTGACCCAGACGACGTTCGGCATGTCGCGCGACGACGCCTCGGCTTTCCTGCCGACCTACATCCAGAAGGGCATCATTGAGCGCGATCCCTTCGTCAACCTCGATTTCGACGGCGTCGGCGAACTGATCAGGATCGCCGCCGAACGCGGGCGCCGCACCCGCCCGGGCCTCAAGCTCGGCATCTGCGGCGAGCACGGCGGCGACCCCGTGTCGATCCATTTCTGCGAGGAATCAGGGCTGGACTACGTGTCGTGCTCTCCGTTCCGCGTGCCGATCGCCAAACTCGCCGCGGCGCAGGCGACGATCCGGGTGGGGCGGGTGTAGGCGCAAGCTCACCGACGCCTATCTTGAGGACTACAGGGAACTCGGCCGCGAGCCGACGAAACCGTTCAAGGGCAGTTTCAATGTCCGCCTGGCACCCGACCGCCATCGGCGCGCAGCGATGAGCGCGGCGGAAGAGGGCGTGTCGCTCAACCACTGGATCCAGTCTGCGGTCGAAGACTAGCTCGCATCCTGACGACGGCCGGCGTCCGAATTGTCCTCTATCCCCCACTCCGCGGCCGGGCGATCCAGATCCCGCCGAGAATGATGGCGCCGCCGATGGCCTGGATTGGCGACACCGGTTCGTTCTGGAGCACCCAGGCGAAGCCGGCCGCCGCGACCGCTTCGAGGAAGATCACGAGCGAGGAGAAAACGGTCGGGAGCCTGCCGAGCGCCACCGAGAGAAGGCCCTGGCCGCCGGCATGGCTGACGAGCGCGAGCGCGAAGAGCACGCCCCAGCCCGTGGCCGTCTTCGGCAGGATGTCGCCTTCGACAATGAGGGCGGCGACGAGGAGGATCGCGATGGTGATCAGGCTCATCTCGAAGGTCACGCGCGCCGCGCCCGTCTCCTTGCGCGCCGCGCCGACCGTCAGGAAATAGAGGCCGAAGAACACGCCCGTGCCGATCGCCAGCGCATCGCCGAGCGCATGGGCGGGATTGATGCCGAGGCTCTGGGATACGAGCGCCGCGCCGCCGAGCACGCAGAGGCCGAGGCCCGCCATGGTCGCGCGGTCGACCCGTTGCCGGAGCACCAGCCAGCCGAAGATCACCACCCAGATCGGCGCCATCGTGGCGAAGAAGGTGGCGTTGGCGATCGTCGTCTTCATGATCGCGAGATGCCAGAGCAGGAGATCGCCGGCGAAGAAGATGCCGGTCAGCACGATCGGCAGCGACCAGCTCCGGCCCTTGCCGGTCCGGTTACCGCCCTGCCGTTCCTCCGCCCGCATCCACGCATAGAGCACCGGGACGGCGAGGAAGACGCGCCAGAAGGCGCTCGACAGCGGGCCGACATCGGCGAAGCGGACGAGGCTCGGCGATATGCTCATCGCGAGCGCTGCGCCGAGCATGGCGAGGATGCCGGTCAGGAAGGTCCGGCGCTCGAGGGACGAGGACATTCTGTGGGGCATGAGACTTTCGCTGGCGGGCGGGGCCGCGACGGAGGGAGGCGGTCGCCCTCAATACCCTCGTTCCGCGCCAATGCAACCCCTGCGTCAGGTCATCTGCCGCTCCGCCGGCGGGAAAAGTCGCGGGGCCTTAGTGGGCCGCGACCGTCTCCAGCCGTTGCAGCACGTCCACGAAGGATTCCGCGAAGCTCCGGAGATGGTCCGGCTGTCCGTCCGGCGTATGAATGCTCGTTTCCAGTCCGTCCTCGCCGAGAACGGCGAAGGCCAGACGCCGGTCCGTGGCGCCGGCATAGGCGAAACGCACGGCTGCGATGCGGCCCTTGCCGCCGGGCCTGTCGACGGACGGCAGCTCGAACAGGAACTCGCCGTCCATGGGGATGAGTGCCGCCTTGACGGCCTCCGAGAATGTCGGATGGTTCTCGAGCGACATTTCCAGCACGAGCCCGAATTCGATGAATTCGACGGGGGAGGCGCTGCCCGCTTCTGAGGTGCCCAGACGATGGGCCTGCGGAACGTTGTGGCTGTCGGGTGTCGTCTGCATCTCGAAAACTCCTGTCGAACGCCCCCCGGCGGCCGACAAGTTCCTTGTAAAGCTTGGCGGAATTGCGGCACGTGCGCGCGTTGACAATTGGGGGCGAAGCATGTTGCCTGCGCGGCGGGGCTTGACGGGGGCTTGACGGCGCGCCGCCGGATGCGGGAGACAGGACCGGTCTCGCCTCGCCGGACGAGGCCCGCCGCGTGGCCTTCGCGGCGGCGGCAGACGGGCAGCGGCAACGAGGACGGAATTTCCTTATGGAACTCAGCCAGGGTCTGGGACGACGGAGGCGCGATGACCGTCCGCTATGAGCGCCCCGTCTCGCGCGCCGCGCATGTGGCGCGCCGGCTCGCTGCTTTCGCCTTCCTGATGTTCGTCGTGGCCTGGGCGCTGCATCGCTTCGGGCCGCTTTCGACGCCGTCCTTTCTCGCCGTAGCGATCGTGGCGGCAGCGCTGAGCGCCATCGCCGCCTATCTCGCCCTCATCGGCATCGGCGCACTCTGGTACCGCGGTGCCCGCGGCGGCAAGGCCTCGGTCGCGGCCCTTCTCTTCGCGGTCGCGCCGCTCGTGGCCTTCGGCTACGGCGCCGCCAACTATGTCAACCTGCCGCCGATCTACGACATTTCCACCGATGTCGCCGACCCGCCGGCCTGGATCGAGGTGCCGCGCGCCGACCAGTCCTGGCTCGGCCCGCGCCTGCCCGTCACCGCCGCCGACCGCCAGGCGCAGCAGGCCCGCTGGCGCGACCTGACCGGCCGCCGCTATGAGGGCGCGCTCGACCGCGTCTATCCGGCGGCCCGCAAGGTCGCGCTGGAGCTCGGCCTCGCGATCCGGCTCGAACGCGGCGCGCCGGAGCTCGACCTGCAGGAATTGCCCGACACCAAGGCCGCGACCGACGAGGCTGTGCCCGATACGCTGGATTATGTTCCGGTGCCGGTTCCGCGGCCGGAAGCGGGCGATCCCGCCGAGGAAGCGCTGCCGCCCGGCGATCCGTCGATCCAGGGAGAGCAGCGCACCTTCGTCTTCGGCTTCCGCCAGGATGTGGTGATCCGCCTGCGCGAGGAGCTCGAGTCGACGCTGGTCGACGTGCGTGTCGCCTCGCGCTACGGCGACCGCGATCTCGGCGCCGGCGTCGCCTATGCCGAACGCTATCTGCGGGCGCTGGACGCCGAACTTTTGGGCATTGCCGGGGATTGATCAGGCGGCGAGACGCGCGATCACGGTCGAGTCGCGGCTTGCCGTGCGCAGTTCCGGAGCGAGGTCGGTGGGCCGGGCGAGCAGGCCGCCGACGACACGATAGAAGCCGGCGGGTGACACGGCCCCGCCGATCCCGTCCTCGACATAGAGATCGCTGCCCCGGAGGCCGGTGAACACCTTGCCCTCGCGATGCGGGACAAAGACCGGCGAAAAATGACCGAGAAAAGCGCCGCCGCGATAGCTGGCGAAGACTGCGCGGTAGCGCGCCGTCACCGCGTCAAAATCCTCTTTCTCGTTGAACTTGCCGCAATAGAGCGCCGCCGCGCGGGCGAAGTTCGGCTCCCACCCGGGCAGGCCGAGGCCGTAGCGCACCCGCAGGAACTGCTGCGCCTGGACCACGCTCGCGGGCATGCCGAGCTGCATGTCGAAAGGAAAATCCGCCATCCAGGCGTCCTGCTCGTAGTCGCGGCCGAATTCGCCCTTGGTGCGTTCGATCGCCATCGAGAACTGGCGCGGGCGCCAGGCGGCGGCGGTGTTGCTTTCCGGACAGGTGCCGAAGATCGAGAACGGCCGGCGGCAATAGACGAAGCTGCGCCCGAGCGCGATGTTCTTCATCGCATTCTCGTAATCGAGCGTCGGATGCTCGAAATAGCGGCCGCCGAAGCGTGCCTTGACCCGGTCGAGCAGGGGCCGCGCGATCGCCCCGTGATAGACCGAGAAGCCGCAGGTCAGCGTGATGCCGGCATCGTCCCAGCGGAAGGCGCGGGCGAAGAGCAGCGGCTGCGGCATGTCGTGAAAGGTCGTGTCGAGGGGCACATGCACGTTGCGCGGCGGATCGTCGTCCTGCCGCCAGTCGTATTTCAGGTTCGACCATCCGAAGCCCTCGAGGCCGGGCTTGAGCGCCTCGGCGAGCTTCAGCGCATCGACGAGATCGGGATCGATGAGGTCGTCGTCGCCGATCACGCTGATCCAGGCGCCGGTGGCGGCCTCCAGGCACCGTTCCCAGTTGTCGCGCATCGATAGCGTCTCGGCGGGCGACGGAAGATAGGTGACCCGCGGATCGCGGATCCCGGACATGTGGCGGTCCATGATGCCGGGGTCGTCGGAATTGTCGGCGAAGACGAACTGCACGTCGGCCCTGCGGCTATCCAGCAGGACGTCGATCGTTTCCCGGAAATACGCCTGGCGGTTGCGCGAGGGGACGCAAATGGTGAGATAGGGCGCCGTCATGGCCGAGATACTACGTAACCGGTCTTTCGCGGGGCTTGACCGCCCGGACTGCCGCCCGCGCTCCGCCCGGCAACGCCACGCCAGCCGGGTTTTCAGGCGGGCGTATAGATCCCGGCGAGGGAGGGCGGGCCATCGGTCACGATTTCGCCGCGGCCCAGGAGGTCCTCGATATGGGCGAGAACCGAGAGCGCGGCAGCGCCATGCAGCCGGATATCGGTGTCGCGGTAGATCGCCGCGACCATGTCGGGGATGCGCCGGTCGCCGACGCGGATCCGTTCGAGGATCGCCCGCTCGCGCATCCGTCGATGCGTGCGCAGCCCGCGCAGGAAGGCCGGCGGATCGGCGACAGGGCCGCCATGGCCGGGGAAGTAGAGCCGGTCGTCGCGGCCGAGCAGCCGCTCGAGCGAGGCCATGTAGTCGGCCATGGCGCCATCGGGCGGTGCGACGATCGAGGTCGCCCAGGCCATGACATGATCGGCCGAGAACAGGATGCCGGCGCCCTCGAGCGCGAAACAGGCGTGATTGGCGGTGTGTCCCGGCGTCAGCACGGTTTCCAGCACCCAGCCGTCGCCCGCGATCCGATCTCCGTCGCCGAGCCGCCGGTCGGGGATGAACGCCGTGTCCGAGCTCTCCGCGAAGGGATTGGTCTCGCCATGGAACAACGGTCGCGCGGCGCGGTGCGGCCCCTCAGCCACAATCACCGCGCCTGTCAGGTCCTTGAGCCTGAGGGCGAGGGGGGAATGGTCGCGATGGGTATGGCTGACCGCGATATGGGTCACTTCGCGGCCGGCGAGCGCCGCCGTCAGCGCCTGCCAGTGCCGTTCGTCCTCGGGGCCTGGATCGATGACGCAGACCGAGCGGCCGCCGACGATATAACTGTTGGTGCCGTGGAAGGTGAAGGGCCCGGAATTCGGCGCCGTCAGCCGCTCGACTCCCGGCGCGACCGGGACGGCCGTGCCGTGGGCCGGCACGAAATCCCGTGAGAACGCGATGTCGTCGTTCACTTGTATTCGATCTCGATGAAGCTCATGAAGGCGTCGCCGCCATTGACGACATTGTGGGCCACGCCGGCATCGCGCCGGTAGACCTGGCCGCGGGCGACATCCACCCGCCGCTCGCCGGTTTCCTCCTCGATCAGGAAGTGGCAGTCGGTCATCGGCACCACGACATAGCCCATGCCGTGGACATGGTGCCCGGTATCGGCACCGGGCACAAAGTCCCAGCGCGTCACCCGCACCACGTCGTCGTCGAGGAGCACGGTAGGTTCTGCGGGTGGACGGGCTCTGAAACCGGGCATCGGCGACTCCTCATGATGGCGAGCGAGATATCGGACGAAGCGACGGCCGCGTAAAGCCCCCGGCGGCAGAAAGCCCCGCGCGCGTGGAACCGCCCGCCGACGCCGGAGGTCCGACATGCGGCGGGCGGGTCATGGGGCGGGGCGCCTGCCTGGGCCTCCCGGTCCCCGGGCCGGAAACCCGGCCCGGACCCCGAAGCGGCCGATGTCAGGCGGCGCGGCGCTGGTGGGCACCCTCGGCGATCTCCTCGACGATCTTCGCAACGAAGGCATCGAGGTCGGAGGGCTGGCGCGAAGTGATGATGCCCTGGTCGGTGACGACAGGCGCATCCTGCCAGTCGGCACCGGCATTCACCACATCGGTGCGGATCGAGGCGAAAGAGGTCGCCTTGCGGCCGCGCAGCGCGTCCGCCTCGACCAGCAGCCAGGGACCGTGGCAGACAGCCGCCACAACCTTGCCGGAGGCGACGAAGTCGCGCACGATCGCGACCGCCTTGTCTTCGCGGCGCAAGAGATCCGGATTGATCACTCCGCCGGGAATGACGAGCGCATCGAAGTCGTCAATCGACACGGTGTCGAGCGTGATGTCGACATCGACCGTGTCGCCCCAGTCCTTGCCGGCCCAGCTCTTGATCGGGCGCTTCTCGGGCGAGGCGATGGTCACCTTGGCGCCCTTGGCGCGGAGCTGCTCGAGCGGCACGCGCAGCTCCGAGCGCTCGTAGCCGTCGGTGGCGATGATCAGGATGCGTGCGGTATCGATGGTCGTCATGGTGTCTTCCTTCGGTTTCGGGTTTCGTCCTGTCGGCCCGGATCCGGGGCTCTCCCGCAGGACGGTTCGAGCGCGTCGGCGGGGCCGGCGGCGGCACGAGATGGCAGGCGGCCCGTCAGTCACGGTCCGCGCGGCGGCGTGTTGCCGTGTCGCCTCGCGATCCCCCCTTGAACGCCGGTGACGCTGGATCGTTCCTGAGCCGGCCCGGCCCCGACCCGGAAATTCTGCGACAGATCGTCCGGCGCCACGCCACCGCCGTCGGCCAGTGCGGCGTTGGACGCCCGTGCCGGGCGGTCCGAACTGGCGATCCGGGCTGGCTATCCGGGCTGGCGCCCAAAAAATTCCCCGCGCCGATTGCAGCCCGTGCCGACCTTTGCTAATCAGGCGGCGGCTCGCGGCCGCCCTCGGGGCGCAGCCGTCCTTGGGGCGTAGCCAAGCGGTAAGGCAGCGGTTTTTGGTACCGCCATCCCCTGGTTCGAATCCAGGCGCCCCAGCCATACGCAGAAAATGCAATAAATTCCGTAGATTGCAGGGAAATCAATTTATTGATGTAGGCGATTCTAGGAGAGTGCTTTTTGGGGCAAGATCGTGTTGATCAATGCCATTGCAGCGCTTCCAAGTCTGGCAATTCCTGTTGTCGAAAGGTTGGCCAACTGCCGAGTCATTCAATTTGACGCAATCGAGGTCTGTCACCTTGCTGCTGAATAGGCGGCAACAGGCTAGGCGTCGGGAGATTGTCGCTGGATTGATCTCGATGGCGGACATTGGCGCCTGAGGGAAATGGGAATGGCCGAGTTTGGTCACCCGGGGAGATGATAGCTCGTCACGGACTGCTCGATCGGGCCATTCCTGCCAGAAAGTTGCCGCCGATGTTCAACTCTGGCCGCAAACGAGGCTGGCGGCGAGAGACAGCGACATCGCCGCCATGATCAGCCCGGTCAGCAAGTCGAAGCAAGCGAGGAGCCGGCGCGCCTTCAGGAGGCGCGAGATCAGCACGCCGCCGTAAACGTATCCGAGGCAGCAGAGCGCGGACATCGCCAGCAGCGCCGCGGCGAATGCCAGTCGATCCATCCCGCCCTTCATCGTCTGTGCCAGGCTCGTGGGTATGAGGAGGAGTTCGAGATAGCTGAGCGGGTTGAGCCAGATTGTCCGAAAGACCGTCGCGAGGTCTACGCGTCCGCTGTCGACACTGGCGGTGCCACGGGCCGCGAGCGCCGAGCGGAATGCCTGGACGGAGAAGTGAAGCAGCGCGACGAGGCCGCCCCACCTGAGGAAGGTTCCGACATCGTCGTGAACCGTGAACGCGCTTCCGGCCAGCGTCACCGCGAGCCCGACCAGCAAAGCATAGCTCCCGAGAACTGCCGACATCACCGTAAGGGGACGTCCCGAAATGCCGGACCTCAGCAGCATCAAGTTGTTGGGGCCGACCGAAATCATCGAGGCTGCCCCCATGGCGATTCCGATGTGAAGCGCGCCCAGGTCGGCCGGGATCATCTTTCGATCCCCCGCAGTAGCTCATGCTGGAGCGCGTCCGAGGATTGCTTCGCGACCCAGAGATCGAGCTCGAAGCCCTGGAACTTGGATACCGGATCAAGCGGCGGATTCTCGATGCCAAGATCACTGCGTTGTTGGTTGCTCAACGCGGCGGCGATATTCCCGGTGCGGGTGCGGCGTGGGCGCAACAGGGCGAGCCCACCCATGATGAAGCGGAACATGAACGTTCCAAGGGAAACGGGGAGCGGTAGTCTCAATGCCAGGTCGGCCATTTCATCCTCCATCATCGGCGTTTCCGATGCATGGAGTTTCGCTCTCGGCGATCAGATAAGTCCTGCTACCGCGGCGACATTCTCCTGAATTATTTCTGACGCAGTCCCGATCTTCGCCATGACAGGGAGACATGCATCTCCTAAGATCGCCCCATGAAAACGTGTGGCGAAGAGGTCGCATGCCGGCAGAAGGGCCATTCAAGATCGGTGCAGCGACTCTCGATCCGGCGCGCGGGACCCTGTCCGTCGATGGCGACCTGGTGCCGATCCGCTCAAAATCCTTCAATCTTCTCTGCCATATGGCCAGAAATGCCGGACGCGTCGTCACCAAGGACGAACTCTTCGCGGTGATCTGGCCAGATGTGATCGTAACCGAGGACTCTCTCACCCAGTGCGTCCGTGATGCGCGCAAAGCCATCCGCGACGACATGCAGGATGTTTTGAGAACGGTTCCAAGACGCGGATATATCCTTGTCGAACAGGAGCCACTCGACCTCGACGTGCAGACGACGCCACGAAAAGCCGATCCGCTGACTGCAGGGCCGGCAGAGCCTGTCGTGGTGGTCCTGCCGTTCGGCGTCGCTCTCTCGGAGGACGGCAGGAATCTTCCCCTGCAGTCCTTCAATGAGGAACTGGCAGACGCGATCTCGCGATTCCGATCGGTCGCCGTCATCGCCCCGGCCTCCGCCCGGAGATTCGGTCCTGACGACGACATCGTCCAGGCGGGGCTGGCGTTGAAGGCCGACTACTGTGTCGGCGGGACCATTTCCGAGGGTGACGAACTGCAGTTGCGGGTCAATCTCGTCGATGTCGCATCGGGTCGGCGTATCTGGACCGACACGGTCACAATCTCGAGGGAGCAGCTTCTGGCCACGCCGGGAACGATCGCCACCAGGATCGTCGGCCGTCTGGTCGGAAGCGTGGAGTCCGACGCCGCCCGAAGGGGCCAGCGCGTGCCCACGGCCAGTTTCCAGGCATATGCCCATCTGATGAAGGGAATAGCGCTGCTTCGCCAACATGGCGAAGGGTTCAACGAGGCCGGAAAGGTCGAGTTGGAAGCTGCCGAGAGACTGGATGCCGAGTCCGGCCTGATCCAGTCGTATCTGGCGCTTGCCGACGCGATGATCGCGCGCGCCCAAGGAGGGAGCGCGGCATCATTCGAAGGAGCGAGGGCGCGTGCTGTCCGGGCGACCGCCTTGGCTCCCGATGAGGCGAGGTGTCATCGGGTGCTGGCGATTATTCTCAGCTACATGCAGGAATTCGCCGCAGCGGAAAGCCAGTACAGACGCGCTGTCCAGTTGAACCCGTATGATGCGGACACTTTGGCACAACTGGGGTTCATTCGAGCGATGAGGGGATTCCCCGACGAAGCATTCGAGCTGATGGACCGTGCTGTCCAGCTCAATCCGTTTCATCCCGATTGGTATCACGCAGACCGCCACACACCGCTCTTCATGGTCGGGCGGTTCGCGGAAGCGGCGGATTCGATGGAACGTCTGCCTCATCTCTCCGCGCGTCAGCTTGCCTATGTCGCCGCATGCTATGCGTTGGACGATCAGCCGGACAAGGCCGCCAGATACCTCGCGCAGGCATTCAGAAGGGATGGAAAGCTGGACATCGAAGCGGCGGATTTGATCATATGGGAAAAGCCGCACCATCGCGCCATGTTACTCGACGGTCTGCGGAAAGCCGCGCAGATGCTAGACGATCAAGACGCTGGTCGATCCTAGCCGACTGCAAGATTCAGCGAAATTTCAGAACTTGATCCGGGACTGGGGTCTCACGACCGGTATGATCCGGTTGTTTCTGGAGAGTTCATGACCATGCTTTTGACGCCGGAGTTGCTCGACCGCGTTCACCTCGTCAATCCACTGCCGACCGCTGCTCCGCCTTCTGCGAGAATGTCGGATGAAGAGGTTGAACGACTCTGTGAAGAGCTGGTCGGACGTCGGCCTTCGAATGACCGATTGCACGTGTTCGCTTACGGCTCCCTCCTATGGAACCCAGCCTTTACCCCCGACAGGGAAGAACCTGCGACGGCCTTGGGTTGGCATCGCGCATTCCGTATGCGGCAGATGTCTTGGCGTGGCACGCCTGAAAATCCCGGTTTGATGATGGTCCTCGATCGCGGCGGCAGCTGCCGCGGTATCGCGATGTCGGTCGTCGCCGAAAATGGCCGATCTGCCGTCAAGGCCCTGATCAGACGCGAGATGAGCACGCGTTCGACCGCCAACCAGCCCCGGTGGATTTCCATAGACATCCAGGGACGCCGGGAGGCCGCATTGGCGTTCTGCATCGACAGGATGTCGGCAGTCTATTCGGGCCGGCAATCCGATGACGTTGTGGCCGACATTCTGGCAAGAGCTTCCGGTCCGGCTGGATCGTGCGCAGAATATCTCATGAAGACCACGCAAGCTCTCAAACATCGGAGGATTGAGGATCGCCACCTTGCGAAACTTGAAGGTCTCGTCGCGCGACGTCTGCAAGACACGCCTCCGCAGTGAGGGGCCCAGTCTCCTGACAGGATATCGCGGATCAGGCAGCAGCGTTTAGGCAGGTACCCGCCACTCAAGCCTGTGCAAATCTCGGCAGGCCGCGATCACGATATCGGCGATCTGAAATCATTATGTCCGCATTTGGCGCGAACCCGTGTCTCGCCCAACCGAACCTCTCGGGCAACTCTTCCCTCGGTTGCTCGGGGCGGGTCCGAGGATGACGGCGTGCGGCCTGCCTTGTGGCTGTTCGTCCTCCGACCATCAGAAACTGCAAGAGCCGCGAGCTGCCGGTCGAAGAATTCCCGTTCTGATCCGTCTTGGTGTCATGAGGGTCCGAGGGGCCATGCGTCATTCGAGGACATTCTCCCTTTGCTCGTCTTTCAGGAGTTATCGATGAGATCGTTCAAGATGGCAGTGCCCATTGCGGCGATTCTGGCTGTCGCGGTGCTGGCACCGGCGCGTGCTGCCGGAGTCGACATGGCGTTTCCGATCACCAATGCCGCCGGCAAGGATGTCGAGGCCGTGTTTGTGGCACCGGTGAAGCCGGGCGACGAGAACGAGGGCGTGAGCGACCTGAGCAGGACGGCAGCCTGGAGGCCGCTGGATCTCGGCGGCAAGCCGCTGACAAATGGCGCAACGGTCGGGGCCAGGCTGCAGTCGGATGCGGAAATCTGCGAATGGCATGTTCTGTTCACCTTCACGGACAAGACGGATGCCATGCTGTTCCAAGGCGCGCTGATGCCCTGCGTTTTCCGGCACGGGGCTTATAAGATGACGCTGAGCTTCGACGAGAAGCTCCGCGCCCTCAAGATCGTGAGCAACTACCGGGTCGAGCATCTGCGGTGAACGTCCCGCCGCGGTTAGCGTGACGTCCCCTTCCGGCCCGGCAGACCCTCGGAACAGGCCCGGGGATGACGGCCGGAGTCGGCGCAACCGGGACGTGAGGTCTTGGCTCCCGCTGGCCCAAAGCGGGCCAATTCCTTCAATGTGATCAGTCCGCCATCCCGAATACGCAGTCGGCGCGTCCGAGTGACTTGCTACTTTTCCGGCAACCCCGCCTTCACCAAGTCGGCGACCTGCCTGTCGATGATGGCGAGTTTGATGTTGAAGGTCATGTCTCTCCTGCGCGCCGCTGTGTACCAGGGCTGCACCGTCAGCACCTTGTCGATTTCCTTGCGTGCATCATCGGGCCTTCCGAGATGCACGAAGTTGATGGCGCGAAGAAGCGGGATGCCGATGAAGATATCGGCCGTGCCATCGATCAGCTTCGCCGACTCCTCGTAACGTCCGATGTCGGTGAGGACGAAGGCCTTCATACCCAAGTAGTAGGGTGCGTTGTTAGGGTTGACCTGAGACCCTGATCTTCATCCACTCATTGAGTGTATGGGCGGAGCAGCCGATCTTGGCGGCTGTCGGTGATACCGCAGCCCAGCGGGACGGATGCTCGGCCTCGTGCTCCGCCACCATTCGGACGGCGCGGGCACGGACTTCGGGAGAGAATTTGTTCGTCGTCTTGCTTGTCGTAGACCCTACTTCTCACGAGTTGGGGGGCTCCGGCAAACCTCGGGCGGTTCAATTCGCCGATTCGTCTCGGAAACAATTGAAACATTTTTCAGGCATTGCGGACCGCTTGCCGAAACGTTCATTTACCAAGTTTTGGTATCCAACACGCGGACAAGAAGCGAAAGATGAAAACGATCAACATCGACAACGACATGTCCACAAGCCTGCAGCCTCTCGAAAAGGCGAACTATGTGGTGGGCGCGAATGTCCACCTGACCGGGGACATTGGCATTCTGGTATCCCCGGCGGCGACCGTGATCACAAACCTGGGCACTATTTCCTCCAGTCAAGATGGAATTTGGCTCGCCTCCAAGGATCAGGTGATCGAAAACAAGGGCACTATAACGGCAGTAAAAGATGGAGGTGTCGTTATGTCTTATAATGACATCCTAAATAATAGTGGAACCATCTCAGGCCTTGTCGGCGTATATATGCCCTATAGCCCAGGTGAGAACGGCGCTAAAGTCGTCAACGATGGTACCATTACTGGAAGCTATTTGGCGCTGAAAGGCAATGACAACCACGACATCGTTGTCAATCATGGTCATGTCAACGGCGACATCAGCCTTGGCGGCGGCAAAGATCTGTTCAAAAACATTGGCGGCGATGTGAATGGACAAGTTCTTGGCGGTGCCGGCAACGACACCTATGTCGTAAACTCCAACACGATCGATTTGGTCGAGTTCAAAGGAGGTGGGGTCGATACTGTCAAGGCCTCGGCATCTTACACCCTCGCCGACAATTTCGAAAATCTGTTTCTGACTGGAAAAGCCGACACAACGGCGATTGGCAACTCGGAAGCCAATGTCCTCAAGGGCAATCTTGGCAGCAACATCCTCGATGGAGGAGACGGGAGAGACCATGTCTCCGGTGGTCGGGGGGACGATATACTCTTTGGCGGGAGTGATTCCGACACGTTCATTTTCAAGACCGGCGATGGGAAGGACGTTGTATCTGACTTTGCTTCTCAAGGAAGCGGTCACGATGTCCTTGACCTGCGGGGCGTGGATGGAATTCGGTCGTTTCAGGACCTCCAAGGCCATTTGAGCCAAGATGGTGCGGATGTCGTCATCCACCTCGGCCATGGAGACACGCTGACCCTGACCAACGTCCTGAACGGAGAGCTCCATGCGTCCGACTTCCACTTCTGAGGGGAGAAGGGCATCCGCCGCCCGGGCAAAGCAGCGTTGCCATGCCGTAGGCCCGAAACACCGCGCTCGCGGGGACGGCCGGAATGAATGCACTCGTCCGAAGTGAGAGTGGGCTTGCGATACGGCAGCCGGTGCCGATGCTCGTTCGCATCCTCATGCTGCCGCTGCTTGCAGCGGCCGCTGGGCTACTTTACCTGCTTGCCCTGATGATAGGCGATGTCGTCAACGGAGCGCCGGAAGGAGAATACCTGACAGGGCAGCTCTTATGTCTCGTCGGCGCGCTTCTCATTGGGGTTCCGGGTCTGATGGGTTTTCTCGTTCGCAAATCGGTGCGGATCGACCGACGTCCGCGGATGATCAGCGAAATCCAGGACTTCCGACTGTATCGGAAGACAGACCATACCGCACTATCCGATGTCGTGATGGTAAGGATCTCCTGCGAGCAGCAAGAGGGCGAAGCCCGCTTCGGCCGCCAATCGGTCCTGAACTTCTACGATGTCGGCCTTGTTCGTGCCCGCAAACGCGGCGCCATCGTGGTGGCGACATTCCGGGACCATGCGGAGGCTTTGGGCATGGCCAAGGAACTTGCCGAACTCCTCGATCTGCGTTGCAAGGACCTGTCTGGTTCAGAACCGGCCGAATCCTATTGAAGACATAAAGCCCTTGTTCCTCGTCGTTACTTGCGTTTGCGCGATTGACAGAGCGGGGCCTGAAGTCAACATGCTCCTAAATCACTTCTGGCACTCCGATGTATTCCATCCTGTCACACACCCCCGTCTGGGTTTGGTTTCTGCTGGCCTATCTCCTGCTGCGCGGCATTAGCGCGTTAAAGCCGCGCGAAATGCCATGGTCTCGTGCGCTGATCATGCCGACGATCTTCTTTGTATGGGCGCTCTATGGGATTTGCACAGAGCTGACCGACTGGGCGGCGGCGTTGGCAGCTTTCGTGATCGCGCTCGCGATCGGTTCTGCTGGGGGCTGGATCCATGCGGGCCGGTTTCCGGCGGCCCGTTTTGAACCAGCAACAGGGTTGCTGTGGCGGCCGGGCTCGGCCACCACGCTGGTCCTGGTGCTCTTGGGCTTCTTCTCAAAATACGCTCTGAGCGTAGAGCTCGCGATGCATCCCAGTCTTGGCGCTGACGCCGGCTTTGCCATGCTCTTCGGTGGGGCTTCTGGATTGGTCGACGGCGCGTTCTGGGGCACAATGGCAAAGCAGTTCTGGCAGGCTTTCGGCCGCCGTGACGTGGTGGCCTGACTGTCCTGTCCGCCAACGGTCCAGCGGGAAAATCGTGACCCGCCTGGACGATCAGGCCATCAAGGACAGAAGAAAGAGCGTGACCCCAATGCTCGACTGGAGAAGCGGTCACTGCGGGCAAATGAAAGAAGGGTCCCTTCAGGCGAAAGGGCGCATTGCGCCGGCTGTTTGGTGCCGGCGCGACAAACAGCCATGCGATTTCAGACCGCGCTGGCGAGTGCTTCTATGCCATGCCTGTCCATTGCCGCCCCAATGCGCTCCAAGTCCGGCGCACCGCTGGCCGGCGCGGCCGAGCCGATGTCGCGAAAGAAGGCCACCATGCTGGCCTCGAGCATCACCATCATGCGAACCGGCTTGGCGCTTTCATTGACATAGTTGTGCGGCACGCGGGACGGAATTCTCACGGATGTTCCGGCCCCGGCACGGATGACGACCGGAGGAGCTGCCGCGCCGAATTGCCGGACGGTGAGTTCTCCTTCCAGCACATAAAAGAGCTCTGCCGACTCGTGCGTGTGAGGCGGAGTGCCGGAGCCTGCGGGCACCTCGATGTCCAGAAGCTCGATTGACGAGCCCGGCAGGTTGCCCAGGAATCGGACCTTGTCGGCAACGACCCAGCAGCAATCTGCGTTGGAGGGCGTATTCACGTCTATTGTCATCGCGTATCTCCTTTGGCTGCGATGGTCGGGTCCGCCGCAGTCCCGCCCGAGCTGACCGCGGACAGGATCAGGTCGACTGCCCAGGAAGCCGCCTCGCCGGCTTGGGTGCCGTCGAGACCGCCATAATCTTTGAGGACCTCCCATGCGGAGGCAGAATAGAGCAGGTGGGCCAGCGCTTCGATTTTCCTGCGATCTTTCGGTGACAATGTCTCGAGTGCCGGCGCCAGTGCCGCCGAGAAGTCCCGACGCCGATCCGCGACGGTGCCCGCCCGCATCTCTCGTCCGGTGCGGGAATGAAGCGCTCCTCGGATGGCGGATTCATGCGCATCGAAGAGGGGAAACGCCTGGCGCGGACCGCCTGAAATGTCCTCCGGGGTCGTTGGCTTGATGGCCGCCCCGATGCGAGCATTGAGCCACGGCCAGAATGCCCGCAGCAACTCTTCCTTGTTTTCGAAGTGCCTGAAAATCGTTCTGCGCTGCACACCCGCCGCGGCGGCGATTGCCTCCATGCCGATGTCATCGGGGTTATCCGTTGCCGCCATCAACGAGAACAATGCGGCGAGTATGGCCTCGCGGGTTTCGCGAAACTGTGCCGCGCGTGCCGGGCTGTTGTAGGAGCGGGTCGGGGACAAGGCAGAAGTTCCTAATTGATGACACGATGTGTGCCATCAATTCACCGGCCTGTCAATTCATGTCTCGCATGGTGTCATCAATATTCAGCGGCGGAAGTCGGGCCGCGTCCAGGTCGCCGAGCCGTATCCAGTTCCCGCTGCTCTAAAGGGCGGTCCCGCAGGCCGAACACATTTCGCACGAAGTGCAAGAGCATCTTCTCATGGTTGCACCCGAGAATTGACCTCTGGGGGCAGTATCCTTCCATCCAGAATTGCTTCTCAGTCGAAATTCCGGGTCAGTTCTTGGCGGGAATCAACAGACCATGGTCCGAAAGACCCCGCCTGATTTCATGATATGTCATCCCAATGCTGTTTGTGGCCGGCATCTATGAGGCAGCCTTGTCCTTGAAGACGATGGCCTCGCTGCGGGCATTACGCATGTTGGAACGAAGGGACACGGCATTTATCCGGCTTCCAGATTGATGTCAGTGTCGAAACCTTCGCTCCTGGTGCTCCCGGAATTTATCGAGGGCCGTATCAAACAGTGGCGCGTGGATCATGGCTCGAAAGCAGCCGTGCCATTGCGTCCGCTATCGTGTGTTCGTCGTAAGGTTTCGAAAAGAACCGGCTCCCGAACGGGAGGCTGCTCTCCTCAAGAATTGCCGCGCCGGATGCGACGATCAGCTTCACGGGTGGCCATCGGTCGCGGATATAATGCGAGAGCTTGATGCCATCCATCGTTCCTGGCATCTGGACATCGGTGAACACCAGGTCGATGTCGTCTCTCGACTCCAGGATACAGATCGCCTCGTCGGCGTCGCCGGCTTCTAGCGCTAGATAGCCAGCCGAGAGCACGAGATCCACGGCACCCATTCTTATCAGCGGACTGTCTTCCACGATCAGGACGACCGGTTTGCCGTTCTTCATTTTTCACTCGATGTATGAGGATAGGCGAAGGGCTTAGACTGTAAGCGCGTGGGCAGCATTTCGTTCCTACGCTGCGGTAAAGAGGTCGCTGTCGAGACCATCAGCGTCGCGATGGGTGATCGTAACGACGGTTCCCGGACCAGCGTCGCTCAATTCAATCGCGCCGCCGAGGTTCTTCACAAGCGCCTCGACGATGCCTGTTCCCAACCCGGCTTTGGGGGCCTCGCTGCCGACCGGCATGCCTATCCCGTTGTCTCTGACGGAAAGCGTCCAGTTTTTGCCTGATGACCTATAGTCGATCATGATCTTGCCGGATCGCTCATGCGGGAAGGCGTGCTTGAGGGCATTGATAACGAGTTCGGTAACGATAAGGCCGAGGCTCACGGAGACATCCGCCTCCACCGCGCTGTCATCGACCGTCACATTGATCGTCAACCTATCGGGATCGGCAATCATCGACGCGCTAAGGCTTTGGCAAAGCTGCGTGAAATAGGCCCAGAGTTCAACGCTGCCGCCCGGCGATGTCGAAAGCTGACGTTGGAGGGTGGCGATGGAAATGATCCTCTGCCGCGCGTCGTACAAATGTCCTCGTGCTTCTTCTGACTGAACGCGCCGCGCACTTTGCATAAGCACGCTGGCGATAATCTGCAGGCTGTTTGCAACCCTGTGCTGGACCTCCTGGAGCAGGATGGCCTTTTCACGAACGAGATCGTCTTTCAACCGAGCCTCGGCGCGCATGGCGGTGACGTCGGTGATGGCGACAAGCAGGCGAGTATGGTCTGCATCGCCGTCCTCGAGCTTCCGCGCATTGACCACCAGCTGCCGGGTGGTCTGGCCAGATCGCTTCAGGTCAAGTTCATAGGCATCGATGCTGGCACTGCCCGACGCCGTCGCTCGCAAAAGGGACATGAGCTTCGGCATTGCCCATTCGCCGTGTCCAATGTCGCAGAGAAGCTCGCCCGCGACCGATGAGGGCTCGATTCCAAATGCACTGCAGAACGATGCGCTCGCTGCAATGATCCTCAAATCGTCCGACAGGAAGAGAAGCGGCTCGTTGGACGAGACAATGACGGCAAGTGTACTTGCCGCTTCGAAATGCACGATTGGGGTTTTGGACATGCGAAGCCCGTCAAAGGCCGGAGACTGACGGAGCCAGTCATCACTCGGCATTGATCCGATAAGCCCGGATGGTCAAGCTCGGAGATTTGACTGTAACACGCCATGTCAGATCCGTTGCACGGAATCGACGCATCGAGATTTGCAGTGCGACCTGCCCGCGTCCTCATTTCATCGGCGACGGTGCGAGAACCCTTCGACATAGGAAGACGCAACGGGTGTCCAGGCTATCATCGGGCCAAACGTCATGCCAACGATGAACTGAGCCGAAGAGAGCGGGCGCGGCGAGTCTCCCATGCTTGAGAACTCATCGCAATTCGCCCGGTTCGAACCGCGGTTTCGATATCGAGTGGGGCCAATGGCCGAGGTAGATGTCGAGATCGTCAAATGTCGCATTGAAGTTCCTTTCGGGGAAGTTCCTTTCGGGTCCGAAAGACGCAACCGGCGTAAAGATCGGAGGTTCCGATTTCATGTTGCGACGCACCATTATTCTCGCGCCCGCCAGATCGAGTGTCGGCGTCAATACAAGGTCGGTCTCATCAATCGCGACCATCAGTCGGTAGAATTGCCTTGCTCAGGACCGTTAGCAGGCGCATGGTGAGGCGTGAGCGACACATCTTTCGGGCGTTGCTCATCGGGACGATGTCCCAGCCCCAACAAAGGAGGACTATATGTCTTCCCCACAACAGCCCATCCAGGTCTCCAATCTCACCATGATAAACCGGGTTCTCACCCGGGCAGGTTACCGCGGTACTGCAGCGGAGGTCGATGCATGCGACACGTCCGAGGCGGCGACATATCTACTTGAAAAATTCCACGAAGGCGTGACTTCCGAGAACGATCTGGCCGCGCTGCTGGATAAGCGAGGGCGTGGCCCTATTCCGTCCGACGACACTCCGGCGCAGGTGAAAGCCGACGCTCTGGATCGATGGCAGGACGAAGGGGGAGCGCAGTCGCCCGACGACCAGCCTCCTGCGAAAACAGATCGAAAAGTTCGTTGGCACGGCCGGTCGACCAGTGGCGCAGTCTGCGTCGGCGCTGTGATCTTCCTCGGTTCGGAACAGCAAGACGTCAAGTCTGTTCCCGAACCGTCAGATCGTTTGATGCTCGCGGTAAACGGCGAACACTGGAGCTACCTTGTCATCTCCTCCAAGGGCTCGCAACTGACAATTCAATCCAGCGTGCATACTTTGACGCTCGTGCCGGCCGAGGCGGGGCATCCTTCCCATGACGAGTCGGTCGTCGGGATCAACAACACCACGGCCTGGGTCGTCACAAGAGCGGCTAGCGAGCGCACCTGAGTAGGCAGGAAGACCGTGATGGGTCTTAAGGTTGATGACGTCCACCACCGTTGTGGGCGGCGAGGGCGGATCTGGGCGCGCAGGTCGCGAAAAATCTCCTGATGAAGGGTCGGATCGGGCGCCACCCGCGCGTCGTGCTGTCGGTCCCGGCCATCATGGCGAGGATGGGCCGCCAGGAAGCAGGGGGAATAGACATGCTCAGAACCATCGCAATCGTCGTCGCGCGGCTCGTCTTCGGCGGGCTTTTCCTCATGGCCGTCAGCTTCAAGGTCATGGATATGACGGCGACGGCGGGCTATATCGCCTCGGCCGGATTTCCGATGGCGCTGCCGCTCGCCTATCTGGCGGCCGTTTTCGAAACGCTGCTGGTGCTGGCTTTTTTCTCGGGGGCGTTCTTCAGCGAGGCAGCCCTGCTGGCCGCGGTCTATGTCGTCTTTCTCGCCTTCGCCTTCCACGGCCCGGCCCGCTGGAGCGGCAACCAGGCGGAATTCGGCTTCTTCGTCGACCATTTCACTTTCTTCACCGGACTGCTTCTGGCGGCGGCGATCGGACCGGGACGCTATGCCCTGAACTGGGCGGTCATCCGTTGGGGCACGTCGGTCAGCCGGCCTTGAAGTAGGGCTGCGCGAGGCGAGGGGGAGCGGGCGCTTCGGAGAGGGCGGACGCGCGCCGGCCTGTCTCCAAGGGGTCTCGCCCTCCAGCAGGGGCGCCGCCTGGTTTGCAGCATCGCCTGCAGGCCACCGGATCGGAGGAAAGACCCGCCGGGTGACCGAAAATGGGTGCTTATGCACATTTTATGCGCAGTATTAAAGAATTAATAACTCCGCATGACTAAATCTCGGCATGCTCTTCCCCTCTTCATCCGGTTCGGTGACCTTGCCACCGGCCGCTCTTTTCCTCGAGTGACCGAGACCAACATGCCCCTACGCTCTCTTCGGCTGGGCAGGACCATTGCAGGCGCGATCCTCGCGCTCGTGGCTCTGAGCGGCCTAACCCTCGTCCTGTCCGACCTTCAGAACCACAAGAGCCTGCAGGAGGTCGTCGATCTCCAGCATCGGACCCGGGCGGGCGATCTCCAGCTCCGCAAGCTGATCGTGCTTCAGAAGGACGTCGAACTCTCGATCGTCGGCGTGCAGGAATCGCTGACCGACGTCTCGGCCACGCAGGGCCGCGATGGTCTCGACGACGGATTCAAGCTGGCGGAGGAGGAAGCCGCGCGGCTCCATGCCAATGTCGGCGCCGTCAAGGACCTGGCGAAGCAGCTCGATGCCCCCGAACTCGTTCCGGCGTTCGAGACCCTGCAGGCCCGTTTCGATGCCTTCCACAAGGCCGGCATCGAGATGGCCAAGGCCTATGTGGCGGGCGGCCCCGCCAAGGGCAATCCGATGATGGGTGGGTTCGACGGAATCTCCGACGCACTGCAGAAGGAGGTCGAAGCGACGGGCAAGATCGTCGCGGCCATCCAGCAACGCATGGACGATCAGGACGCCGCGTCCCTTGCGGACGCCGAGGACCGGGCCGGCAGCATGTTCCTCATCGTGATGGCGATGGGGGCGGTGACGGTGCTCTGCGGCGTCGGCGTGTGCTGGTTCGTGTCCCGCAGGCTGCTGAAGCCACTGTCCGAAGCCACGCTTGCCATGAACACGCTGGCCGGAGGGCGGATGGACGTTTCGTTGACCGGAACCGACCGCGGCGATGAAATCGGCGATCTCGCCCGCGCCTTCGCCACCTTCCATCAGAACCTTCTGGACAAGCGGCGGGCCGAAGAGGATGCCGCGGCGAACCGTTCGCAGTCCGAACAGGAGCGCCTCGATCGCGAGCGCCGCCAGGCCGAGGAGGCGGCCGAGGTATCGTTCGCCGTCGACAGTCTCGGCCATGCACTCGGCCAGCTGGCCGATGGCAAGCTCGACCACCGCATCGCCGACGCCTTTGCCGAGCGTCTGGACCCGGTCCGCGTCGACTTCAACAATGCCGTCGCGCGGCTCGCAGAGGCGATCCGCCAGGTCGGACAGAATGCGCAGGCGATTGCGGCCGGATCGAACCAGATCCGGGCAGCGGCGGACGACCTGTCCCGGAGAACCGAGCAGCAGGCGGCCTCCGTCGAGGAAACCGCAGCCGCGCTCGAACAGATCACCACGACCGTGGCGGACTCGAGCCGCCGCGCCGAAGAGGCAGGGCAGATGGTGAAATCCACCCGGGACTATGCCGAACGGTCAGGGGAAGTCGTGGGCCGGGCGGTCGACGCCATGCACGCCATCGAGGCCTCGTCAGGGGAGATTTCCAACATCATCGGCGTGATCGACGAGATCGCGTTCCAGACCAATCTCCTGGCGCTCAATGCCGGCGTCGAAGCCGCCCGTGCCGGCGAGGCCGGCAAGGGTTTTGCGGTCGTCGCCCAGGAAGTGCGCGAACTCGCCCAGCGATCGGCCAATGCCGCCAAGGAGATCAAGTCGCTCATCGGCAAGTCGGGCCAGCAGGTGAAGAACGGTGTGGACCTGGTCACCGAGACCGGCGAGGCCCTCCGTCACATCGTGTCCCAGGTCAAGGTCGTCAGCGACAATGTGGCCGCCATCGTCGAAGGCTCTCGGGAGCAGGCGACCGGGCTGAGGGAAATCAATACCGCTGTCAACACCATGGACCAGAGCACCCAGCAGAACGCCGCAATGGTTGAGGAATCGACCGCAGCGTCGCACAGCCTAGCGCGGGAAGCCGATTCCCTCTTCGCGCTGGTGTCGCAGTTTTCCTTCGGTCCCGCAGGGTCGAGCGACACGGCACGGCCGCGTCCTCAGATCGCCTCGGCCCCGGCATCGAACGGACCGGTGGCATCGCCGGCACGCAAAATGGTGGCGAAGCTGAGCGACGCCTTTGCCGGAAATCGCGCGCGCGCGGCGACCGCGTGGAAGGATTTCTGACGCCTCCCGAGCCGCCCGCGGCCAGCGCGCGGCCCTTCTGTCCATTCGCGGCGTCGCGGTCGAAGATCGTCGACGAGGCAGCTGGTTGGTGTCGGTGGACGCCCGCCTTTCACGTCGCTTCGTCAACCTGATGCGGGATCGCTCACTCGTGGCCGTATCGCCACCGGCACCCCGGCGCGCTAGGCATGGAGTCGCCGGTCTGCCCCGGCACTTTCCCCGTGCCCGGCATCGCTCAGCACCAGTTTCAACGCTTGGTTTTCCGGCATGGGCTTTCCGAAGCGGTAGCCTTGTCCGGACGGGCATCCCATGGCGAGAAGAGCGTTCGCCTGGGTCTCGGTCTCGATGCCTTCCGCGATGGTGTCCAGCCCGAGGTCGCGGCTCATCGCGATCAAGGCCCGGATGATCGCCGCATCGGAAGATTTCTGGCCGAGGTCGGCGACGAAGGCCTTGTCGATCTTCAGCGTCGTCAGGGGAAAGCGCTGAAGCGAACTGAGGGAGGCGAAGCCGGTGCCGAAGTCATCGAATGCCACGCCGACACCCATGTCACGGATGGCCGCGAGCGCCCGGTAAGTGCGGTCGTCCTCGGCCACAGCGACCTTCTCGGTGACTTCGAGTTCGAGCCATTCCGGACGCAGGCCATTGCGGTCAAGAACGCTTTCGACCTTGTCGCAGAGGTTCAACGCCCGGAACTGCGACGGGAACAGGTTGACCCCGACCTTGAAATTCCCGCCGGGTGCATTCAAACGGGCGGCCATGGCGGCCGCCTCTTCGAGGGTCCACCAGCCGATGTCGAGGGCAAGCGCGCTTTGCTCGAGCGCGGGCAGGAATGCACCGGGCGTCAGCAGTCCGAGCGTCGGATGCTGCCATCGGATCAGGGCTTCGAAGCCCGTGATCCGACCCGTCGGGAGATTGACCTGCGGTTGATAGAACATCCGGAGTTCGCCGTCGCGCAGGGCCCTGCGGAGCTCGTCGCGTGTCGAACGAAGGGCCTGCGCTTCGCTGCGCATGGAATAGTCAAAGAACCGGTAGCACGCTCCCGTGGCGGCCTTGGCGCGGTAGAGCGCGAAGTCGGCGGAGGCGACGAGCTCGGCAGCTTCGGAGCCGTGATGGGGCGCCAGCGCGATCCCCAGGCTTGCCGAGAGATCGAGGATGAGCGGCCCGAGCGTGAAGGGCTTGCGAAAGGCGTTGAGGATCGCCGATGCCTGCGTCTCGACCCTCAGCGGATCGGTCGTCGGCAACATGACGGCGAACTCGTCGCCGCCGATGCGCGCCAGTCCGACGTCGGACGTCAACAGATGGGACAAGCGCACGGCGACGGCCTGAAGCAGGCTGTCGCCGACGGCGTGACCATGGGTGTCATTGACCTCCTTGAAACCGTCGAGGTCGATCAGGGCCAAGGCCACGGACGACCCGGCGGCGAGCGCGTCCTGCAGCACGGACATGAACTGGTGCTTGTTGTAGAGGCCGGTCAGCGTGTCCTGCGACGCCAGCCGCAGCAGCCGATCCTCGCGCTGACGGCGCTCCGATATGTCCTTGATCACGGCGCCCGCACGGCAGCCGTGTTCGCCCTCCCACACGGACAGGGTGATCTCGATCGGGAACTCGGTGCCGTCCTTGCGGATCGCGGAAACCTCCACGGTCCTTCCGCCCAGATTGGGCTTCTGTCCCGCAGCAACGCGCGCAAATCCGGCCATGTGGGTGCTGCGCATCCGCTCCGGAACGATGATCGTGATCGGCTGCCCGACCATCTCGTCCTGGCTGTAACCGAAGAGGCTGCAGGCAGACGGATTGACGAACTCGATGTCACCCCGGCTGTTCACGGAGATGAGCGACAGATTGGTCGCTTCGGCGAATTCGCGAATGGTCGCTGCGATGTGTCCGGCATCCATGGCTTGCCTGTGCACCCTGCTTGGCTCTGATGTCCGGACCCACATTATCCCGGCTATGTTAGGGAGTCGTGAACAAAGGCGAGCGGTCGAGCGGGGGACTACGCTAGGTGGGGAAGCCCGGATCCGGACGGGGGGAACCGGCAGAGGCCCAGGCCCTGCCGGCAATTCCAATCAATGCCGGGACCGTAGATCGCGGGTGCTAGGCGGCCCGCATCAGGTCAGCGCGTGCGATGGCCCGTTTCAGGGCCTCGATGCAGATCGGGTCGTGGGCCTTGCCCGCCTCGGCGTCGAGGATCTCGAAGGCCCGGGCGACTGGCATCGCCGCACGATAGGGACGGTCGGCCGTCAGCGCATCGAAAACGTCTGCGGTCGAAATGATCCGCGTGTCCATGGAGATTTCGTCGCCGGCGAGACCGGCCGGATAGCCGCGGCCATCCAGTCGCTCGTGATGCGCACCGGCGACCCTCGCCAGATCGGCGAAGGCGGAGATGCGGGCGAGAATCTGCTCCGAATAGGCAGCATGGCTCCGCATGGCCTTCCACTCGTCGTCGTCGAGCTTGCCGTTCTTGTCGAGGATCGTATTGCTGACGCCGAGCTTGCCGATATCGTGGAGAAGGGCGGCACGCTTGATCTTCCGGCGGGCGTCGATGCCGTAGTCCAGTTCCTCGGCGATCATGTCTGTGAAGAGCGCGACGCGTTCGCTGTGCCCCGACGTGAACGGGCTCTTGGCATCGATCACGCGGGCAAAGGCTGCGGCTATGTCGTCGAGATAGGCCGCGTCGGCGAGGCGCTCGAGCCGGGCGGGCTCCAGCGACAGCACGATCGCCTCGATCTCGGCATTGGGCGCAGCCAGCGTTTCCCAGAAACCCGGCTGTTGCGCGACGGCGCGGAAGGCATCGACGAGCGACGGGTCGAACCAGCTGCCGCGCCGCTTGGTCAGTTCCTTGACGGCCGTCCTGCCTCCGCCACTGACATAGAACACGTCGGCGACCTGGCACATCAGGGCGATGCGGGCGAAGAGAGAGATGTCGAGTCCGCTGAGACCCTGGGGCCTGCCGCCGCCATCGAAGTGCTCGTCGAGATCGAGGATGCCGCGCGCTACCGTTTCGGGAAAATGCATGGCACGGGCAATCTCTGCGCCGCGCTGGCACCGGGTCTCGATGAGTTCTCTCGAAATCGTGCCGCCGTTCTGGAGAATGTTGAGAACGCCGCGGAACCGCTCCGCCAGTCCGGATTTCAGGCCCGTATGGCTGAGGACGAAGCCCAGCACCTGGGACAGGCTGCTGTCCACCAGCTTGAAATCCTTCTTGAAGGTCAGATCGTCGGCCAGATAGAGTTCGCAGATGCGGGCGGCGTTCGAAGAACAGCCGAGATCCTTCAGAAGCAGCGTGTAATAGAGATCGGCGAGCATGTCGGCGGACAGTCCGAGATACTGCCCCAGCTGCATGCCCATCCAACAGCAGCGGACACAGTGCCCCGGGGGCTGCCCTTCCGTCATGTCCAGCGCATGACTGAGCGCGCCCATGATCTCGGCAACGCGAATGGCGGAACTCGGCACGGCGGACATCCTGTCGAAATGAGGAAGGGAGGATAACTCGGGCCCCGCTTTCATTTCGTTAACGGCGAAAGAAGAGTGCAAAAGCCGGCTGTTCCGGCCGGGTTGATCGATGTCATGTCGGGGCAGCCGATTTCGGATAGTGTGCGAAGCCTCTTGCAAGCGGAGAAATGCAGATGAACGCCGTCGGTGTCGGAGAAGACGGGACCAGGGGCGGCCTGCGGCGTTCGCTGGGTCTCCTGCACGCGGTGCTCTACGGTCTGGGTGTGACCATCGGCGCGGGCATCTATGTGCTGATCAGCGTGGCCGCGGGGCAGGCGGGAATGAGCGCGCCCCTGGCCTTTGTCGGCGCGGCGGCGGTGATGGGGCTGAGTGCGGCCAGCTTTGCCGAGCTCGGGACCAGGATGCCTGTCAGCGCCAGCGAAGCCGCCTATGTCGAACGGGCCTTCTCGGTCAGGTGGATCACCGTCGGAACCGGCCTGCTTGTGATTGTAACTGCCGTTGTCTCCGGCGCGACGATCAGCGCGGGCAGCGCTGGCTATATCGGAACGGTCATACCACTGCCGGCACGCTGGATCATCGCCGGTGTGGTGCTGACGATGGGGATCGTGGCCTGCCTGGCCACCGCCACCTCGATCGCCTTCGCGGGGATCATGACGGTGATCGAGGTCGGCGGTCTGGCGCTGATCATCGGTGCCGGTTTCTTCGAGGCGCACGACCTGGTGGCGCGTCTCCCCGAACTCTGGCCCGGCGAGACCCTCGTTGCATGGACCGGAGTCTTCGGGACGGCGATGATCGCGGTCTTCTCGTTCATAGGCTTCGAGCATCTGGTCAACATCTCCGAGGAAATGAAGACGCCGACCAGAACCCTGCCACGGGCGCTCTTCCTCACGCTCGGCCTGACCGCCGTCATCTATGCGCTCGTCCTCTGGGTCGCCGTCGTCGCGGTGCCGCCGCCGGAACTCGCGGCGTCGCCGGCTCCGCTGGCGCTCGTCTTCGAGCGACTGACGGGAATGCCCCTCCTGACCCTGACGGTCATCGCCATCGTCGCCACGCTCAACGGCATCATCGTCCACATGATCATGATCGCCCGGGTGACCTATGGTCTCGCCGTTCAGGGAAACGTGCCGAGCGTATTGGGACGGATCAACCGGCATACCGGGACGCCGGTCCTGGCGACCCTGGCCGGTATCGTCGCCATCCTCGTCTTCGCGCTCTTTGTCCCGCTCGAGGGTCTGGCAAAGCTGACGTCGCAATGCACGCTCGGGCTCTTCGCGCTCGTGAACCTGGCGCTCATCCGCATCAAACTGTCGGAGCCAGCACCCCCGGCCGGAATTTTCGTCTGTCCGCTCTGGGTCCCGTTCGCCGGCCTTCTGGCGAGCGGAGCGCTGCTCGTCATCGATATCCTGATATTCGGTTAGTAGACCCGACCGCCTGCGGGCGTGAAGCTGGAGGGCTCCCATGAGCAGACTGCATTCGGAAAACCATCTCGTTTCGCGCATCGGCTGGCTGCGCGCCGCGGTGCTCGGCGCCAATGACGGGATCGTGTCGACCGCGAGCCTCATCATGGGCGTCGCCAGCGCTTCGAGCCAGACCTCGAACATCCTGGTCGCCGGCGTGGCGGGCCTCGTCGCGGGCGCGATGTCGATGGCGGCGGGCGAATATGTCTCCGTCAGCTCGCAGGCCGACACCGAGAGCGCCGACCTCGCGCGGGAGCGGGGCGAGCTCGAGACCCAGCCGGAAGCGGAACTCGACGAACTGACCCGGATCTATGTCAAGCGCGGCCTCGGTGCCGATCTCGCCCGGCAGGTCGCGATTCAGCTTACGGCCAGCAATGCCCTCGATGCCCATGCCCGCGACGAGCTCGGCATCGTCGAACATATGGCGGCCCGGCCCGTGGAGGCGGCGCTGACCTCGGCGACCACCTTCGCCGTGGGCGCGGCGCTGCCGCTTGTCATGGTGATTCTGTCCCCCGCACCGATGCTGATCTACGCCGTCGCGATCGCGTCGCTCCTGTTCCTCGCGCTGCTCGGCGCGATCGGGGCGAAGGCCGGCGGAGCCAACGTCCTGAAGGCCACGGCGCGCGTGACCTTCTGGGGCGCCTTTGCCATGGCCCTGACCGCCGGCATCGGGGCCCTGGTCGGCACCGCGGTATGAGGGCTCCGCCTCGAATTCATCGTCGAGGTCGTGACCCCGCGACCTGACCCAGGATCCCGTCGAAGACTGGATGCGGCCGCCCTCGGCGCGGCTTCTGAACCTCGACTGCGCCGTCGACGGCACCCTTCTCACCGCGAACGCGGATTTCCTCAAGCTGATGGGCTATTGGCTCGACGAGATCGTCAACAGCATGGACCAGACCACGCAGCAGAACGCCGCCATGGTCGAGGAATCGAGCGCCGCCGCGGCGACGCTGGCGAGCGAAGGCCGCAAGCTGAAGGCGATGATGGCGCAGTTCGACCTCGTCAACGGCATGTCACGCGGCGCGTCCGCCCGCGGCACGATCAGCATGGCGGCGTGACAAGGGAGCAACCGACGTTTCCGGTCGGCCGGCTGACCTGAGCCGCCGGACGGCGCTTTCGGGAAGCGTTCTCTCCGCGGGATGGATGCCGGAGCGATCCCGTGGATCCCTGGCACCAGCATCACCGCACCAAGTCCGCCTGCATGTGGACATCCCTGTCCATTTGAGCCATGGAGGTCGGGTCGGCGACTCCGTGCCATCTGGCGTGGCGTGGCCGACGCCAGACAAGCAGAGGAGGAGCGCGTCCCGACGTGCTCCGGACAGGGAGAAGAAACCCATGAAAAGACTATTGGTACTGGGTATGACGCTCGGCCTCATGGCCGGCACCGCCGCCCGCGCGGAGGATCTGGTGATTTCGGTGATCGGGCCGATGACCGGGCCGCTCGCCACCATCGGTGACCAGTTCAAGATGGGCGCCCAGGCGGCGGCCGATGCGATCAACGCCAAGGGCGGCGTGCAGGGTCGCCAGATCAAGATCGAGCTCGAGGACGACCAGTGCGATCCCAAGCAGGCGGTGTCGGTCGCCAACCGCGTTGTCGCCAATGGCGTCCGCTTCGTCGACGGCCATGCCTGCTCGGGTTCGAGCATCCCGGCCTCGGCCGTCTATGCCGAGAACGGCACGCTGATGATGAGCCCGGCCTCGTCCAATCCGGCGCTGACCGACGAGGCGGCCGCCAAGGGCTGGCCGACCATCATGCGCCTCTATACGCGTGACGACGCGCAGGGCGCCTTCATTGGCCCGTGGATCGCCAAGACCTATGCCGGCAAGAATGTCGCGATCCTGCACGACAAGACCGCCTACGGCCAGGGCGTCGCCGACGCCGTTCGCGCGACGATGAACCAGTCGGGCCTCAAGGAAGTGATCCATGACGGCATCAATGCCGGCGAGAAGGACTTCTCGGCGCTCCTGACCAAGCTCAAGGACTCCAAGGTCGACGTCGTCTATTTCGGCGGCTATCACCCCGAGGCCGGACTGATGCTGCGCCAGGCCGAGGGCATCAGCTACAAGTTCCAGCTGATCATGCCCGACTCGATCGCCTCCCCGGAATTCTGGCAGGTGGCCGGCAAGGCGGGCGAGGGCACGCTCTTCGTGTTTCCGGCCGATCCCCAGGCCAAGCCCGAGGCCAAGGAAGCGGTGGCGAAGATCCAGGCGACCGGCTTCAAGCCGGAAGGCTTCACGCTCTTCTCCTATGCCGTGATCCAGGCGATCGCCCAGGGCGTCGAACGCGCCGGCTCGGACGATCCGGCCGCGGTCGCCGAGGCGCTGAAGAAGGGTGAGCCGATCGACACCGTCGTCGGCGCCGTGACCTTCGACGAGAAGGGCGACCTCAAGAACGCGAGCTACGACATCAACCGCTGGAGCAACGGCACCTACGCGCCGATCAAGCAATAGCTTTTGCCGACCCGTGACGGCGGCCCGCGCCGCCGTCACTCTCTTCCCCGGAGCGGCCAGCTCCCTGCATGCAGGCACTCCCGCCGTACGGATCCCGAGAGCGGTCCCGGAGATCGAGTCCCTGGATCCTATGCGGAGATCGGCCCCGGAGATCGGTCAGGACGCGCTATGCGGCGGGCTCGCCCGCGAGGCGGATCCGCACGATCAGGCCGGGATCGCCGTTGTCGAGCGTGAGCCGGCCGCCGGCCGCCGCCACGATATCCTTGGCGATCGAGAGCCCGAGCCCGGCCCCGCCGCTCGTCTCGTCGAGTCGCCGGCCGCGTCCCTGGACGAAACCGATCTTGTCGGGCGGTATCCCCGGTCCGTCGTCCCTTATCTCGATGGTCGCATCAGCGTCGGCGAGCGCGGTCCGCACGGTGATCGTCTGCCGAGCATAGCGCGCCGCATTCTCCATGACGTTGCCCAGCACCTCGGTGAGGTCCTCCGCCTCGATGCGGAGCCTGATCCGTGCGGCCGTGCCGAGATCCCAGGCGAGCCGCTCGCCCTCGGGCGTTCTCTGCAGCACCGAGACGACCCGCGCGATCGCCACCTGCGCATCGGCGCTGCCGGTCGGCCGGCCGGCCATGCGGGCGCGGGCGAGCTGGTGATCGACGAGCCGGCGCATGATGCCGGCGAGCGATCGGATCTGCTCGGCGAGCTCGGTCTCGCCCCGTTCGTCGAGCCGCCGCACGGTCCCCGACAAGGCCTGGAGCGGCGTCTTCAGCCCATGGGCGAAATCGGCAGCATATTCGCGGGCCCGGAGGATCTGCGCCTCCCGCGAGGCGACGAGTTCGTCGACCTCCCGGATCAGCGGCAGCACCTCGTCGGGAAAGGCGTCGCCCATCCGGCTCGCCCGGCCCTCGCGGACCGCAGCCACCCGTTCCCGCATCGCCCCGAGCGGACGCAGCCCGATCACGATCTGCAGCACCGTGGCGGCGACGAAGAGGCCGCCGAGCAGCAGCAGATAGGGCAGCATGTCCTGACGGAAGGCGGCGACCGCCGTCTCGATATCCGTGCGGATCACGGCGACGGCGAGCTGGACGGGACGCGTACCGAGCCGCTTGCCGCCGACGACCTCGCGCTCGATGGCGAGTAGCGCCGTCCCGCGCGGGCCGGTCATCGTGCGGGTCACCGGCGCACCCGGGTCGAGCGGCGGCAGCGTAAGCGTCGCATCCCAGAGCGAGCGCGAGCGCAGCACCTGGCCGCCGCTCTCCACCTGCCAGTAAAGGCCGGAGAGCGGCTGGGAAAAGCGCGGGTCGGCGGGCTGCCGGTCGAGGGCCAGCCGGCCGTCGTCGAGCCGGAGCGCCGCGATCAGCTGATCGACATGGAGCGTGAGCTCCGCCGCGACCCGCCGCTCGACATGCCGCTCGAAGAGCAGCGACAGGCCGAAGAAGGCGACGACGAGCGCCAGGACGAGGAAGGCGCCGCCGGCGAGCGCCAGGCGGAGCCGCAGCGACAGATGCCGGACGGGGGCGGGGGCGTTCACGGCGCGGTGCCGCCGATAAAGTAGCCGAAGCCGCGCCGCGTGCCGACGCTGTCCGGCCCGAGCTTCTTGCGCAGGCGCGCGATCAGGACCTCGAGCGCATTGACGTCGCGCGAGAAGTCGTCGCCGTAGAGCTGGCTGTGCAGTTCGGTCGCCGGCACGATCCTGTCCCGGTGGTGGCCGAGATAGCTCATCAGCCTGTATTCGAGCGGCGTGAGGGCCTGCGGCACGCCGTTGATGCTGAGCCGCATCGCGCGCGGATCGATGGTCATCGCGCCGACCTGGATCACGGCGCTGCCGAGTCCGACCGAGCGACGGATCAGGGCCCGGATCCGGGCGACCAGTTCCTCGTACTGGAAGGGTTTCGGCAGGTAGTCGTCGGCACCCGAATCGATGCCCTCGACGCGCTCGACCCAGCTGCCGCGCGCCGTCAGCATGATCACAGGCATCTGCCGGCCGTTCGCCCGCCAGCGCTTGAGTATGGTCAGCCCTTCGAGACCCGGCAGGCCGATGTCGAGGACGACGAGATCGAAGTCCTCGGTATCGCCCCGGAACCAGGCGTCCTCGCCGTCGGTCGCGATCTCGGTGCCGTAGCCGGCACCCGAGAGGGCGCCCGCGATGTCCTCGGCAATCTGCCGGTCGTCCTCGACGATGAGCAGTCTCATTCTGGCGGTCCGGCCCTGCTAGTCGTCGATGCCGTCTTCCAGGACGGCAAGCGAGTCGGCATCGATCTTCATTTCCATCAGCTGCCCGTCGCGGCGGACATATTCAATCTCATAGACGAACCGGCCGTCGTCCTTTTCGAACTCGATCTCGACGATGTCGCCGTCGATCCGCGTCCGCGCCGCGGCGAGCACCGCCTCGAGCGGCTTGACGAGGCCCGCCTCGAGCGCCCGTCGCGCGTCCTCCTGCTGCGACATGTCCTCGGCCCTGACCGGTGGGCCGAGCGGCGCGGCCATGGCGGCGAGCAGGATGAGAGCCGTCGGGACGGCGTGAAAGGCGGTGTGCTTTGTCATCCCTCGACCCTAGAGTGTGCCCGGTTTAGATTGCATCATTCCATTTGAGCCAACAGAATGATGCAATCTAAGCCGGACATACCCTAGCATCCCCCACCTTACATTTGCCTGTCATCGGCTGACAGGATGCCGACAGTGGCGCTGTGCCAGAAGGGCGTCGTCTCAACGCAAGAAGGAGTAGACGACATGGTCGACATCGTTGGCAACGACAAGGACAACGCGCTGCGCGGGACGAGCCGCAACGACGACATCGAGGGCCGCGGCGGCGATGACCGGCTCTGGGGTCTCGGCGGCAACGACGATCTCGAGGGCGGCGACGGCAACGACCGGCTCGATGGTGGCGGCGGCCGCAACGATCTCGAGGGCGGCCTGGGCGACGACGTCTTCATCTTCAACAAGGGACGCACCGACATCGACGATTTCGGCCGCGGCAACGACACCGTCCGGATCGGCTCCGGCCTGGGCGTCGACAACTTCAACGAATTGATGGCGCTCGCCCGGTCGGTCGACGGCGGCGAAGACGTGCTGATCGATTTCGGCAAGCACGAGCTGCGCTTCGAGGATACAAGGCTGTCGGATCTCAAGGCGTCCGACTTCGAATTCTGACGGTCAGATCAGCGGCACCGTCGACGAGGGACCCGGGGCGAGACGATCGTCCAGGGTCCGACGCCTGTCCGGTTCAGAGCGGTGCGTTGACGAAGACCGGCATCGCCGCGCCGGCCGCCCGGTTGGCGAGAAAGGCGCGGGCCGTGTCGAGCGCCTCGCGGATCGTCACGTCCATGTCGAGATAGCGATAGGTGCCGAGGCGTCCGACGAAGGTGATGCCGCTTTCCTCGCGGGCGCGGTCGACATACTGCGCCAGCTGTTCCTTGTCCTTGACGAGCCGGATCGGATAGTAGGGGATGTCGTCCGGGCCGCAGGCGCGCGAGAATTCGCGGTAGCAGACCGACCCCTTGTGTTCTTCCCAGGGCGAGAAGTGCTTGTGCTCGGTGATGCGGGTATAGGGCACCGCGACATCGCCGTAGTTCATCACCGCCGTGCCCTGATAGTCGCCGTCATGGGTGAAGCGCTCGAAATCGAGCGTCCGGTAGCCGAGCGGTCCGAACTGGTGGTCGAGATAGGCGTCGAGCGGGCCGGAATAGAAGACGTGGTCGAAGTCGTCCTTTTCGGACCGCGAGAAATGCCGGCCGAGATGCACCGTGATGCCGGGATGATCGAGAATCCGGCGGACCATGTCGGTATAGCCGTTCTCGGGCATGCCCTGGTATTTGTGGGCGAAATAGTTGTCGTCGTAGTTGAAGCGCACGGGCAGGCGCTTCAGGATCGAGGCCGGCAGTTCCGTGGGCGAACAGCCCCACTGCTTCTGCGTATAGCCCTTGAAGAACGCCTCGTAGAGGCCCTTGCCGACGAAGCGCAGGGCCTGTTCCTCGAAGGTCTGCGGGTCCGTGATCGACGTGTCGGCCTGGGTCTCGAGGAAGGCGCGCGCCTCGTCTGGCCGGAGCGTCTTGCCGAAGAACTGGTTGATCGTGTGCAGGTTGACCGGCAGCGAATAGACCTGCCCGCCCGACGTCGTCTTCACCCGGTTCTTGTAGGGCATGAAGGTCTGGAAGCCGTTGACATAGGTCCAGACCTCCGTGTCGTCGGTGTGGAAGATATGCGGGCCGTAGACATGGACCATGACCCCGGTTTCGGGATCGCGCTCCGTGTGGCAGTTGCCGGCGATGTGGCTCCGGCTGTCGAAGGCCTCCACCGTGTATCCGGCAAGCGCCAGTTCCCGCCCGATGACGGCGCCGGACAGGCCCGCGCCGACCACCGCTATTCTACCGCTTAGAGCCATGCCTGCCCGATCCTCCCTTGTTGTTCTATGCTGCGATCCGGACGGCCGGATCGATCGCGTCGCGCATCAGCGCGTCATAGGCGGCGATGAGGCGCTCGACGTCGAGGCCCTTCTCCTGCGGCCCGAAGCTCAGATGGCTGACCATGAAGTCGGAATAGATCGCGGTCGGCCGGTCGAGCAGCGCCGGCAGGTCGACGGTGAGCGCGCGCTCGTCGTCGCCCTTCGGCAGCGCCATGTGCACGAGGTCGCGACCGAGCCAGGCGATGAAGTTGATCGATTGCCGTTCGGTCCAGTCGACGACCTTCTCCGGCAGCGGCAGCCGCTTGTCGGGGGTCTGCAGGAAATGGTCGTGCAGGGTGGCGGCCTTTTCGGCGCTCTGCCAGAGCGTGCCGCCGAAGCCGCCGGGCGGCCGCTCGAAATCGCCGACCGCGGCCGGAATGGATCCCGCCTGCTGCTGGAAATAGGCGCAGACGCCGTTATTGACGACATTGGCGGAGACGACGACATATTTCGGATTGTTGCGGCGGAATTCGACGAAGTCCGAGAGCTTGTCGAGATCCATGTAGACGATGTCGTCGTCGCATTTCAGGAAGAGCGAATCCGAGAAGGTCTTGAGCCGCCGGGCGTAGTAGTCGTAGGCCTGCCAGTAGGGGATCTGCTCGCCGGGATTGCCGATGAAGCGCTGGATGCGCGAACGGACCTCGCCGAGCTCGAGATTGCCGCCCCAGCCGCCGCGGACCATGATCTGGGCACCGGCGGAGAAGTTCAGTTCCGGCCACTGGCCGAGCGCCACGTCGTTGACCCGGAGCGAGGGCACGCCGTCACCGTCGACGCTCAGCACGAGCTGGTTGGCGGTGCCGGGCGACAGGATACCGAGCGTCGGCTTGCTCCAGATCGGCGGGATGTTGTTGCGGTCGAAGTTGACGAGGCCGGCGCGCGGCAGCTTGCGCATCACCGAATGCGAATTGCCCCAGCCGCCGATGACCAGTTCGTAGAAAACCTCCGGGTCGTCGTTCGGCACGACGGCGACATGCAGGTCGTTGGTGATCGAGGCACTCATCCGTAGCGGCTGCTTGGGCGAGACCGAGCCATTGGCCTGGTAGCCGGCATCGGCGCCCATGTAGCGGACCGGGCCGAATTCGCGGGTTACCCATTCGTGGTCTTCCCTTGACCGCGTGAAGTCCCAGACATGCCACTCGTCGATGATCCCTGCCTCCATCGCAGAATGGACATAACGGGTGAGAATCTCCATCCGCTTCTGCCGGCCGGCGAAGGTGATGAGAATAACCGGGGCCATGAGATCATCCTTGCTGTTGGGAGCGGTCGCCGCTCGCTGTGTTTGTTCCGCTTACTCGGACTTTGCCGCGACGGCCGTCCAGAGGCGGTTGTCCTCTGGGATCGGGGCGAAGGAATTCCATGCCCGGAGCTTGTCGAGATAGCGGCGGCGATAGGTGGCCTCGTCGTCGAATTCGACGGCCTCCTTCATGATCTCGATTCCGACTTCGTAGTAGGTGTCGAGATTGCTCAGGTCGGGAACCGGCGTCTCGCCGCGTTCGCTTTCACCCTGCATCTGCCAGTAGAGCTCCTCGAGCCTCCGGACGAGGCCGGGAATGTCGCGCAGCACGCTGGTTTCGCGCTTGTCGGCCAGCGACTGCCTGATGGTGGCAAGGCCCTCGCGGTCGTGGGCGAGCAGGACCGCCTTGCGCACATAGTCGTCAGGACTGTCGCAGATGAGCTCGGGAATGCCCGCCGCCGAGACGATGCTCGAGCAGAAGCGCGAGGCGAAGCCCTTGCCGGGAACGGTCAGGACCGGCAGCCCGACGGTCAGCGCGTCGCCGGCGGTCGAATGCGCGCCATAGGGGAACGTGTCGAGGAAGAGGTCGGCGAGCGCGATGCGGGCGAGGTGCCGCGGATTGGGCGTCTTGGCGGCGAAGATCAGCCGCTCGGGATCGACGCCCGCCTGTTCGGCGGCACGGCGCAGGCGCTCGTTGGCCTCCTCGTCGCCGCCCAGCAGCCAGAGATAGCTGCCCGGCGTCGCCGTCAGGATCGCCATCCAGCGCTCGAAGCAGGGCGCGGTGATCTTCTGCATGCCGTTGAAGCAGGCGAAGACGAAGGCGTCGTCCGGCAGGCCGACCTCGGCGCGGCTCGGCCGCGGCGCGATCTCGCGCTTGCGGTCGATCGGCTGGTCGCAGGGAATGTAGAGGACCTTCTCCGTATAGTAGATCTCGCTACCCGCAGGCACGATCTGCTCGTCGGTGATCATGTATTGATGGAAGGGGCTGCCCATCGTGCCGGGGAAGCCGCAGAAATTGACGATGACCGGGGCAGGGCGGTAGGCGAAGATCTTCGTCCGCGCATGCTTGGTGTAGCCGTTGACGTCGATCAGGATGTCGATCTCGTCGGCCAGGATCTGCTGGGCGATCGTCCGGTCGTCGAGCATGGCAATATCGCGCCAGCAATCGACCGCCGCCATCATCCGGGTCTGGGTGGCGTCGCCCGTATGCGCGTCACCGGCATAGTAGGCATAGATCTCGACGCTCGACTTGTCGTGCAGTTCCAGCACCTCGCGCAGCGCGAAGCCGACGGCGTGATCGCGCAGGTCCGACGAAACATAGCCGACGCGCAGGCGCTGCCCGGTTCCGGTCTTCATGCGGGGCTGCGGCCGGCCGAAGCCGGCGAGGTCGGGCCGGCCGACCAGGGACTTGCAGTAGCGGTAGGCCTTGGCGAGCTGGAAGACCGGGTCGTCGGAGAAGCAGGCGAGGGTCAGCGGCGAGAGCGCGTCGAGCAGATGTCGCGTGGTGACATGCTCGGACGTGACGAGCGTCGGCCACTTGCACATCCGCTGGCGCAAGGCCGTCCAGTGCTGGCCGGCCTCGGTCCGCTCCGGCTTCAGCTCCATCGCCTTCCAGAGCGTGGCCTCGGCCTGTTCGAGCAGGCCCGAATTCTCGAGCACGCGGCCGGCATGCTGCAGGCTCATCAGGCGATGGCTGATCCTGTCCGGCGTCAGCTCGCTCGTCATTTCCGTATAGGCCTGCCACTGCTGGATCGCCTGGCCGGCAAGTCCGGCATCTTCGAGCGCCCGGCCGAGATTGATATGCGCCTGGCCGAATTGCGGGTCGATCTTCAGCGCTGCCCGCAAGGCGTGGATGGACCCGGTGAGGTCGCCCATCTGCCGCAGCGTGACAGAAAAGTTGAAATAGACGAGATGAAGCAGTGCATGCGTGTCGTTATAGGCGATCCAGGCCTTGTAGAGTTCGGCGGCCTGGGCGCGCTCGCCTGCGGCATTCAGCGCTTCGGCGGACTGGAAGAGCTCGGGCAGCGAGAGCTGCTGCTGCCGGGACCGCTCGATGAGGCCGGGCAGGACCGAGACCGGAGCCGAGGCGGAGGGGCTGTTCATGAACATCGACACACCAATGGGCAGGCGACCCGAGGGTCGGCGTTGAAGACGACAAGTCTGGCGGAGATCCTTAACGGCGCTAGCTTGCTTTGGGCTTGTCGCGCCGAGTGCCGGGTGGCGGAAATTCTTGGGGCCGGCAGGATGAAAGACGTTCTTCTTGGCGAAGCCCGGAATTCATCCCTCAAAATCCTTAAACACCCGCAGTCATTTGTTAACCGAAAATTCAGCGGTTCCCCCTAATCATCGCCCGTGAGTAATGCCGACATGCGACGACTCTCCGCATATCGACATTCGAGCGACCAAAAATGCACTCGGCGTTTCGGTCGTTTTATAGGGCGTAGGAACCAGGGCGATCCGTCCTGTGAGCATGAAGCCTTCCGAACGCTAGGGCTCAAGCGAGCCATGTCACCCGGAATTCTACCGTACTTTCCGTTGTGCGACGCCATTTATGCGTCCGCGCTAACGCGAGGAACGGGTGGCGCAAGATTGCTCAGGCAATTAGCGCCGAAGCTGCGGACGAATGCCCCGTGGGCAGCCGTCATGCGGTCAGTGGCATTCAAAAGCATTCAAACGGCTAACCTCGAAGGCTCGCGTCCATGACATCCATCGTTTCCAACCTGACAGTCAACCAAATCAAGGCGCTTTCGACTGCAACGATCGCTATACTGCGAACCGACGATGTCGCCGGGTTGTCGTCCACGCAAATCGCTGCCCTGTCCTCCGCGCAGCTCGCCGCACTGAACACCGAAGACTTCGATGTTCTCTCCTCCTCGCAACTGAGTGCGATCTCCACGTCGGCGATCAAGGGACTCACGCTCGATCAGCTCGCCGTTCTCGACTCGGCGAAGGTCTCAGCCCTCAAGACGACCCAGGTCGCTGCCCTGAGCACCGATCAGGTCGCCGCCCTCGACACCGCACAGTCCGAAGCTCTCACCAGCTCGCAGGTTGCCGCTCTCAGCTCCGGCCAGCTTGCCGCCATGTCCAGCGACGACCTTGTCGTCTTTTCGACCTCCGATATCGCGGCGCTGACCACCGCGGCCCTCAACGGCCTCAGCACCGACAATTTTGCCATCCTGACCACTGACCAGGTTTCCTCGCTCAAGACCACCCAGGTCGCCGCGCTGAAGACCGCACAACTCGCGGCGCTGACGACCGATCAGGCCGGCAAGCTGACCACCGCGCAGATCGGCGTCCTGTCGACCACCCAGATCCGGGCGCTGACGACCGCTGCAGTCGCCGCGCTCTCGACCGACCAGATCGCTTCCATCAAGGCGACCAGCGTTGCCTCGATGACGACCGCCCAGATCGAGGCCCTGACCTCGGCCCAGGCCGAAGCCCTGACGACCGCCCAGGCAGCCTCGCTGTCCTCGGCGCAGGTCGCGGCACTCTCCTCTGAAGACCTCGACGGCTTCTCGACAGCAGACATCGCCGCTCTGACCACCGCCGCGCTCGGCGGCCTCTCCACCGACAATGTCGCCTCGCTCTCGACCGATCAGGTCGCGGCCCTGAAGACGACCCAGGTCGCGGTCCTCAAGACCTCGCAGATCGCAGCGCTGACGACCGACCAGGCTGCCAAGCTGACGACGGCACAGATCGGCGCGCTCTCGACGACACAGGCCCGTGCGCTCACCACCGACAGCGTCGCAGCTCTGACGACCGACCAGGTCGCCTCGCTCAAGACCGCGGTTCTTGCCGCACTCTCCACGGAACAGATCACAGCCCTGAGCTCTTCACAGGCCGAAGCCCTGACGACTTCGCAGGCTGGTGCCCTGACCTCGGCGCAGCTCGGCGCGCTCGCCTCTGAAGACCTCGACGGCTTCTCGACCGCCGATATCGCGGCCCTGACCACGGCTGCACTCCAGGGTCTGTCGACCGACAACGTCGCCTCGCTCTCGACCGACCAAGTCGCGGCCCTGAAGACGACGCAGGTCGCCGCCCTCAAGACCTCGCAGATCGCGGCTCTGTCGACCGACCAGGCCGCCAAGCTGACGACGGCGCAGGTTGGTGCTCTTTCCTCGACCCAGGTCAAGGCGCTGACGACCGATAGCGTCGCGGTGCTGACGACCGATCAGGTCGCGGCGCTGAAGACGGCGGCCGTCGCCGCTCTCTCGACCGAACAGATCACCGCCCTGACGTCCGATCAGGCGACCGCCCTGACCAGCGGCCAGGCTGCGGCGCTGACCTCGGCGCAGGTTGGCGCTCTTGCCTCGGAAGACCTCGACGGTTTCTCCACCACCGATATCGGTGCCCTGACCACAGCGGCTCTCCAGGGCCTGTCGACCGACAACTTCGCTTCGCTGTCGACCGACCAGGTCGCGGCTCTGAAGACGACGCAGGTCGCCGCGCTGAAGACCTCGCAGATCGCGGCGCTGACGACCGACCAGGTTGCCAAGCTGACCACCGCCCAGATCGGCGCGCTCTCCTCGACCCAGGTCAAGGCGCTGACGACCGATGCCGTCGCCGCCCTCACCACCGACCAGATCGCGGGTCTCGGCACGAAGGCGCTGACCGCGCTCTCCACCGACCAGATCGTCGCTCTGTCTTCGTCCCAGGCCGAAGCCCTGACCACCACCCTGGTCGCGGCGCTGAGCTCGGCCCAGATCGGCGCGCTGACCACGGAAGACATTGACGGCTTCTCGACCGCGGATGTCGGTGCCATCTCGACGGCGGCGCTCGCCGGCCTCTCCACCGACAATGTGGCTGGCCTGTCAACCGACCAGGTCGCAGCGCTGAAGACCACGCAGGTCGCAGCCCTGAAGACCAGCCAGGTCGCGGCTCTCTCCACCGACCAGGTGGCCAAGCTGACGACCGCCCAGATCGGCGCCCTATCCTCCACCCAGGCCCGCGCCCTCACCACGGACAGTATCGCTGCACTGACGACCGACCAGGTCGCGGCGCTCAAGACTGCGGTGCTCGCAGCCCTCTCCACCGACCAGATCACGGCACTCTCCTCGTCTCAGGCTGAAGCCCTGACGACGGCGCAGGCCGCTGCACTGACCTCGGCTCAGGTCGGCGCTCTCGCTTCCGAGGATCTGGCTACCTTCTCCACCGCCGATATCGGTGCCCTGACCACAGCGGCTCTCCAGGGCCTGTCGACCGACAACGTCGCGGCCCTCTCGACCGACCAGATCGCCGCCCTGAAGACGACGCAGGTCGCCTCGCTGAAAACTTCGCAGATCGCGGCCCTGACGACCAACCAGGCGGCCAAGCTGACGACAGCGCAGATCGGCGCGCTCTCGACCAGCCAGGCCCGGGCGATCAGCACCGACGATATCGCGGTCCTGACCACGGACCAGGTCGCGGCGCTCAAGACGACCGTCGTTGCGGCCCTCTCGACCGACCAGATCTCGGCCCTGACGTCCGACCAGGCGACGGCCCTGACCAGCGGACAGGCCGCGGCCCTGACATCGGCTCAGGTCGGTGCGCTCGCCTCTGAGGATCTCGACGGCTTCTCCACCGCCGACATCGCCGCCCTGACGACCGCCGCGCTGAGCGGGCTCTCGACCGACAACTTCGCTTCGCTGTCGACCGACCAGGTCGCCGCGCTGAAGACGACGCAGGTCGCCGCCCTCAAGACCGCGCAGGTCGCCGCCCTGACGACCGACCAGGCCGCCAAGCTGACCACCGCGCAGCTCGGTGCCCTGTCCTCGACCCAGGTCCGCGCCCTGACGACCGACGCCGTCGCCGCTCTCTCGACGGATCAGATCGCCGGTATCGGCACCAAGGCGGTCAGCGCGCTCTCGACCGAACAGGTCGCGGCGCTCAGCACCGCCCAGGCCGAGGCGCTCACGACCACCCTGGTCGCGGCACTCAGCTCCGCCCAGATCAATGCGCTGTCCTCGGACGATCTTGCCGGCTTCTCCACCGCTGACATCGGTTCGATCACCACGGCGGCCCTTTCGGGTCTCACCACCGACAACGTCGCCGCACTCTCGACCACGAATGTCGCAGCCCTGAAGACCTCGCAGATCGTGGCGCTGAAGACCACGCAGCTCGCGGCTCTGACCACGGCCCAGATCGGCTCGCTGACCACCACCCAGGTCGCCGCGCTGACCTCGAGCCAGGTTTCGGGTCTCAGCACCGACAGCGTTGCCGCGCTCTCGACCGATCAGGTTGCAGCGCTCAACACCCGGACCGTCGCCTCGCTGACCACGGCACAGATCACCGCCCTGACCTCGGACCAGGCGACTGCCCTGACCTCCGGCCAGGTCGCGGCTCTGACCCGCTCGCAGATCGAGAACTTCGCCACCGAAGACCTCGCGGGCTTCTCCACGGATGATATCGGCGCCATCGGTGTCGCGGCGCTCGGTGGCCTCTCGTCGACCAGCCTCGGCAGCCTGTCGACCAGCCAGATCTCCGCGCTGAAGACAACCCAGGTCGCGGTCCTCACCACGACCCAGATGTCCGGCATCACGAGCAGCCAGGCCGGTTCGCTGACGACCACGCAGATCGCCACCCTGAGCTCGGCCCAGGCTGCAGCACTCTCGACCGACGCCGTGGCCGCACTGACCACCGATCAGGTCGCGACGCTGAAGACCAGCGCCGTTGCCGCCCTGACGACCAGCCAGATCGTCGCTCTGACCTCGGATCAGGCGACAGCACTCACCTCCGCCCAGGTCGCTGCACTGACCTCGGCCCAGGTCGGCGCACTCTCCAGCGAGGATCTTGACGGCTTCTCGACCACGGATATCTCGGCGATCACCTCCACCGCGCTCGCCGCGCTCTCCACCGACAATCTGGCCTCGCTCACCACCGACCAGATCGCGGCTCTGAAGACCGCCCAGATCACGGCGCTTCGCACCGCCCAGATCGCGGCACTCTCCACAGACCAGGTGAGTGCGCTCAGCACCAGCCAGGTGGCGACGCTGAACTCCTCGCAGGTCAAGGCCCTGACCACCGATGGTGTCGCAGCGCTCAAGACCGACCAGATCGCGGCCCTCAAGACGACCGCCGTCTCGGCCCTGACGACCGACCAGATCGTCGCCCTGAGCTCGAGCCAGGCGGAAGCGCTGACCTCGTCCCTCGTCGGCGCCCTGACCTCGGCCCAGGTCGCGGCCCTCGCTTCCGAGGACATCGTGACCTTCTCGACCGCTGATGTCGCGGCTCTAACGACTGCGGCACTCTCTGGCCTGTCGACCGACAACCTCGCGGCGCTGAGCACCGGCCAGGTTGCGGCGCTGACCACCACGCAGGTCTCCACCCTGAAGACCAGCCAGGTCGCGGCCCTGACCACGGACCAGGCGGCAACGCTGACGAGCGGCCAGATCGCAGTTCTCAGCACCGCCCAGGTTCAGGCCCTGACAACCGACGCCGTGGGCGCACTGACCACGACCCAGGTGACGGCGCTCAAGACCTCGTCCGTCGCGGCCCTGACAACGGCCCAGTTCGGCGCTCTCGATACCGACCAGGCGGCAGCCCTGACCTCGGCGCAGGTTGCGGCCCTGACTGCGGCCCAGATCGCATCGATCAGCTCCGATAACCTGGCGGCCTTCTCCACTGCGGACATCGCGGCCATCCTGATCTTGCCCTTGATGAACATGACGACGGACAACGTCGCCTCGCTCTCCACGGACAAGATCGCCGCTCTGACCACCACGCAGGTCTCGCAGCTGCGGACGAGCCAGCTGGCCGCCCTGACGACGGATCAGGCTTCGAAGCTGACGACGACACAGATCGGCGCCCTGACGTCCTCGCAGGTAACGGGTCTGACGACCGACGCGGTGTCCTCGCTCAGCACCGATCAGGTCGCGGCCATCAAGACCGGCACGCTGGTTGCGATGACGACGGCCCAGATCGACGCCCTGACCTCCAGCCAGGCTGAGGCGCTGACAACTGGTCAGGTCGCAGTCCTCACCTCGGCCCAGGTCGGCGCGCTGAGCTCCGAGGACCTGGACGGCTTCTCGACCGCCGATGTCTCGGCGATCACCACCGCTGCTCTCGCCGGCCTCTCGAGCGACAATCTCGCCTCGCTCAGCACCGACCAGATCGCGGCCCTGAAGACCAGCCAGATCCTCGCGCTGAAGACCGCGCAGATCGCTGCCCTCTCCACCGATCAGGTCGCCGCACTGACGACCGCGCAGGTGGCGGCGCTGAACTCCACGCTGCTCAGTGCCCTCGGCACCGACAACGTGGCGGCGCTGAAGACCGACCAGATCGCGGCGATCAGCACGGCAGCGGTCAGCTCGCTGACCTCCGCCCAGATCGGAGCGCTCAGCACCTCGCAGGTGGAAGCCCTGACCTCGGCCCAGGTCAAGGCGCTCGACTCGGGTGATATCGCGGCACTGACGACCGAGGACCTCGCGGTCTTCTCGACGGCGGACATCGCGGCGATCAATACCCAGGCGATCGCTGGACTGGCCACTGAGGACTTCGCGGGTCTGACGACCGAGCAGCTGGCAGCCTTCGAGGCGAACGGCGGCGCGCAGCGGGCAGCCTTCAACGACGATCAGCTCAACGCATGGACGCAGGCTTACATCAACAACATGTAAGCGCAGTCGATCGTCCCGGCGGTTCGTCGCCGGGACAGTCTCCGGAAGCCGGCCGCTTGGGAAACCAGGCGGCCGGTTTTCGTTTGGCGCAGGCGGCACGGCCGGCCGTGGTGCGGCTCGGCAACAACGTTAGGCGTCCTGCCAAGAAAATGACCCGGCCTGCGAGGCAGGCCAGGTCGCTGTGCCGGACCGCGGGTCGGCGCTCAGGTCCTGAGCACGCGGTAGATCGCCGGGATGACGAGCACGGTGAGCAGCGTCGAGGAAATCAGGCCGAAGAGCAGCGAGATTGCCAGGCCCTGGAAGATCGGGTCAGTCAGGATGACCGAGGCGCCGATGATCGCCGCGAGTGCGGTGAGCAGGATCGGCTTGAAGCGGATCGCGCCGGCCTCGACCAAAACATCGGTGAAGCTTCGCCCCTCCCGATCGGCATGGCGGACGAAATCGACCAGCAGGATCGAATTCCGCACGATGATCCCGGCCAGCGCGATGAAGCCGATCATCGAGGTCGCCGAGAAGGGTGCCCCGAACAGATAGTGACCGAGGAGGATGCCGATGAAGGTCAGCGGCACCGGGGTCAGGATGACGAGCGGCAGCTTGAACGAGCCAAACTGGGCGACGACGAGAATATAGATGCCGACAAGTGCGATCATAAAGGCGGCACCCATGTCGCGGAAGGTGACCCAGGTCACTTCCCACTCGCCGTCCCAGAGCAGGGTCGCCGTCGTCTGGTCCTCCGGCTGGCCGTGCAGCGCCACGGTCGGCTTCGGGAGGCCCGTCCAGTCCTGGCGATCAAGCGCCGCCTGCACCGCGAGCATGCCGTAGAGCGGTGCCTCGTAGGTGCCGGCGAGTTCTGCCGTGACCATTTCCGCCGGGCTGCCGTTGTGGCGGAAGATCGGCAGGGAGGCACGCTCTTCCGTGATGCGCACCACGTCGCCGAGCTCGACCACGCCGTTCGCGCCGGGGATGACATTGGCGGGGATCGGCGTGGTCAGGAAAGCCTCGTCGAGGACCGTCTGGCTCTTCGGCCGCTCGATGCGGATCGGGATCGGCGGCCGTTCGCCGCCGCGATGCGAATAGCCGATCGTCTTGCCGTTCGACAGGATGGCGATCGTGTCGAAGACGTCGCCTTCCTCCACCTTGAAGAAGTCGGCATCGTCGGTGGAGATGGTCAGCCGCTTGCGCCGGGCCGCGATCCCGTAGGAATTGTCGACATCGACGATGAAGGGCACGGTGCGGAAGGCCGCCTCGACCTTGCCGGCCACCTTGCGGCGAGTCTCCGCGTCCGGTCCGTAGATCTCGGCGAGCAGTGTCGCCATGACCGGCGGGCCGGGCGGCGGTTCTACGACCTTGAGACTGGTGCCGGCGGGAAGCGCGAGACTGGCGATGCGCTGGCGGATATCGAGCGCGATCGCGTGGCTCGTCCGATCCCGCTTTCCCTTGGGCGTGAGATTGATCGCCACATCGCCCAGTTCCGGTGAATTGCGCATGTAGGAATGGCGCACCAGGCCGTTGAAATTGAAGGGTGCCGCGGTGCCGGCATGGGTCTGCACCGACACGACCTCCGGCAGCCCGAGCACGATCCGGGCGACGGATTGCGCCACCCGGTCGGTATCCTCGACGGACGAGCCCTCGGGCAGGTCGATCGTCACCGACAGTTCGGACTTGTTGTCGAAGGGCAGGAGCTTCACCGTGACGTCCTTGGTGTAGAACAGGGTAAGCGAGGCGAGCGTCAGCAGGCCGACCATCACCAGGAAGAGCCAGCTCCGTGCCTTGCTCGCGAGGATCGGCCGGGCGACCGCCGCATAGGCGCGGCCGAGCGCGCCGCCGCCGGGATCGCCGTGGCCGGCGCCGTCAGGGGCGTGCACGGGGGCATTGCCGGCGATCTTCAGCATCAGCCAGGGGGTGACGATGACGGCGACGAAGAAGGAGAAGATCATGGCGGCCGAGGCATTGGCCGGGATCGGGCTCATATAGGGCCCCATCATGCCCGACACGAAGAGCATCGGGAGAAGGGCAGCGACGACGGTCAGCGTTGCCACGATGGTCGGGTTGCCCACTTCCGCCACGGCCTCGATCGCCGAGCGCCGGCGCGTCCGGCCGTCCTTCATCGCCCAGTGCCGGGCGGTGTTCTCGATGACGACGATCGCGTCGTCAACCAGGATGCCGATCGAGAAGATCAGCGCGAAGAGCGAGACGCGGTTGAGCGTGTAACCCATCAGCCGCGAGGCAAAGAGGGTGAGCAGGATGGTCACCGGGATGACGATCGCCACGACAAGTGCCTCGCGCCGGCCGATCGCGATCCAGACCAGCGCGATGATCGAGAGCGTGGCGAGGCCGAGATGGTAGAGGAGTTCGTTGGCCTTCTCGTTCGCCGTCTCGCCATAGTCGCGCGTGACCTCGACCGCGATATCGGCGGGAATGAGCGTGCCGCGGAGGTTCGCAACCCGTCGGAGGATGTCGTCTGCGACGACGACGGCGTTCGATCCCGCCCGCTTGGCGATGGCGAGGGTCACGGCCGGCACCCGGCCGTCGCCCTTGTCACCCTTGCGCAGCGTCGAGACCAGCGCCTGGCTGGTGTCGGTCGCGAAACCGACATCCGCCACGTCGCGGACATAGACCGGCCGGCCGTCGCGTGCCGTCAGCAGGAGATTGCCGATCTCGGCGGGGGTGGAGAGCGTTTCGCCCGCCATCACGTCGATCTGTCCGCCCCGGTCGCGCACAATGCCGGCCGGCACCGCGCTGTTGGCACCTTCGACCTTGCCGGCGAGCTGCTGCAGCGTGATCCCGTAGAGCGCTAGCTTTTCCGGTCGCGGTGCCACACGGATGATCTCAGAGGTTTCGCCGACCAGATAGGTCAGGCCGACATCCTGGACGCGGGCCAGTTCCGTGCGGAGTTCCCGGGCGATGCGGGTGAGGTCGTTGGGGGTGACCCGTGCCGCTGCCTCCGGCGCGGGCGATAGCGTCAGTGCCACGATGGCGACGTCGTCGATGCCGCGGCCGACGATGGCGGGCTCGGGAATGCCGACCGGGATACGGTCCATGTTCGCCCGCACCTTGTCATGAACCCGGAGAATGGCCGAGTCCGACGGCGTGCCCACCACGAAGCGGGCGGTGACCATCACCTGGTTGTCGCGCGACTGCGAATAGACATGCTCGACGCCGTCGATGCTCTTGACGATGGTCTCGAGTGGCTCTGTGACGAGCTTCAGTCCGTCTTCCGCTCTGAGCCCCGGCGTCGAGACGACGATGTCCACCATCGGCACCGAGATCTGCGGTTCTTCCTCGCGCGGCAGCGTCATCAGCGCCACGATCCCGAAGGCGATCGCCGCCAGCAGGAAGAGCGGCGTCAGCGGCGACTTGATGAAGGCGCGCGTGAGGCTGCCGGCGATGCCGAGCGGCCGCATTCCGGCGTCATCACCGGTGGTCGGCGCTGGCGCCGTGTCGGTATGGGGCAGGGCGCTGCCGGACGTTTCGGGTTCGCTCTCGCGAATATCCTGGTCTCTGGATGTCACGGTGTCACCACGATGTCGCCGGCTGCGAGGCCGGTGAGGATCTCGATGCCGGCGATCCCGCCGACCTCGACTTTGTCGCCGGTCACAACGGCGCGTTCGACCGGAGTCCCGCCTTCCGAGACGGTGACGAAGTCGATCCCCGAGCGTGTGTTGACGGCATTGGCGGGCACGACGAGCGCCTGGCGGCTGCCGACCGGGAGCTCGACCAGCACGCGGGCATTGACGAAGCCCGTGGGCAGGTCGGCGACCTCGACATCGGCCGTGACGCGGCCGTTCTCGATCTGCGGATAGATCTTGGCGAGGCGGCCGGTCAGCGCGTCTCCGCCGGCGGTGATGCGGATCTCGGCACCGGCCTTCAGCGCGGCGGCATGCCGCTCCGGAATGGCGAGCCTGAGGAAGAAGCCGCCGCCGCCGATCGTGGCCACGACCTCGCCCGGCATGATCACCGCCGAGCGGGTCACCGGCACGCCCAGCACGCGGCCGGCGCTCGGCGCCAGCACGTCGCCCTCCTTCGCCTGCTCGATCAGCACCGAACGCTGCGCCTCGGTGGCGGCGATCTGGTTGCGCACCACGTCGGCTTCGGTGCGGACCTGGTCGAGCCGCTGCGCCGTCGTGGCGCCGCTCTTGATCAGCTTCTCGGCTCGATCGAGTTCGGCAAGCGCGTTCTTGAGCGAGGCCTGCAGGCCGAGGAGCTGCGCGTCGACCGCCTTGATCTGGAAGTCGATCTTGTCGTCCTTGACAATGGCGATCACGGCGCCGGCCGTGACGCTGTCGCCCTCGGTGGCCAGGAGATCGACGATCGTGCCGCCGATGCGGGCGCGGGCGAGCACGCTGTCACGCGCCTCGACCTGGCCGTAGACGGCCTTCAGCTCCGGAATGGTGACCGGGGCGAGCGTCAGCGTGCCGGCCTGTGCGGGCAGGGACGGCCAGAGGCCTGCGAGAACGAGGAGAGCGGTCGCGCGGATCATGGCGCGGCCTCAGTCGAAGGCCCGGCCGCTGGCGATCCCCAGCTTCCGGAACACCATGGCGGCGGGGCAGAAGCCGGTGAAGGCCGATTGGATCAGGTTGGCCCCGACGAAGGCGGTGAGCCAGATGAAGCCGGGATGGACCCAGGCCGTCAGGGCGAGAGAGACGAGGACCATCGCACCCGCAAAGGCGAGAACGGCGCGGTCGAGAGACATCGAACGAGACATGGTAGGTTCCTTTACATAAATTCGTATCTACGATGATATGTATATAAAGGACGTGACTGTCAAGGGCGCCGCGCGGCGCGTCGAATCAGGCGCAGTCGTCGGCGCAGAAATTCCTGTAGAGGGTCGCGATGATCTCGCGTGCCGGAGCGCTTTCGATCCGGTACCAGATGGTCTGGCCATCCCGGCGGGCGGCGATGATCCTGTCGCGCCGCAGGAGGGCGAGGTGTTGGGAGACGGTGGAATCCCGGATGCCGAGGAAGTCGGCCAGCTGGCCGACCGAATGCTCCCCGTCCGACAGGCGGCACAGGATCAGCAGGCGATAGCGGTTGGAGAGGGACTTGAGGAGCTCGCTCGCCAGGTCGGCGCCGGCCTTCATTGCTTCGGGATCAATCTTCATTGTTGCGAATATACGTAATCTGGTTCGGTTTTCAAGACTCGGGCCGGCAGGTACGTCGTCGGACATAGCGTGCAGGAAGCCGGCCACCAGAGAGCGCCCGCAGACCCGGCATCTTGACAAACATAATCAAAAATACGTATATACGAAAAAACGTATCTAAAGGATGGATGATGATGACCGATATCATGCGCCAGGCGGCCTCCGACGCCGGTCACCGTGCCGCCGCCCCAATTGCCGACGCCCAGGCCCACCGTCCGGATGTGAAGGGCTTCTTCGACGCCGCGACGAACACCGTGACCTATGTCGTCAGCGATCCCGAGACGCGGAGCTGTGCCATCGTCGATTCCGTGCTCGACTTCGACTATGCCTCCGGCCGCACCGGGACTGCTGCGGCCGACGCCATCGTCGATCATGTCAGGGCCGAGGGTCTGACGGTCGAATGGCTGATCGAAACCCATGTCCATGCCGACCATCTCTCCGCCGCCCCCTATCTGCAGCAGCGCCTGGGTGGTCGCATCGGCATCGGCGCCGACATCGCCGTCGTGCAGGAGACCTTCGGCAAGGTGTTCAACGAGGGCACCGAGTTCCGCCGCGACGGCAGCCAGTTCGACCGGCTGTTCACCGATGGTGACACCTACCGGATCGGCACGCTCGAGGCGCGTGCCATCCACACGCCGGGCCACACGCCCGCCTGCATGACCCATGTGATCGGCGACGCGGCCTTCGTCGGCGACACCCTGTTCATGCCCGATGGCGGTACCGCCCGCGCCGACTTCCCCGGCGGCGACGCCAGGCAGCTCTACCGCTCGATCCGGAAGATCCTGGACCTGCCGCCCCAGACGCGCCTCTTCATGTGCCACGACTACGCACCTGACGGCCGCGAGATCCGCTGGGAAACGACGGTCGCCGCCGAGCGGGCGGACAACATCCACGTCCGCGACGGCGTGTCCGAGGAGGAGTTCGTGGCGCTCCGGACCGCCCGCGACGCTACGCTCTCCATGCCGCGCCTGATCCTTCCCTCGATCCAGGTCAATATGAAGGCCGGCGCGCTTCCCGAACCCGAGGACAACGGCACCCGCTACCTCAAGCTGCCGCTCAACCGTTTCTGACCCTTCCACCCCCGACATCCAAGGAGATACCCGCCATGAGCATCCGCCCCGTCGACAACGGCTTCCACGTCACCGGCCAGATCTCGCCGGCAGAGATCGGCGACATCGCCGCGCGCGGCTACAAGACCGTGATCTGCATGCGGCCCGACAACGAGGGCTTCGCCCAGCCGGCCTTTGTGGACATCGCCGCCGCCGCCCGCGACGCCGGCCTGTCGGCCCACTATATCCCGGTCACGCCCGGCCGGATGACACCGGAACAGGCGCTGGAACTCAAGACCATCCTGTCCGGGCAGCAGGGGCCGACGCTCGCCTATTGCGCCTCCGGCAACCGCTGCGTCGCCGCCTACGACATGGCGAAGCGGGTCTGATGTTCGCCGCGCTCGCCTCCGGTGCGGCCGTCGGCTTCTCGCTCGGCCTGGTCGGCGGCGGCGGCTCCATTCTGGCCACGCCCTTGCTCCTCTATGCCGTCGGGGTGACCGAGCCGCATGTCGCGATCGGCACGAGCGCGCTTGCCGTGTCGGTCAATGCCTATGCCAATCTCGCGAGCCATGCCCTCAAGGGCCATGTTCGCTGGCGTTGCGCAGCGGTTTTCGCGAGCGTCGGCGTCCTGGGCTCGCTGGCCGGTTCCGCGCTGGGTAAGGCGATCGACGGCCAGGCGCTGCTTTTCGCCTTCGGCCTCGTCATGCTCCTGGTCGGGGGGATGATGCTGCGGCCCCGGCGGGAGGCGTCGGTCGAACGCGGTGCCGACCGCGCGACCTGCCTGAAGACGGCGGGCTTGGCGCTCGCCGCGGGCGGGGCGTCCGGCTTCTTCGGCATCGGCGGCGGCTTCCTCATCGTTCCGGCGCTCGTGGCGGCGACCGGAATGCCTGTCATCAACGCCATCGGCTCCTCGCTCCTGGCGGTCGGCACCTTCGGGCTCGCGACCGCGCTCAACTATGCCTGGTCGGGCCTGATTGACTGCCCGGTGGCGGCGGAATTCGTTTCCGGCGGCCTGGTCGGCGGCCTTGCCGGCATGCTGCTCGCCACCCGCCTCTCGGCCCACAAGCGGGCGCTCAATCTCATTTTCTCCGCGCTGATCACGCTCGTCGCGGCCTATGTCCTCTATCGCAGCACCCTGTCGCTCTTCCTCTGACGGGAGGGCGGGGCGGCGACGGGGCTTTCCGCCGCTTCCACCCTCCCGCCGCCCGCCGCTCAGGCGTCTTCGAGGGTCACGGATTTCAGCTTGTCGATGCCGAGCGCCTGCAGCGCCAGCTTCTCGTAGAAGGGCTCGGACTTGCCGAGCTTGACCTTGTAGAGAAAATACTTCTCGAAGCCGATCTTGGCCGCATGCACCCACTTGCCCGACGAGGACCAGTTGACGTTGCGCGGCGGGATCTGCGGCTGCGCCACGAAGGCGATGCCGCCATCGCCGAAATCGGCGAGGCAGACGGCGTTCCAGGTGCCCTGCGCATTGGGCTTCTCGCCGTCGATGAGCCGCGCGATGTTGTGCGCGGTGGCGGTTACCATGGATTCGATCATGAAGCCGGTCTTCGGCACGCCGACCGGCACCGGCGTCTTGCCCATGGGCGGAATTGCCACGCAAACCCCCACGGAGAAGATGTTGGGGAAGGCCCCGTTCTGCTGGTGCCTGTCAGCCAGGATGAAGCCGCGCGGATTGGTCAGGCCCGCGATGTCGCGGACTGCTGGGACACCGCGGAAGGCGGGCAGCATCATCGTGAAGTGGGAGGCGATCTCGTGTTCCGACCGGACCGTGTCGTCGTCGCCCACCTCCTCGGCCACGACCTTGTCCGCCTCGAACCGCTTGATCCGTGCATTGGTGAGCCACTTGATGTGATGGTTGCGCAGCTCGCTCTCGAGCAGGCCCTTGGTGTCGCCGACACCGTCGAGCCCGAGATGGCCGATATAGGGCTCCGAGGTCACGAACGTCATCGGCACCCGGTCGCGCACCCGGGCGTCGCGCAGCGCCTTGTCGAGGATGAAGGCGAATTCGTAGGCCGGCCCGAAGCAGGACGCGCCCTGCACGGCGCCGATCACGACGGGGCCGGGCTTGGCTACCAGCCGGTCGAAGGCCTCCTTGGTCATCAGCGCATGATCGATGTGGCAGATGGACTGGGTGTGCCCGGCCGGCCCGAAACCCTCGATCTCGTCGAAGGCGAGGTCGGGGCCGGTGGCGATGACGAGATAGTCGTAGGTGAGCGAACTGCCGTCGAGGAGCTGGATGCGGTTTTCCGCCGGATGCAGTCGCTCGGCACCCTGGGGCATGAGCGTGATATCGCGTCGGCGGCAGGCCGCCTCGAGCTCGACCTCGATCGCCTCGCGCTTGCGCCAGCCCACCGCCACCCACGGATTGGACGGCACGAAGGCATAGCGCGAGCCCTTGTTGACCAGGACCACCCGGTGATCCCGGGAAATCCGGTCGCGCAACTCGTAGGCCATGATCGTGCCGCCGAGCCCGGCACCGAGAACTGCAATCGTCGCCATGACAAACTCCTCCCATGGAAAGATCACAGTATATACGAATATACGTATCTAGGAAATAATTAATTGGTATGAGGCCGGGTCTGGATGGGCCTTACAGATAGGGCAGGATGTCGCTGTTCCCGCGGGCACTGCGGTCGCCTGCAACTTTTTCGATGCTCTGCCGTATGAGAACGAGCCGCGCCGAAGGGCGTGGCGCGACCATCCGCGTCGAAACCCTGTTTCGAGAAAGGACCCATCATGAAGACGTTCATTGCAGCCGCCTGCCTGACGATCGCCGTCAGCGCTGCCGCCAGCCTGTCCGTGCCGCAGGGTGCTGCAGCCTCGCCCTATGCGTCGAGCCGCTTCTATCCCGAGGAAGCCATCCTCGACTGGAGCGGCGAGCGCTTCACCATCATCCGCATCGATAGCCTCGACATCCACAGCGAAGAGCGGATCCGCCTGGAATCCTGGATCGAAGGCGACCCCGACCGGATCGACGCGCTGCAGAACACGGTGATGGAAAACGGTGACTTCGCCAGGGCGCTGCGCGCCCGCAGCGTCCAGCTCAACAATGTCGTTGCCGTCCAGCAGGCGCTGAACGGCAATCTCGTCGTCTATCTCAGATGACGAAAGGCCGGCGCGGAATTCCGCGCCGGCCTTTTTCTGCATAGGGGGCAGCCCGCAGTCTTTGGGACGCTGGCTCAGGCCGCCGACTTGTCGCGCACCGGCAGGCGCCAGTTCGGCCGGACGAAGTGGCAGGTATAGCCGTTCGGGTAGCGCTCCAGGTAATCCTGGTGCTCGGGCTCGGCTTCCCAGAAATCGCCGACCGGGGAGACCTCGGTCACCACCTTGCCGGGCCAGAGGCCGGACGCGTCGACATCGGCGATCGTGTCGAGCGCGACGCGCTTCTGCTCGTCGTTCGCATAGAAGATCGCCGAGCGGTAGCTCGCGCCGCGGTCGTTGCCCTGCCGGTCCTTGGTGGTCGGGTCGTGGATCTGGAAGAAGAATTCCAGGAGCCGCCGGTAGCTGAGCTTGGCGGGATCGAAGATGATCTCGATCGCCTCGGCATGGCTGCCGTGATTGCGGTAGGTCGCATTCTTCACGTCGCCGCCGGAATAGCCGACGCGGGTCGACACCACGCCGTCGAAGCGGCGGATCAGCTGCTGCATGCCCCAGAAGCAGCCGCCGGCAAGCACTGCGCGTTCGGTCGTCATGTCACATCCTCCACCTGGTTGAGATAATCGCCATAGCCTTCCGCCTGCATGTCGTCGCGATGGACGAAGCGCAGCGAGGCCGAATTGATGCAGTAGCGCAGCCCCCCGCGGTTGCGCGGGCCATCGGGAAACACGTGGCCCAGATGGCTGTCGCCATGTTTCGAGCGGACTTCCGTGCGGATCATGCCGTGCGAGATGTCGCGCAGCTCGGCGACATTGGCGGGCTCGATCGGCTTGACGAAGCTCGGCCAGCCGCAGCCCGACTCGAACTTGTCGGCCGAGGCGAACAGCGGCTCGCCCGAGACGATGTCGACATAGATGCCGGGTTCCTTATTGTAGAGCAGTTCGCCGGTGCCGGGCCGCTCCGTCCCGTTCTGCTGAGTCACGCGATACTGTTCGGGCGTCAGGCGGGCGATCGCCTCGGCGCTCTTCTGATAGCTTGGCACGTTTCTCTCCAAACTCTTTCGTTGTCGGATGAGCCCAATATAGTGCGGTCGCGTATGAGATGCATCCGCAATCACGAAGGCTTGAGACGAGGGGAACATGGCGATCACGGCGTTCAGCGACATCAGGGCGCGGGCAGAGGCCCGCAAGGGCAAGGAGGCGATCGAGAAGCGCCTCGCCGAGTATCTCGGAAAGCCGACCGGCGCGCCTGTAGGCGACGATCGCCTGCTCTCGGCGATGGCGAGGCACGTCTTCCAGTCCGGCATCTCGTGGAAGGTGGTGGACAACAAGTGGCCGGGCACGGAGGAGGCCTTTCTCGGCTTCGATCCCGGGCTGCTCAACATCCAGTCCGACGATTTCTGGCACGAGGTGCTGAATGACACAAGGATCATCCGGCACGGCGCCAAAGTGGAGGCCGTCCGTCGCAACGCCGCCTTCGTCAGCCGGCTCGCCAAGGAGCACGGCAGCGCGGTGAAGTTCCTGCTCGACTGGCCGTCGACGGACCTCGTCGGTCTCTTCGATTTCCTCGCCAAGGAAGGCGACCGCCTCGGCGGCGCAACGGGCCAATATGTGCTGCGCGCCATCGGCAAGGACAATTTCGTGCTGTCGAAGGATGTCGTCGCCTGCCTCAAGGACGCCGGCGTGGCGATCACCAAGGACGGGTCCGGCAAGGCCGAGCGCAAGGCGATCCAGGCCGCCTTCAACCAGTGGGCCGAGGAGACCGGCCTGCCGATGTCGCATCTATCGGTGATTGCCGCCCAGTCGATCGACGCCGAATAGGCTCTTGGAGCGCAAGTCCCGCCCTCAGGCGAGCACGAGCATTTCGAAGCTTGCCACGGCGATGACGCCCACCGCCACCAACGCAACCAGATAGCCGGCGATGCGGCTCGCGGGCACGCTTGTCGCACGCGGGGTCGCCGCGGCCGGCTTGCTTTTCCTGCGGGCCCAGGGATCGAGTTCGATATGGGTGTAACGGCGTTTTCCGAATGTCTGCATGGGCGCAGAATGCCCTTATGTTGCGGTCTTTCAATCAACGCCTAAAGCTTTGGTTAATCTGTGGAAATAATTCACAGCTTTGCCATGGAAGCGTATCGTTACGATCCAGTCGTGCCACAATCGGACGTCCCGAGGGGCTATCCGGCGAGCGTTAGCTTGATCGCTAGCCCGACCAGCGACACCGCGATCACGCCCCCGGCCCAGAGCGCCACGAACCAGACGATACGCTTCACCGTGCCGCCACCCATCAGTGATAGCCCTCCTCGGGATCGATCTTGCCGCGGAAGACCCAGTAGGAATAGGTCGTGTAGGCGAGGATCATCGGGATCAGCACGACCGCGCCCGCCAGCAGGAACTTGAGGCTCGCCTCCGGCGCCGCCGCATCCCAGATCGTCACCGAAGCCGGGATCATGTAGGGGTAGAAGCTGATGCCGATGCCGGCGAAGCCGAGGATGAACAGCCCGAGCGAGGCGAGGAAGGGCCGGGCGTCGCGGCCGTGCCGCAGCCCGAAGAACAGGATGGCGAAGCAGCCGAGCACCAGCGCCGGGACGATGAAGGAGAAGATCGCCGTCGGCCAGCCGAACCAGCGGTCGAGATAGAGCGGTTCGAGGAAAGGGGTCCAGAGGCTGAAGACGCCCATCGACACAAGCGTCAGCACCGCTGCCACCAACGCAATGCGCCGCGCCTTTTCGAGCAGGTCTCCGGTCGTCTTCATCACGAGCCAGGTCGCGCCCAGCAGGCCGTAGCCGATGACCAGAGCGATGCCGGTCGCCACCGAGAACGGCGTCAGCCAGTCCCACCAGCCGCCGGCATAGGCGCGGTTGACGACCGGGATGCCCTGGACCAGCGCGCCGAGCGCGATGCCCTGGGCGAGGGCCGCGACGAGGGAACCGCCGGTGAAGGCCCAGTTCCAGAAATTCTCCCAGCGCTTGGTCCGCCAGCGATATTCGAAGGCGACGCCGCGGAAGACGAGCCCCAACAGCATGGCGATCAGCGGCGCATAGAGGGCGGGCAGGATCGTCGCATAGGCGAGCGGGAAGACCGCGAGCAGCCCGCCGCCGCCGAGCACCAGCCAGGTCTCGTTGCCGTCCCAGACCGGCGCCACCGAATTCATCATCACGTCGCGATCGCGTTTCGCCGGGAAGAACGGGAAGAGCAGCGCGACGCCGAGGTCGAAGCCGTCGAGCACGACATAGGCGAGCACGGCGAAGGCGATCAGGCCTGCCCAGATCAAGGCGTAATCAATGGGCATGGGCGCGGTCCTCGTTCTGGGCGGGTCCGGGATGGACGCCGGAGGCCCGCACCGGGGCCTCGTTGAGATCGGGCAGGGGATCGTGCGGCAGCTTGGCCATCAGGCGCAGGATATAGAAGACGCCCGCGCCGAACACGAAGAAATAGACGACGATGAAGGCGATGAGCGAGGTCGCCACGGCCGGGGCCGCGATCGGCGAGCGCGATTCGGCGGTCAGGAGCAGGCCGTAGACCGTATAGGGCTGCCGGCCGACCTCCGTGGTGATCCAGCCTGCCAGCACCGCGACGAAGCCGGCGGGGCCCATCAGCAATGCCGAACGCAGGAACAGCCTGTTGCTGTCGAACGTGCCCCGCCAGCGACAGTAGAGACTGAACATCCCCAGGCCCAGCATCAGGAAGCCGAGAGCCACCATGACCCGGAACGACCAGAACACGATGAAGACGGGCGGCTGCTTGTCGTCGGGGATCGTGTCGAGGCCGGCGAGCGGCGCATTGAGATCGTGCTTGAGGATCAGGCTCGAGAGCTTCGGGATGCCGATCGCATAGTCGAGCCGCTGCTCGCGGTCGTTCGGGATGCCGAAGAGATAGAGCGGCGCACCGTTGGGATGGCTCTCGTAGTGACCCTCCATCGCCATGACCTTGGTCGGCTGGTGTTCCAATGTGTTGAGCCCGTGCATGTCGCCCGCCAGGATCTGCAGCGGCGCGGTGAAGGCCACCATCCACATCGCCATCGACAGCATCCGCCGCGACCGGACCGGCGCCGACTTGCGCAGGAGATGCCAGGCGCCGACCGCACCGACGACCAGCGCCGTCGTCAGATAGGCGGCGAGTACCATATGGGTTAGGCGATAGGGGAAGGAGGGGTTGAAGATGATCGCCCACCAGTCGAGCGGGATGAACTGGCCCTCGGCATTCACGCCATGGCCCTGCGGCGTCTGCATCCAGCTGTTGACGGCGAGGATCCAGGTGGCCGAGATCAGCGTGCCGAGCGCCACCATCAGGGTCGCGAAATAGTGCAGCCCCGGTCCGACGCGCTTCTTGCCGAACAGCATCACGCCGAGGAAGCCGGCCTCCAGGAAGAAAGCGGTCAGCACTTCATAGCCCATCAGGGGGCCGATGACCGGGCCGGCCTTGTCGGAGAACACGCTCCAGTTCGTGCCGAACTGGTAGCTCATCACGATGCCGGAGACGACGCCCATGCCGAAGGCGATGGCGAAGATCGCCTTCCAGAAGTCGAACAGCTCCTCGTAGACCTTGTCCTTGGTCCAGAGGTAGAGGCCTTCGAGCACTGCAAGATAGCTCGCGAGCCCGATCGAGAAGGCCGGAAAGATGATATGGAAGGAGACGGTGAAGGCGAACTGGATCCGTGCCAGCAAGGCCGCGTCAAGGCTGTCCCACATCGTCATTCTCCTTCAGGGCGATCACGAAGTTCCATTCACTGCCACGATACGTGAGCATTCACTTGACGAGTGTCAACGCGACATCCGGATCCTGCGCCCGTTTGGCGCAGGTCTTCCGGTCAGAGGGCGTTGTTGCGCATCCTGTCCAGCGTGTTTGCGGCCTTCAGACGGATCGCATCGCGGCGGTCGGCCGACATGCGGTCCCAGTTTCGCCAAATCGGTGCCATGCGCGGATGGTTCCTGAACCGGTCGGCATGACGGGCAATGAAATCCCAGTAGAGGGCGTTGAACGGACAGGCCGTCTCGCCGGTCGTCTCCTGGGGATCATAGCGGCAGCCGCTGCAAAAGTCGCTCATGCGGTCGATATATTTGCCGCTTGCGGCATAGGGTTTCGACGCCATCAGCCCGCCGTCGCCGTGGAGCGCCATGCCGAGCGTGTTGGGAAGCTCCACCCACTCATAGGCATCGCTATAGACGGCGAGATACCATTCCGAGACGGCGGGCGGGGAGAGACCGGCGAGAAGCGCGAAATTGCCCGTCACCATCAGTCGCTGGATATGGTGCGAATAGGCATGGTCGCGCGTGTGCGCCACCGCCTCGGCGATGCAGGCCATTCCCGTCTCGCCGCTCCAGTAGAACCAGGGCAGGGGCTCCTGCGCATCGAGCGCGTTGAGTCCGGCATAGTCGGGCATCTTCAGCCAGTAGATGCCGCGGACATATTCCCGCCAGCCGAGGATCTGCCGGATGAAGCCTTCCACGGCGTTGAGCGGTGCAGCACCTGAGCGATAGGCGTCCTCGGCCATGCGGCAGACCTCGAGCGGCAGCAGCAGGCCGGCATTGAGATAGGTCGAGAGCAGCGAATGGAAGAGATAGGGCTCGCCTTTCAGCATGGCGTCCTGCCAGTCGCCGAAGCGGGGCAGGAGATGATCGACGAAGTGGCGCAGTTCCTTCAGCGCCTGCCGCCGCGTCACGGCGAAATGGAAGGGTTCGAGCGTACCGAAATTGTCGGCAAACCGCTCCGCGACCAGTGCCAGCACCGAGCGGAGGATCGGCGACTTGGCATGGCTGATCCGCAGCGGTACGGCGATCCCGGCGATCGGGGCTTTGCGGTTCTCGGCGTCGAAATTCCAGCGTCCGCCGGCGGGCTTGCCGTCCGGCTCCAGGAGGATGCCGTGCTTGCGTCGCATCTCGCGGTAGAAATATTCCATCCTGAGGTCTCGCCGACCCTCGGCCCAGAAGCGGAACGCCCCGATCGTGCAGAGGAACCGGTCGTCCTCCCGGATGTCGACGTCGATACCGAAGCGCCCGCTCCAGCCGCGCATCATCTCCAGCACCCGGTATTCGCCCGGTTCGGTCGCGACGAGACGAGTGATCCCCAGTTCCTTTACCGCGCGGGCGACTTCGCCGGTCAGGCTGCCCGAGTTGCCTGCGTCGTCGAGCCTGACATAGCGCAGGCGGCATCCGCGCTCGGCGAGCCGCTCGCCGAAATGCCGCATCGCCGCGAACAGAAAGGCGATCTTCTTCTTGTGGTGGCGGACATAGGTCGCTTCCTCCCGGACCTCGGCGATCAGCACGGTGTCGCAATCGAGATCGATATCGGAAAGGGCGGACAGCGAGCCGGAAAGCTGGTCGCCGAGAATGAGCCGGAGCGTCGTCATGCCCGCTTTACGCCGCAGACGGTCCGAGGTTCATGCGCTGCGGCAAAAAGGGGCGCAAAACAAAGAAAGCCCGCCACGACCATTGTCGCGGCGGGCCTTTCAGAAACGGTCGAAGGAAACCGGCCTCAGCCCTTCTTGGCGTCGAGCGTGCGCTCGCACCAGCTCGCGCCGCCGTCCGGATCGGGGCGGTCGACCATCGCGGTGATCGACCGGATCTTGTAGTCGTCGCCGACGACCAGCTTGACTTGGCAGACGAGATAGGCGGTGCGGGCGCGGGCGACGAGCTTGCGGCCCTTGCCTTCGCCCGAATACTGCGCCGGGACCTTCGCCGTCTTGTAGCCGCCGCGCCAGACATAGGCGGTGGAGGAGGCGCCCTCGTCGTCCGACGTCGGCGGGCCGTAAGCGGCAAAAAACTTGCCGGCTTCCTGTCCCACCCAGCGCGCCGACAGCGGATCGTCGGCGATGGAGACGGTGGAGCATCCAGCCAGGGCGAGACCGAGGGTCATCAGGAGGGCGGTACGGATTTTCATGACGCGAAGGGCTTTCTCTCGAAGGGCGTGCGCAGTTGGCGAGGCAATTTCGGAACGTCTCGGCAATAGACCGCTGCAGCGCAAAACGGAATCACTTTTTCGCCCGATTCACGCGAATCTTTGCCGACTTTGGCGAAATTGCTACAGCTTGCTTGTGCGACGATCACTTTTGCCGCTGTACCGCCCGGTACGCACTCCCTGTTTCGTGAGGACGGCTTTTCTTGGAAAATCGTTCCAGGTGGCTTTCACAAATTCCACGCTGGTATAATTGCAATCTGTTGGGCAGCACATGGTAAGTGGCTGCTCCGCAAGGGGTTCGGAATTTAGAAATGCCCAGCGATTGGCCGTTTCGAATTTTGACCCTTTGGAAAAAATTTCCCGGTTCACATATTGCATTTCCCCGTCAAATGCGGTCCCATTCGCGCCAACCGTGCCGGTGAACCCGAGGCACGGATGCAACCAAGGGGGAAAACATGAAAAAGATCGCGACCTTCCTCGCAGCCACCGCTATTGTCTCGTCCTTCGCTTTTGCGGCCTCCGCAAAGACGCTCGTCTACTGCTCGGAAGCCTCTCCGGCGAACTTCGACCCGGCCATCACCACAGGCGGCAACGACTTCGATGCCTCCTCGCGGACGGTCTACAGCCGCCTCGTCGAGTTCAAGCACGGCTCGACCGAGCTCGAGCCCGGGCTCGCCGAGAGCTGGACGATTTCCGACGACGGCCTGACCTACACGTTCAAGCTGCGCAAGGGCGTCAAGTTCCACACGACCTCGTATTTCACGCCGACTCGCGACCTCAACGCCGACGACGTGATCTTCTCCTTCGAGCGGCAGTGGAAGGAAGACAGCAAGTGGCATACCTACATGCCCAACATCACCTGGGATTATTTCCAGGGCATGGACATGCCGAAATATCTGAAGTCGGTCGAAAAGGTCGATGACCTCACCGTCAAGATGACGCTGACCGAACCCAATGCGCCGATGCTCGCCAATCTCGGCATGGACTTCGCCTCGATCGGCTCGAAGGAATATGCCGACAAGCTGATGGAAGCCGGCACGCCCGAGAAATATGCCAGCGAGCCGATCGGCACCGGCCCGTTCCAGTTCGTCGACTACCAGCTCGACTCGGTCATCCGCTATTCCGCCAATCCGGACTTCTACCGCGGCAAGGAAAAGATCGACGACCTGATCTTCGCGATCACCCCCGACGCCTCCGCCCGCATGCAGAAGGTCATCGCCGGCGAATGCGATATCATGCCCTATCCGAATCCGGCCGACATCAAGGCGCTCAAGGAAAATCCGGACGTGAACCTGCTCGAGCAGGCCGGCCTCAACATCGGCTACATGTCCTACAACACCACCCAGCCGCCCTTCGACAAGGTCGAGGTCCGCAAGGCGCTCAACATGGCCATCAACAAGAAGGCCGTGATCGAGTCGCTCTTCGGCGACGCCGGCGCGACGCCCGCCGTCAACCTGATCCCGCCGACCATGTGGTCCTACAACAATGACGTGAAGGACGACGAGTACAATCCGGAAGAGGCCAAGAAGGTGCTGGCCGCCAACAACGTCACCGAGATCGACCTCTGGGCTTCGGACCGCTTCCGTCCCTATAACCCGAGCTTCCAGCGCGCCGCCGAACTGATCCAGCAGGATTGGGCCGCCGTCGGCGTCAAGGCGACGATCAAGACGCTCGAATGGACGAAGTACCGCGAGGAAGGCAAGAAGAAGGATCGCCCCGGCGCCTTCCAGATCGGCTGGACGGGTGACAACGGCGACCCGGACAACTTCTTCGCGACGCTCTTCTCCTGCTCGGCCATCGGCGTGTCCAACTATTCGAGCTGGTGCAACAAGGACTTCGAGGACCTGATCCAGAAGGCGAAGATCACCTCCGACACCGCCGAGCGCACCAAGCTCTACGAGCAGGCGCAGGTGATCTTCAAGGCCGAGGCGCCCGCCTTCACGCTGGCCCACAGCCAGGTCTATGCGGTCGCTCGCAAGAACGTCTCCGGCTTCATGATGGACCCGCTCGGCATCCATCGCTTCGACGGCGTCGACAAGGCCGAATAACACTTTCGCGGGCGGCGGCACGAACCGCCGCCCGCATTTGGCTCCGCCATGCTCCGCTACATCCTCTACAAGCTGCTCCTCTTCGTGCCCACGCTGATCGGCATCACGATCTGCGCGTTCGCTTTCGTGCGCCTGCTGCCGGGCGATCCGATCCTCGCCATGGCCGGCGAGCATGGCGTGACGCCGGAACGCTACGCGATCCTCAAGGAACAGTTCGGCTACAACCTTCCGATCTGGCAGCAGTATCTGCGTTATGTCGGTGACGTGCTGACGGGCGATTTCGGCGTGTCGATCGCCACCAAGCGGCCGGTCATCGACGAATTCCTCGTTCTCTTCCCCGCCACAATCGAGCTCTCGATCGTCGCCATGGTCCTCGCCGTCGTCATCGGCGTGCCTGCCGGTGTGTTTGCCGCCGCCCGCCGCGGCAAGTGGCCCGATCAGCTGCTGATGGGCACGGCGCTGGTCGGTTACTCGATGCCGATCTTCTGGTGGGGCCTGCTGCTCATCATCTTCTTCTCGGGCTATCTCGGCTGGACGCCCGTCTCGGGCCGCATCGGGCTGCAGTACTTCTTCCGCCCCATCACCGGCTTCATGCTGATCGACACGCTGCTGCTCGGCAAGCCCGCGGCCTTCGTCTCCGCGCTCAATCACATGATCCTGCCGGCGATCGCGCTCGGCACGATCCCGCTCGCCGTGGTGGCGCGGCAGACCCGATCGGCGATGCTCGAAGTGCTCGGCGAGGACTATATTCGCACGGCGCGCGCCAAGGGGCTCTCGCGGTTCCGGGTGGTCGGCGTGCACGCCCTCCGCAATGCCCTGATCCCGGTCATCACGACGATCGGCCTGCAGGTCGGCGTCCTCATGGCCGGCGCGATCCTGACCGAGACGATCTTCTCCTGGCCGGGCATCGGCAAATGGATGGTCGATTCCATCTTCAAGCGTGACTATGTCGTGGTGCAGAGCGGCCTGCTGCTGATCGCCCTCATCGTCATGGTCGTCAACCTCGTCGTCGACATTCTCTATGCCGTCGTCAATCCGCGCATGAGGACCTGATGAGCGTATCTGCGACAGAGGCGACCTTGCCCCCGGCCCGGTTCCCGCGGCTCCGGGAGTTCTGGTACTATTTCTCGATGAGCCGGGGGGCGATCATCGGCCTCGCCGTCTTCGTCTTCATGGTCTTGGCGGCGATTTCGGCGCCGGTGCTCGCGCCGCATGCGCCGGACGCGCAATATCGCGACGCCTTTCTCGCGCCGCCGGTCTGGTACGAGGGCGGCTCGTGGAAATTCATCCTCGGCACCGATGCGGTCGGCCGCGACATCCTCTCGCGGCTCATGTACGGCGCGCAGTTCTCGCTCCTCATCGGCGCCGTGGTCGTCACGCTGTCCTTGGTCGGCGGCATCACGCTCGGTCTCGTCGCGGGCTTCTTCCGTGGCTGGGTCGATGTGGCGATCAGCCGGCTGATGGACATCATCCTCGCCTTTCCGTCGCTCCTGCTCGCGCTGGTCCTCGTGACGATCCTCGGCCCGAGCCTGTTCAACGCGATGCTTGCGATCGCGCTGGTGCTCGTGCCCCACTTCGCGCGCCTTGTGCGCGCTGCCGTCATGGCCGAGAAGAACCGCGAATATGTGACCGCCACCCGCGTCGCGGGCGCCGGCAACCTGCATCTGATGTTCGTGACGATCCTGCCGAACTGTCTCGGGCCGCTGATCGTCCAGGCGACGCTCTCCTTTTCCAACGCCATCCTGGAAGCGGCGGCACTCGGCTTCCTCGGCCTCGGCGCCCAGCCGCCGACGCCGGAATGGGGCACGATGCTCGCCACCGCCCGCGAATTCATCCTGCGCGCCCCCTGGGTCGTCACCTTTCCGGGTCTTGCGATCCTCATCACCGTGCTCGCCATCAACCTGATGGGCGACGGCCTGCGCGACGCGCTCGACCCCAAGCTCAAGAGGTCGTGACGGATGGCCCTTCTCGAAATCGCAAACCTCACCGTCGAATTCGAAACCACCTCCGGCCGCTTCCGCGCCGTCGACGGTGTGTCGCTCACGGTCGATCACGGCGAGATCCTCGCCATTGTCGGGGAATCCGGCTCGGGCAAGTCCGTCGCGATGCTCGCCGTCATGGGCCTTCTGCCCTGGACCGCCATCATCACCGCCGACACCATGCTGTTCGACGGCAAGGACCTCCGGACGATGAGCGACGGCGAGCGTCGCAAGATCATCGGCAAGGACATGGCGATGATCTTCCAGGAGCCGATGACCAGCCTGAACCCCTGTTTCACGGTCGGTTTCCAGCTCGAGGAGTCGCTGCGCGTCCATCTCGGCCTCGGCAAGGCCGAGCGCAGGCGACGCGCCGTCGACCTGCTCAAGAAGGTCGGCATTCCGGCGCCGGAAAGCCGGCTCGGCAACTATCCGCACCAGATGTCGGGCGGCATGAGCCAGCGCGTGATGATCGCCATGGCGCTCGCCTGCAATCCCAAACTCCTGATCGCCGACGAGCCGACTACGGCGCTCGACGTGACGATCCAGGCGCAGATCCTCGACCTGCTGGTCCGCCTGCAGAAGGAGGAGCAGATGGCGCTCGTGCTCATCACCCACGACATGGGCGTGGTCGCCGAAACCGCCGAGCGCGTCCAGGTCCAATATGCGGGCCAGAAGGTCGAGGAGCAGCCGGTCGTGCCGCTGTTCGCCGATCCGCATCATCCCTATACCGCCGCCCTGCTCGCCGCCCTGCCGGAGCGCGCGATCCATGGCGGCCGCCTGCCGTCGATCTCGGGCACCGTGCCCGGCCAGTACGACCGGCCGGCCGGCTGCCTGTTCTCGCCGCGCTGCGCCTTCGCCACCGATCTCTGTCGCCGGACGGTCGTCCGCCAGGGTCCGGAATTCGGCTCCGCGCTCTGCAACTATCCGCTCCACGACGGCAAACCGACCCGCCATCCCGCCCTCGAGGGAGAGGTCGCATGAGCCGGGTGATCGAGGCCAGGGACCTCAAGCGGTTCTATCATGTCGGCGGCAGCCTCCTGCGCAAGGCGGCGACGGTGCGCGCCCTCAACGGCGCGAGCTTCACGCTCGAGGCCGGCAAGACGCTCGCCATCGTCGGCGAATCCGGCTGCGGCAAGTCCACGCTCGCCCGCCTCGTCACGATGATCGAGGAGCCGTCGGAAGGCACGCTGGTGATCGACGGCCGGCCGGCCGACCCGCGCGACAAGGACCTGCGCGCCACCGTTCAGATCGTGTTCCAGAATCCCTACGGCTCGCTCAACCCGCGCAAGAAGATCGGCTCGATCCTCGAGGAGCCGCTCAAGATCAACACGACGATGAGCGCCGAGACGCGTCGCGCCAAGGCGCGCGAGATGATGGAGAGGGTCGGCCTCCGGCCTGAGCATTACGACCGCTATCCGCACATGTTCTCCGGCGGACAGCGCCAGCGCATCGCCATTGCCCGCGCACTGATGCTGAACCCGAAGGTGCTGGTGCTTGACGAGCCGGTTTCGGCGCTCGACCTCTCGATCCAGGCCCAGGTGCTCAACCTGCTGATGGACCTGCAGAAGGAGATGGGGCTCGCCTATCTCTTTATCTCGCATGGCCTGTCCGTGGTCCGCCACATCGCCGACGAGGTGATGGTGATGTATCTCGGCCGTCCCGTCGAGACCGGGCCGGTGGCGGATGTCTACGCCCATCCCCGCCATCCCTATACGGCCGCACTTCTCTCCGCGACCCCCATCGCCGATCCCACGCGCAAGAAGACGCGCGTCGAGCTCAAGGGCGAACTGCCGTCGCCGCTCAATCCGCCGCCCGGCTGTCCGTTCAATCCGCGCTGCGCCTATGCGACCGATGTCTGCCGCCAGGCCTTCCCCGAGGAGACCGCGATCGGCGAACACCGCTTCTATTGCTACCATCCCCTGTGATAGAACGCCGCAGGGGCCGGTGGACCTGACAAACGTCGCGTCTGGCGGGCAGGGCCGGCTTCCAACTTGAGCGAAATACTCATATATCTCGGCCGTCGCATCCCACGATGCGGCATCTGCTGAATCCGGAAGTCCCGCATGCGTTCTGTCGTCACAATCACCGTTCTCGGCCTGTTTGCGGCCGGTCTCACCGCCGCCGTCGCCGGCACCGCCGATCCCTATCCGACGCCGGAGAAGCTCGGCGAGGCGCTGTTCCACGACGTCAACCTGTCGAAGAACCGGACGCAGGCCTGTTCCACCTGTCACATGCCCGAACGGGCCTTTTCCGACCGCCACGATGTTTCGAACGGCAACCCGGTCTCGCTCGGCGACGACGGCAAGAGCTTGGGCGACCGCAACGCGCCCTCGGCGGCCTACGCCTCCGTGACACCGCCCTTCGGCAAGGACAAGGACGGGGCCTGGATCGGCGGACAGTTCTGGGACGGCCGGGCGAGCCGGCTCGAGGACCAGGCGGGCGGCCCGCCGCTCAACCCGCTCGAAATGGGGATGCCGGACAAGAAGGCCGTGGCCGAGCGGATCGGTGAGAATCCCGACTATGTGAAGGCCTTCACCGCCTTTTATGGCGCCGACGCTCTCGCGACCCCCGATTCTGCGTTCCGCGCGGCAACCCAGGCCATCGCCGCCTTCGAGCGCACGCCGGAATTCGCGCCCTTCGATTCCAAATATGACCGCTATCTGCGCGGCGAGGTCAAGCTGACCGACCAGGAGGAACTCGGCCGCACGCTGTTCTTCTCCACCCAGTTCGCCAATTGCAGCCTCTGCCATCAGGTCAAGACGCGGGACGGAAGGCTGGAAGGTGCCACCTTCTCGTCCTACAAGTATTTCAACATCGGCGTGCCGGTGAATGCGGCGGTGCGCAAGGTCAACGGCACCAGGCCCGACCATGTCGACATCGGACTCGCCAACAATCCCGACGCGGCAGCGGACCCGACCGCGCGCGGCAAGTTCCGCGTGCCCAGCCTGCGCAACGTCGCCGTGACCGGCCCCTACATGCACAACGGCGTCTTCAAGGATCTGCGCACGGTCGTCCTCTTCTACAACAAGTACAATTCCAAGAAGAAGAGCCGGCAGATCAACCCCGAGACCGGCGCCCGCTGGGACCCGCCGGAAGTGGCCGAGAACATGGACATGGAGAAGCTCGAGACCGGCCCCGGCCTCGATGACAAGCGGATCGACGCGCTGGTCGCCTTCCTCAAGACGCTCACCGACAAGCGCTACGAACCGCTGCTCGAAAAGTAGCCGCCTGCTGGCGAATTTCCTGAAGGCAGCGAACGTTCCCAAAGGGTATTGCGGGTTAGGAAGGGCTTTATGCGCGGATTGTCCATCTTGCTGTCTCTCTTGGTGCTTTCAGGGGCCCCGGCTGTCGCGCCTGCCGCTGACAGGGATGTCACAGTCAGGTTCGAACCGGGCGCTTCGTCCGGCCATTATGAGAACCCGATCAGAGGCTATGACGTCGTGCGCTATCATCTCGACGCACGGGCGCGACAAGAACTGTCGATCGACTTTTACGGCGACGAGAACAGTTGCAATTTCGTGGTCCAGGGACCGGATGAGCAAACGATCTTCGACGAGGTCTACGAGAGCAGAAAATTCCGGCATCAGCTCGAGGAGACCGGCACCTACACGATCGTTGCCGGCATGATGCGCAATTCTGCGCGCCGCGGCCGCAGCTGCAACTTCTCCCTCGACATTTCGATCACGGACTGATCGGCTGGACAGCGCTACCATCCTCCGTTACCCCTGAAGGCAGTGCAAGGAGGAGTGCCGCTCATGTCCGTTCTCATCATCCCCGATCTTGCCGGCAAGGCCGTCCTCATCACCGGCGCTTCGACCGGCATCGGTGCGGCGCTCGCCCGGGCCTTTGCGGCCCAGGGGGCGCTGGTCGGCCTGCATTACAATTCGAGCAGCGAAGCGGCGCATGCCGTGGCGGGCGAGATCGAGGCGGCAGGCGGCAGCGTCTTCGTCGTCAAGGGCGATGCCACGCAGTCGGACGAGATGCGACGGGTGGTGGACGATACCGCGCGGACCTTCGGCCGGCTCGACGGCCTCATCAACAATGCCGGTGGCATGGTCGCCCGGGTGCTCTACGAGAACATGACCGACGCACATTATGACGCTGTCATGGATCTCAATGCGCGCTCGGTGCTGTCAGCCTCGCATGCGGCGCTGCCGTATCTCAAGAAGCAGGGCGGCTTCATCATCCACACGACCTCGGTCGCCGCCCGCACCGGCGGGACGGCCGGCTCCGGCCCCTACGGCTCGTCCAAGGCCTTCGTCGCCGCCCTCGCCAAGGGCATGGCGCTTGAATTCGGCAAATTCGGCATCCGCGTCAATTCGGTCGCGCCCGGCTATATCGCCACCCCGTTCCAGGATCGCTATTCGCTGCCGGGGCAGGGCGAGCAGGTCGCCAAGGCCGTGCCGCTCGGCCGCGTCGGCACGGCGGAGGATTGTGTCGGGGCCTATCTGTTTCTGGCCTCGGAGACGCTCGCCGGCTACATCACCGGCCAGATGATCGACGTCAACGGCGGTCAGCTGATGCCCTGACCGGGTCGCTGCCCGCCGCATAGTCCCGCTCGAGCCACAACAGGACGCCGCCGCCGACCAGCACCATGCCGACCCCGATGAAGGCGGCATGGGAATAGCCGAGAAGAGGCCCGCCGATGGCGAAGGCGGCGGCGCTCATCCCCGTCGAAAGAAAGGCCGAGATCTGGTTGAGGCTGGTACCGAGTCCCGGCCGGTCCTCGATCAGGTTCTGGTAGTATGTCATCGGCAGCGACAGGATCGCCGAGATCCCGAAGGCATTGGGTAGAAGCAGTGCGTAGATCTGCCAGGTCTCGGTGGCCACGGCGAGGAGTGCCATGAAGACGGCATAGATGAGCCCGCCCGCCATCATCGCCTGCAGAACGGTGAGCCGCTTGAGCGCCGCTCCCCAGATCAGCATCGACGGGATTTCGAGCGCGGCGCAGAGTCCTGCCGTCAGGCCGACATCGCGGACGGTGCCGCCCGCGATGCCGACGATGATCAGCGGCTGAATGATCGAAATGAGGCGGCCCGAGGCGATCACCAGGGATAGCGCGGCGACGCGGCCGAGGATCGACGGCCTGAGTGCCATGCCGAGCGACTGGCCGAAGGACACGTTCGGCGAAGCCTCCGTCCGCGGCGCCCGCGGCAGGAACAGCCCGACCAGGGCGAAGGCCGCGAGGCAGACCGCGGCGGAAAAGCCCCAGGCCGGCAGCATGCTGGGCGAATTCGCAAGCCAGAAGGCCATGACGCCGGGAATGATCGCCCAGGATCCGGAGAACAGCGCCCGCACCACCTGGTTCACCTGCGTCGACTCGCGGCCGGGAAGGTCCTTCGTCTGATGGCGGACAAAGGCGAAGATCAGCGAATAGCTGGCATTGGAGATCGGCACCAACAGCACCGCGCAGAGGACGAAGACCGAGAGCCGCTGGGTGAGATAGATCAGCCCGAAGCCGACGACCCCGGCGATCAGCACCGAGAGCAGCATCGGCTTGCGGTCGGCCACCATGTCGGAGAAGATCGCGAGCACTACGCCATAGGTGAGATTGGCGCAGGCGACCGCGAACAGCAGCAGCGACAGCTGGCTATCGGTCATGCCGAATTCGTGGATGCCGACGACCGACAGGAATGGCAGGGTGGCGCCATAGGTCAGACCCGACGCAAGCAGCGTGAGTGTCGCGACGCGCAAGGCAGGGTTGCGAAGGATCAGTTCTATGGCGGCGAGCATGACGGACGTTCGTGAGCAGGATCAGGGCGCGATCCTTTCTGCTTCGGCCCGCCCGATCAAATGAAATCCGATGATGCATTGCATCACCCCGGAATATGGTACGGCGGGCCAAACCGATCTCCGGCGGCAACCGGCGGCTCCCGCATCGCGCCGTTTCGCCGAGATTGACGTCCATACCGACCGGTGGGTACTATTGCAGGATGACCGTGACCCAGCCAGACTCCCGGACCCGCCTGCTCGACGCCGCCCTGAATGTCTTCCGCTCCAAGGGCTATACGGCAACGCGAGTCGAGGACATTTGTGCGGCAGCGGGCCTGACCAAGGGCAGCTTCTTCCACCATTTCAAGACCAAGGACGAGCTCGCCATTGCCGCTGCCGGCCGCTGGACCGAGGTGACGGGCCAGCTGTTCCGCGAGGCGCCCTACAACGCCGCTCCCGACCCGCGCGACCGCCTGCTCGGCTATATCGACTTCCGCCGAGCGCTGCTGCGCGGCGCGCTCGCCGATTACACCTGCCTGCTCGGCACTCTGATCCAGGAGGTCTACGACACCCATCCGCCGATCCGCAGGGCCTGCGAGGCCAGTATGGCAAGCCATGTCGCCGTATTGTCTCGCGACATCGCCGCCGCCCGCGCGCTCTATGCTCCTGACGCCGACTGGACCCCCGAGGATCTCGCGCTCCACATTCAGGCCGTCATCCAGGGCGCCTTCGTCATCGCCAAGGCCTGCTATGATACCGACCGCGCAACGGCGAGCTTCGGCCATCTCCGGCGCTATATCGCGAGCCTGCTTCCGACAAAGGGCGCGTAACACCGGCGACGCTTGTCCGGCCGGCACGACCCCTGTATGCTTGGCCGTTGAGACCATTGCGCCCGGAGTGCGACGTGAGACCCTCGATTCCGTTTTCGCGCCACAGGGACGAAATACACCGCATCGTCCATGCGCATCGTGCGGGCAATCCGCGCGTCTTCGGCTCTGTCGCGAGCGGATCCGATCATGAAGGAAGCGACCTCGATATCCTTATTGATCCGACGCCGGGCATGACACTCCTCGACATCGGTGCGATCCGCTATGAGCTGAGAGTGCTGCTCGGCGTGCCCGTGGATGTGGTGACACCGAAGGCTTTGCCGACGGAATTCCGCGCCCGTGTGCTCTTGGATGCAAGGCCGGTATGAAAGACCCCCGGATCGTGGCCTATCTTGGCCATATGTTACAGGCGATCACGCGGATTGACGGCTATGTCATGGGACCACCAAGGAAGCATTTCTCGCCGATACGCTCCTCCAAGATGCGGTGATACGCAATCTCGAAATCGTCGGCGAAGCGAGCCGCAACATTATGCGACGCGCGGCTGACTTTCACTCCGGCCACCCTGATTTGCCGCTTCAGGCAGCCTACGAGATGCGGAACGCTCTTGCCCATGGGTACTTCGAAGTCGATCTCGATATTGGCTGGAGCACGGTCACGAGCGATCTGCCCGACTTGAAGGCGCGCCTCCGAAACTTGTTGGGATAGGAGCCGCTGAAATGAGGCGCAGGCCAGTCGAGCCTGGCCCCTAACAGGCCGGCGGATCGTCTCCCGCCGCCTCAATCCCGCGTGCCGAACTTCCGCATCAGGCCGGCGCTGGCGGAGAACAGCACGATGGCGCCGCCATAGACGAGCGTCGTCGCGGTCAGGCCGAAGAATCCGGTGGCGATGCCGGCGAGAACCGTCGGCAGACCGAAGGCGAGGTAGCTCAGGGTGAAGAGGGCCGCGAAAAGCTCGCCGCGCTCGCCCGGTTGCACCACGGGCACCACGGACCGCAAGACGCCATAGAAGCAGGTGCCGAAGCCGGTGCCGGCGATGACGAGGGCTGCGAGATAGGCGGGCAGCGATGCCCAGGCGATGGCGATCAAGGTCAGTGCCGTGCCGATCGCAAGTGCTGACGTGCCGTAGAGCGTCACCTGCCGCGAGGAATAGCGGCGGGCGAGGAAACAGGCCACGGCACCGGCACCTGAGAGGAGGAAGATCACGATCGCCTGGGTGAAATGGTCGCCGGCGCCGAAGACGTGGCGGACGATCGGCGCGCCGAGCGAGAGATAGAGCCCGCCGGTCGCCCAGCCTGCCACGACGGCGGGAGCACCGCGCCAGAAGGCCTTGCGCGCGGCGGGCGGCACGCCGACCCGCGGCTTCAGCGAGGCCCAGAGGCCCTCGTGCCGCGGCGCCGTCTCTGGGATGAACCAGATCACCAGCGCCAGCACCGCATAGGCGCCGATCAGACCGAGGAAGACATCGGTTTCCGCCATGTCGCTCACATCCATCAACAGGCCAGCGACGAGCGCTCCGAGGGCGAGACCGGCAAGCGGGATCACCGAATTGCCGACCGCGGCCGAGCCCGGACGGTCCTTCGGCTCGAGGTCGACCACCGCAGCCGAGAGCGCGGACAAGAGGAGCCCGCAGGCAATGCCCTGCAGGACGCGCGCCGTCATCAGGCCGGGAACACTGGTCGCCTGCCAGAACAGCACCAGCGCGACGGCGAGCAGCGCGAAGGCCACGGAAATCACCGGCCGGCGGCCGATATGGTCCGATAGCGACCCCGTCACGAGGAGCGAGGCGAGAAGTGCAACCGTATAGACCGCGAAAATTGCGGTCAGGGTCGCGGCCGAGAAGCCAATCTGATGTTGCAGCTCCGGATAGAAGGGCGACGGCGCGCTCGCGCCCGCCATCATCATGGCGAGGCCGCCGAGCGTGATCCGGAAGCCTGCGCGGCTGCGGGCGGGCGTGGCGAGGGTCATGGTTGTCACGGCAGATCTCATTTGTTCGAAAATATTCGAACCATTTCCTACTACCGGATCGACCATAGTTCAACTATATTCGAACCATGAAGACAGAGAATTTCGAACTGCCGCATCCCCCGCGCGAGGACCTGCGACTCGCCGACGTGCTGTTTGCGCTCAGCGATCCGGATCGTCTCGATATCGTCCGCCAGGTCGCGTCCGGCGCGCTCGAAATGGCGCAATGCCAGCTGCCGGACCCCAACACGCCCAAATCCACCAAGTCGCACATGATGAAGGTGCTGCGCGAGGCGGGCGTGATCCGCAACGTGCCGCTCGGTCGCGGCCGGCTTGTCAGTCTGAGGCGCGAGGATCTCGACGCGCGCTTTCCGGGCCTGATCGACAGCGTGTTGGCCGCCGCCGGCGATTTGGCACCCATCCCCGCCGACGCCGGAACGCGCGCCGGCTGACGCCACCCGTCAACCGCCGCGTTCGAGAAAAGCCGACAAGGCCGGCGGAATCGGCTGGGAGAGCGCGACCGGGTTTCCGGCGGCGTCCCGCGCATCGATGCTCACCATATCGCCGCGTCCATCGCACTGGACGTCGACATGATCGATGTCCAAAGGAAGCGGATGATCGGGATGGGCGGCGGAAAAGGCGTCGAGCGCCTGCTTGTCGATCCTGTGCCAGGCCATTTATGCCCTCCTTGCGTCAGAATCCGACCCGGCCGAAGGCCGGGATCTTGACCGCCGGATGCCTGACGTCGAGCCCGGCGACGAGGCCCAGCAGGTTGACCTCCAGACCGCTCTTCCAGCCGGCCGAGACGCCGAGGAGGCCATAGGCGGTGATGGTGACGTCGCCATCGGGATCGAGATGGTAGAAGCCGCCGTCGGCGAGATAGTCTCGGCCCACCGCATTCGGCGGCAGCACGGCATCGATCTCAGGCACCTGGCGCAGGACATGGGCGACGAAACTGTTGGAATTCGGCCCCGGCCAGAGGCGATAGGCGCCGCGCCGGTTCTGCGGATAGGCGGCGATCGCCGCCTCGATCTTCGGCACGAGCGCCTCGGCCTTCGCGCCCGACACCTCCCAGACCTTTTCCGGCCGGTTCGAATACCAGTAGCCGTCGGGCGCATAGGCGTTCCGGCGGACCGGCTGGCCCCAGCCCACCACGTCGTAGCGGTCGTAGGCCCCGGCGTCCCGGTGCTTCACCACGATCCAGCTGTGCACCGAAAAAGCACCCTTGAAACCGCCTGTCCGGGCGGCGAAGATGGTGACCCGCGCCTCCCGGTCGGCCGCAGGATCAGGCAGTTGCCCGCTCGTGCCCCAGCGCGCCTCGCGCCAGTTCGCCGGATGGTCGCGCGTCGCCCAGAGGGCGGCCGCCGCGAGCCCCGGCGCCAGATAGACACAGATGACAAAGGCCAATAACGTCCTGGCAAAACGCATGAGGCATGATTCCCGTCTTCCCCGATGGGTGGAATCTCTGCAGCGAATCCGGCCTATTGAGGGAAAAATCATGACAAATCCGGTTCTGGTCGAAGTCACCCGTGGCGCATGGGTGGAAAGCCGCCATCGCGGCGCAGTCAGCGTGGTCGATGGCGACGGAGCGGTCGTGCTGGCGTTCGGCGATGTCGAGGCCGCGACCTTTCCGCGCTCGGCCTGCAAGGCGATGCAGGCCCTGCCCCTGGTCGAGAGTGGTGCCGCCGATGCCTACGGCTTCGGCAACCGCGAGATTGCGCTCTCCTGCGCGTCGCATTCGGGCGAACCGAAGCATGTGGCCGTGGCCGAGAGCATGCTGCGCGCGGCGGGGCGGGGCGCCGAGGTGCTGGAATGCGGCGCCCACTGGTCCTTCGAACAGCCGGCGCTGATCGAACAGGTCCGCCATCTCGATCGGCCGACCGCCTTGCACAACAACTGCTCGGGAAAGCATGCCGGCTTCGTCTGCGCCTGCTGCCATACCGGCCGCGATCCCGCGGGCTATGTCACTTACGATCACCCGCTGCAGGCCGAGATCCGCGACACCATGGCCGACCTGACCGGCACGCCGGTCGGACGCGAAAATGCCGGCGTCGATGGTTGCTCGATCCCGACCTATGCCGTGCCGCTCAAGGCGCTCGCGCATGGTTTTGCCAAGATGACGACGGGTGTCGGCCTGGGGCCGCTGCGGGCGCGCGCTGCAAAGCGCATCATGGAGGCCTGCATGGCCGAGCCCTTTTATGTCGCCGGCACCGACAGGACCTGTACGCGGCTGATGGAGGTGGCGCCCGGCCGCATCTTCGTCAAGACCGGCGCCGAGGGCGTCTTCTGTGCCGCCGTGCCGGAGCGCGGCATCGGCATAGCCATCAAGACCGACGACGGCGGCGGCCGTGCCGCCGACAGCATGGTGGCCGGCGTGCTCGCGCGATTCTTTGACGGCGACGTAAAGGCGAAGCTCGTTGCGATCGCCAACCATACGATGCGCAACTGGAATGGCATCGCAGTCGGCGAGGTTCGCGTAACGGCAGGCCTGTTCGACTGATCCTGCTTCGATCTGGCACGGCTGGCGGTTAGTATTTCGTTAAGTCAATAGGCCGGAAACCAGATCGCAAGGAGTTTTCCACCCGCGAAAACCCTTTGCTAAGATTTCCTTCGTGCGGCGAATGACTTGTCGGGCAGGAAGGAGGCAGCATGTTTGCAGGGCGTTACCTGTGGTGGAACATCATCGCGGCGATGGGATATCTCTTTTTCGCGATCTATTTCTACTATCTTGCCTGGCTCGCGATCCGGGTCTCCGGCTGTGCGGCGATTGCCGGCAGCTGCGGTGCGCTGGAGACCAAGCTCAATGCCGTGGTCCGTCCCTACGGGATGATCGCCTGCGGTATCCTCGTGCTGGCGACCGGCATCATGCGGATTCGTTTCCTCAGGATGAGCCCCCTCTGGGGCCTCGCCCTCTTCGTCTGGTTCGGCGCCTCGGCCGACTTCTTCTTCTCGTTCGGCAATCTCTGGTTCGCACGCACCCCGATGGCCGACATCCTTGGCGGCGCGCCGATCGAGACCTGCTTCCTCGCCGCGCTCGTCGTGTTCCTGAGCTTCCCCGTCGAACTCTACAAGAAGTCGCCCGAAGGCGGCCTCAGGGTCATCTATTTCGTGGCGGGCTTCACCGCCTCCTATTCCTTCTCGTTCACCATCGCCAATTCGCCCAAGCTCCTGTCCTATATCCAGCTTCTGACCGGCTCGGACCGCTGGACAACGCTTGCTGCCCATGCACAGGCCGAACTGCGGCACATTCTCGCCCTCGGACAACCCGGGCAATTGCCCGTCATCGTCGGGCTCGCGATCTTCATCGCCTCCTTGACCTATCTGGTCTGGGTCCGAAAGCAGCCCGGCGGCTCCCCAACTGCCGCGGTCGCGGCCTGAAAGGCCCCACGAAAAAGCCGGGCGCGAAGGCCCGGCTCGTGTCTCTCAGGATGTCTTGCGCCGGCCGCGCTTGGGTGGCGGCTCGGGAGCGGGTTCAGCCGCCTCCTGGGCGAGCCGGGCCTGCCGCAACCGTTCCGTCTTCCGTTCACGCGCGGCGACCTCTGCATCGATGATGCGCATGGCTTCCTTGTGCGTGGTGGAGGCCTTCTGCTCGGCGGCGCGCTTGGTGCCGCCAGGCTTTTCGGGGGTCTCGGCCAAGCGCAAGCTCCGTCAGCGTACGACGGCGGCGGCGCCGGGGCGTGCCGGCCGGACAGCCTTCTTCGGCGCCGGCAGCAGGCCTTCGCGCTGCATCTTCTTGCGCGCCTGCTTGCGGTGGCGGCGGATCGCTTCCGCATGTTCACGCGCCCGCTTCTCGGACGGCTTCTCGTAGGCCGCATGAGCCTTGGCTTCGCGGAAGACGCCTTCGCGCTGAAGCTTCTTCTTGAGCACGCGCAGCGCCTGCTCGACATTGTTGTCTCTCACCAGTACCTGCAAGAACGATCTCCTCTGATCCGGCGCCGCCATGGCGTCCGTGAATTCATTTGCTTGTCTTCAGTGCCGCGGCCTTGAACCAGGGCTCGGGGCCCGTCTTCGGTCGCTCAACTGCCGGTTTCGACCGCGAGGCGGCCGAGCGATCCGTGTCGATTTCGTCGGCTACGATCCGCCGGTCGAAGCCCTCGGACTCCGAGCGGACCCGATACTGCGTCTGACCGTAGGCGTCCGGCATCACCGCAAGTATCTTGAACGTGTTCTCGCCGCGGCCATGCCGGAGCGGACCGTCGCGCAGGACCACAACATCTCCAGCTGCATAAAGCGCTCGCGCCATGGAAGTTCCTTTCGGCCCGCGCAGGGGCGGGCAAGCGCCCGGCTGTCCGACGGGCAAACAAAAAAGGCCGGGCTTGCCCGACCTTCCAGCCATCATCCGCATGGCGCTGCCAGTACATCCGTGGTCAACGCGGCCGATGACGATGTCTTTACCAATCAGGCGGCGCGCAGGTTCTCGGCAGCGCTCTTGCCCGAACGGTTGTCACGCACCACGTCGAACGTGACCTTCTGGCCTTCGGCAAGGCTCTGCATGCCGGCGCGCTGAACGGCCGAGATGTGCACGAAAACGTCGGTCGAGCCATTGTCCGGCTGAATGAAGCCGAAGCCCTTGGTGGTGTTGAAGAATTTAACGGTTCCAGTGTTCACGATGATATCCTCTCAATCGCGGGTTTGCCCGGCGGGTATTCGGTCGGGCCTATCGAAATTGGAAGGAAATCTTGGGGGACTCGAAGTCCAGGCAGAGGTCGCAAACAAGTATCGATGCACTGTATCTATTCTATCGGCCTGCAAATGGCAAGGTCGAGGAAGAAAAAATTTTTAACCGGCTTACGCTCGGCGAAACGAAATTGCGTTGCCCAGCGCGCGAACGGAGGACGACGAAAACCTCGTCAGCCGTGCAGACGCAGGCGGCTGATGCCGCGCAGCAGCTTCTGGCGAATGCGAACCCCGAGGCGCCTGAGCGCGATGTCAGGCGGCAGGGTCGGCTTCTCGGGGCCATGGCGGGCATCGCCGATCGTCGACGGCCCGACCGACTCGAAGACCGGGGATGGGTAGAGCGCGAGATTCGTCAGGCCGTGATACCAGTCGCGGTCCATCAGGTCGTCGACCGGCATCTTCACGTCGCGGAATGTCTCCACGAACCGCCGGGCTCCTTCCGGCGTCAGCACGTAGGCGACGGCACCATAGGCAAAACCGGTGAAGCGGATCAGGGAACGGCCGAGCAGGAAGTTCTCCCGCAGGATGCGGAAGGGCACCGGCCGCGTGATATAGAGCTTCAGGTAGTGGATGCCTTGGCCGGCGAGATCGGTATCGAGGACGGCACGGACATAACGCCAGTCGATGACCGCGTCGTCTTCGAGGATGAGCGCGCTCGCACCCTCCATCGCCGCCACTTGCTCCCATACGGAATAATGGCTGGAATAGCAGGCGAGCTCGCGCGGATGCAGCGGTCGACCATGATGGATGAGCGCGTCCCGCTCGCGGTAGCTGAGTGATGGCGAGAGTGACTGGCAGGCGTCGAAGAAGGTCCAGGCGACACCGGCATCCGCGGCGCCCTCGGCATTGCGGGCGAATGTCTCCCGACGCTTCTCGGCCGACCGCAGGCTTATGACGAAGACACGGGGCGTGTCGCCGACCGTAGCGTCCTGTCCTGACAATTCCGTCATTCTTCGCGTTCCGAAACCATGGTGCCTTCGGAAAGCTCTATCTTTCTAACCTTGACTTGGCGTTAATCGGCGACGCGGCAAGCCGTTGCCACGCCGCCGGCGTCGAAACGCGATTAAGGAAGTCCTTCCCGCGCTCGCAGCCGGCATCGCCGTAGCTCCCCCGCCGCGTCCGCCGCGGCAGGCAGCCGCGGCGGTCGGAGGGGCGAGAGGAGGGCGTGGTCACGCCGCGGCGAAGATCTTCCAGCGGACCGGCCGGAACTTCACGGTCGTTCCCCGTTCGGCGGAGGCTTCGAGCGGCACTTCGATCTCGATCGGATTGGGCGCCTGGGCTGTGCCGACATCAACCTCGATGATGCGGGTGCCGGCGAGGCGACGATGCGAGGTCACGCGTCCGGAAATGCCGTCGCCTTCCGAGATCAGCTCGACATCGCTCGGACGGAAGAACAGCTGTCCGGTTCCTTCGTGGCCGTCACTGATACCGGCGGGCGCGCCGCCATAGCCGACCGCGCCGCCCGAGACCGTCACCGGCAGCATCACGCTGTCGCCGATGAAGGAGAAGACGAAGGGCGAGTTCGGCCGGTCGTAGACGTCGTCGGACGAGCCGACCTGCTCGATCTTGCCCTGGCTCATGACGACGACGCGGTCGGCGAGTTCCAGCGCCTCTTCCTGGTCGTGGGTGACGAAGATCGTGGTATGGCCGGTGCGGTCGTGGAACTCGCGCAGCCATTTGCGGAGCTCCTTGCGCACCTTGGCGTCGAGCGCGCCGAACGGCTCGTCGAGCAGCAGCACCCGCGGCTCGATCGCCATTGCGCGGGCGAGCGCGACACGCTGCCGCTGGCCGCCGGAAAGCTGGTTGGGATAGCGCTTTTCGAGCCCGGTCATCTGCACCATGTCGAGGAGCTCGAGCGCCCGGCGGCGGATTTCCTCTTTCGGAGGACGCGTGCTCTTCGGCCTGACCGTCAGGCCGAAGGCGATGTTGTCGAGGATCGTCATGTGCCGGAAGAGGGCGTAATGCTGGAAGACGAAGCCGACATTGCGCTCCTGCACCGGCTTCCAGGAGGCATCCTCCTGGCCGAAGAAGATGCGGCCGGTGGTCGGCTGTTCGAGCCCGGCGACGAGACGCAGGAGCGTCGTCTTGCCCGAGCCCGACGGACCGAGCAGCGCGATCAGTTCGCCCGATCGGATGCCGAGCGAGACCTCGTGCAGCGCGGGATAGCGGTCAAATTCCTTGCGGATCTTTTCAATACGGATTTCCATGATGAGGGAGCCTCAATGATTGCTGTTGCCGCCGGCGAGATGATGGCCGAACCATATCTCGAGCACGGTGCGGACGATAAGGGTGACGAGGGCGAGGAGCGCGAGCAGCGAGGCCACGGCGAAGGCTGCGGCGAGATTGTACTCGTTGTAGAGGATCTCGACATGCAGCGGCATCGTCGTGGTCAGGCCGCGGATATGGCCCGAGACCACCGAGACGGCGCCGAATTCGCCCATCGCACGCGCATTGCAGAGCAGCACGCCATAGAGCAGGCCCCATTTGATGTTGGGCAGCGTCACCCTGAAGAAGGTCTGCCAGCCGTTGGCGCCGAGCGTGATCGCGGCCTCCTCCTCTGCCGTGCCCTGTTCCTGCATCAGCGGGATCAGTTCGCGGGCGACGAAGGGGAAGGTCACGAAGACGGTGGCGAGCACGATGCCCGGCACGGCGAACAGGATCTCGATGCCATGGCTCTTGAGCCAGGGGCCGAGCGCCGACTGCGCGCCGAACAGCAGGACATAGACGAGACCGGAAATGACCGGCGAGACCGAGAAGGGCAGGTCGATCAGCGTGATCAGGAAGGCCTTGCCCTTGAAGTCGAACTTGGCGATGGCCCAGGAGGCCGCGACGCCGAAGACGAGGTTGAGCGGCACGGCGATACCAGCGACCAGCAGCGTCAGCCGGATCGCGGCCAGCGCGTCTTTCTCGGCCAGCGCCTCGAAATAGGGGCCGACGCCGTTGCGGAAGGCCTCGACGAGCACCGAGACCAGCGGCAGCACGATGATCAGCAGGAGGTAGAGTCCCGCCATCGCCATCAGCGCCACTTTGGCGCCCAGGCTTTCGGTGACCGGGGAACGCCAGCGGCGGGGGACGGCGGCGGGGGAGTTCGGGGAGGAGGAGACGTCAAGCGGCATTGGCGTATCTCCGTGTCCAGGCCTGGATGAGGTTGATGACGAAGAGCATCGCGAAGGCCACCGCCAGCATCACCGTGCCGATCGCGGTGGCGCCGGCATAGTTGAACTCCTCGAGCTTGATGACGATGAGGAGCGGCGCGATCTCGGAAACGTAGGGGATGTTGCCGGCGATGAAGATGACCGAACCGTATTCGCCGGCCGCGCGCGCGAAGGCCAGCGCGAAGCCGGTCAGGATGGCCGGGAACAGCGAGGGCAGGATGACCCGGTAGAGCGACTGCAGCCGGCTCGCGCCCAGCGTTGCCGCGGCTTCCTCCACCTCGCGGTCGATTTCCTCGATGACCGGCTGCACCGTGCGCACCACGAAAGGCAGGCCGATGAAGGTGAGCGCCACGATGATGCCGAGCGGGGTGAAGGCGATCTTGATGCCGAGCGGCGCGAAGAGAGCGCCGATCCAGCCGTTCTTGGCATAGAGCGCGGCAAGCGCGATGCCCGCCACCGCGGTCGGCAGCGCGAAAGGCAGGTCGACGATCGCATCGACCACGCGCTTGCCCGGAAAGCGGTAGCGCACCAGGACCCAGGCGACCGGCACGCCGAAGACGACGTTGACGGCTGCGGCGATCAGCGCGCAGCCGAAGGAGATCCGGAGCGCGTTGAGCGTACGCGCGTCGGTCAGGAGTTCGAGATAGCCTGAAAAGCCGATGCCCGCCGAGCGGACGACGAGTCCCGCCAGCGGAATGAGGATGATGAGCGTGAGCCAGAAGATCGTAATGCCGAAACTGAGCCCGAAGCCCGGTATGACACTATGCCTCCTGAAGCCGATGCGCTCGGCAAGAGGTTTGGCTGACATTGGTGGTCCCCGTTATGGTCGAAGCGGGAAGGACGTGGCCTTCCGATGTTTTTATAGTTTGGGCCACGCCGATCTTCATTGCCGGCGTTTATGCCCTCATTGGGCCAGTCTTACCCCTCACCAACTACGGCCATGGGTTCACTGTCGTTCACCCGGCCTGCGTATCTTCTCCCACAAGGGGAGAGGTTGGTCACGACACGCTCGGCCTCGCTTGAGGCACCCGGGCACCGCGCCGTTTACCTCTCCCCTTGTGGGAGAAGACACGAAGGCCGCAGGAGACGAAATCGAGTGTTTGGCCGAAGTTGGTGAGGGGTAAGGCCCCTCCCCACGAGAGGGAGGGGCAGTGCGGGCGGGGCAGCTTACTGCGCCGGCTTGTAGATCTGGTCGAAGATGCCGCCGTCGCCGAAATGCTCGGGCTGCGCCTTCTTCCAGCCGCCGAACAGCGGGTCGTCGATCTTGACGAGATTGAGCTCGGGCAGCGGCTTGTAGTCCTTGACCACTTCCGGCTTGATCGGGCGGTAGTGGTTCTTCGCCGCGATCGTCTGGCCTTCATCGGAATAGAGGTAGTTGAGATAGGCCTCGGCGACCTTGCGGGTGCCCTTGGCGTCGACATTGCCGTCGACGACCGCGACCGACGGCTGGGCGAGGATCGAGAGGCTCGGCGTCACGATCTCGAAGCCGGCATCCTTGAATTCGTCCTTGGCGAGATAGGCCTCGTTTTCCCAGGCGAGCAGCACGTCGCCGATCTCGCGCTGGGCGAAGGACGTGAGAGCGCCGCGCGCGCCCGAATCCAGCACTGGGGCCCGCTTGTAGAGTTCGGCGATATAGGCCTTCACCTTCGCCTGGTCGCCGCCATATTCCTTGTTCGCCCAGGCCCAGGCCGCGAGGTAGTTCCAGCGCGCGCCGCCCGAGGTCTTCGGGTTCGGGGTGACGATCTGCACGTCGCCCTTGACGAGGTCGCCCCAGTCCTTAATGCCCTTCGGATTGCCCTGGCGGACGAGGAAGACGATCGTCGACGTATAGGGTGCCGAATCGTTCGGAAGTCGCGTCTTCCAGTTTTCCGGGATCTTGCCGGTTTTCTTGGCGATGGCGTCGATATCGCCTTCCAGCGCCAGTGTCACGACGTCGGCGGCAAGGCCGTCGATGACCGCGCGCGCCTGCTTGCCCGAGCCACCATGCGACTGTTCGATGGTGACGGTCTCGCCGGTATCCTTCAGCCACTTGGCGGCGAAGGCCTCGTTGAATTCCTTGTAGAGCTCGCGAGTCGGGTCATAGGACACGTTGAGCAGCGTCTGGTCGGCAAAGGCCGGGGCCACGCCGCCAAGCGCCACGGAGGCGCCGAGCATCGCCGCGGCGATCGTCTTGCGCAGGTTGAACTTGGACGAATTGAGCATCGAACACCCTCCAGTTTCGTTTGCGTCTTAACTCTATCTACTAGGTCGAGTTAGTCAACATGCGTTAACGAAATAGCAAGACGCTTCTCCCCGGCGCCGGCTACACGGTGTCAAAAACCTGCGATGTCCCCATTAGAGGAGAATTTTCCCCCGCACTTTCAAGACGGGGCGAAACACGATTTCGTGAGATCGACGGAAAAGCGCGGGCGGTAAAGCGATTTCGCGGAGAGGGATCCTTCAGCCCGCCAGCATCACGGCGGCGCGGCCGCTCTCGTTCAGCGTGTCGGCGATCGTTGCCGAGAAAAGGACCGCGCGCGTCGCCTCCGCCACGCGGGCGAAGACATGGCGAATCTCGCAATCCTGTTCGTTGAGACAGTCGTCGCATTTGCGGTAGGCGGTTTGCGACAGGCAGGGAAGCGGCGCGATCGGCCCGTCGATCATCCGGAGAATTTCGCCAAACGTGATCTCGTTCGCCGGCTTCAGCAGCAGGTAGCCGCCCTCCTTGCCGCGCTTGGACATGACCAGCCCGCGATGCTTGAGGTCGAGAAGAATCTGCTCGAGGAACTTCTTCGGGATCTTCTGCTGCTCCGCGATGTCGCCGATCAGCATGGGCCGGCTTCCATCCGAGCGCGCCAGCGCCGCGAGCGCCCGCAACGCATATTTCGCCTTCTGAGAGATCATTCCGAACGCCTGAAACCGTGATTCTTGTCGAAGTCTAACCCATATTGGCCCTGCATAGGGAATAAAGGCTGATTTAGGGCCTCAGATCCGCCAGAAACCGCCACTCCTTCGACGCTGTAAGCCTGTTGCGTGGAAAAGGACCGCGCGAGAGATATTTGCTCCCGGCTTCGGTGCCGGGAGAATGCGTTTTCTGTTTCCCGGGGCACCGGCCTGCGATAATCGGCCATAAATAAAAAACTCAGGACAATCGGACATGAACATGATCAATCTGCCGGCCGAGGCACAGTCACTCAACGAGCAGATGGCAGGGCTCGATCTGGCCGGCCGCCTGTCGCTCGCCTCCCGGCTCGGCGGGCGCGTCGTCTTCACCACCTCGCTCGGCATCGAGGATCAGGTCATCACCCATGTGATCGGCGAGCATCGGTTCGACATCGACGTGGTGACGCTCGAGACCGGCCGGCTGTTCCCAGAGACGGTCAAGCTCATTGCCGAGACCGAGGAGCGCTACGGCATCGACATCCGGCGCTACTATCCGGAAAAGGCCGACATCGATGCCTATGTCGCCCAGTATGGCATGAATGGCTTCTACGATAGCGTCGAGGCCCGTCACGCCTGTTGCGGCGTCCGCAAGGTCAAGCCGCTGGCGCGCGCGCTGTCAGGCGCCACCGTCTGGGTGACCGGCCTGCGCCGCGGCCAGTCGGGCAACCGTTCCGATACGCCCTTCGCCGAATATGATGCCGAGCGCAACCTGATCAAGATCAACCCGCTCGCCGACTGGGACATCGACCGGATCAACGCGCTGGTCGCCGACCAGGCGGTCCCGGTCAATCCGCTGCATGCCCGCGGCTATCCGTCGATCGGCTGCGAACCCTGCACCCGCGCCATCAAGCCCGGCGAGCCCGAGCGCGCCGGCCGCTGGTGGTGGGAAAACGACGAGAAGCGCGAATGCGGCCTGCACGTGCCGGAAGCCGCGCTCCCGTCGCTGGATTCCAGCGAGCTCTGACCCAGCAATTGCCCTTCACCCTGAACCTCTCCCCGCCTGCGGGGAGAGGGGACGCCTGCCGCACGGCGGCTGCCGCAGATCCCTTCTCCCCGCAGGCGGGGAGAAGGTGCCGGCAAGTCAGGTGAATCTCCCGGTTCACCGGGGATGAGGGGCTACCCAAGCCCGACAAGACAAACAGCCGGCGCATGCCGGACGTCAGGACCCAAACATGTCACAGTCCGAATTCGACACCCACACACGCGATGCCGCGTCCCGCCCGCCGCTCGATCCGCACCTCAAGGCGCTGGAAAACGAGGCGATCCACATCTTCCGCGAGGTTGCCGGCGAGTTCGAGCGCCCGGTCATGCTCTATTCCATCGGCAAGGACTCCTCCGTCCTGCTGCATCTCGCGCGCAAGGCCTTCTATCCCGGCCGCGTGCCGTTCCCGCTCCTGCACATCGACACCGGCTGGAAATTCCCCGAGATGATCGCCTTCCGCGACGAGACGGCGCGGAAGTTCGATCTCGATCTCGTGGTCCATACCAATCCGCGCGGGAAGGCCGAAGGCATCGGCCCGTTCACCCACGGCTCAGCCTACCATACCGACGTGATGAAGACCGAAGCGCTGCGCCAGGCGCTGGAGGCGGGCAAATACGATGCCGCCTTCGGTGGTGCCCGCCGCGACGAGGAAGCCTCGCGCGCCAAGGAACGGATCTATTCCTTCCGCACGCCCGACCACAAATGGGATCCGCGCAACCAGCGTCCGGAACTCTGGAACATCTATAACGGCATGATCCGGCAGGGCGAGAGCGTGCGCGCCTTCCCGCTGTCGAACTGGACCGAGGTCGACATCTGGCGCTACATCCAGGCCGAGAACATTCCGCTGCCGCCGCTCTACTACGCCAAGACGCGCAAATATGTTGAGCGCGACGGCATGATCCTATGGGCGGAAGACCCGCGTTTCGAAGCGCTGCCCGGCGAGCAGGTTCAGGAAGGCATGATCCGCTTCCGGACGCTCGGCTGCTGGCCGCTGACCGGCGGCATCCGCTCTACGGCGACGACGCTAGACGACGTGATCGCCGAGCTCGAAATCGCCACCGTGTCGGAACGGCAGGGCCGCGCCATCGATCGCGACCAGGCCGGCTCGATGGAAAAGAAGAAGCGCGAAGGATATTTCTGAGATGACCGCACCCTCCAATCTCGCCGAACAGGCGCTCCTCGCCGTCGAACCCGTAGCCGCCGTGCGCGACACGCGTCCGCTGCGCCTCATCACTTGCGGCTCCGTCGATGACGGCAAGTCGACACTGATCGGCCGTCTGCTCTGGGACACCAAGGCGGTCAAGGAAGACCAGGCCGCCTCGCTGACGCGCGATTCCGGCAAGCAGAACGATCTCGGCCTGCCCGATTTCGCGCTGCTGCTCGACGGCCTGCAGGCCGAGCGGGAGCAGGGCATCACCATCGACGTCGCCTACCGCTACTTCGCGACCGACCGCCGCTCCTTCATCGTCGCCGACACGCCCGGACACGAGCAGTATACCCGCAACATGGCGACCGGCGCCTCGACGGCCGATCTCGCCGTGCTGCTGGTCGATGCCCGCGCCGGGCTCCTCGAACAGACCCGGCGGCACGCGACGATCGCCACGCTGATGGGCATCCGCCAGTTCGTTCTGGCCGTCAACAAGATCGACCTCGTGAACTACTCGAAGTCGCGCTTCGACGAAATCTCCCATGATTTCAAGGAGCTTGCGCTGTCTCTTGGCGTAAGCAAGGTCACAGCCATCCCGGTCTCGGCGCTCAAGGGCGAGAACATCGTCTATGACGGCCGCGCCGCCATGCCCTGGTATGACGGCCCGACAATTGTCGAGACGCTGGAAAAGGCCACGGTCCGCTCCGGCCAGTCCTCGGGCTTCCGCATGTCCGTCCAGCGCGTGTCGCGGCCGGGCGAGAGCTTCCGCGGCTATCAGGGCACGATCTCGGGCGGCGCCGTCAAGCCCGGCGACTCGATCGTCGTCCTGCCCTCCGGCATGGTCGCCAATGTCGCCAAGATCGTCACCTTCGACCTCGTGCGCAACGCGGCGGTCGCCGGTGATGCCGTGACGCTGGTGCTCGACCGCCAGGTCGATATTTCCAGGGGCGACATGATCGTCTCGATCGACAGCCAGCCGATGCAGGGTCTCGCCTTCGACGCCCAGCTCGTGGCGTTGCAGCCCGACGGCATCGAACCCGGCAAGCGTTACTGGCTGAAATCCGGCTCGCGCCGTCAGCGCGTGCTGGTCGAGCCGAAGCTGCAGCTTGACCTCAAGACCGGTAGCTGGAACGGCACCGAGCGCCTGCCGATGAACGCCATCGGCAAGGTCGGCCTCTCCTTCGAGGAGCAGGCGGTCTTCGACACCTACGAACAGAACCGCTCGACCGGCGCCTTCATCCTGATCGACCCCGACACCAACAACACGGTGGCCGGCGGCATGATCACGGGTCGCCGCAGCGCCGTCGCCTCGATCCATGGTGAAGACGCCCGCGTGGTCCTGTCGCTGCCGGCCGATCTTGCGGACCAGATCATGGCAAGCCCGCTTTTCGCCGCTCGCCGCGACGAGGTCGATATCCGTCGCACCACGGCAGCGCGGGCCACGACGCTGATCGACACGCTCGACGGTTGACGCCGTAGGGGCCCGTCGCCGTCGCCATCGAAAGACGGCGAGCCTGGGGTATCAGACCTCGGGTTCGACACGGCACACCCCGCCCCGAAACCCCTCCCCACAAGGGGGAGGGGCCAACCCGCAGCACTCGCGCCGCCCCAAGCAGACCTTGCGACTTGCCGAAACGGTGATTGAGGCAAGAGAGCACGGCCGGTTAAGCCCCTCCCCCTTGTGGGGAGGGGTTTGGGGCGGGGTCTTTTCGGACCGCCGGGCGCCTCACCTCTCAGAACAAGAACATATCCTTCGTCAGCTCTCCGGGCTCGATCCCGCGGATCACGAGCACCGCACCGTCGTCGGCACGGATCCGGATGTCGTCACCCAGATCGGTGACGTGGTGCTTCATCAGGTCCTGGAAACCCTTGATGCCGACGGCGCCCGAGAGATCGATCCGGTCGCCTTCCTCGGAATGGAAATCGGTGATCACGTCGCGGCCGTAATGCCGGCCGAACAGGAAGGTGTCGGCGCCGCCGCTGCCGGTCAGCCGGTCGTTGCCGCGCCGTCCGTCGACCAGATTGTCGCTGTCGTCGCCGACGAGGATGTCGTTGCCGCGCCTGCCGATCGTGTCCGGCGGATTGGCCGGGTTGGTGACGACGAGATCGAACGTATCCGTGGCCGAGGACAGGCTGCCGTCGCTGGCGGTGACCGCGATCACATAGGTTCCCACCTCCGCGCTGGTCGGCGTGCCGGTCAGCAGCCCTGTCTCGGCGTCGAAGGACAGCCAGGCGGGCTTGGCGCCGCCATTGACCGTGATCGTGTAGTCGAGATCGCTGCCCTGCGGGTCGAGGAAGTGACCGTCGCCGATGGTCAGGGACAGCGTCGTTCCGGACTGGACGGTGGTGTCGGCATTGGCGCTGGTCAGAACAGGCGCCGAATTGTTGTCGGCGATATCGTCGGTGATCGCAATCCGGACGTCCCGGCTGACCGTCAGGCCGCCGCTGTCGACGGCGGTGACCTTGATGGTGATCGCCTGCGCGGCCTCGTAGTCGAGCGCCATGCCGCTCTTGAGCTTCAGCTGGTCGTTGACGATCTCGAACCTGGCATCGTCGATCGTATAGGTGAAGGCGGTGTCGTCACGGTCGGTCGTGATGACCGTGCCGATCACTGCGCCGGCACTGTTTTCCGCAACGACCAGGGCCTTGCCGGTGTTCGATGCCACGGGCGTGATGTCGATGGCATCAGGCTTGTCGTTGACTGCGGTCGCGGTGATCGTGAAGGTCACGGCGTTCGACGCATCCTTGCCGCCTCCCGAGGTTCCGCCGTCATCCGACAGCACGACGGTGACCGTCGCCACCCCGTTGGCGTCGTCAGCCAGCTTGTAGGTCAGCGTTCCGTCGGCACCGATGGCCGGCTGCTCGGCAAAGAGCGCGGTGTTGTTGTTTTTGACGGTGAAGGCCAGCGCCTGCCCGCTTTCGTTGGCTGCGCCGGCGGATATCGCCGCCGCCCAGCCGGTCACGGTATGGGCGCCGCTGTCCTCGGCCACCGTCTGGTCGGCGCCGGCGGTGAAGCACGGCGCGTCGTTGACGGCCGTGACGTCGAAGGTGATGCGGTTTGGCGTCGGATCGATGGCCTGGTCGTAGTCGTCGTCGATGACCTGGAAGGTGAACGAGGCGAGGCCCTGGCCGTTGGCGTCGGGGTCCGGCACCCATGTCAGATATTTCAGATCGAGCGCCGGCACCCAGTCGCCGGCATGGATGACAGTCGGTGCGTCGTTCCCGCCCGTGACGTCGGCGAGCAGCAGCCTGCCGCTGAGCGGCAGCGTCGTGATCCTCACCGCCAGGAAGCCGTCTCCGTCGAGTGCGTCGCTGAAGCCGAAATCGGCCGCGTCGAACGTGTGGGTCTGATCCTCGGCGAGGCTGATTGTCTTGTCGGCGCCGTCGGGCGCGTCGTCGACCGGCACGACATGGACCGTACTGGCCACCGTCACCTCGGTCGTGTCGGCGCCGCCATTGGCGCTGCCGCCGCTGTCCTGGATCCGGGTCAGCGTGATTGTCCTGTCTGTCGCATCGGGGTCGTCGCCGGCATTGAGATAGGCGAGGCGGTCGATGAGGGCTTCCGCCTGGGCGGCCGTCAGGCCACCGCTGCTCGCGATCGTCACCGTCGCGACATTGCCGCTGCGGGCGACGGAATAGCCGACGCCGAGTCCGGCGGTCGCGCCGGTCGATCCGTTGATGAGCGCGACGGTGGTGCCGTCGATGACCAGCCGGTCGCCGCTGCCGCTGGCATCGAGGCCGGCGACGGTCAGCACCAGCGACCGGATCGTCTGCCCCGCCTCGACGGTACCGACCGACACGCCGCTGAAGAGGTCGACGGCCGCGCCGTTCTCGGTAAAGGTCGACGTGAGGCCGGTCGCGGCGAGCCTCGGCTTTTCGTTGATATCGAGGAGGGAGATGGTGAAGGTTTCCGTCACGCTGTCCTTGGCGCCGCTGCCGTCGCTGGCCGTCACCTTGACGTCGTAGCTCGCCATCGTCTCGTAATCGAGCGTGACGCCCGACTTGAGGACGATGGCGCTGCCGCTCAGCGTGAAATAGGGATTGTCCGCCATCGTGTAGCTGCGGGTCGTGCCGTCGAAGTCGTTGTTGGACAACGTGCCCACCACGGTCTGCCCGGCGGCGTTCTCGCGGATCGTGGCGTTGGAAAGGAATATGTCGGTCGGCGAAAAGCCGATGGCCAGGCGAAATACGGTCCCGGGGGCAAGCGAAAGGCTCGACACATCCATCCGGATGGAGTTGGCGTCCCAGGTGAACGGCACGGATCCGTATGTCAGGGTGACGGACGTGAAATCCGGTAGGTTGCCGAGGTCGGTGAAGGTCAGCATGACATTGTTCAAGAAGGCGGAGCTCGGGCCACCGGCGCCGTAAAGTGCAATCGAGTAGTCCGCCACGTCGATACTGTAGACGCCCGATACGAATTCCTGCTCGCGCGTGACGGCGCCCTCGAACGAACTGTTGGCGTTTCCGCTCAGCTGCAAGCGGATCGTGTTACCGATCAAAGTTCCCATGCCTGATCATTCCCACTCATCAATTCACTGCATCTCGGTGACGGGGACCGACGCGAAAAGGCGCAGCGCGGGCGCACCCGCGCTGACGATTGGTTCGTCACCCGTTTGGAAGTCTTGCCCGCCTGCGCCCTGCCTTCCCGGCATTCCCTGGAGGGGCTGAGGCAAGCGGCCGGTCGCGACGACCGTCTGACGCGTGCCTCAGCCCTTCGGCGTCAGGACTTCGGTCTTGCCGATCTTGGCCATCCCGCCGTCGAGCCCGTTCTCGGCATTGGCCTTCATCTCGGCCGCGCCCCAGTCCTTGACCAGCCCGGCCAGCCGGTCGTCCGGCGCGGCGAGTAGGATCGAGAGCGTGTAGCTCTCTTCGCAGCCCTTGCCGCAATTGAAATGCAAAACGCCTGCGGCCTTGATCGTGCCGTCGGTGGCGATCAGCACGACGCCGCGCTCGACGGCGCTGTGCTGGCGCGAGCCGGCGAAACGGATCAGGTCGCCCTCGAGCTTGACGGCATTCTCGGGCGGGCCGCCCAGCACCTCGCCGACGACGTCGGCGATCTTGTCGCGCTGGCCCAGCCAATCGACCTTGCGCTTGCCGAGAAAGGCCTTGAGCGCCGGCCGGAAATCGCTGGACCAGATGAGTTCGTTGGTGTCGCCGCAGTCGCCGATCGTCTTGAGGCTGCAGTCTGCCGCAGCGGCTGCGCCTCCCGTCATCAGGCAGAAGGCGAGCGTGAGAACGAAACGCATGGCGGTCTCCTTTGGTCGGGAGGCAGTGGTAGGCGAGGGGACCTCTTCCGGCAAGCGCGGCGACAACAGCGGCAAATTTGTCCGGCTGCCTGCATATTTGCCTGGCCTGGCGTCCGCCTCACTGCAGGAATCTGCGCGCGCGGCAAAGCAAAACCGCCATCGGCAACAGCCGAGGGCGGTTCGAGAGGCCGCTCAGGAAACAAAACGGCGGGCTTGCGGTTGTCAGAGAACGAAGTCGCCGGCCCCCAGGAGCATGGCGCCGTTGACCGCGATGGTCATCTCCGCCGCGCTGTCGGCATCGGTGTTGAACTGCAGCACGACCGTCGATCTCGACACCACCTGCCTTATCTCGCCTGCGGCGAAAATGCCGTCGGTGTCGAGAACGAAGGCATCATCGGCACCGCCGTCGATCGCGTCGATCGCGGAAACGTCGATCTTGTCGACGCCACGGGCGAAGTCGAGGATCTGGTCGCGGCTCGCACCGATGCCGCTGTCGGTGAGCAGAGCATAAAGGAAGGTATCGGCGTCCAGCCCTCCGGTCATCAGGTCGCGCCCGCTGCCGCCGATCAGCGTGTCGGCGCCCGCGAGCCCGGACAGCCGGTCGGCACCGCCGGCACCGGTCAGGACGTTGTCGCTGATATTGCCGCGCAGCAGGTCGACGCCTGCGCCGCCGGTGGCATTCTCGATCACCACGCCATTGGCGATCGTGAAGCCGCCATGGATGCCCTTGCCGTAGGACACCCATCCGCCACCGCCCCTGGCGGTCTCGAGCGTCGCCGCGCGGAGATCGATGAGATTGCCGCGGTCACCGCCGATGATCTCGTCTTCGCCGCCCGCGTCCCAGAGGCAGAGATAGCCGGTGCCGGCGACATTCGCCGTCGGCAGCGTATAGTCGTCGTCGCCGGCGTGATAGGACATGTTGGCCCCGTACAGGATCTGCAACGCCGCGATGTCGAAGGCCATCGGCCCGATTTCGTAGCCGAAGATGGGCTTGCCGGGCGCGCCCGTCGGGCCGGTCTTCCAGCCGTCATTGTAGGACATCATGCTGAAGACGCCCTGGTTCAGCCCGGCCGTGCCGTAGTCGCCGGTCGCGCTGGAAACGCCGGGCGCGATCAGCGAGCCGCCGCCCCTGTCATGCGGATGCGCGAGCCCGACCGCATGCCCGAGTTCATGGATGAAGGTGATGTAGTCGTAGCCGCCGGGAACCAGAAGGTTGGCGTTGGGCGAGGTCGGCCGGTAGGAACTGTGGTTGGAGATGATCAGGCTCTGCGCCTCGCCGAGGCTCGAATTGAATTCCGTACCGGGCGGATTGGCCCAGCCGAGCGCGCCGTCAGCATCGCGGTTGTTGACGCTCGCCCAGATGATGTCGGCATCCGCCTGCGTGGCCGCACTCTGGAACGTGAGATTGCACACCGTCGACAGCGCGTTCATCGCGCTGATCATCGAATCGACCTCCTCGGCGAAGATCGATCCCAGCGCGGTGACCGAGGACGAATCGAGGTTGACGGCCTCGTTGCCGTTCTGGCCCGCGATGTAATAGGTGACGACGGTCGGGCTGCCGGCGGCGGCGCCTGAATCCCATTGCTTGCCCCACAGGATACTGTCGAGCCACCGGTTTCCCGTATCGGCTGTCGTCACCGGGTTTGCTGTTCCGGCCATGCGCGTCCCCCCCTTGCTGTCGGTCGGTCCGCGGTCGCGGTCGAACCCGATCTTGCCGGGCCCGATCTTGCCGGGAGTGGCGGGCGCATGCAAGGTTAGGAATGTGGAAGAGATGCGCCGAATGCGCTCGACGGGCGGTAGAGCGGCCGGCGCCGCGTCTCCCGCAATCCGTCAGCGTTCGAGCATGGACTTGCCGAAATAGCTGGTCAGCGGCCGCACCAGATAGTCGAACGGCGTGCGTTCGGTGGTCTGGATGAAGGCCTCGACCGGCATGCCCGGGATGATCTCGGCCTGCGGCCCTAGGAACTTTTCCTCGCCCGGGTTGATCGCGAGCTGCACCGTGTAATAGCTCTGCCCGGTCCGCTCGTTGGTGATGATGTCCGCCGAGACGCGCCTGACCGTCGCTTGCAGGTCCGGCGTATGCCGGCGGTCGAAGGTCTCGAAGCGTATCATCGCCTTCTGGCCGACATGGACCTGGTCGATCTGCGCCGGCGGCACCTGCACGCTGATCACGAGCTTCACGTTGATGGGCACGATCTCCATGATCGGCTCGGCCGCGCGGACCACCTGCCGGACGGCGTGGATCGAGGTGTTGAACACCTTGCCGGCCATCGGCGCCTTCACCTCGATGCGCGAGAGGGTGGCAAGGATGCTGTTGCGGCGTTCACGCAGTTCGGCGACGCGGGCGTCGGTATCGTTCAGCTCCTTGATCGCGTCTTCGCGCATCTGCGAGGAGACGTTGATCAGCGCGAGCTGGATTTCGGCGATCTTGGCCTTGGCTTCGGCGATCGAGGCTTCCGCCTCCTCGCGATTGCCCTGCGCTTCGGTCAGGTCGCGCTCGAGAGCGGTGACGCGAGCGCGCTGGGTCAGGCCCTTGCCGAGCAGTTCCCGTTGTCCCTCGAGGTCGCCCTGAATCAGTTCGGCCTGCTTCTTCAGCCCGTCGATACGGGAATTCAGCCCTTCGATCTGCTTGTTGACCTGGGTCTGCCGCTCCTTCAGCTGGCTGATCTGCTGGTCGCGGGTCAGCCGGCGGGCATTGAGCAGGTCCGTCTCGCTGCGGATGATCTCCGCCTCGGTCGGGTTGGTCTTCGCACGCTCGACGAGTTCCGGATCGAAGGTCGGCGTCGCCTGGTCGGCCTGTTCGGCATTCAGGCGCGCGCTCTTGCCGAGCATCGGGAAGAGCTGGCTCTCGATCACCTTGAGTTCGGCGCGGTCGAACGTGTCGTCAAAGACGACCAGCGTGTCGCCGGCCTTCACTTCCTGGCCTTCCTTGGCGAGGATCTTGCCGACCACGCCGCCGACAGCATGCTGCACGACCTGCCGCTTGGTCTCGACCTCCACCACGCCGACGCCGACCACGGCGCCGGCGATCTGGGTAAAGACCGACCAGGCGCCGAAACCGAACACGAGCACGAACACCGTCAGGAAGCCGATGATCGTGTAGCGACGCATGCTCCAGAGGTTCTTGGGGGAATTCGCGGGCGTCAAGTCTTGCTCCCGTCGTCAGGCCTGATGTCGCCGTCCTGCTTGTTATCGCCGGCTTGATCGGAAGTCGTGGGTTGCTCCGGACCGGCGCCATCGGCCGGATTGGAAGCCGGATTGCTGGCCGGCGGGGTGCCGGTGGCCGGGCCGAAGCCGCTGAGAAGGCCGGTGCCGAGCAGGCCGGGCACGCCGGGTACTCCCTTGGGCGGCGTCGTTCCCGGGTTGGGCGTATTGCCCTGTGCGGCTGGAGCGGCCGGCGGCGGGCTGATCGCCTTGGGCGGGGCGGGAATCTGCGCCGCGCCGCCGCCCTGTCCGGGCGGTGCCGAGGGGGGCGGCGTCAGATGGGCGCCGGCTGCCGGCGACTGCGGACCCTGCGGGCCGCCTTGGCCGACCTGCTGGTAGTTCCTGAGATGCTGCTTCAGCACCTCGTCGCGCGGACCGAAGGCGACGCGGTTGCCGCCTTCGAGGATCAGGATCAGGTCGCATTCCTCGATCGCTGCCGGCCGGTGGGCCATGATGACGACCGAGCGGCCTTCCTTCTTGGCGTTGCGGATGGCGATGTTCAGTGCCATCGAGCCTTCGGCGTCGAGATTGGCATTCGGCTCGTCGAGGACCAGCAGGACCGGGTCGCCATAGAGCGCGCGGGCGAGCCCGATGCGCTGCTTCTGGCCGCCCGACAGGCGCTGGCCGGTCGCCGGCAACTTGGTGTCGTAGCCGTTCGGCAGCTTGAGCACGAGGTCGTGCGCCGCCGCCTTCTGCGCCGCCGAGACGACGCGGTCGGAATCCGGCTCGAGTTGCAGGCGGGCGATGTTCTCGGCGATCGTGCCTTCGAACAGCGCCACTTCCTGCGGCAGGTAGCCGACATAGTTGGCGAGATCGTCGACGCCGTATTGCTCGATCGAGGCACCGTCGAGACGGACGCGGCCGGCCTGGATCGGCCAGACGCCGGTCAGCACGCGCGCCAGCGTCGACTTGCCCGAACCCGACTGGCCGATGACGCCGAGCGCCTGGCCGGGCTTGAGCTCGAAGGACAGGTTGCGCAGCGTCGGCATCCGCTCGCCGGGCGGCACGACCGAGATGTTCTGGACCTCGAGGATCGCCCGGGGCTTGGGCAGCGTGGTGCGCGCCGGCTCCGGCGCCACGCGCTCGAGCAGTCCGGCAAGGCCCTTCCAGCCCTGCATGGCACGCTGGATCAGCGACCACTGCGCGATCAGCTGTTCGATGGGTGCAAGTGCGCGACCGATGATGATCGAGCTGGCGAGCATGGCGCCCGAGGAAATGTGGCCCTGGATCGCGAGCCAGGCGCCGACGCCGAGGATCGCCGACTGCAGGAAGATGCGGAAGGTGCGCGACGTCGTGGAATAGAAGCCGTTCTGGTCGCTGTAGTGGATGTTGCTGTAGAGCGCGCCGTAACGCAGATCCCGCCAGCGCTCCGCCGTCGAGCTGCGCATGCCGAGCGCGCGCACCGTGTCGGCCTCGCGCTGCAGCGTCGTCGTCATTTCCTCCGACAGCCGGGTGGCGTTGAGCGCCTTTTCCTGGTCCGCCTTGGTGCCGTTCTGGTTGAGCCAGGTCAGCGCCACGAGGATCAGGCCGCCCACGACGCCGACCACGCCCAGCAGCGGATGGAAGATGAAGATGATGACGACGAAGACCGGCGTCCACGGAATGTCGAAGACCGAGAACACGGCCGGCGAGGCGAGCGTCCGCTGCACGGAATCGAGGTCGCGCAGCGCGGTCGAGGCATTGATGCCCTGCGAGGCCAGCATCGTTCGGTCGATGGCGATGCGGAACACCCGCATTTCCATATTCGCCTGGAAGCGGGCGCCGATCCGCGCGGCGATGCGGCCGCGCATGTGATCCAGGATGCCCATGATGATGTAGAACGCCACAAGCAGCAGCGTGATCACCACGAGCGTCGGCTCGGAGCGGCTCGTCAGCACGCGATCGTAGATCTGCAAGCTGTAGAGCGAACCCGTGAGCACGAGCATGTTGACGAAGAAGGAGAAGATGCCGATCGCGATGAAGGCGGCACGGCTCTCGTTCAGGGCCGCGCGCAGCTCGTCCGCGCCGTTTCTCTTGGGGGGCGCCGCCAAATTAGCCTCTTGAAATAATTACCTGTTGGTGCGCTTGTACTGGCAAAACGCTGTCGTTGCCACCGGCCTCGACAGGCCGGCGCAAAGTTTCTGCGCATTAACTCTGATCGTTGCAATTAATCAATAGGAAACACCTGGGCACGGGTGCAAAAATTGGTGATGCGCGCTCGTGCCGCATCGCCCGTGGACCAGCAGCCAGCTCGTCAATACGAGCCTCAAAAGAGCGGCTCCGGGCTTTACCTCAGACCGCGTCGTCGCCCGGCGCTGCGGCATCCCCTGCGGCGGCACCCTCGGATGCCCGCTTGCCCTCGCGGGCCGGAAGCACATAGCCGAACTTGTCGATCTCCCATTTGTTGAGTTTCTCGATCAGTCCGTTGACCTCGGGGTGGCGCTTGAAGATCTGCTGGGTCGTCACCTCCCGGTCGCGCGTCTCGCTCTTGGCATTGATGTCCTTGAAGGTTTCCCAGAGGCCCTTGAGACCAGGAACCTCGGCCTCGAAAGCCAGGATATCCTCCTCGAAATGTTCGTAGCGGATATAGGTGTCGACGATATCCTCGCCATCGATCATGTAGTTCGGATAGTTGATTTCGAGCAGATAGGTCTTTTCCTTGAAGTAGCTCGTGAAGTTCTTGAGCTTCGGCTTCTTGTCCTTCTTGGTGTTCTTCCAGAAGAAGATCGACACCGCCCGGTCCCAGGGGTTTCTGACGAGCGACACCTTGCGGTAGTCACGCCAGACCGAAGCCGGCAGCCGCGCCTTCGCACGCTTGGCGGGGATGTGGTTGTAGAATTTCAGCGGCAGCGGCCGCTTGAACAGCTCCGCTTCCTTGTCCTTCCAGACGAGGTCCACGAGGCCGAAGTTGAAGTTGCGCGGGCCGATGAAGCCGAGGCGCTGGCGGATGTCCTCGTCGTTGCGCGAGATCGGGGTGACGATGTCGCCTTCCCGGCAGTATTTCGCCAGCGCGATCTCGAAGGAGGTGCCGGCCACCTTGCGGGGCTTGATGAAGATGATCTTGTGCTGGTGGGAGACGATCATGGCGCTTTCTTCGGCGGCGGGGCCCGCGGGGGCCGGATAGAGGGCGCGGCAGCCGGGAGGGCGCCGTTCAAGGGAACCGCCGGCGGCGAGCCGGCGCCGCTATTTGCGATGAATGGGCGCGGAATTCAAGTGCGCCGGCGCCGCAGGGCGGCCCGGCTCGGCCGGAAACCGGCCATCCGGAACCACCGGTCCGCCCGCCGGCGTCGTCGAAGGCGGACGTCCATGACCCTTTTGCACAGGTAGCGTACCGCTGTCCGGCCTTCGCGGGCTTGCTCCCGCACGGGTGCCGCTCCATATTGAGGGGGAGCATTATCGCGCTTTCGGGCGCAACACGGCGCAATCACGCGCAGGGACGTTCATGGACGGTCTTCTTCTCGGCTTGCTGGCATGGCTGCAGGTCAAGCATTTCGCAGCGGACTACCTGCTCCAGACGCCCTGGATCATAGCCGGCAAGGGTGATTTCCGCAGGGCCGGTGGCTATGTCCATGCCGCGATCCACGTGGCCGGCACGCTGCCGGGTCTCGTTCTCTGCGGCCTCGGTGCCGGCCTCGTCGCGCTCGTCCTGCTCTGCGAATTCGTGATCCATTTTGCGATCGATCACCTGAAGGCGCTGCAGGCCCGCGCCCGCCCGCAGGCGCCGACATCGTCCCGCTTCTGGGCCATGCATGGCGCAGACCAGCTCGCCCATCACCTCACCTACACGGCAATCCTCGCCGTGACCGCACGGGTGCTGTCAGTCTGACCGTATCGGTCGCCGGGAACAAGGGCAGGGGGATCATGAGGGGAATGGGTCGGCTGGTCGGAGTGGCGTGATTCGAACACGCGACCCCCTCGTCCCGAACGAGGTGCGCTACCAGGCTGCGCTACACTCCGATCGCCGAACGGGGGTGTCTATAGACCACGCCCTCGAATTCCACAAGCGGCTTTCGGAGAAAAAATGCGGGTTGCGGAATTCGCCCTCTGAAAAGAAAAAGGCGCGCAAAATCCGCGTCTTGCCGCCAGCGGCTGAGAAGGCTCAATAGTCGTCGTCTGCCCGGTAGCGCCGGAACACGGTCGCCGCCTCGGCGATGGTGTCGAAGAACCGGATCTCGCCGTCCATCAGCACCGCGCCGCGCCGGCAGTAGCGTTCGGCCAGCCGCGCGCTGCTCGTCGCCATGAAGAAGGTGATGCGGTCCTGGTTGTCCTCGATATAGCGCGTGACCCGGCGGCGAAAGGTCGAGTCGCCGCCTTCGAAGGTCTCGTCGACGAGGATGAATTCGAAATTCATGGCGAAGAGAATGGAGATCGCCAGCCGGTTGCGCTGTTCGTTGCTGCATTGCCGGACGATCATGTCGACATATTTGCCGAGCTCGGCGAATTCCTGCACGAAATCGAGGGCGGCGCGGAAGTCGTGCCCGTAGGTATCGGTCAGGAAGCGCAGGTTCTGGCGCCCGGTCATCCGGGGATTGATCATGCCGCGGAAGTTGGCCGGCCAGGAGATGTGGCCCGAGCGGAAGATCTGGCCCTCGGTCGGCTGTTCGCTGCCGGAGACCAGGTTGATCAGCGTGGTCTTGCCCGATCCTTCGAGCGCCAGCACCGCCGTACTCTCGCCGCGTTCGACGGAGCCGGTCAGGTGCCGGATCGGCCAGACCAGTTCCTTGCGGTTGCGCCGGCCGTGGAAGGCCTTCCCCACATTCTCGAAGCGGATCATATCAGGTCCTCGTCGTCGTCGTCGGCCTTGGCCCGGATGATTTCTTTCCGGAACAGCCGCTCGATGGCGAGCGAGAACAGGAGAACGATCGACGTGACGGTGAAGAGATAGACCGGATCGTAGAGCGACATGTAGTCGAGATAGGAACTCGCCCGCATGGCTTCGATGCAGTGCAGGAAGGGGTTCCAGACGATGATCGACTGCACTTCGGGCGGCATCGACGAGGGCATGTAGAGCACGCCCGAGGCGAAGAGCAGCGGCAGCGTCGCGATCTTCCAGATCGTCCGCCACATCTCCACCAGTGCGCCGACGGTGGCGTTGAACATGCTCATCGCCAGGCAGAAATAGAAGATCGAGCAGAGCGACAGCACGAAGTCGGGGAAATTGGTGATCACCTGGATCTGCAGGATGCGCGCCACCGCGGTGAAGAAGATCGTGAGAACGATCATCCAGATGGTGAATTCCACCACCACGCGGGCGATCACCACGTCCGGCGGCTTGACCGCGCCGAAGCCGAACAGCTGCGCATTGTTGGAGATGGCCTTGCCCGACTTGTTGATCGTGTTGCGCGTCATGCGGAAGGCGATCAGCCCGGTCAGGAGGAACAGCGTCGAGCTATCACCGAAGGCCGGGCTGTAGTGCTTCACATAGATGCGCAGGAGCAGCATGATGCCGACGAGCAGCGTCGGTTCGACCAGCGTCCACACATAGGCATAGGGGCTCGCGCCGAAGCGCAGCGCCGCTTCCCGGAAGATCAGCGCTACCAGCACGCGGCCGTTCATCACGGCCCCGCGCATCGTGCTGTCACCCGCGTCGATCGTCTGCGACCGTGCCATGCTGCCGCTCCGTCAGATCGCGTGGTCGCGGAACGAGCGGTAGATGAACTGCGTCGTCATCCAGATCGCCAGCAGGACGAGGAAGGCGATGAAGCTGTCGAGATAGCGCATCGGATAGAGCGCGATTTCCGGCCGGGTCGGCGCGACGAAGGTGGCGAAATAGCGTTCCTGCCGCTGCGCCTCGACGATGGCCGTTTCGAAGGCGGCGAGCGCCGTCGTATAGGCCTGCGTCGCAAAGGTCTGCTCGATCGTCAGTTCCTCGAACTTGTTGAGCACCTCGGCGAGATTGGCCTTCTCCTCCGGCGACATCTTCTTGCCGTTGTCACCGTCGCTGCTGCCGAGCTGCGCCTCCTGTTCGACGATCTGGGCTTCCATCGCGTCGATCTGCTTCATCAGCGATTTCGCCTGCGGCGCTTCGGCGCTGACCGACTTCAGGAGCGCACTGTAGCGCGTCTTCAGCGCCGAGAGCTGTCCGCGCAGCGTGCTGATCGTCTGGTTCTGCAGCTGGATGAGCGTGGCCGGGTCGGTGATCTTCTCCTCGACACGCAGCTTGCGGATCTCGCCCTGCACCTTGCGGAGCCGTTCCTCGGCGCGGTCGACCTGCTTGGAGGCGACCTGCATGACCTGCTGCCGGTTGCTTTCCGACAGCTGGTTGACCAGCCGTTCGGAGACCTTCAGCACGGCGTCGGCGATCGCCTTGGAATCCTCGGCCGAGAAGCCGTAGACCAGCAGCGTCGTATTGCCGGTCGTGGCGTTGTAGCTGACATCGGTCATCGACCGCCAGTATTCGGTGAATTTCTCGAGCGGCATGTCCGGGTCGATCCGGTAGAGCCAGTCGATATGCGCACGGGTATAGAACTGCCGGAGATCGATGCCGAGCTGCTCCTGAACGTCGCGCACCAGCTGCAGCGACTCGACATAGCTGGTGACGATGTATGAATCGCTCGATTGCGACGTCGTGCCGCCGAGAATGCTGCCGATGCCCATCGTCGCCATCGACGATTGGCTGGAGCCGCGCACCGCGAACTGCGTCTCGACCTGATATTGCGGGCTGGCGATCACCAGATAGTAGAAGGCGCAGATCGCGGACGGGATGATGACCATCAGGAAGAAGGACAGCGCCGTCCAGGGAATGCCCCATTCGCGCGGCGCGGCACTGCTGGTCTTCGGCTCCTTCTCGCGCTTCCGGAGCGCTTTCTCCTGCTTCTTCTCCACCGCACGGCCGGTCGTCGTCGCCGGCAGCGATTCGCCCCTCGCCTTGCCCTTCGCCTCCTGCCGCTTGAGCTTGCGCTCGTGGCGGTCGGCCTTCTCGTCAGTGTCGTTGCGCGCGCGCTTGGAGCTCGCGCCGTCGTCGCCGGCTTCGCTGTCGTCGGCGCCGGCGCGATTGCGCCGTGCCTCGCGACGCGCCCGGCGCTCCGCCTTGTCGTCGTCCGCGCCGCCTGCCGCATCGTCCACGTCGGAGGCCGCGCGACTGCGCGCCTGCGGGGCCGCACGGGCCTGGTCGTTCAGGCTCTCACCGATATCACGGAGTGCCGCGGCTTCGAGGCCGGCGAGGATCGCTTCCTGGTCGAGATTGCCGGCAGAAGCCGGCCGTGGGTCGTTCCGCGACTCGATCCGGGGCTCCATCCGCTCGACGGGCCGCGCCGCCTGGTTGGCGGCTGCGCGCGCCGAGGCGAGCGTGTCGGGGGAGGGGCTGATATAGTCGGCGGGGCTGCGAGCCTCCGCAATCCGGTTCTCTGCCATCCTGGCCTCCGCAAGCCGCTGTTCGGGCCGGGTGTCGGCGCCGCGTGTCAGTGCCGGATCCTCGGGCAGCCGGCGCGCTGCCATCGCCTCGCGCGACAGGCCGTCGGTGCCGTCGCCCCCGCCCTGGCCGTCCCGATGGGGATCGCGCTGGGGCTGGTCATTGTTCGGGGCCGCCGGACCCGGACGTAGAAAGGAGGAAAGGGGAGCTTCCAATTTGAATTTCCGTCACGAGGGCCATGTATCGGGGCCAGCCGCCTGCGACCCGCCACCACGATTCTTCGTTCTTGGGCACGGCGCGCAATATTCGCTCGGATCCGCCGGATGCGCCTCTCTGCCGGCGCGCAATCTAGTATAAATCCAATGTGCCAACAATATGAATTTAATTACAGAAACGGTCAAAGCGTGAACGGCGGGCAAGAGGGGCTTGCGACTTCAGGGGTTTGGTGTAGAGGATTTTGCCGCCCTGCGGACCTGTCTCGGGCGGCGTCGAACCCCTGGCCATGACCGAGAAGATCACCCTCATCATTCCGATCCGGCTGACCGGCGCCACCTTCGAAGGCGCGGTGCGGCTCGATCGTATCGTCGAGGCCGTGCCGGCCGACCTCTTCGACTTGCTGGTCTCGGATTACGGTACGCCGGAGCCCCATCGCGCGCCGCTTTCGGCACTCGAGGCGCGGGGCGTCCGCGTCGAGCGCCATCCCGCCCCGCATGCGTTGTTCTCGATCGGCCAGGCCCGCGATTTCGGTGTCGCCATGAGCCGGACACCGGTCATCCTGTTCAACGACATCGACTTTCTCGGCACGCCGGACATGTACCGTGCCATCCATGCCGAGGTGATGCGCCGCCGGATGGCCGAAAACATCTTCGATTTCTTCTGTGTGCCGGTGCTGTTCCTGACGGAGGCGGGCACGGCCGAATGGCTTGCCGCACCCGACGCGTCGAAGCCCTTTGCCGCCGATCTCACCGTCGCCGCCCTCGAGGCGGAGCGGGAACGGATCCAGTCGGTCGCTTATGGCAGTTCGGCCATGGTGGTCAACCGCCACCACTACCTCGCGCTCGGCGGCCATCACCCGCGCTTCACCGGCCATGGCGCCGAGGACTACGATCTTCTGCACCGGCTCTCGACGCTCCGTCCGCGCGGGCCCCGGCCGCACGATTACTATACCGACTACAAGGACAACGGTGTGCGCGCCTATTGGGGCTTCCGGCCTTTTTTCGCGCTGGCCGGCCTCGATGTCCTGCCGGGCGGGCTGCACCTCGTCCATCTCTGGCATCCGCGTCGCCGCGAGAAGGGCTATTTCCGGCCCGGCCGCAACTTTCGCCTGCTTCGACGGGTGATGAAGCGTTTCGACCGCGCCGGCGCCCAGCCTCTGCCCCTCTCGGCGCCGGCCGCAGGGGCGGGAACCTGGCTCGTCCTCTGGCGGCGGCCGGCCGATCTCGATCTCCTGCGCCAGCTCTTACCGCTCGCCGCCGGCCACCGCATCCTCCAGGTGCGCTCGCCCGGTCGCGCCGCCGCCCTGTTACGGCAAGCGGACTGGTCGGGTGTCGATCGCCTTCTTCTGCCGCCCGGCCTCGCCGGCGACGCCGGGCATCTCGCGGCCCTGGTCCCGGATGCGGTGGAACTCCTCGCCTTTTCCGATCCCGACCCGAGCGGCAGCGTGACCGTGTCGGGTCGCGACGGCCGCACGCTCGCCACGGGCCGGACTGAGGTTCTGAAGACGCCGGCCGGACGCGGGGCGATCGTGCGCTGGCACACGCTCGCTCTGCCGGGCCTGCCGGTGTTCGCTTCCGGCGACCTCCCTCCGCCCGCCGGGGCCGATGCGCCGCTGTTCGCAAGCTTCGGCAGCGAAAGGGTGCTTGCCCCCGACAAGGCGAGCCGACCGGTCCGGCGTGCGAAATCTCCGCTTCTCGTCCGTCTCCGGCGCTGGTTCACCCGATATTGAGCCCGAACCTTGCCTTGAAGGCCCCGGCGTATTAAGCGGGACCGCTGTTTTCCTCCTCGCTCGCCCGAGGGCTCAATCCGGGTTCGTCCATGCCGCGCATGATCCTGCACATCGGTGCACACAAGACCGCGACCTCCTACATGCAGAAGAAGCTCGCGCTCAATGTCGACCTCCTGAACCGGCGCAACATCCACTACGACCCGCTCGACATCTTCCGCAAGGAATTCACGCCGCTGCTCAACGAGGGCGTGACGCGCGAGACCGAATGGGTGCGAGAGCTGCGCGGCACCGCGCGCGCGATGAACGTGCTGGTCTCCGAGGAGAACATCATGGGCGTGCCCGGCGATCTCGTGCGCGACGGAGACTACTATGTGCGGGCCCGCGCCCGGCTCGCCCGCGCCTGCCAGCTGCTCGGAACCGAGACCCCGGAGCTCTTCCTCGCGCTGCGCGAATATTCGGGTTTCACCGTCTCGATGTACAGCGAATACATCCGGCACCAGAAGTTCCTCAAGTTCGAAGACTATCTGGAAATCTACGACAAGACGGGCTTTTCCTGGCTGCGGGTCATCGAGGATATCTTCGCGAGCCTTCCCGGCGCACGGCTGACGGTCTGGGATTTCGGCAATTTCCGCACGCTCGAGAAGCCGGTCTTCGAGGCGATGCTCGGTTTCGATCCCGACATCTTCCAGAATCCGGAGGGGCCGGTGCGCGAATCCTTCTCTGAAGTTGCCGTCCGCGCCTTCGAGGCCTTGAGCGGCGCGCTCACCCATGCCGAGATGAAGAAGCTGATCAACCCGATCGCCCGCAACCTGCCCAAGGGCGCCGACTATCCCGCCTTCGACCCGCATCTGCCGGAGACCAAGGAGCGGATGAAGGCGCAGTACAAGGCCGACCTCGCGGCGATCCCCACGCGCTTCCCCTCCGTCCGCATCATCGCCTGACCGGGCACCCGTCCGCCAAGGTAAGGGTGGGGACGATTAGGCCACCACCGCGTCCTCGTCGCCTTCGCCGTCGCCGCCGGCGACGCGAAAGCGCTCGGCGATCGTGCCTTCGGCAACCAGGCTGCCATGCAGGTCGAAGGCATGCGCCCACTCGGCTTTCAGCGCCGCGTGCGTCTCCTCGGACAGGCTGATGTCGCCTTGCGGCGAGACATTCATCTTGGCGATATCCAGCGGCTTCTTGGTCCGTTCCTCGATCAGCGCATAGAGGCCCGAGAGGTTCTCATAGGGGAAGATCCGGTCGCAGCCGATGCCGCCATTGCCCTTGAGCGCAACCCCGCAGGGGCTGCCGATCTGGGCGAAGCTCTGCCGCTCCGTCTTCGGCTTCAGCACTTCCTGGACGAACGTCTCGAAGCTTACATTGCCCGTATAATTGCCGCGCTGCTTCTTGTTGCCGTCCTTGAGCGCATCTCGGGTGCGATAGCGATACCAGCTGCCGAGCCAGTCCACCGGTTCGCGCATGACGGACACGACCTCGTAATCCGAACGGTCGAGATTGGCCTGCGCCTTTAGCATCGGCGCCACGAACTTCATGAACTTGTGGTACTGCATGTGCTTGAAGGCGGGGGGATTGCTGATCGCCATCGACGCGCGGCCGAAAAGCGCATTGTCGAGCGCCGTCGTGCCGGTCTTCGGCTGGCTCAGGATCACGAGTCGCGCCTGGTGAAGATAGATCATGATGCGGCTGCCGCCCTTTCCGCCAGTTCCGCCGTCCGGACCGCGATCAGGTCCTCGCGGCGCTTCAGGCACCAGTTGTAGATCAGGTAGTCGTTTTCGTAATAGTCCATGACATTGCGCCGCGCGAGGTCCGACATCGTCTTGTCGAAGCCGTCGGGCGTGCGATGCGCGCCGCGTTCGTCGCTCGGCGTTTCGAGCGCTTCGGAGACGCCGAACATCCGCCGGAGGAGCGCGAAATCGGCGTCGAAGCTCTCGGTCGCGCCGATGAAGTGGATCCGGTCGGACACCCGCTCGAGAAACTCCACCCCGTCGAGGAAATGCGTATAGGCATAGCGCAGGTGCCGGATCGCCATCATGCCGTCGAGCGCGCGCTCGCGTGTCGCGGCCTCTGGGCTCGAAAGCGCCTCCGCCATCGCGTTCGCCGACGGGAAGGCCGCGAAGGTCGCCTGTTCGAGCGGCGTCCACGCGCTGAAGTGCCGCGGCAAGCCCTGTCTAAGCCGGCTGTTGAAGGCCGAGACGTAGCGGGCCACGGGATCGCGCACGAAGAACATCACCTTGTCGCAGAGATCCTTGCGGATCACGTCGGTCAGGTCGACCTTATGGCCGAAGAGCTCGATCGGGTCGCCGGGCCCCTCGCGGTTATGCGCCTTCAGCACCGTCTTGGCCGCGGTGCCGCCGGTCTTCCCGATATGGAGCAAGCCGTATGTCGCCATGGTGCCGATCGTCTTCCGCTGCAATCAGCGCGTCCTGTCATAGAAATCCTGACCGAAGGTGGCGATCAGGTAGTCCTTCTGCGGCGAGCACCAGTCGGCGATCTTCTGGCTCACCCAGTCAGGCACCACGACCTCCTTGGTCTTGTGGACCTGTTCGGTCATCGCCTCGTAGCCGTCGAAGGGTTCGGCGCCGATGAAGGTCTCGATCTGCCGCAGGAGCGCGGCGGGATCGCTGCGCACCTGGCCGAAGGGCAGGATGAGCAGCCGTTCCGCGCCGACGGCCGCCTGCCAGGTCGGGATGGCCGACTGGTAGTTGCCACGGGTATTCTTCTGGATCCGGTTGAGGAAGTGGTTCCAGTCCTTTTCGGTCGTCACGACGCGGTTCGAGCGCGAGACCGCCATCTTGATTTGCGAGGTGGCACGGGCCTGCGGCTCGCGCACGATCAGCACGAACTTCGTCGTCGGCAGAAGCGCCCGGACCCGATCCATCTCCGCCTCGGAGAGCTCGAGATAGCTCGGGGTGATCTCGCCCGCCACCCGGCCCGCGGCGCTCGGATGGTCGAAGATCGAGCGGTACCAGGACTCCGACAGCGTATGGTCGCCGACCAGACTGCGCAGGAAGCGGATCTTCTCCTCGACATCGTCGCCCGAACCCTTTTCGAGCTTGCCCCGCTCGAAGCGGTCCGCGAGCCCGGCAATATGCTCGGCCCGGTATTTGATCTGCTCGGGCGTCGGATGCAGGCGGTCGAAGAAATGCACCTCCTTGAGCGGCGGCAGCCAGATGGAGGGGTTCTGCGCCAGCATGTCGTAGAGCCAGGTCGTTCCGGCTTTCTGCGCGCCGATCCCGATGAAGTGAGGCATTCCCATAGGTGTCGTCCTTGTTCCGGATTTCAGGCGCGACCAGCCCGCGCCGCCGTCCTCTCAGCCCTTGTCCTTGGCGAGCGCGCCGATGGCGAGCCGCATGAGGTCGTCGTAGTTGCCGCGGGCCGCAAGCGTGCCCTCGACATGAAGCCCGCCGTCGTCGGGCGGTCCTTCGAGAAAGAGATCGTCGCGCCCGAACCAGGTCTTCGCCGCCGCCCGGTTGGAGGCGGCGAACCGGTCGAGCACAGCCTGCCGCTCGGCGGCCGTGTAGAGCGTCTTCGCCCGGCATCCCGCCGCTTTCGCGGCAGCCTGCAGGAATTCGATGATCGCGACCCGTTCGGGATTCTTGATGTCATACATGCCGGCCGCACGCACATATTCGAGCATCTCGGTCGGCAGGCTGTCGTTCTGCAGCGCCTCGTCGAGCCGGAGCTTCGACCCATCGATGCCCGTGAGCGCGAAGAAGTCGCCGATCGCATCCTCGACCTGGCCCTTCTCGATCACGCGAACCTTGACATTGTCGCGGCCGAGCGCCTCGCCCCAGCGCGCCAGCATTGTGTCGAAATCGAGCCAATAGAACTCGTCGAGACAGCCGAGAAACTCCTTGGGCGTCATCACCGAATGCCGGCGCGAGAACGGCCATTTGACATGCTGGTTGTACCAGCTCATCAGCCAATGATCCTGGCGCCTGATATAGACGATCGCCTCGACTTCGTAGACCGCCTTCAGCGGCGCGAGCCAGGAAAGATCGCGGTGGATGCAGAAATCTTCGCCGCTCAGGATCGTATGGCGCGCATCGGCATGGGCTTCCAGCTTGCGAAGAAGGCCCTTGCCATCGAGCTTGCCGCGATGCAGCGCCCAGGCGATGTCCTGGTGATTGGTGCCCTTGAACGGATAGCACTTGCCCTGGGCGGCGAGCCGGTCGCGATTGGCCGCGATGCCCCGCTGCAGCCCGGTCGTGCCGGTGCGGTGGATGCCGATATGCAGCGTCAGCCGGCCGCCTGGTGTCGCGCGCTTCTTCCAGAACATCGCCGCGCCCCTAGAGCCAGTTGCCCCGGCACATCAGGCCGAGCCGGATGAGCTGCTCGGGGGACTCGTAGGCGACGCTGACGCCCTCCTCATAGAGCACTTCGCGGTTTTCGCGCACATAGCGCTCGTATTCCGCGCCGCCGGAGAAATGCTCCTTGCGGTTCATCTCCTCGGAAGCCTTGTCCTTGAGGCTCGCGAAGAACTTGAAATGAAAGAGCGCGCCCGTCGGCGTCGGGTTGAACCGGTCCTGCACCCGCATCAGCCGCATCGGCTTGATGTCGTGCATCGAGCTCACATAGCGGAAGTTCCAGCGCCACCACACGACGGGGATCTTGTTGAGCGCCGGCGACTTCGCGGGGTCGCGGCGATTGTGCACGCGCATCCGCGGGCCGCCGCGGGTAAATGTCGGCATCGCCCGCGTGGCGACCTGGACATAGCCGTCCTTGTCGAAGAACGGCGCAACGCTCCAGGGATCGTCGCCCGAGCGGTAGATCGTCTCGTTCAGCGGCTTGTCCGAATAGGCGTCCAGCATCACGGCATGAAAGGCCTCGCGCTTCTCCATGCGCATGTATTCGCCCAGCTCCTTCAGGTTCCGGCTCTCCATGCAGGGATAGACCAGGAACTCGTCGGGATCGACGGTCACGCAGAGATGGCCGGTGCCGTATTTCCGAAGCAGGAAGTTGCACCATTCCATGCCGAAATTCGACGCCTTGTAGCTCGCTTTCGTATGCCAGACGCTGACATCGGACTGCTGCCGCGCCCAGTCGAGCAGGCCGTCATCGGAATCGTTATCGATGATCAGGAAGTGGTTGACGCCGAGCTTGCGATAATAGTCGCAGAAAAAGGGAAGGCGGAAGAGTTCGTTCCTGAGGCACATGAAGAGCAGCACGTCGCTCTTCTTCATGTCCCTGGTGCGATCGACCCGGAGCTTCAGCTGCTTGCCGAAGCGCCGGAGGCGCATCTGGTAGCTGATCTGGTTGGAGACCATCGAGAAGATCTGGTTCACTGGCCGACCCCCCGCGATGCTTCCGTCAGTTCCGAATTGCCGATATGCCGCGCATTCGACTGCAGCTCGAGCCCGGAGGTGAAGAGCTCCGGCAGGGCGACCGGGAAATTGAGCTTGAGCAGCCGCCAGCGCGCATGCAGATCCGCAAGCGTGGTGACCGAACGGCGCCAGTCCTCGGGCAGATCGGCGACCATCTCCTCGACGCTCAGCCCGTTCAGTGCCGTCTCCATCACCGGCAGGCTGTCGGTCAGCGGCCGCACGCCATCGCCATGACGGAAGCGGAGCGCGGTCTGCCAGTCTTCCGCGGAGACTTCGGCCGTCATGTTGGCGGTCTTGAGATAGGCTTCGGTGCGCAGGCGGTAGTCGGCCGGGATTGTCGCGTCGATCGCCGACTGCATCGCCCGGAAGCTCTCGATCGGCGAGCCGGCGGCACGGGGGGCTCCACCGCCGCCGAGCGTCAGGGTCCAGTAGAGCTGCCGCATGATGTCGCTGTCATGCTCGGGCATGACCGGCAGCACGATGGCGTTGCGGCTCAGCATCAGCGTCATCTCGCCCGCCGGGTCGTCGCCGGGGCAGAGTTCGATGACCGGCAGGTCGTCGATGCGGGTCAGGATGCGGGCGAAGTAGGACGGCCGGTCGAAATCCCGGATCAGGTCGTCGTCGGCATGCAGGCCGCGGAAGGTCTTGACGCCCGGACCGAAATCAACCTTCGTCGGATGCAGGACGCGGCCGAGCACGGTCAGCCCCGGAACGTTGCGGATCGCGTCGGAGGCGCGCCGCACGAGCTTCGGCGGGCCGTACAAGATCGCAAAACTCTTGGGGCAGTTTTCCAGGATGTCCGGCCACAGACCGGTCGTCCGGTGCTGGAAGAGCGCCGGCGTCAGCGGGCTCGCCTTGGGCAGGGCCGCGATCTTCTCCTTGTAGGGGAAGCTGTAGCGGCTGTTGAAATCGATCCTGAGCGGCACGGCTGGCGCCGGCCCCTTCGCCGTCTCGATCAGATGCGCCCGGAGCTTCTTGGCCGATGACGAGACCTTGCGCGCGAAGAAGAACGGCAGGTCCTTGATCATCCCGATATGGTCGTCGAGCAGGACGATCGGTTTGCCCCAGTCGTTGAAGTGGAAGAAGGTCAGGCTGCGCCTGGCCAGGTTGTCGATATGGGTGAACTTGAACGCCATCGTCTGGAAGAACAGCTCGTCCGGAATCCAGGTCGTCGAGAAGTAGAAATAGGTCAGCGGATGCTTCTGGATATAGTCCAGGATCTTCTCGCAAAGCTTCCAGGACAGGCACCACCACTGCGACCCGAAGCGCGGCTCGAGCGCGCGCGGGAACCGGCGCTTCGGCCAGAACATCCGCTGCAGCTGGAAGTGCCAGTTGAAGAATTTCGGATGGGTCTGGTGGTTGAAGAAGTGCCAGTACTGGTAACGTTCCTTGCGAAGACCGCCGATCATCCAGTTGGAATCATAGGCTTCGATGAATTCCGTCTTGGGATGGGCGTCGAGGAACTGCGAGAGCTCGGCGAGCGGCCGGATCGGCATGCAGGCGCCCGAGATCAGCATCACCCGGTCGCAGGCGAGCTTCTCGCGCCTGACCACACGGAGCGCCCGGACCACGGCATCGACGAGGCTGAAATTGCCCCAGCCGCATTTGAGACGGTCCTTCACCAGGAAGACCTTCTTCGATCCCGCCACCCGGGTCTTCAGCCGTTCGAACTGCTTGGCCGGCGCGTTGAGATCGTAATGGATGACCGCATGGGCGTCCGGGTCCCATTCGGTGAGCAGGCTCGCAAGGTCGGCGACATGGTCGGCATTTTCATGCGCCAGTATGATGAATGTGATTTTCGCCATCAGGACCGATCGACTTCGACACGCGGCCCGGCTGATCCGCGCCCCACGGATTTTCCGGGTTCTCTTGGGTGCAAGCGTTTAGCCATGCCGGCGGGAGAAAGCAATATGGGCATCGGGCGGAGGAGAAGCCGCTGCCACCCGCGCAGCCCTGACCCGCCGGACCCCGTCCTTGCAACGCGATTCCAAGACCTATTGGACTATTCTACCCAAGGTGGATGATCTCCCGGGGAGGCAAGGCGTCGGCCTCTCCGCGAAAGGATCGATCGGCGGCATCGCGCGGGGATCAGGACCGGGAATTGGAATCTGGGAGCAGAAGCAGCATGCGCCGCGGCCAGCCGGCGCAATCGGGAAAGATGGGCTTCCCCGACTGCGGCAACAGCCTTGCTCTCCAGAAGGAGGTGACGATTATGTGGCACTTGCCCATAAGGATCACGCTAGAGGTGAAGAGGACGCGGACGAGCTGGTCCATAGCAATCCGCGTCCAATTCGGTCCGTTCTAGCAAAAGGGGGCCGGGCGAAAGCCCGGTTCCCACTCCGAGAAAATAGCGCTTCGGGGCCGGAAACTCAAGCGCGCCGCTCGATCGCACTCGTCAGGTATGGGCGCCGACATTTCCACATCCTCCGCCCGTCGACCTCGGCCCGGGGACTATCGCACCCCTGTGCCGCTCGCTATAGAGTCGCATCCGCAGAAACGAGCCCCGCCGCGCCCGCATGAAAGTCCTTGTCCATCTGGGCGTCCACAAGACCGCCACCACCTTCATCCAGAGCCAGCTCGCCAACAACCGGCCGGCGCTCGCGGAGAAGGGATTCGGCATGGCCGGCATCTGGGCGGTGCGCAAGCGTTTCACCAATCTCTTCGACCGCCTGGCCTGGTTCGATCCGGTCTGGAGCTTTCTCACGCGTCCTGCCCTGCGCAAGCGCCTCGATGCGCTGATGGCCGAGCAGCCGGGCGTCGGCGCCTTCCTGCTTTCGGACGAGAACCTTCCGGGCACGATCGGCGCGAACTACGTCTTCGGCCAGCTCTATCCCTGGGCGCGGCTACGAGTGCGCATCCTGTCGCGGCTCCTCGCCGCCCACGATGTGCAGTATTTCCTCTGCATCCGCCGCTATCCGGACTACCTCGTCTCGTCCTGGCTGCAACTCGCCACCAAGGGCAAGCCCCCCGCCTTCGAGCGCTATATCGAAAAATTCGCGCCCGACCGACGCGGCTGGGCCGAGATCGTCGAGGACATCGCGGCGGCGGTGGGTCCGGAGCGCCTCACCGTCTGGACCTATGACTGGTTCGCCGAAGATCCGGCCCGTGTCTTCGCTCTGCTCGCCCCCGGTACCGATTTCGCGCTTGCCGAGGAAGAGCTCAAGCGTGAAATCCTGCCGTCGCTGACCATCAAGGGGCTCAATGTCATCAGCCTGCTCGAGGAGCACCTGACCAAAGCCGAGATCCGGAGGCTCAGCCGCCTGATCCGCAATTTCGAGTTCGACGAACCCAATCCGCGGCTGGAAATCACAAATCCGGCGCTGCTCGCCGCTTACGACGAAAAATATGCCGAGGATATCCGGCGAATCCGGGCGTTCGGCGTCCGGCTTCATGCCGACACCGCACCCGCGACTTGATCCAAAGCAAGGCGGTGCCGTCGCCGCCGCTCCATTCTGCCCGACAACGAGTGGTTTGGAGGCAGACATGTACAAGAAGATCATCGTCCCCGTGGACATGGGTCAGATCGAAAAGGGCGAGAAGATTCTCGCCAAGGCCCGGACGCTGTGCGACGCCGACGGCCGCATCCTCCTGGTCAACGTCGTCGAGACGGTCCCGTCCTACATCACCGTCGATTTGCCGGTGGACTACGTGGATCTGTCGGTTCGCGAAGCGCAGGAACGGCTGGCGGACCTGAATGCCAGGCACGGTGCGGGCGCGACCTGCATCGTCCGGGTCGGCTCGCCCGCACGCGAGATCCTCGACATCGCCGCGTCCGAGGCTGCCGATCTCGTCATCATCGCCTCGCACCGCCCGGATTTCACCAACTACCTCATCGGCGCCACCGCCGACCGCGTCGTGCGCCATGCCAAATGCTCGGTCCTCGTCGACCGCTGAACCAGGAGTTTCCGTCATGGATATCGAAAGACAGAAGAACCGGCTCCTGGCCCGCAAGGCCGAACTCGCAGACCGCCTTGTCGAGATCGAGGGCCAGCTCGATTCGCCGGTCAGCTCCGACAGCGAGGAACGCGCCGTCGAACGGGAAGGCGACGAAGTGCTCGAAGCGATGGGCGGGCAGGGGCTGAGCGAACTGCGCGCCATCGATGCGGCACTCGACCGCATCGCGCATGGCCGCTACGGCACCTGCGCCCGCTGCGGCGAGGCCATCGCCGAGGCGCGTCTCGAGGCGGTGCCGCACGCGGCCCTCTGCCAGTCCTGCCACGCCGAGATCAACCGCTGACGGCGTCAGCAGCCGGCGGGCACGCGTCGGGACGGCGGAGCCGCATTGTCTGCCGCTTCCCCGGTAACGACCTATTTGCCGGTTGCGTCCTATTGTGGTCATATCCGGATGATCGACTGTCCGGAGACCACGAGAGACCGCGCCGATGACGCCCATCCAGAATCTCGTCCGCCGCTACGACCTGAGCGAGATCATTGCCGACGGCATCGTCCATGGCGTCGGCGTCGTGGCGGCGCTGATCGCCGTCACCATCCTGATCTTCTACGCCACGGTCTGGGGCACGGCCGGCGCGCTCGCAGCCTCCTGGATCTATGGCATCGGCCTCGTCGCCTCGCTCGGCATTTCCTTCGCCTACAACATCTGGCCGCATTCGCCTGTCAAATGGGTGCTGCGCCGCTTCGACCATTCGGCGATCTTCGTGCTGATCGCCGCCACCTACACGCCCTTCCTGGTCGCAGCGCTTCCGGATGAGCTCGTACTCGGCAATCTGGTCGGCATCTGGGCCGTGGCGCTCTTCGGCATTGTCCTCAAATGCCTCTGGCCGGGCCGTTTCGACAGGCTGGCGATCCTGCTCTATCTCGCCATGGGCTGGAGCGGGGTGATGCTCTATTCGCGGCTCCATGACACGCTCTCCCTCGCCACACTCGTCCTGATCCTCGTCGGCGGCATCATCTACACGACGGGCGTCGTCTTCCATCTCTGGGAAAGGCTGCGCTTCCAGAACGCCATCTGGCACGGTTTCGTCGTCACCGCCGCCGGCGTGCACTACGCCGCGGTCCTGACTTGCGTCGTCGGTTTCTCCGCCTGACTTCCGGCCGCGCTCAGGCCGGAAGGATCCTATTACCGCTTTTTCCGCGTTCGGGGTGGCCAGCGCCGCCCCGGCACTCTATGTGATGGTTCATGCTGGAACGGCCGCCGGAGAACCCTTGCACCATCTGACGACAGCCATGCTGTTTCTTCCGATCGCCGGCGCGGCGCTCGCGCCGCTGCTCGTGCGCGCGCTCCGTCATCACGCCGCCTGGCCGCTGTCGCTCGCGCTCCTGGTCCCGTTTCTGGTCTTTCTAGGACACGCCGGCACCGTTGCCGCCGGCGGCGCCGTCTCCGGCGGCTTTGCCTGGATCCCGACTCTCGGCATCGACTATGCCTGGCGCCTCGACGGTCTTTCCCTCACCTTCGCGCTGCTGATAACGGGCATCGGCACGCTGATCGTCCTCTATTCCGGCGCCTATCTCAAGGGCCATCCGGGTCAGGGCCGGTTCCTTGCCTTCATCCTCATGTTCTCGGCGTCGATGCTCGGGCTCGTGGTGTCCGACAGCCTCCTGATGCTCTTCGTCTACTGGGAGCTGACCTCGATCACCTCCTTCCTGTTGATCGGCTTCGACAGCGCGCGGCCCGCGGCGCGACGCGGCGCACTTCAGGCGCTGCTGGTCACCGGCGGCGGCGGGCTCGCCCTGCTCGCCGGCCTCCTGCTCGTCGGCCAGATCACCGGCACTGCCGAGGTCGGGGCCGCCGTCGCCTCCACCGCCAGGATGGCGGAGCATCCGCTTGCCGTGCCCGCCCTGGTTCTCCTGATGGCGGGCGCCTTCACCAAGTCGGCGCAGTTTCCCTTCCATGTCTGGCTGCCGAATGCCATGGAGGCGCCGACGCCGGTCTCGGCCTTCCTGCATTCCGCCACCATGGTGAAGGCGGGCGTCTATCTGCTGATGCGGTTCTATCCGCTGTTCGGCGGCTTTGCGCTCTGGCAGACCGTCCTGCCCCTCGTCGGCGGCGTAACGCTGCTGGCGGGCGCCTGGCTCGCGCTCGGCCAGAGCGATCTCAAGCGCATCCTCGCCTATACGACCATGGCCTCGCTCGGCCTGCTCGTGCTCCTGACCGGGATCGGCGGCGAGACGGCGATCGCCGCCGCCGTGCTCTATCTTCTGGCCCACGCGCTCTTCAAGGGTGCGCTCTTCATGATTGCCGGCGTCATCGACCATGAGGCGGGGACGCGCGACATCACCCGGCTCGGCGGTCTCGCCCGGGCGATGCCGCTCACCTTTGCCGCAGCTCTTCTCGCCGCGGCCTCGATGGGCGGGCTGCCGCTCTTTTCGGGCTTCATGGCCAAGGAAGAGATCTACGCCGCACTGCCTGTCGGCTCCCCGGCCTTCCTCGCCGCCTTCCTCGGCAATGCGATGATGTTTGCGGCGGGCTTTGCCATTGCGCTCAAGGTTTTCCTGGGGACGAAGACCGAGACGCCGCGCCACGGCCATGACGGACCCCCGGGCCTGATGGCCGGACCCGTGATACTGGCGTTGCTCGGCCTCGCTCTGGCGCTCGTGCCGGGCGTCATGCATGGCTATCTCTCGGGCCCGATGGCGAGCGCGGTGCTCGGCCAGCCGGCTGCCGTCACCATCACGGCGGTGCCGCACCTTTCGCTGCCCTTCCTGCTGTCGCTTCTCACCATAGCGCTTGGCGTCGCGTTCCTGGTCTTTCTCCGCCCCGTCCGCGCAACGGTCGTCGGTCTGGTCGATCGCATCGGCTGGGGACCGGACCGGGGCTTCGACCAGCTCGTGGCAGTGACGGTCAATTTCTCCTGGCGCCTTGCCCGACTTATGCAGCCGGGCCGACTCGAGCTCTATCTCACCACCGTGTTCATCGTCATCGCCGCAAGCCTGCTCGGACCGCTCCTGCTCGCGGGTGACCTGCCGGCCTGGCCGCGCTGGGCGCCGCTCGCCATCCAGGAAGTGGCCTTCATCCTGATCGCCGTCCTCGGTCTCGTCGCCGTCCTGTCGGCCCGCAGCCGGCTGACGGCGATCGTCGCGCTCGGCATCCAGGGTTTCGCCGTCGCCGTTCTGTATCTCCTCTACGGCGCGCCGGATCTCTCCTTCACGCAGTTCATGGTCGAGACGCTCTCGGTTGTCATCCTCGCGCTGATCATGACCCGGCTGAAGCTCGACGTCACCGACCGCCGCCCGCCCCGGGAGCGCATCATCGACGGCGCCATCGCGCTCGCCTGCGGCCTCGGCTTTGCGCTCTTGCTGTTCCGCGTGCTCGACGTGCCCTTCGACCCCGCACTGAGCCGCTTATTCGCCGAACACGCCAAGACGGTTGCGCATGGCGCCAATGTCGTCAACGTCATCATCGTCGACTTCCGCGGCGTCGACACACTGGGCGAAATAGCGGTCGTCACGATCACCGGGCTCGCGATCCTGGCGCTGATCCGGCTGCGCGCCGCTCCGGCCGCCCGCACGTTCAATGACCCCGATGCCGAGGAGCGGGCGCCATGAATTCCTTGATCCTGCGCACGCTCGCCCCTCTCATCACCCTCCTGATGGTGCTCTTCTCGGTCTTTATCACCCTGCGCGGCCACAATGCGCCGGGTGGCGGCTTCATCGGCGGGCTGCTCGCGGCCTCCGGCGTCGCGCTCCATGCGCTGGCCTTCGGCGTCGCGCCGACGCGCCGGCTCCTGCGCTTCCACCCGCTGTCGATCGCCGCCGCCGGCCTCTTGCTCTCGGCCTTGTCCGGCTTCGTCTCGGCTCTCTATGGCGTGCCCTACATGACCGGCCTGTGGTTCGACATCGGTATCGACCTGTCGACCGTGATGAGCTTCGACATCGGCGTCTATCTCGTCGTGGTCGGCGCCTTCTCGTCGATCCTCCTGTCGCTCGAGGAGGGAGAGGACCGGTGATCGAGACCCCGCTCGTGCTGCTCGACGGCCTGTTCTTCGCCGCCGCGATCTATCTGATGCTCTCGACCCATGTCGTCCGAATCCTGATCGGCGTAGCGCTGCTCGGCAATGCCGTCAACCTGCTGCTCTTCATCGCCGGCCGCGTCACCCGCGAGGTCCCGCCGGTCATCATCGCGGGCGACACGCTTCCGGCAACGGCCGCAAATCCCCTGCCGCAGGCGCTGATCCTGACGGCCATCGTCATCTCCTTCTCCTTCTTCTCCTTCCTGATGGTGCTCGGCTATCGCGCCCGTCAGGCGCTCGGCACCGACGACACGACCGGCCTCCGCTTCGCCGAGCCGGACGACGCCAAGCCGCCGGAGGCCGGATACTGATGGCGCTTGCTGCATCGCTCCTGCCGCTTGCCGCCGCCGCCGGAACTCTCGATCCGACGGCGGTCTTCGTTGCCGATCCGGCCCCGCGCGACTGGCTGGTCGTGCTTCCGGTCCTCCTCTGCCTCGTGATGGGCGCCGTCGTGGCGCTGATTCGTGGAAGGATCGCGCTCCACGCGCCGATTGCCATCGCCAGCCTGATCGGTCTCGTGGTGATCGACGCGCTTCTTCTTGCCGCCGTCGCGTCGGGTGGGCCGCTGGTCATGGTGATGGGGCGCTGGCTGCCGCCCTTCGGCATCGCCTTCACCGTCGATCTCCTCGGCGCGAGCCTCGCGCTCGTGGCAGGCCTGGTCGCGCTCGCGGCGGCCATCCACGCCCTCTCCGACATCGATACCAACCGGCGCCGCTACGGCTTCTATCCGTTCCTTCTGTTCCTGATGGCCGGCGTGTCAGGTGCTTTCCTGACCGGCGACGTCTTCAATCTCTATGTGTGGTTCGAGGTGCTGCTGATCGCGAGCTTCGGCCTCGTCGTGCTCGGCGGCGAGCCCGGCCAGATCGACGGCGCGCTGAAATACGGCCTGCTCAACCTGGTCGGCACCACGCTCTTTTTGATCGCGGTCGGCTATCTCTACGCGCTGACAGGCACACTCAACATGGCCGACATCGCCGACAAGGTCGCGGCGACGGGGTCGGCCATGCCGCTGACGACGCTCGGCGTGCTGTTCTTCGCCGCCTTCGCCATGAAGGCTGCCGCCTTCCCGGTCAATTTCTGGCTTCCCGCCGCCTATCACACGCCGCCGGTCACGGTCTCGGCGCTGTTTGCCGGGCTGCTGACCAAGGTCGGCGTCTATGCGATCCTCCGGGTGCTCGTCATGCTGATGCCGGCGACCACGGCATCGCTGACCGCGCTCATCGGCACGGTTGCTGTCGCCACCATGCTGACGGGGGCGATCGGCGCCATCGGCCAGCAGGAGTTTCGCCGCGCGCTCGGCTACTGGGTGATCTCGGGCATCGGCACGATGCTGGCAGGGGTGGCCATCGGTGGGGTTCCGGCGCTCTCGGGCACGATCTTCTACGCCGTCCACTCCATGCTGGTCATGACCGGCCTCTATTGCCTCGCAGGCCTCGTCGCCCGGGCCCGGCCAGGAGCGGCAACGGGAGAGGGCGGGCCGACGAGCCTCTGGCACGACGCGCCTCTCCTGTCGGCGGCGGGACTCGTGCTGCTCTTCGCCGTCGCCGGCCTGCCGCCGCTGTCGGGCTTCTGGCCAAAGGCGATGCTGGTCGCCGCAGCCCTGGATTCCGGTCGCGGTGTCATTGCCGCGGCGATCCTGGTCTCGGGCTTCCTGATCACCTTCGCGGCCGGACGCCTGATCCTGCTGGAATTCTGGCGCCCCGTCGCTCACCCGACGGGAGAGGCTGAGCCCCGCCAGTCCGCTGCAACGGCCACGACGCGTTCCGCGCGCCGCTCGTCGCTACCAGCGTCGGCGCTCGCCGTCGTGCTGGCGTTCGCACTCGTCTCGACGGCGATCGGCCTCTGGCCGGAGCCCTTGGCCGCCCTGGCGCGGGCCGCGGCCGGTGGCATCGTCATGCCCGATCCCTATCTCCACGCCGTCTTCCCGGAGGTCCGCCCGTGATGCGCCCGATCAGGATCTTGAGGCTGTTCGCCGTCTTCCTGCGCGAGTTCATTCTCTCCGTGCTCCGCGTCTCCCGCCTCGTCCTCAGCCCGCGTCTGCGTTTCACGCCGGCGGCCTTCCGCTTTCCGCTGTCGCTCCGAAGCGACCGGCAGATTACGCTGCTAGCCAATCTCATCACGCTGACCCCGGGGACGCTGACGGTCGACGTCACCGGGGACCGGACGGCGCTCATCATCCACGCCATCGACTGCCCGGACGTCGAGGCCGCCAAGGCCGACATCCGGGACGGTTTCGAGCGGCTGATCAGGGAGGCCTTCACATGATTCTGCCGATCGCCGTCGCCATCGCGCTCGTCCTTCTGCTCGCCGCCATGCTGCTGACGGTACTCAGGGTGATCCTCGGGCCGAGCCTCGCCGATCGGGTGCTTGCCCTCGACCAGCTCGTCTCCATCGCCATCGGATTCATCGCCGTCGTGGTGATCATGACCGGTTTCCATCTCTATATCGACATCGCGCTCGCGCTCGCGCTGGTCGGCTTCCTGACAACGGCCGCCTTCGCGCGTTACATCGATCTCGGGGGCAAGGGCGAATGACCGTTCCGCTCGCCGAAATTGTCGTCTCGGTCGTCCTGGTTTGCGGGTCCCTGCTGACTCTGATCGCCGCCCTCGGGTTGCTGCGTTTCCCCGACCTCTACACCAGGATGCATGCCGCCTCGAAGGCCGGTGCTGCCGGTTCCGGCCTGCTGCTGCTGGCGGTTGCCCTCCATGCGGGCGAGGCGACGATCTGGATCAAGTGCCTGCTCGCGATCGCGTTTTTCCTGATCACCGCGCCGGTTTCCGCCCATTTGCTGGCGCGGGCGGCAGCGCGACGGGGCCAGCCTCTGCCACCGCCCGAAGGTACGGTTGCGGACCGGGGCGAACCGCCCGCTTGACGCCGCTGCTGCCGCAGGTTGAGGCCGGGGCACACAGTTGGCTGTTGAGCACTCGCCCAGCAATAATTGAGTTTCCGGCGCACTCGGTCGGAAGCTTCTGGCCATGCGCCGCTTTTTCTAATTGTATAATTTTATGATCACGGAATTTTAACTGATGCTTATGCCAGAATTTCTCTGCCGGAGCTGCCGCTCAGTCTCCAAATTGATGCTTTGTTCACTGGTGAAATGGCGGTCTTCAACCGTTAGACTGGCAACAAAGTGCGAAAATTAACAGTTTACATTCCGGAAAAAAGTGATACTCCGTTTGAAGTAGAGCCCGAATGTTGATTCAGAACAGGGTCGTATTTCTTTCGGATTCCTGGGTTTTCGCCGACGAGACCGAAATATCCCCACAATTTCGAGGGGAAGACGAGCCAGTTCCCTTGTCGACATTCAACCATGACGTGGAAAGTTTGCCGGTGTTCTAGGGGTAGTGCACCGGCGGTTTGCTTTCTGCGTAAGGGGGTTCTGCGTCGGTCGCTGCGGGTCATCGGTCCGCAGCAGGGCAGTGATCACTCAGGAGAACAAGATGAACGAAATGGTGACCGTGGGAAACAAGGAGCTGCTGGTCGAGCTGACGGCGGAGATTGTTGCCGCCTATGTCGGCAATCATGTGGTTCCGGCGGCCGATCTTCCGTCGCTGATCGCAGATGTGCACAGCGCTCTGTCGACCACCACCGGCCAGGAGGCAGCTGCGCCGGCCGTCGAGAAGCCCAAGCCGCCGGTGCCGATCAAGAAGTCCGTGCACAACGACTACATCATCTGCCTGGAAGATGGCATGAAGTTCAAGTCGCTGAAACGCCACCTCATGACCCATTACGGAATGACGCCCGAAGAATATCGCGAGAAGTGGGAACTGCCGGCAGACTACCCGATGGTGGCCCCGGCCTATGCAGAAGCCCGGTCGCGTCTGGCCAAGCAGATGGGTCTCGGCCAGGGCCGCAAAAAGCGCGCCTGACGGAAGGACTGCCGCGAGTGCAGGGAAGAAGCGGCCTCCGGGGCCGCTTTTTCGTCGTCGGGTATAGGAAAATATTCAAATTGTTTCGTTTGGAACCCTGCCGTTGCGGCGATGGGGCTTCACAACCACTTTGAAGTGTGAGATATAGGAATATATTCCAATCTTGTTGGGAGATATTCCATGACCCATCCCTTCGTCTCCACCGCCTTCGAGCTCGACCCGTTCGAAGGCATCGCCATCGACGTGCCGGAGGCCGTGCGCGAGCGTCTGCGCCGCCGACTCGGGGCGCCGCAGGCGCAGCCGGGCGCCGGCGATCTGCAATTCACGCCGCGCCTCGGCGAGCCCTCGGTCATCCGCAAGGTGGTCCTGCCGGGCCGTCGTCGCGCGCTCGGCCTGCGCGCTGCCTGTGGGGCGGTCCGCATGGTCGCCGCCGAGATGCTCGGGCTGATCGGGCCGCGCACCGTCTCCGAGCGCGACAACCGCTTCGCCCTCGCCCATGTCCAGCAGATCGCCATGTATGTCTGCCATGTCGCGCTTCGGTTGCCGATGGCCGAGGTTGCTCGCGGCTTCGGACGGGACCGGACCACCGTCGGCCATGCCTGCGCCCGCGTCGAGGACCGGCGCGAGGACCGCGCCTTCGACGATTTCGTCGGCGCCGTCGAACGCGTCGTCGGCACCGTCTTCGGCGGGGGACCGGTCCATGGTTGAGCCGGGATCGGCCGAACGGGACGTGGCGCGTCTCCTGCGCTTTCTCGGCAATGGCGGCGGCCGGCGGCTCGCGGGGGAGGGTGCGTGTCGGCTGGTCCGCCCGGACGGCCGCACGGCGGAGGCCGCACCGGCGGTGATCTCGGCCATGGTCGGCAGCGGGCTGGCGCTCCTGCGCGGCGACCGCCTCATCCCGACCCGCGAGGCCCGCGCCTGGCTGCGCCGCTTCCTGGCAGACCGGGAAGAAGCCTTCCTAGACCAGCATCGCCTGGTCGAACTGACGGAGATCGGCGCCGGTGCGGAGCGTGAAACCGTGCGGCTCAATGCGACCGCCACGCCGCTAGCGGCGCTTGCGCGCAGCCGGGACAGGTCCGGCGCGCCCTGGCTCACCGTCGAGGCGCTGGCGGCCGGCGAACGGCTGGCCCGTGACTTTCACTATGCGGCGCTCCAGCCGCGCGTGACCCAGTCCTATGGGCCGCGAACGGCCGACAAGCCGCGCGCAGGCACCGTGGCCGACCTGAGCGACAGCGTCGTCGCCGCCCGCCTGCGGGTGGCCGCTGCCGCCGACGCCATGGGGCCGGACCTGTCTGGCGTGGCACTGGACGTCTGTTGTTTCGAGAAGGGGCTGGAGACTGTCGAGCGCGAGCGCGCCTGGCCGGCGCGTTCGGCCAAGCTGATGCTCAGGACCGCGCTTCTCCTGCTCGACCGCCACTACAATCCGCCGCAACCGCCGCGGAAGCCGCGCCGCCATGCCTGGGGCGCCGATGGCTACCGTCCGGAACTCGCCGTCCGGTCCTGAGGCGCATCTCTTTCGCTGAAGAGGGGGGCGCCCGCCGGGCTGCCCCCGGAGGACGCTCAGGCAGCGGCCATACGGGCCGTGGCTTCCGCCTGGATCCGCGCCACCATCGACCGCAGACCGTTGGCCCGCTGGGCCGAGAGATGCTCGATCATGCCGATCTTGCCGAAGATCTCGAGTGCGTCCGTCGCCGCGACCTCGGAGGCGGGCTTGCCGGAATAGATCGCGAGCACGATCGCCACCAGCCCGCGCACGATATGCGCGTCACTGTCGCCTCGGAAGGTCAGGACGGGATCGCGGCCTTCGCCGGCTTCGGTCACCAGCCAGACCTGGCTCGCACAGCCGCGTACCTTGTTCTCGGCTGACTTGTCGCTTTCGGGGAGGTCCGGAAGCGACTTGCCGAGTTCGATGACATAGCGGTAGCGGTCTTCCCATTCCTCGAGATAGTTGAAGTCGTCGATGATGTCGTTCAAGCTGGCCATGGCCCGCATATAGACATTCCCCGCCGCTCTGGAAAGCGCCGCGACAAAAAGGAACGCCGTGAAGCGAGCTTCACGGCGCGTCAATAAGGCTGACAAGTTACAGGCAGGGTCGTTCGGCAGGCAGGAGAAGTCTGTCGCGCCTCAGCTTTTCGGCCGCGGCAGCGGGATCGGGATGGTCTCGAGGTCGGGCAGCACCGGATGCTGGCGCGCCACGGTTCCCGTCTTGACGGCGTCGGCAGCCTTCACTGCCGCCTCGTCGGCGAATTGCGTATCGAGATAGGTATAGGCGACGCGGGCGCCTTCGCGGGCGCGGCTGCCGAGTGTCGAGAAGGTCTCGGCGCCCTTGACGCAAACATCCGGCTTTTGGGCGCAGAGATCGGTCGCATAGGAGATCACGCCGGCGGCCGCGCCGAGCGCATCGGTAAGTTCGACGCCCTTCTCCTTGGAGAGTCGGTCCGTCGCGTCCTGGTCGAAGATCGGCAGCATCACCAGCACCAGGGAAAACCAGAATGCGCCGCGAATGAGTAACCACATGTTCTTGCCTGCCTCGGCTGGCCGGTCTTGTGCCGGTTCGTTGCCCGATCGGACGATCTGTGCCGTCCTGATGCAGCGACACTAGCCGGGGCCCGAAAACAAGCCGTTCCGGGAATCGGCGGCCTTTTCCTCTATTTTGTCGAAAACTTTATCCAACCGGCCGCAGCTTGCGTCGTCGATGGCATTTTATGCGCTTTCGAGACATCCCCGTTAAGCATCTGGGCAGACGCCTCCGAGCGTTGCAGCCCTTTGCCGGAACAAGCGCCGCCACAAAGGTTAACGTGGCAGGTGAAGTGTCGAATTTGCCAGCAATTACACCCCGTTAACCACGAATCCGGAAGTTCGGCCCAACCGTCCCTTTTTTGGATTTCGGGGCTCATCCGCCCGCTTCCTGCCGGGCTGCTTTATCCTTTCCTTAAGTCGCGGATGCGATTTTTTGGCGGTCAAGTTCATGAAGGCTGGCGTGTTGAGCATATTGCGTAAAATTGGCGGCGGACGCTTCTTCCCCGAGCGGGTGGACGGCGAAGCCGGCAAGCGCCGCCTGAAGGGTCCGGAGCCGACGGACGTCGCCGCGGCCCTCGCAGCCGGCCTGGTCGCCGCGGCGGCATCCGCCGCCGCACATGCCGGTTTTTCGGTCATCCTGCCTGTCGCCTCTGCCGTTGCCTCGGCCGCCTTGCTCGGCCTGATCGCCTGGCGGGAAACCCGCCCGCGGCCCCGGCTCGCGCAGGAATCCGCGCCCGCGCCCCTGTCTCTTCTCGATCATCTGCCCGGCCTCGTCGCCCGACATGATGCGGCCGGGCGTCTCGTCGCCCTGGGCGGCATCGATCGCACGCTTGTCGCCGGCACGCCCTCGGCGCTGGTCGATGCCGTTCATGTCTCGACCCGCATCGATTATCTCACCGCGCTCGACGCACTTCGCCAGGGCCAGCCCAGGGCGGAGGCCGCCTTCCTGCTCGGTGCCGATGCCGCCTTCCGGCCGGTGCGCGGCTATTTCAGTGCCGAGCGCGCGCCCGACGGCTCGCTCGCGGGCTTCCTTGTCCAGGCCGTCGACCTCAGCGCCGAAACGGCCCTGCGCGACGAACTCGCCGCCGCCCGCAGCGAGGCACAGTCCGCGAACGAAGCCAAGACCCGCTTTCTCGCGGCCGTCAGCCACGAGCTCCGGACGCCGCTCAACGCCATCCTCGGCTTCTCCGACATCCTGCTCGGCGAGTATTTCGGCCGCTTCGAAAACGAGCGCCAGAAGGAATATGTCGAACTGGTCAACCAGTCGGGCCATCATCTGCTCGCCGTCGTCAACGCCATGCTCGACATGTCGAAGATCGAGGCCGGTCGCTACGAGCTGGTGAAGGAGCCCTTCGAGATCGCCACGGTGATGCGCAATGTCGACGAGATGCTGGCGCTCGAGGCGAGCCGCAAGGGCGTCGTCTTCACCACCCGCGTCGCCCGCGGGCTGGACGAGATCGTCGCCGACCGCCGGGCGGTCAAGCAGATCCTGATCAACCTTGCCAACAACGCGATCAAGTTCACCGATACAGGGGGTGTCGTCACGATCGATGCCGCGCTCGCCGCCGGCAATCTCGAATTGCGGGTGAGCGACACCGGCATCGGCATTCCCGCCGAGAAGCTGTCTCTGATCGGCATGCCCTTCATGCAGGTCCAGAACGACTACACCCGCCGCTATGACGGCACAGGGCTGGGTCTGGCGCTGGTCAAGGGTCTGGTAGCGCTGCATGGCGGCCAGTTCGGCATCGAAAGTGTCGAGGGCAAGGGAACCGTGATCACCGTCGCCCTGCCGCTCGATGGCAACGGCGACATGTCGGGGGGACTCGTCGAGTTTCCGCCGCGTCTCAGGGATGTCAGGCCGGGGGAGAGAAGCGATGGCTACGCCGCGCACGCGAAAATCGCCTGAGACGCCCGTCCGGGGCGCTGGTCCGCGGGGCCGCAAGCCGCAGCCCTCGCGCGCCATGCGCATGCTTGGCGCGTCCGCCGCCCTGATCGGCCGCCATCCGAAGACGCTGGGAGGCCTCGTCATCTTCGGCGTCGTCTTCTCCTTCGTCGCCGCCAATGCGCTCTGGTATCAGCCGCGCCGGCATCCCGCGCCCTTCCTCGCCACGCGTTCGGCCGAGGGCGTGCAGCTCGCCGCGCGCCAGCCGGCCGACGAGGTCGAGCCCGGCGTCACGGTCTTCCGGATCGAACGCGAGACGCCCCCGGCCGATTCCGACGCCGTCCGTCCCGCTCCCTCCGCCCTCGTGCGCGAAATCCAGGAACGACTCGCCGCCCGTGGCCTCTATGACGGCCCGGCCGACGGGCTGCCCGGTCCCAAGACCGAGGCCGCGATCCTGTTCTTCGAGCAGACCGAGGGCATGGCAGAGACCGGCGAGGCCAGCGACACCGTGCTCGCCCGGCTCCGTGCCGTCGCTGTCGACAACCAGGCCGTTTCAGCCGACAATGCCGAGGCCCAGTCCGACGACACGCTCAGCACCGCGAGCACCCGCCCGGTGGCGGAGGATGAGGTCGCGGCCCTGATCGCCGCTTCCGATGCCCAGTCTGTCGCCGTACCGGCCGACCGTCCGCCGTCGCCTGCTGTGGTCATGCAGATCCAGAAGGCGCTGGCCGGCATGGCCTATGCCGATGTCAAGGTCGACGGCATTGCAGGCGAAGCCACGCGCACCGCGATCCGCGCCTTCGAGAAGAGCTATCGCATGCCCGTGACGGGCGAGCCGTCCGAGCGCGTGCTCGCCAAGCTGAAGTCGATCGGCGCCCTCTGAGTCCTCCGCAAGATCTCCGCTTCGAAGGCGGAAGGTGCCCAAGCTCGCGAACGGCACGGGCACCCTTGGAAGCGTCTTTGAGAGACATTCGGCATGGCGATGATCGACGCGTCGATTCCGGCCCCGCCACGCTGCAAGAGTGCCTCGTCTCCGGCGGGCCGCATTTTGACAGACCGACGCTGCACGTTTAGCTAGGCGCATGCGCGTGACCAGCGACCTCTTCGTTTCCGCCCTTCTGCGGCGGGTCTTCTCGGCCGGCGGCTTCGCTGCCGTCGAGCGCCGCGGTGCGGCCGAGGCCGGCGCCGTCTTCATCCGCCAGCGGCGGCGGGACGGGCGCGAGACGCTCTATGGCCCGGCGCCGCAGAGCTTTTTCGGCGAGGGCGACGACCAGCGCCGTTTCGAGATCCGCAGCGACAGCGCCGAGCCGGAGGCCGCCGAGGCGATCATCGTCCGTGAAATGCGGTTCGACCCCGATCTCTGGCTCGTCGATCTCGATGTCGAAGACGTGACCGACCTCATTGACATTGCCGGCGAAGAACCACCCGCGCCGGGCGACGCGCTCTTTCGGTAAACGCGGCCGGACGTTGCCGCCCGATCCGTCCGGCCGCACGCGTCACGGCTATTCGGCCGCGACACCCCGGCTGCCGGCCGCACGCGCCGCGGCGATCATCACACCGCTGATGGCGCCATAGGCGGTGAGCCAGGCAGTCCTGAGCTCGGGGACGAACCGGTCGCCGAAGGCGAGCGACAGCGTCTGGATCAGCGCCTCGCCGACGGTGGCGTAATGGCGCTCCTCGACGCCGTAGGCGACATGCTTGACGGCGAGCGTCTCCAGAACCGGCAGAACCTCGTCCAGGCGGCGCAGCTTGCCGACCACCATGGCCAGCGCCGCCATCAGCTTCATCTCCTGGCTCCGCATGTCGGTTTCCGAAAACAGCGGCCGGAGCGCGGGGTCGAGCGCAAAGAGCCGCTCGTAGAAGAGGGCTGCTGCCTCCTGGCGGATCTTCATCACTTCGGCGAAGCTATCTTCCAGCAGCCGGATGGTCTGTTCGTCCATGATCGTTTACTCCCTGATCCAATGTCGATGATCTCAGGATCGCAGGGCGATGTTTCTCGCCGCCCTCGCGCGGCAGGCTCTTTCGTTTCAGTTGTTTCGGCGCCGTTGCTGCTGCACCGCGACATTGAAGGGGCAAATGCGCGATGGTTTAGACCATGGTATGGACCAGCTGAGGCGCCGATGGCCCGCACCGCGAAGATCTTCATGAACGGCCGCAGCCAGGCGGTACGCCTGCCCGCCGAATTCCGCTTCGACACCCAGGAGGTCTTCATCAGCCGCGACGAGAAGACCGGCGACGTCATCCTGTTGATGCAGGACACGCGCAAGGCCAACTGGGACCGGTTTCCGGAACTCAGGGCCGCTGTGATGGCAGAGATGGAGGACGATTCCCTCAGTCTTCAGGAGCGCGCCCAGGGTGATCTGCCCCGGGATCCGTTCGAGGGTTGGGAGGAATGACCCGCTGCCCGCTCGATACCAACACCGTGAGCAACTTCCTGCGGGGACGCGGCCAAGTCGAGCAATTCGTCATCCCATGGGTTCCTATCATCGAAATCTGGTATCAGCCTTCCGGCACGAGCCCGGTCTCGCTGTCGGAGACTGGTCCTGATCCCGGCACCGGCCGGACCGGCTACTGGGTCAGGACCGAGAGCACGGCCGCGATGTCGGCGGGGGAGAAGGGCTTCTCGATGACCGGACAGCCGCTGCGGGCGAGGAAGCGTCCCGCCGACGGTCCCAGCGTGTCGCCGGTCACGAAAGCGATGCGGCGCGCCAGGTCGGGACGGTGGGCGAGCAGCCAGTCATAGAGGGCAGGGCCGTCGCCATCGGCCATGCGGATGTCGCAGAGGATCGCAGCCACCGGTCGGCCCGGTTCGGCCAGCAGTCGCTGGGCGGAATTGCCGGAGCCTGCGGTCGCCGTCCGATGGCCGAGCCCGGAGACGATGTCGGCGATCAGCTCCGCCAGTTCCGGCTCGTCGTCGACGATCAGCACCTGCGACAGCCGCTCTTCCGGCACGACGATCTCGATCGGTTTGTCCTGCACCGCGTCGGCCTCGGTCTCGCCCTCCGTCACCGGCAGGCGGATCACGAAGGTGGCGCCACGCCCCGGCGCCTCGGGCGCCAGCTCGAGCGTGCCGCCATGCGCTTCAACCAGGCCGCGCGACACGGCGAGCCCGATACCGGTGCCGTGGTCCTGCGGCTTGGTCGTGAAGAACGGATCGAAGATCCGGCTGCGGATCGTGGCGGGAATGCCCGGGCCGTTGTCGGCCACCTCGATCATGATCGCGTCGGTCTCCCGATCGTGCCACGCCCGGAGCGCGATACGCCGGTCTTCGCCGCCGCGTTCCTCGAGCGCCTGCCGCGCATTGACGATCAGGTTGACCAGCACCTGGTGGAGCAGGTCGGCATCGGCATGGGTCTCCGGCAGGTCGCCCTCGATCGTGCTGCTCACCGCGACGCCGCTCGTTCTGAGGCTGTAGGCGAGCAGTTCGATCGCGTCCGCGATCACCTTGCCGATGGAGACATAGGCGCGCTCCGCCTTGCGCTGGCGGGCCATGGCGAGGAAGGTGCGGACGATGCGGGCGCAGCGGTTGGCGGCCATCTCGATCTTCTGCGCGCGGTCGTAGAGGTCGTCGCCCGCCGGCATGAGCTTGGCCTTGTCGCGCAGCATCATCGCCTGGCCGAGCACGATGGAGAGCGGATTGTTGAGCTCGTGCGCCACCCCCGAGAGCAGCGAGCCGAGCGCTGCGAGCTTTTCCTTCTGGTAGAGCGCGTCGCGCTGCCGCTCGATCTCGAACTGCGCGGCCTTGGCCGGCTGCAGGTCGCGGATATGGGCGGTGAAATAGCGCTTTCCCCCCGCGCTGACATCGGCGATCGCGAGCTCCACCGGTACCATGCGGCCGTCGCGGGTGATCGCCTCCAGCTCCACCCGCTTGCCGATGACGCGCGAGGCGCCGCTCGACAGGTAGCGGTTCATGCCGGCATGGTGGGCGGCGCGGTGATGGTCGGGGATGATCAGCTCGCCGATCTCGCGGCCGATCGCTTCCTCGCGCGAAAAGCCGAAGAGCTTTTCCGCCGAGGGATTGAAGTCGACGACCAGCCCCTGGTCGTCGATGATGATGATCGAGTCGAGCGAGGTCCGGACGATCGCCTCGTTCAGCGCCTCGTTCTCCCGCCGCAGCCGGTCCTGGGTGACCAGCTCCTGTTCGCGCTTCTTCTGGTCGGTCAGGTCGATGGCCAGCAGGAAATAGCCGATCACGCCGTCGCGCCCGTTGTCGAACGGCGTCAGCGACTGGCGCACATAGTGGTCGCCATAGCGAGAATGGCTCCAGCCCTCGAAATGCACCGCCTCGCCGGCCGCGACCCGGTTCACCACGGGCTGCATCGCCTCCACGACATCCGCCCCGAACAGTTCGACATTGTCGCGACCGAGAATCTCCTCCTGCGGCATGCCCAGCGCCGCAATCAGCGCGTCATTGGCGGCGAGCAGCCGGCCGTCCACGCTCATGTAGAGCGCGGTGCCCGGCATGCCGCGGATGACCGACATCACCACGGTGAAGTCCTGCGGCGCGAAGGCCTCGGCCAGGCCCAGCGCGCGGCTTGCCGGAAGCTCGTCGAAACTGTGGATGCGCCCTTCGTTCATGTCTTTCTCGCCGGTGAGTAGAGATAGCCCGCGCCGCGCACGGTCTTGATTGTCTGCGGCTTGGACGGATCTTCCTCGATCTTCTTCCGGAGCCGGGTAATGCGGATGTCGATCGAGCGGTCGAACGGATCGTCCGTCTTGCGATGGGCGAGTTCGAGCAGTCGGTCGCGCGACAGCACGCGATAGGCATTGTCGAGGAAAGCCTCGATCAGGTCGAATTCCATCGCCGTGACGGGCTCGTCCCGCCCGTCGGGGCCGATAAGCCGCCGCCCGGCGCGATCCACAAGCATCCGGCCGAACGGCACCAGGACCGGCCGCTCCACCGGGGCGGCTGCGGCAGGCGCCGTCGCCTCCTTGGCAGCGCCCCGCCGCAGCACGGCGCGAATGCGCGCCTTGAGCTCCCGGAGGTCGAAGGGCTTGGTCACATAGTCGTCGGCGCCGACTTCCAGGCCGACCACCCGATCGACGACGTCGTCGGCGGCGGTGACCATGATCACCGCGGGGCCGCCTCCAGCCCGCAGCCGCCGGGCGATCGACAGCCCGTCTTCCTGCGGCATGTTGACGTCGAGCAGCACGAGATCGGCCGGCGCCTCGGCCAGAAGCGCGTCGAGCGCCGCGCCGCCGTCCGCCGCGCGTGCCTCGAAGCCCTGGCCGTTGAGATAGTCGGCGACCATCTCCCGGATATGCTGCTCGTCGTCGACGACGATGATCTTGCCTGACATGTCCGCCACCACCGATCTCTCCTGACCCTGCGGCGAAGTGGATGTTGCGCTTCCGTTACAACAATCTTTTGCGCTTTGCCCGCAGAATATGGGGTCGAAACGGGTTTCGTGGCCCGACTATTCCGAAACGGCGCGGTTCTGAAACAATTGAAACAATTGAAACCGGCAGGCGGGACGGCCGAGATACGCCCGCCCGCTCCGCCGCGGGGACGCTGCCTTCCTGACCGGCGGTGCGGCCGGCCGGCCGCGATCGATTTCGCCTATCGCGGTTCGACGGGCCGCGTGCCGCAGAGCATCTCGCGCTTGCCGGCAAAACCCGGCCGGCGTTCGACGGAAAATCCAGCTGCCACGAGCCCCCGCCGCACGAAGCCCGCCGCGGCATAGGTTGCGAAGCTGCCGCCCGGCACCGTGTGCTCAAAGACGGTCCGCAGCATCGCCTCCGACCAGAGGGCCGGATTGCGCGACGGCGCAAAACCGTCGAGATACCAGGCGTCGAAGCTGCGGTCGCCCGCGGCGAGGCCGGACGGCGCGTCGCCGCAGACCACGGTCAGCCGCACCCCGTCCTCGAAGTCGATCGCGATCTCGCCCTCGGGCGCCGAGGGCCAGCGGGCGACGAGCGCCGTCCGCTCGGCATCGAGCGCCGGCCAGCGCGACAGCGCCCGGTCTATACTCGCCGCTTCCATCGGGTAGAGTTCGAAGGAGGTGAAGTGCAGGGAAGCCGCTTCGGTGTCGCCGCGCCCGGCCCGCATCTCCGTCCAAACCCGCCAGGTCTCGCAGAAATTGAGGCCGGTGCCGAAGCCGAGTTCGCCGATCGTGAAGGCACGGCCCGCCGCCCAGCGCTGGGGCAGCCCGTTGCCGGCGAGGAAGACATGGCCGCATTCCGCCCGCCCGTCCTCGCGACAATAAAACTGGTCGCCAAAGGCCGTCGAATAGGGCATATCGCCGTCGATCCACTCCAGCGCCAGCGCGCGTCCTTCCGGTGCTTCCGTCATGGCCACAGCCGATAGTTCGCTTTCCCGCACCGGTCAATCTCCCGCCACTAGGCATGATTGAGGCGACCGACGTCATCGTCGTCGGCGGCGGCGTGATGGGCCTCTGGGCGGCGCTGAAGGCCGCCGAGGCCGGCCTGTCGGTGACGGTTCTCGATGCCGCCACGACCGGTTCCGGCGCCTCGGGCGGCCTCCTGGGCGCGCTCTTCCCCTGGATGCCGGACCGCTGGACCGACAAGAAGCAGTACCAGTTCGACGCGCTCGTCTCGCTGCCGGACGAGATCGCCCGTCTGGAGGTGCTCACCGGCCTTCGCGCACACTACCGTCGCACGGGACGGGTGATCCCGCTGCCGAAGCCGCATCTGCGCGACATTGCACGCCGCCACGCCGCCGATGCCGCGGTCAATTGGCGCAGGGACGGCGCCGTCTTTTCCTGGGACCTCTGCGACGGCGTCCCGGCGTCGCTCGCAATCGCGCCCGACAGCTGCGCCGCCGGCCATGTCGTGGACAGTCTCGCCGCACGGCTTTCCCCACGGTCTCTCATTGCGGTCCTGCGCGCAGCCCTCCTGACCCACCCCGGCGTCGAGATCGTCGAACGGGCCCGGCTCGTCGCCCTCGATCCTGCGACCGGCAGGGCCGAGGTCGCGGGCGGGCCGCAGCGCAGCTTCGGCCATGCCATCCTCGCTGCGGGCGCCGGGAGCTTTCCGCTGATCGAGATGCTGCTGCCGCCACTGCCGCAACCGCTCGGCCAGGGGGTCAAGGGCCAGGCAGCGCTCCTCGCCGCCGATCTCGATCCGGCGGGGCCGGTCGTTTTCCTCGACGGGCTCTATGTCGTGCCGCATGAGGGTGGGTTCGCCGCCGTCGGCTCGACCAGCGAGAACAGCTATTCCGATCCCCACGCGACCGACGCGGGCCTCGACGACGTTGTTGCCCGCGCCCGCGCCCTGATCCCGGCGCTGGCCCATGCGCCCGTCGTCGAACGCTGGGCGGGTGTCCGGCCCAAGGCCGTCGGCCGCGACCCGATGGTTGGTCCGCTCCCGGGCCATCCGAACGTCATCGCGCTGACCGGCGGCTTCAAGATCTCCTTCGGCGTCGCCCACCGTCTCGCGGCCTCGGCGCTCGATGCGGTGTGCGCGACGGCCGCCGCACCCCTGCCGGAAGCCTTCACGCTGACCGGGCAGCTTGCGCGGGAGCTCGGATGGAAGGCCGGGGAGGCGCAAGCCTGAACCCGTTCCCCAGCGCTTGCCTGGGCGATTGCCAGAGCCCGGGTGGCAGCGCCCACAACACCCTCGACAAAGCCCCCGGGCGAAATTAGCTTCGCAGCTGCACATATCCGAAGGTGAATTCATGCTCGAGATCAAGACCCCCCGCGACCTCGTCGGCTACGGCCGCAACATCCCTGATCCGAAATGGCCCGGCGGGGCGAAGATCGCAGTGCAGTTCGTGGTGAATTACGAGGAGGGCGGCGAGAGCTGCATCCTCGACGGCGACCCGGCCTCCGAGAACCTGCTATCGGAAATCGTCGGCGCCGCGCCCTGGCCGGGTCAGCGCAATCTCAACATGGAGAGCATCTACGAATACGGCTCGCGTGCGGGCTTCTGGCGGCTCCACAGGATGTTTACCGCGCTCGACGTGCCCGTCACCGTCTACGGCGTGACGCTGGCCATGGCCCGCAATCCCGAGGCGGTCGCAGCGATGAACGAGGCCGGCTGGGAGATCGCCAGCCACGGCTATCGCTGGCACGAATACAAGGACTATCCGGAGGAGCTCGAGCGCCAGCACATCCTCGAAGCCGTCCGCCTTCATACCGAGGTCGCAGGCGAACGACCCTACGGCATGTATCAGGGCAAGCCCTCGGTCAACACGCTGAAGCTCGTCATGGAGGAGGGGGGGTTCCTCTATTCTTCGGACAACTATTCCGACGATCTTCCCTTCTGGGTGCCAGGGCTGGACGGCAAGCCGTTCCTGATCATTCCCTACACGCTCGAAACCAACGACATGCGCTTCGCCACGCCGCAGGGCTTCAATGCCGGCGACCAGTTCTTCACCTATCTGCGCGACGCTTTCGATACGCTGTATCAGGAGGGCCTGGAGGGATCGCCGAAGATGATGTCGATCGGGCTACACTGCCGCCTTGTCGGCCGCCCGGGCCGGGCCGCGAGCCTCCGCCGCTTCATCGACTATGTGCTGAAGCACGACGACGTCTGGATCCCGACCCGCCTCGACATCGCCCGCCACTGGCACGCCCACCACAAGCCGGCCTGACAGCGGGCCGGTGCGCCCTGGAAAGCAGCGACGCCCCAAAACAAGAGCGGCCCCGTGAGGGGCCGCGAATGCGTGCTGACTTTCTGGCCCAGGCAACCTTGACGCCGTGCCCGTTTCGCGATGGGCGAGGCCTTTCGGCCTCTCCGCGGCCGTGCCCGACACTGTTGTCCGGACGACCCGTGAGACGAAGGATGCCTCCCCAGGGGTTAACGAAGGGTAACCGGAGAACACCGGATTCTCGGGATTGACATACCGTAGGTGGCAGCGGCGCGATTAACCCTCATCACAAAAAGTTGTGTCCGTCCGGTTCCGGACGATTGGAGCGGCTTGTCGGAGATGTTCGGGGAGGGGGCGTCTGGACCCTCGACTTTGGCCGGCCGCCGCGCTAGACCATCTTCGAACGGGAGCAGTCGGATCGGACGATGGACAGAGCGGAATTCGTGGCGCGTTTCGGCGGCGTTTTCGAGCATTCCGCCTGGATTGCCGAACGGGCCTTCGACCTCAGGGGACTGCCGGATCCGCTGACGGCGGCGACCCTTCACGACACGCTGGCTGCAGAATTTCGTGCCGCTGCCGAGGCCGAGCGTCTCGGCGTGCTGCGCGCCCATCCAGATCTTGCCGGCCGGCTTGCGGTTGCCGGAGAACTCACCGAGGACAGCCGCAAGGAACAGGCGGGCGCCGGCCTCGATCGCCTGACGCCGGCCGAATACGCCCGTTTCACCGATCTCAACACGCGCTACCAGGCGCGGTTCGGATTTCCCTTCATCATCGCGGTCAAGGGGCTCAGCAAGGAGGAGATCCTCCATGCCTTCGAGAACCGCATCCACCACAGCCGCGGCGAGGAATTCGCCACAGCCTGCCACGAGGTCGAGAAGATCGCGCGCCTCAGGCTCGAGGCCATGCATATCGGAGACTGAGAGATGCTGTTCGGAACGGAAGAACTTCCGCCTTTCGCGGCGGGGACGATCAACCTCGCCTCGGCCGGCCTCGGCGCGCGCGCGCTCACGGCAACGGACGAATTCTTCGCGCCGCTCGCGCGGATGATCGCCGACAAGCTGCCGGAATTCGATCCCGACCTCTATGACGACAACGGCAAGTACATGGACGGCTGGGAAAGCCGCCGCAAGCGCGTGCCCGGCCATGATCGCGGCGTGGTCAAGCTCGCCATGCCCGGCCGCATCGTCGGCTTCGACATCGACACCCATTTCTTCACCGGCAACTATCCCCCCTTCGCCTCGATCGATGCGGCCTTCTCGCCGGACGGCGACCCGGATCCCGAGGACGATGCCGCCTGGACCGAGATCCTGCCGAAATCGCCGCTCGGACCCTCGGCGCACCATTTCTTTGAAAATGCCGACCGTGACCGGGTCTGGACCCATATCCGGCTGCATATCTATCCCGATGGCGGCGTGGCGCGTCTGCGCGTCTACGGCGCCGCGCATTTCGACTGGACGAAGGTCGGCGCGAACGAGGAGATCGACCTCGGCTACATCTTCCACGGCGCCAAGGCGCTCGCCTGGTCGGACGCCCATTACGGCCATCCCGACAAGATGCTCGGCCCGGGCCGCGGCATCAATATGGGCTCCGGCTGGGAGACAAAGCGTCGCCGCGGCCCCGGCCACGACTGGGCGATCATTCGCCTCGGCCATCCCGGCCGTCTCAGCCGCATCGTTGTCGACACCCATTTCTACAAGGGCAATTTCCCGGATACCTGCGAGATCCGCGGCGCCTATCTGCCCGGCCATGCCGACAATTTCGACACCGCCGAGATCGCGGCGTCGGAGAGCTGGCAGACCGTCCTGCCGCCGGCCAAGCTCAGGATGGACCACATCCACGAATTCTCCGGCAGCGAGCTCACCGATATCGGCCCGGTGACCCATATCCGCTACGCCATGCATCCCGATGGCGGCACGATGCGGCTCCGGCTCTTCGGCACCAAGCGATGACGTGACCGGAGGCATCGCGAATGGCGCCACAGACACTGATCGTCGAGCCCTTGACCAAGGCCGCCTTCGTCCCGTTCGGCGAGGTGGTCGAGGCCGATCCGGCAAGCGTGCGGATGATCAACGGCGGCACCACGGAGCGCCATCACGCGCTCGCCCATCCCACGGCGACGGGCGAGGGCGCCGGCCTCATCATCAACATCTTCCGTGGCGCACCGCGCGCATTGCCCTATCTGGTCGACATGGTGGAGCGCCATCCGCTGGGCAGCCAGAGCTTCCATCCGCTCGACGGCCGGCCCTGGCTCGTCGTCGTCGCGGAGGACGAGGGCGGACGGCCGGGTCGTCCGCGTCTGTTCTCGGCAGGCGGCCGCCAGGGCATCAACTACCACCCGAATGTCTGGCACCATCCCCTTATGGCGCTTGGCGAAACCAGTGATTTTCTCGTAGTGGACCGTAGCGGTCCGGGCAACAATCTGGAAGAATACTTCTACACGGAACCCTTTCTCGTCCCAGACTTCGTTCCAGACTTCGTTTCAAGCGCCATCCCGGAGTTCACCCCATGAGCGGCCTCACCACCCATGTTCTCGACACGGCGCTCGGCCAGCCGGCCAAGGGCGTGATGATCGATGTCTTCCGGATCAACGAGGAAGTCCGGGAATACGTTCGCACGGTGCACACCAATGCCGACGGACGGGTGGACGGCGGCCCCATTCTCGCCGGCGACGTCCTGCGCAAGGGCATCTACGAACTGGTGTTCCATGTCGGCGCCTATCTGCGCTTCCACGGCCACAAGCTGTCGGACCCGCCCTTCCTCGACATCGTGCCGATCCGCTTCGGTGTCGGCGACCCCGCGGCACACTACCATGTGCCGCTCCTGATCTCGCCTTTCGGCTATTCCACCTATCGCGGGAGCTGAAACGTGCGCTTCGCAGCCGTTGCGGACATTCACGGCAATGCACTCGCGCTCGAAGCGGTGCTTGCCGACATCAGGGCCCAGGGCATCACCGAGATTGTCAATCTCGGCGACAGCCTGAGCGGGCCGCTCGAACCGGCGCGATGCGCCGACATCCTGATGGAACTCGACCTGCCGACGGTGCTCGGCAATCACGACCGCTATCTCGTCGACTATGCTCCGTCGGAAATGCACGAATGGGAGGTCGACACCTTTTCGCTGCTCGAGACCCGGCATCTCGAATGGCTGAGCGGGCTGCCGCCGACGCGCGTCTGGCGTGACGAGGTGTTCCTCTGCCACGCCACGCCGGCGGACGACAACCGCTACTGGCTGCACACCGTCAATGCCGCGGGTCAGGTCTGCCGCCGGCGGCTGTCGGAGGTCGAGGGCCTCGCGGCGGGCGTCGAGCAGAAGCTGATCCTCTGCGGCCATACCCATCTGGCCGCGGCGGCGACACTTTCCGACGGCCGGCTGATCGTCAATCCGGGCAGCGTCGGCTGCCCCGCCTATGACGACGATGCGCCGTGCTACCACCGCGTCGAGGCCGGCACGCCCTTTGCCAGCTATGCCGTGCTCGAATTGGCGGGCGACCGCTGGCTGCCCAGCTTCCGCCTGGTCGGCTACGACAACCGCGCCATGAGCCGTCTCGCCGCCTCGCGCGGTCGGCAGGCCTGGTCGCGGGCGCTCAACACCGGCTGGCTCTGACCGCCGCGCGGCCGATCCGTTCCCTCCGGAACGGCGGGTCTCGGGTCAAGCGCCTGAAACAATTGAAACAATCAACACGAGAAGAAGACCACGTCCCGGCTCGTATCGGGGGAGAGAACGCAATTCTCCCGAAACACCGAAAGGAGCCCGAACATGGCGACCGTGAAAATTGGTAATCAGACCACCGCCTTCGAGCCCGGCCAGGCGAACACGACCTATCTGCTGGCGGAAGGCAAGACCATCGACAGCCCGACCAGCGGCATCCTCCAGGCCGCCGCGATAACGGGCATGGAATTCACCATCGCCGGCCGCATCGACGCGGTCGAGACCGGCATGGCGCTCGGCGCCTTCGCCACCCCGGAGGCCGGCCTCGACATCCACGTGACGAAGTCCGGGCGTGTCCACGGCGACACCCGCGCCATCCAGATCTACGGCACCGCACAGCACCTGACCAATGACGGTCGGCTGACGGGCATCGAGGGGATCCGCTCGACCGGTGACGGTGCCGTCATCGTCAATACCGGCCGCATCGACGCGACCCAGGCGGGCATCATCACGACCGGCACCCACACGGTGACCAATTCCGGCATCATCGATGCCGGCCTCTATGGCGTCGTGCTCAACGGCAGCGCCGCTGGCGGCAGCATCCTGATCAACAGCGGCAGCATTTCCGGCGCGAACGACGCCGTACGCGGCTCCGACCACGACGACCGGATGATCAATCGCGGGTCCATCGACGGCGATGTCGATCTCGGGCTCGGCGAGGACCGCTTCGTCTACCGCGGCGGCACGATCAAGGGCGAGGTGTCGGGCGGCGGCAACAACGACACCTATGTGATCCATGCCAAGGGCCTCGATATCGCTGAAGCCTCGAATGGCGGCTATGACAGGCTCCACTCGACGGTGTCGATGGTCGCGCCCAAGAATGTCGAGGAAGTCTACCTGACCGGAAAGGCCGACCTGAACGCCCGGGCCGGCGAAACCTCTGCCTATCTCGAGGGCAATCGCGGCGACAACCATCTCAAGGGTGGCATGGCGGGCGACGCCTTCGCCGGAGGTGCGGGCGAGGATGTGATCACCGGCGGCGGCGGAGCCGACTATTTCGTCTTCCGCCCCGATATGGATCGGGAGATCATTACCGACTTCGTCGACGGCACCGACTTCCTGCTCTTTTTCGCGGGCGACGAGGTGAAGACCCTCGACGACCTCCTCGCCCATCACATGCACCAGAAGGGTGACGACCTCGTCATCTCGGCCGACGGCACGGAATTGATCCTGCGCGGTGTCGACAAGGCCGACATCGACATGAACGACTTCACGACCTGACCTGGTCCTGCGTTTGTTCCGGCGGTGACAGGCCGCAGCGACCGCTCCGGCAACCCCCAAATAACCGGTGCCGCTTCCCCGTCAGGGAGATGGAGCGACGCCCCCGGAACGCTCCTTGCGTTCCCCCGGTGCGCGGCGTCCCCCACGACGCGCACCGGGCGCCCCGGCGGCTGACCTGACCGCCGGGGCGGTTCCGATCTTCGTCTCATAGGTTTGGTCGCCGGTCGGCGGTCCCGGAACGGCACGGCTCCGTCGCCGGGTGAAGCAAAATTCACCCTCTTTCGACACCCCTCTGAAACAAATCGGTGCGATCCTCCGTTCATAGCAAGAGTTCATGAGCGCGGCCGAATAAACCGACCGCCCGATGCGTCAAAACAGCAACACGCAAGCGCGGGCACGAGGCCAGGCCGCTCGACCAAGGAAGGATGAGACAATGTCATTTGCGCTCGGCCTGTTCGCCACCCTCATTTCCGCCATGTTCGTGGCGACCTTCGCCTCTTCCATCGTCGCTGCCGGCCGCGAAATGCGCGAGGCCAACGAGGACCGCCGCCTCTCGATCTTCTGAAGACCCTCCAGGCTTCTGATCCCTGTCCGGGAATGGCTCTCCCCTGCGCCATTCCCGGACTTTTTTATGTCCGGACGAGCGCGAGGAAGTCCTTGTCCGCGCGGAAGGCATCGAGATCGGTGTCGATACCTTGTGCGCCGGTCAGCATCTTGCGGAGCGACCCGAGGGCCGGATCGCCGGCACTCCTTGCGAGTTCCGTGACCTTCCGGCAGGATTTCAGAGCCTCCTGGCGGGTACTCTCGAGGTCTTGGGCGCCGTTCGCCTTGTCGTAGCTGTACTTCTGGCCAAAGGCGCAGGCCCGCCGCAGGTGGAACATGGGATCGGCGGCGAAGCCGCTATTCTTGATCAGGGCCGATATCTCGATCGCACGGTTGAAACCGTCCGGAGGATCCATGTACAGCGCATCGAGTTGAGCCTGGAAGGCAAGTGCTTGAATTTCGGGATGATTGGGCGATTGCTTGAGGATTTCGAGCACTTTGGCGACGAAACGACTGCCCGACCGAAGGCGGAGAAACTCGGCCAGTCGGACCTTTAGCTGAATGTCGTTGGGATCGAGCGCCACCGCCCGCTGCAAAGCCTGCCCAGCCTCAGCGTAGTTTCCGAGTCTCGCTTGGCTGGCCCCCCAACTTCCGAGCTCCTTGGCGCTTTTGAGGTCCGAGAAGCGCACTGTCGACATCAGGAAGTCGTTGTCTGAAGCGTCCTGCGCCGCAGGACGGGTTTTCCCGCCATCGCCGGAGTTTGCATCCGGTTGGATAATGCTCGTGCTCACCGAAGCCTCCACGACATCGGCGGTCACCATACCCATCGTCTGCTCGGTATTCTGGAACAAGAGCGCGATCCGGGTTCGCGTCTGCAGATAGACGAAGAGGCAGGACAAGAGCAGGGAGGCAACGATCAGCCCGAAGAAGAACACCATCAGGCTCTCGTCCGACCGTCCGGCGAAGCGGTCCAGGACGCCTGCAGGCGGAGCCGCGTAGCGCGCGGCGGCTTCGGCGCAGGTCCTGATATAGCCGACGATCGTCTCGAACTGGACCAGCCCGATGCCGACGATGATCTTGGTCAGCCAGTCGGAAATTTCCTCGAGACTGGTATTGGTCTTGAAGAGGGATTGCGACTCCCGCCGCCGGGTTTGCATGGCCGCGGGCGCCGCGGGCCTCGGATCGGCCTGTTGGCCGCCGGTCTGCTGGAGCAGCCGCGGGATGCCGAACAGGAAGCCGAGCACCGCACCGACGGCCGAGGCCGACAGGACCAGGATACTCGAGACGGAAAGGGCGCGGAGAAAAGCGGTCAGTGCCCCCGACCACAACTCTTCGCCGGCGGCGGTTCCGACGGCAAGGAGTGCCGCGACGACGCCGATCGCCTTGAACGAATTCCAGGCGAGCCGCTCGACCAGCCGCAACGTGTCCGCGATGTCGCGGACGGGGTTGCTGTCGATGGGCGTAGAATTACTGTTGGCAGCCGCAGGTTTTGCCGCGTCCATAGTATAGTCCCCCCGTTTGTCTCTTCATAGCACGATTGGCGCAAGAAGAGCAATCGGGGGTTGTTTGCGGCTATTTCAGCGTCGTGCGGCCGTGGCGCGACGGCGGCCGAAGGCGGGGCGTTCGAAGCCGAGCGGCTGGGCGTCGTTGGCATTCGCCGCGTCGGAGTAGGGCACCGGCATGCGGCCCTCGGCCTCGTCGTCGGCGCGGAGCCAGGCGAGCATGCGCTCGTCGCAGCGATCCGGGTCGAGCCCCTCCCAGAGGATGCGGGCACGGCTGCGGCCGTCCTCCACGGCCGAAAGATGCGGGTAGAACTGGCCGAGCATAAACTGGCCGTCGGCCGGTTCGGCCCCGAGCGCCATCAGCGCGGTGCCGAGCTGCTGGCCGGAAAGGTCCAGCATGATCCGCTCGGAGAGCCAGCGGCTCGAGCCCAGCGCATCGGCGAGCGCGAGCGAGAAATTTCGTGCTTCCTTGAGCCGGGCGAAGCGGACCAGCAGGTTGAGGCTCATCTCGTCCATGCTCTCCGGCGTGTCGGCGGCGCGGGCGATCGTGTCGCGCTGCACCAGCGCTTTCAATTGCTGGCGCACCTGCTCCTCGCGCGTCATCTCGAAGCCCTGCTCGTCGATGAGCGCACTCTCGCGGTCACGGCGGGCGCTCAGGTCCTCGATCTCCTGCTTGTCGATCTCGGTATGGAGCGAGACGAGCGCATCCACGACCTTCACCGAGAGGCGGTCACGCGCGGCCACCGCCCGTGCATAGGCCGGACCCTGGCTGCGGGCGATCTCGATCAGCATTGTGTCGGAAAGGGCCGGGCTGGTCGTGATGAAGATCGCGGCAAGCGCGATCGGCTGGGTCGCGAGGAACCAGGCCACCGGCTCCGGCAGCGCCGCGCATCGCGAAAGCGCTGCGATCGCATTGCGCCGGGCCTCGATGCCCGATGCCTTGAAGATCGGCTCGAAGAGCTCGGAAAACTGCTTCAGTTCATGGCGTCCGGGCTGCGGCATGCTCTCAAAGGTCGATACGGTGGCCATCAGCACTACATCTTTCATCCGCATGAGCGGCACTTCCAGTTCTCGAAATCGATCAGACACGCGAAGCTACCCGGGATACGCAGGACACGAACGAATTTAAAAGTTATATGCAAACTGTTTAAGGAGTGTTAACTATGCCATGATCTGATCACGAACCATAAGGCGGTGTTAACCGTTGTGGTTCCACCTTGTACCATGCGTAACAGACCGGCCGGCCGGGCATCGTTAAGCTTCGTCCGACGGCTGAAGAAAGGAGAAAGGCGCACCTGTTCCCCAGTCTTCCGAGGCTCCGGGAAAGCGCCTGCCGCAATGTCGGCAGGATGAGATCGGTCCCACGTTCATCCGTCTCAAGTCCTTCGATGGAGATGAGAATGGCAGATGTGATACGATTGCAGGATAGGCTCGACCGACAGCCGAAGCGGCCGGCCGAATTCCACGAGGCGCAGATATTGCTCTTCACCGGCATCCGCTACGAGCGGTTGACCGACGACAGCCACCGGCCCCTCAAGCGGTCGAGCGGCGGCAAGCGCAAGAAAAGCTGACGCCCCCCTTGCGTCCCGCCTGTTGCCAGGATGCGCATGACGCCCCGGCACGTCTGCCGGTGGCACGGTGAGGGTCGAGCCGCACGATTGCGGCGGCCACCGCGAGCGCCTAGAACGGTTCCAGTCCGATCATTCTGGAATCACCTCCCCATGCAAGTTTCCGACATCCACATTCCCGGCGACGCGCCCGGCGTCGACTACCGCCTGACGGTCCTTACCTTTGCCGGCCGCGATCCCACTGCCTTGAGCGTCTACCTGCAGGCGGCCCTGCACGCCGAGGAACTGCCCGGCGTGGCGGCCCTGCATGTCCTTGTGCCGATGCTTCAGGCCGCAGAGGCGCGGGGCGATCTCCTTGGCTCCATCACCGTGGTGCCGCGCGCCAACCCGATCGGTGCCGGCCAATATGTCAATGGCGGCATGGAAGGGCGCTTCGACCTCGCGAGCCGCACCAATTTCAACCGCGACTATCCGCTGATCGGTCTCGCCGACCGCGCGGCGCTCCTCGACGACCTCGCCCGGCTGCCGGCGACCGAGCAGCTGAAGCGTCACCTGCTGCACATGGCGACCGGCTCGGACCTCATGCTCGATCTCCATTGCGACGACGAGAGCCAGCTCTATGCCTATCTGCACGAGGCCTACTGGCCGGCGGCGACCGATCTCGCAGAGAGCATGGGCCTCGAAGCCGTGCTGCTGTCGGACGGCAAGAGTTCGGCCTTCGAGGATGCGGTCACGCATGCCTGGGCGAACGGCCCGCTCGACGGCCGTGCCCACTGGGCGGAGAACCGGATCTCGCTGACCATGGAGTTCCGCGGCCTGGCCGATGTCGATCCCGTGCTCGGCCGGATGGATGCCGACGGCCTCTACGCCTTCCTGCAGCGTCGCGGCGTGATCGCGGGCGAGCCGATCCGCCGCGAGCCCTTCGAGGGCCCAGTAGCGGCGCTCGATTATGTCCAGATGGTCGACAGCCCGGTTTCGGGCATGGTGCTGTTCGAGCGTGAATATGGCGAGACGGTCGAGAGCGGCGACCACCTCGCCACAATCGTCACCCGCCCCGGCGATCCCTCAGGCGACGTCAAGGTGCTCGCCCCGACCGACGGTACCATCGTCACCCGCGTCCGCGCCCGCTTCGTCCGCCGCGGCGACAACCTGATGAAGGTCGCGAGCCGCGAGAAGTCGAACGCGGCCCGCAAGAAGGGCGGCGCGCTGGAGGATTGAGCAGCCCCGTCCCCCATGACGCGGTGGCGTCCGGGATTGCATCATGCTAGGGTTGCAATCTAGGGATAGGGGACGGAGCCATGGCGAGCGTACTTCTTGGCCTGCGCATGAAGTTCAAGGCGGGTCTGATGGCCGGCGCCATGGCGTTGGCTGCCGCGCCCGCGGTCGCGGCACCCGCCTTCGATGTCTACGACGGTGCCTGCGACGCGTCCGGGGCCGTGGCGCTGCCGGACGATCGCTTCCTGCTCGCCGACAACAACACCAACGCGCTCAGGATCTACCGGATCGGAAAGCCCGCGCCCGAGGCGACCATACCGGTGGCGGACTTCCTTGGCGTCAAGAAGGACAAGGAGGCCGATCTCGAGGCCACGGCGCGGATCGGAGACCGCATTTATGTCATCTCCTCGCACGGGCTGAATTCCAGGGCCGAGAAGAAGGAACAGCGCTACCGCCTCTTCGCCGTCGCGGCAGCGGACGGCGCGCCGATCCGGACCTTGGGACACCCCTATATCCTGCTCGCCGAAACGATGATGGCCGATCCCGCCTACCAGGCACTTCTTGCCGATGCCGAGAACAGGCCGCCGGAAGAGGGCGGCATCAATATCGAAGGCCTTGCCGAGGGCCCGGACGGCAGCCTTTATGCCGGCTTTCGCAGCCCGGCAGCCGCCGAGAGCGCCATCGTCATGCCGATCCGCAATCCCGGCAAGCTCGTTGACGCCGCTCCGGCGCTCACGACCGGCGAGGACGAGGGCGACCGGCTTGCCCGCGCGCGTGCCGCGACGGATCAGGCCGATCTCGGTCCGCCGATCGTCTTCACCACGTTGGGCGGACTCGGAATCCGAAGCCTGGAGAAGGTCGGCGATCACTATCTGATCGTTGCCGGACCGCCGGGCGCCGGCTCCGACTTTCGCCTGTTCCGCTGGTCCGGCAAACCCCAGGACCAGCCGGAGCCGGTGGCGGATCGGACCATCGACTTCGACGACGCGCTGATGATGCGGCCGGAGGCGATCTTTGCCCAACCGGACGGCAGCCTCTATCTCCTCTCCGACGACGGCGACTATGTCGCTGCGCAGAATGCGGAAAACGGGGAGCCCAAGAAATGCGAGAAGCTTCCGGACACGGTCAAGCATTTCCGCGGCTTCGCGCTGCCCGCGGTGGAGTGATTCCGCCCGATCTCCAGCCCGCCTTCCGCCCCACTTCAAGCGGCGTCCCAGCCTGGCACAGGCTTTGCATCGTAGCCTTCGGGAGCGCCGCATGCGGCGCGGCCCAGGCGGTCGACAAGGGCCAGTGGTCACCGATAAGTGATTGAAACTTTATCGGCTTTCCGCAGGGAACCTTGGTCGGCCAAGAGCATTGTCTGGCGCGGGAGAATGCAAATGACCGATGCTAAGTTTTTCAGCGTACCAGTAATCCTGAGTTCGGGCGGAGCTCGAAAAATCACCATTCGCAGCGCCGCCGAAGCGGCCTGGTTCCTGGCCGAGAAATGGCCCCGGCTCGATGGCTCCGCCTTCATGCGGGCCTTGCGGGCTTGCGCGGCCGTCCTCGATGGCCGGCGTCCGGCCAACCATGCCCGCCGCGCCCTGCTGCTCGCCGCCCGCGAGGCAGAGCTCTCGATCGTCCGCTGAGTCCGGCGCCCTTCGGGGCCGATGCGCGGACGGGCCGACCCTGGTTGTGGCCGGGCGCCGGGGTCCTAAACGACTGTCGACGGATGGATCGCCGGTATTTTCGCAATCTCTGCAATATTATTCCGCATCTGCCGCCAAATGCGGCAATCCCCTGCGCAACATTTGCGGCCCGAAACTGTTATCTCTCCCGTCCAAGACAATGGAATGGAGACGACAATGAACTGGCTGAAGATCATCGCGGGTGCCGGGCTCCTGCAGGTGGCGCTCCTCGCACCGGCGGCCGCCGGTGAAAATCTCGATGCGATCAAGGCGGCCGGCGTCCTGAAGATCGGCACCGAAGGCACCTATGCGCCCTTCACCTTCCATGATCCGGACGGCAAGCTCGTCGGCTTCGACGTCGAGATCGGCGCGGCGGTGGCCGACAAGCTCGGCGTCAAGCCGGAATTCCTCGAAGGCAAGTGGGACGGCCTGATCGCCGGTCTTGATGCCAACCGCTACGACGTTGTCGTCAATCAGGTCGGCATCACCGACGAGCGCAAGCAGAAATACGATTTCTCCGAACCCTATATCGCCTCCAAGGCGGTGCTGATCGTCAAGTCTGATAACGACAGCATCAAGACCTTCGGCGATCTCGGGGGCAAGAAGGCGGCCCAGTCCCTGACCTCCAATTTCGGCAAGCTCGCCACCGCCTCGGGCGCGGAACTGGTCGGCACCGACGGCTTCGACCAGTCGATCCAGCTCGTCCTCACCGGCCGTGCCGACGCCACGATCAACGACAGCCTGTCCTTCCTCGATTTCAAGAAGCACAAGCCGGATGCGCCGGTGAAGATCGCCGCCGAACAGGCGGACGCCGACTATTCCGGCATCATCTTCCGCAAGGGCGACGCCGAACTCAAGGCCGCCATCGACAAGGCGCTCGCCGACATCAAGGCGGACGGCACCTATCAGAAGATCGCTGACAAGTATTTCGGCGCGGATGTGTCGAAGTAGAAACCTACCAGACAAGTGCCCACCGGTGACGACCGGAGGGCACCCGGTAGCGGGGCTGTCGTCACTCTTCGCGAATGAACTGCACGCTGGATTTGACGTTGTAGCCGAGGAAGTCGCCGTCGGGCGTGATGACGAAGCCATTGAGGTTGGCGCTGGAGAAGCTGTCCCGCTGCGTCTCGTCGTCGATCTCGAGCTGCACCGTCAGCGCGCCTTCGTCCTCGGAGATCGTCTTGTAGTCATACTCGATCGCAGCGCCAAAACATGTGACGTCACCGCCGGCTATGACAAGCGTCGAGGTTGGCTCGTCGACTGCAACCCATCGCCCTTGCATTTCTTGTGGTAGGGGCGTTTCGCGCGTCTCGACTTTCATGAGAGAGCTCCTTGCAGCCTTAGCTTGTAGTTGAACCGAAGATGCCTCGTCTGCTCGGCACTAGCAAGTGGCCGTCATTGCAACAAACCGGACCGGCAGAGACGAAGACAGAAAGGACACCCCCTTGCCGCACTGGCTGCAACTGATGCTGGACGCCCTGCCGTCGCTCCTCTGGGCGGGCCTGGTCTTCACCATCCCGCTCACCCTCCTGTCCTTCGCGCTGGGCCTGGCGCTCGGCCTCGTGACGGCCGTCACGCGGCTCTTTGCGGCGAGGCCCTTCGTGCTTCTCGCCCGTTTCTATGTCTGGATCTTCCGCGGCACGCCGCTTCTGGTGCAGCTCTTCGTCATCTTCTACGGCCTGCCGAGCCTCGGCATCCTGCTCGACGCCTTCCCGGCGGCGCTGATCGGCTTCACGCTGAATGTCGGCGCCTACACGTCGGAGATCGTCCGGGCGGCGATTTCCTCGGTCCCCCGCGGCCAGTGGGAGGCGGCCTATTCGATCGGCATGAGCTGGAGCCAGGCGATGCGCCGCACCATCCTGCCGCAGGCGACACGGGTCTCGGTGCCGCCGCTCTCCAACACCTTCATCTCGCTGGTCAAGGACACCTCACTCGCCGCCGCGATCACCGTGCCCGAACTCTTCCAGACCGCCCAGCGCATCGTCGCCACGACCTACGAGCCGCTCATCCTCTATATCGAGGCGGCGCTCCTCTATCTCGCACTTTCGACCGTGCTCTCGGCATTGCAAAGCAGGCTGGAGAAGCGCTTCGAGCGCTATGGCGGCTATCTGGAGGCCCGGGCATGATCGAACTCTCCCATATCGACAAGACCTTCGGCGACAACCGCGTCCTCAAGGATATCTCGCTCTCGCTTGCCGAAGGCACGGTGACCGCACTGGTCGGCCCCTCGGGCGGCGGCAAGTCGACGCTCCTGCGCTCGATCAACCTGCTGGAAATCCCGACCGCGGGCGCCATCCGCATCGGCGAGGCGCGCCTCGATTTCGCCCCCGGCCGCAAGCCGGCCTGGGCCGACATTCAGAAGCTCCGCCGCCAGACCGGCATGGTGTTCCAGAATTTCCAGCTCTTCCCGCACCAGACCGCGATCGGCAATGTCATGGAGAGCTTGGTGACGGTCATGAAATGGCCGACCGACAAGGCCCGAGCCCGCGCGCTCGAACTCCTTGACAAGGTCGGCATGGGCCACAAGGCCGACGCCTGGCCCTCGACGCTCTCCGGCGGCCAGCAGCAGCGGGTGGCGATCGCCCGGGCGCTCGCGCCGCAGCCGCGCGTGCTGCTTTGCGACGAGCCGACCTCGGCGCTCGATCCGGAACTCGCCGAGGAAGTCGTCGACGTGCTCTCGCGCCTCGCCCGCGAAGGCACGACGATGGTCATGGCCACCCACGACCTCCGCCTTGCCTCCCGTGTCGCCGACCACGTCGTCTTCCTCGACGCCGGCAGCGTGGTGGAAAGCGGCCCGCCGAAGGCGATCTTCCAGGCGCCGGAGCACGAGCGTACGAAGCGATTCATCGCGTCGCTGAATACGGCGCTGAGTTACGACATCTGAGTAAGCAATAGCGCCGCGCGAGGTTGAAAACTGCAAGTATGACTTGCAGGTCGCCTCGGCTGGGGGCATGCTCGGGACTGTCCCAAAGGGGAGGGGCAGATGCGCAGCAAACCAGGCCTGCAGGTTTCATCCCGGCTGCCGTCGTGGCATGGGCGTGCGGGGCGGGCCGCGCCATGAAGCTCCGCCAGACCTTTTCGGGCATGAGCAATGCCTCGGCGGCGGTCGTTCTGGACGAGCACCATTTCCTGCTCTTCGACGACGAGAAAAGGAACCTGCACGTCTATAGGACCGCAGGGAGTGGTGCGAGCGTCGGCGGGAATGGCCCCGTCGCCGAAATCAAGGTGAATGCCCGGCTGCAGAATGCAAGTAGGGCGGAATTCGATTTCGAGGGTGCCGCCAGAGTGGGTGAAGCCATCGTCGGGATCACCTCCCACGCGCAGCAGAAGTCGGACGACGGCAGCTATGCGCCCGCGCCGCATCGACGACGGCTGTTCGCGCTGACGGTGGAGCGACACGACGGCGCCTATCGGCGCCGCAAGTTCCTCGGCTATCGCCACGATTTGATCGAGGCGTTCACCGCCGAATTCGGGTGCAAGCCCTACGACCTCGAGGAGGCCGCGTCGCACCCGCCGGAGACCGACAAGGGTCTCAACATCGAAGGCATGGCCGCCTGGGCGGAAAACGGCGTGATCATCGGCTTTCGCGGCCCGCTCTTCGACACCAGGGCGCTCCTCGTCCCCCTCCTCAACCCGCTGCCCTATCTCGGAGGCGAAGCCGCCCGTTTCGCGCCGCCGGTGACACTCGATCTCGACGGTCACGGTATCCGCGACATCGCCCGGATCGACGGCCGCTATCTCATCATCGGTGGCCCGGTCGGCTCCGGGGGCGACTTCGCGCTCTACGAATGGGACGGCGCCACCAAGGACCCCGTCGCCCGGCGGATCGCGACACTCGAAGCCGAAGGCGCCCATCCCGAGGTCGTGCTGAGCATGGACGGCGGCAAGACCATTTCCGTGCTCAGCGACGACTCCGACTTTATCGAGGACCGCAGGAAGGCGCGGGGCAAGGGCAAGAAGAAGATTCCGCAGCAGTTCCGGATGTTCGACATCGAACTGGACTGAGCCGGCCGGATCGCGCGAGCGACAGGCGCTACGTTGCGCCCTGTGCCGTCACGAGCCCCGCAGATTGCCTCGCGCGGCGAGCCTTGGGCTCCGTGGCCCAGGACGTAAGCGACCTTGACACGACGGTCCGCTCTGCTATCGATCGTCCGTCGAAATGGCAGGCTTGGTCTGGGTAGGCCCAAGCCCCTTCCGCCCTCCGGAAGGTTCTGTTCGCATCATGAATGCGATTCCCGACGATCCCGCACGGCGCGCCCGTGTTGTCTGGATCAGTCGGGGGCCGGTGACGACGATCCTCCTCCGACTGTCCGTGTCAAAGGAGGTATCATGTTCGACAAATCGAAACCGCTTCTCGTTTTCCTCGCTTCGGGTGTCCAGGGTGGCGCCGTGGTCCGGTCCGCGATCCCGCGCGGCATCAGGGTACGCGCCCTGTTACGCCGGCCGGAACGGGCACATTCCCTCGCGGCGCAGGGCGCCGAACTCGCCTTCGGGGATCTTGACGATCTCAGCTCTCTGGAAGCCGCATGCCGTGGCCTCGATCACGCCGTCGTTCGGTTGCCCACCGCTGACGGTCCGGCGATGGTCGCCCAGATGGAAAACGTCCTTTCCGCCTTCAAGGTGGCGGGGGTACGGTCCTTCGTGCTGGCGCTCGCCAGCGCAAGCCGCGCCGCGCCCTGCAGCGAGCCGAGCTTCGTCGCCAATGGTAGGGTCGAAGAGGCCGCACGCAGATCCGGCATCCCTTTCGCCGTGGTGCGTCCCACCCTGTATCTCGACAATCTCCTGAAACCTTCCGCCAGGACGGATGTCGTCGAGAGGGGGATCTTTGCGCCTCCGATTCCGGCTGCCCAGGCCATCGCCTGGACGTCCGCCGACGATTGTGCCGCTGCGGCGCTGACGTTGCTGGAGCGGGGGGCCATGGGCGGAGATCATCGTATGGCCGGACCTTACAGCCTGACCGGCGACGAACTCGCCGCTCGGCTGAGCGCCGGCCTGCGCCGTGCCGTTCGCTATCGCGGCCAGTCGGTCGACGATTTCGAGGCAGAGATCGACCAGGCTCTGGGGGCAGGGGAAGGTCGGCGCGTTGCATCGAAGTTTCGGTATTTCGCGGCGCATCCCGACGAAGCCCGGCACATCCTCGCGCGACCGTTCACGCCGCAGCCGGGTCTGGAGGGATTCGTTCCAACGGATGTGGAAAGCTGGGCGCGCCGCCACTGCGATGCCTTTACCGCGGCCGAACCCGCCGCTTCATCGCCGCGCTGAACGCGGCGCGGCGAGGAATGTTCGCGGATGGGCAGCTGGCACCGGAGGGCGACCGAGCTTTCGCAACCGTCGGTGCCACCGGCTCTGGCGAGTATCAGTACCGTCGGGCTCTCCACCCGGGTCTTCTGGCTAGGAGAGGTCCGCTGAGCGATGCTGTCGCATCGGTCAAGGACCTCGACGACGCCAGAAGGCCCGAGAAGCCAGCCTCACGTCATCCTATGGGTTCCTATCATCGAGACTTGGCATTATCCGTTCGGGTGATGTGATCTCGGAAATCCCATGTTGAAATCGACTTCTCAGCCACGCTCCGTCGTGGGCGTGGAATGCCGGGACTGAGCGGTAGTGCCGGTGGGCCGTTCCGAAATCCCGGAACAGGACGGACATCAATGCAACGTCGTCATCGTGCGGGCAGTGGGAAACTGCCGAGCCAAGGCCTTCTTTTGTACGTCAGATCATGCACCGACTAGTCGCCGTGCCATCGATGCGAAGGTGACACTCGCAAGGGGACAGAGCTAGCCCGGGCGTGTCGAATATCTGCAAGAGTAGTCAAGCACAAGAGACTTGGAAAAATGGTCAAGACAATTCGTGTTTCCACCATGACGGAAGATCTTAACATCGACGAGGACGTTCAGTCCTACCTGTTCGCGAAAACGGTGAACTATTTCTCGCAGGTTGACAGCGCGCTCACCGTGACCGGGGATTGGGCGACCATAGCGGTGAGCGGAAAGCTGGGCGGAATTTCTGGTGCAATCGCCGCCAGTCAGGGCAACACCTTCGATCTGGCGGTCAACGAGGGGGGGGTGCTCTCGGGAGTCGTCGCAGCGGTTTTTGCCGGCGGCGACGGCACCGAGATCCACAATTCGGGTGTGATCAAGGGGATGGGTGAAGGGTGGGGTATCTCGATCGGCGCCGGCGACGACATACTGGTCGAGAACGACGGAAAGATCATCTCGCAATCCAGCAAGGCGATTCAAACGGTCGACGATGACACGACGATCATCAACCGCGAAGGCGGCCGGATCGCAGGCCTTTTCGGTGTGTACTACAATGGCGACGAGAACACGGTGAACAAGCTGGACAACTACGGCGTGATCGCCGCGCAGGCGTTGCATGGCGCTGTGGAGGGCTGGGACGGCGTAGAGATCGTTGTCAATCGCGGACGGCTGCAGGGCGCCGTGAGCCTTGGCAACAATAACGATAGCCTGGATTCCCGCGGCGGTTCCATTTCGGGCGGCATCTATCTGGGTCTTGGCGACGATGTCGCAGACTTGCGGGGCGCACAGCTGGGGGATTTTGCGGTCCGTGGCGAACCCGGCAACGATGTTCTCTACATCGACGACGCGCGTTACTACCTCGCCGAATCCTATGGACAGGGCAATGACACGATCTACTCCGCCGTCTCCTACGTGATGAGCGATGATCAATATGTCGAAAACCTGGTCCTGCTCGGAAAGAAGGCGCTCTATGCGACAGGTTCGGTGCACAGCGAACAGCTGACCGGCAACGCGGGCGACAACGTCATTCGCGGCCTTGGCGGCAGGGACCAGATCACCGGCGGCGGCGGCAACGACCGGCTTTTTGGGGGAGACGGCCAGCCGGACGTTTTTTTCTTTCAGCAAGGCTCTGGTCGGGATGTCATCAGTGACTTCCAATCCGAATTTGACGAGATTCATCTCGACCGGTGGAACGGGATAGACAGCCTGGACGCGGTCATGGCGCATACGACCTTCAAGAACGGCAATGCCATCATCTCGGCCGGCAATGACACGATCACGCTGATTGGCATCGACGAGCAAACGTTGCGGAACGACCAAAACTTCGTGTTCTCGGAGGCCGACTGACGGGGGGCGCGGACGCGCATCAGCCGACGGCTCTTTAGCGAGGGCCCGCTTCATGGCCCCTGCATCACGGTGCCGGGAAGGAAGAGCCACCCTTCGGCGCCCGGCGACGACGTGCCGCTTGACGCTGCCTTCGGGTGGCCGAATGTCAGCCGCCGTCATAAGCCTCGCAGCTCGCCTCGCTCAGGAAGCTCTTGGCGTCCTGCTCGAAGGAATCGGCGGGAGCCAGCGCCCGGAGCACGATATAGCCCTCAGGCCGAGGCATCTCGATCAGCACGCTTTCGGAGATGATGTCGGGATTGGTCTTGCGCAGGCCGGCGAGCTGCTGCGGCGAGGCGATGATCGCATCGAGGTCGCCGCCGGCGGCGGAGCGGTCGTTCATCGAGAACACCTCGTTGGACGAGGAATCGTAGACCGCGAAGGACCAGAACGGCACCGAGCCGGATGCCATCAGATGCACCGGCCGGTCGCCGACGTCGATCGTGCAGGCGGCGACGCGCAGATAGGGGTCGCCGTTGGAGAAGTCGTTGTCGTCAGGCGTGGCGGAGAACAGGACGAAGCGGTTGGGCGCCTCGTAGCTCTGCAACCGCGTGAAGGCGTCGAGGCCGGTAAATGCCGGCAGCGCCATGATGATGACGATATGCAGCACCGCCGCGCCGGCCAGCCCCACCAGGATCGAGAACAGCATCGCCCGGATCATGGGCAGGCCACCTTCGTCAGCGTCGGCATGCGGATCTCGAGCAGACCGGAGGAGCTGGCGGTCGGCGTGTCAAGAAGGGTGAGGACCAGCCGGTAGGCCTGGCCTTCGTTGACCGCCAGCCAGTTGCCGGGCTGCGCCCGCGCCGAGACGAGGACGCGGAAGCTGCCGTCGGCGCGGCGCAGCACGTTCCACGCATTGAAGGCGCCGGGCCGGTAGCGCGCCGGCGTCAGGGGTTCCATGTCGGCATTGGCGGCATAGAGGGTCCAGAACCGGGCGGGCGGGGTCAGGCCATCCATCGCATAGGTGCAGCGCGGCGACAGCGGCTCGCCGGCATCATCGGCCTCGGCCTGGAACTGCAACCCTTCCGCCGATGCATAGAGCAGCTTGCCGGCGCGCGCCCGGTGCGAGCGGGCATAGGGGTCGGCGGCTGAAGTCTGCGCCTCCGGGAAGGCCGTCCAGGCGCCGAGCCGGATCGCGCCGAAGCCCGAGGAGGCATCGAGCATGCCGACGGCCGAACCGATTCCCAGTCCGAAGGCCGTGAGCAGCGCGAGCGCGACGAGAAAGGGCAGTCGAAGCATGAAGCGGCACGTACTCAGCCAGGATTTCCGGTGACGAGAGCGTTAGCATTGATTCCCGCTTCAGGAAATGCCGTGCAATGATCTCGTCGCCGGCCTGTTCAAAAGGTGCGTCGCACGGTCCGGCGCCGCGATCTTCCAAGTTCGGCCGGATTTCTGTACGAAGACTTGGCAAGCGTACTGTTATTGTGGCGGATGGCCGTGATGCATTGCGTGCGGCAATATCCGGGAGTTCGGCATGGCCTCGATAGACTATGATCTTCTGAGCGGCGTCGACGGCACCTATGCGGCCTTCCGCTTCGACGTCTTCTCCGATCTGTTCGGCAAGAACTTCAAGCCCTATGTCGACGCGACCGGGACGCCGCGGATCGGACCGTCGATCGACCTTGCCACCTATCTCACCGAGGCCGCCACGGCGATCATAGGCTCGGCGCCGTCCGCGACGCTGCTCGCCGACCTCGCCGACGTCGTCGCCAAATCCTATGCGTCCGGCGACAGCCAGCTGCTGCGCAACCGGCTCGACGCCGTCATGCAGGACTGGCGCGCCACGAGCGGCGATGCGGCGTTTCCGAAGAGCTTTGCGCTTGCCGACAGTACGCAAGCGCTGGCTTTGATCGAGGACGCCTTCGCCACGGTCGAAAGCGCGCTCGCCGCCTGGGACGACATCGGCATGCCCTATTCCGAGGAGCGCGCGGTCGTGGCCTCGCTCTATCATGACGGCGTCGATATCGACGGCATCATGACGTCGATCCTCACCGACGGCGACCGGCTCTCGGCCTGGCTCGAGATCCGCTATATCGACCGGACGGAACTGGAGCCGAGTCGGCAGGAGGTGGCGCGGCACTATTACCAGTCCGCCCGCTTCGAGCTTTTCGACGATCCCGCCAGCGTCTCTCTCACGGAGGCCAACGCGGCGGGACAGGAATATACCCGGCTCCGCAGCGCCGTCCTCGACTATGAGCGCGGTTATGACCCCGAGGATGTCGGCATCGGCGCCGCGGCGAAGGGAGGGCGCGACGGCATCGCCGATTTCCTGCAGCCGGCGATCGCCACGCTGGCCGACTACTATGGCGCCACTGTCGGCCGCGCCGAGGAACTGCTCTTCGCGTCGGGCCGGGTGGCGACCTTCTACGGCGACAATCCCGAGGACGACTTCAACAGTGCGAAGAACAACGACGACTTCATCATCTGCACGCTGACCTTCCCCACCACGGTCTTTGCCGGCGGCGGCAACGACGTCGTGGTGGCGCTCGGCGGCGACGACACAGTCCAGGGCGGTGCCGGCAACGACAATCTCTACGGCGGCACCGGCAATGACAGCCTGCTCGGCGGCAACGGCAACGACCGGCTCTGGGGCGGCGGCGGCACCGACACGCTAACCGGCGGCGACGGCAACGACACCTATATTCTGGGAGGAGACAGCGAGGTCGATCCCGCGAGCGGCGGCAGCCCTGACGATATCGGCACCGCGACGACGGACACGATCGTCGAGGCGAAGGGCGGTGGCCGCGACACGGTGGTGGTGCAGGTCCAGAGCGGCGACTTCAACCTGCGCCAGATCGAGGCGATGCGCTTTGCCAATGGCACGGGCGGGACCTACACCGTCAGCCTCAACGAGTTTGACGCCTTCACGCTCTCGAGCGGCGACGATGACCTGACGCTGGTGATCAACCGCCTGCAGAAGACGCCGATCGACATCAAGACCGGCGGCGGTGCCGACACGATCCGCATCGAATTCGCCCCCGGCGTCGACCCCTCGCAGGTGCTCGACGGCAAGGGCATGACGGCCCGCTTCCGCTTCACCGATCTCTCGGGCGACGACGTGATCGACCTGACCTCGATCGGCATCAAGGACATCATCAGCGGCCGCGACCATATCGATGTCGACCAGGGCTACTACCTTCTCGCGCCGGGCGCCAAGCTCGACCTGATGGACGGCAACAAGATCGACAAGACCTACAACAACTACACCGACAACTGGTTCGTGGTGAAATGCGGCGACGACACGCCCTTCGGCCCCGAATTCATCGGCGATGTCCACCGCGGCGACTTCCTGATCTGACGTGGACGGGCGCGATGCGTGAAAGTCACACCGGCCGCCGGGCGAGCCAGATTGTGTGCCGGGCGCCGGACTTGCCGCGGGCGCGGACCGGTTTCTCGGTGACTTCGAAGCCCGCCTGGCGGAGGCGCTGGGTGAAGCGCGGCGCCGGATGGGCCGACCAGACGGCGAGCACGCCGCCGGGCGTGAGCGCGCGGCGTGCCTCGCCAAGCCCCCTGGCGCCATAGAGCGCGTCGTTGCCGGGGCGGCTGAGCCCGTCCGGGCCGTTGTCGACATCGAGCAGGATCGCGTCATAGGTCCTTTCGCCTGCACGGATGACGACGCCGACATCGCTCTCGACGATCGTCACCCGCTCGTCGTGGAGCGTGCCGGCATGGAGCTCGGCCATCGGTCCGCGCGCCCAGGCGACGACCTCGGCCACGAGCTCGACAACGGTGATCCGGGCGGTGGCATCGGCGGTGGCAAGGGCGGCGCGCAAGGTGAAGCCCATGCCGAGGCCGCCGATCAGGAGATTCGGCGCCGGCCGGCCGGAAAGGGCGGCGAGCGCGAGCGTCGCCAGCGCCTCCTCGGAGCCCGAGAGGCGGCTGTTCATCAGCTCGTTGCTGCCAAGCATGATCGAATATTCGCACCCGCGCCGCTTGAGGCGCAGGCTCTCGCCGCTTTCGGGTATGCGGGCTTCGTCGAGCAGTTCCCAGGCCAGCATCGGTGTCTCGTCGGTCGGATCGTCCGGCCGTCCCTACACGCTGCCGGCCGCGGACGCCAGCCTCACGTCATCCTGTGAGTTCCTATCATCGAGATCTGGTGTTAGGCGGCGCGACCGAAGAACCAGGGCCGCTTGCGGGGCGTTGTGGATATGACCCGGACCGGCAGGTGCCGCATCACCTCGTCGGCGAGCTGGCGGGCATTCTGCAGCGCCTTGTCGAGATTGGACACCTTGGCCGGATCCATGTCGTGCAGGGTGACGCCCTTGTCGAACATCTCGCGATAGGCGGCGCGTTCGACGACGGGGGTCGCCATGACCTCGACGCCGCGCTGGGCGAGCAGGCCCTTGATGGCGAGCAGCGAATGGGTGGTGACCATCGGGTTGACGCGGCTGAGCAGCACCGAATGCGGGATGTCCATGCCGGTCTCGTCCTTGATCCGGGCGAGGATGTCGAGGATCTTCGCCGCGCCCTTGGCGTCCATCCCCGCGCCCTGCACCGGGATCAGCACATGGTCGGAGAAGGCGAGCGCCGTGGCGGTGAGCTGGTTGCGTTCACCGGCGAGGTCGATGATGTAGTAGTTCTGCGCGTGGTCCATGTGCCGCATGTGACCTTCGAGCGCCGAGGCGGTCACATGATTGACCAGCGAGATCGTGCCGCGGGGGCGGGCGGTCTCGAACCACTGGCTGAACCAATGCTGCGGGTCGCTGTCGAAGACGGTGACGTTGAGCCCCATCTGGGCGAGCTCGGTGGCGATCAACACCGCCGCCGTCGTCTTTCCCGCGCCGCCCTTGGTGTTGGCAATGGTAATGACGGGCATGGCACGCTTCCTTTCCAAGTCCTGATCGTAAAGGAAACGTGACAAACTATGGTTAACGAAAGCTTATCAGCCGAGTATGAAATGTTAACGTTTGCGGCGGCGCCCTGTCGCACCGCCGCGTTTTCCGTGGCAAGGCGGAGGGCTACCGGCCCATTTCGCCGAGCGTCGTCTTCAGCGTCGGCTCGCCGGTATGGCCGATATCGTCGATCAGATAGAGCGGCGAGCCCGGAATCATCTCTTCCTTGACCAGCGTGAAGGTCACTTCGCGGAGCGGCAGGTTTTCGTTGCCCTCGCCGAAGCAGCTGGAGGCATTGAAGGTGACCGTGATGGCGATCTTGCCGGCGGTCTCCTTCGGCTTGCCGTAGGTGATGTCCTTGAGCGGGCAGGAATCCTGGCCGCCGATGATGGGGTCCCAGTCGAGCATCAGCTCCTCGCGCTTGTCGTTGATGCGCAGGAAGGCCTGACCATAGGCGGTGTTGAAGTCCTTGCTGAAGAAACGCAGCAGCATGTTGGACGAGAAATACTCCTGGTAGACGGTCTGGCCTTCGGCCGGTGCGCCGGAATTGTGCGCGGCCATGTCGATCAGCACGCGGACGGTGTCGACCGGCTCGTCGGCGGTCGCGAGCGTCGGGAGAACGAGGAGGGGCAGGGCGAAGAGGGCGGCGCGAAACTGTTTCATGGCAATGTCCGGATCGGGGGTGGGGAGCAGGGCGGTCGGGAGGGCGCGAGAAAGCGGCGCGCCGGCGCTGGTCGCAGGCGCATGCGGTCGCTGCGGATTGCTGCGGCGGCTCAGAACGGGCTGTCGACTTCCAGGATTTCCTGGCCCATCAGCAGGCAGTCCTCGCCGATCTTCGCATAGATCAGATGGATGCGGTAATCGGCCTTGATGACGTGGCCGATCACCTCAAGCACCTCGTAGCGGCCCTTGCCGCGCAGCGGCTTGAGCGGCCCGAGGCTCGTCACCTCGGACGCCTCGATCGGCGCGACGTCGGCTTCCATCTCCGGCGCCTTGCCGGCATCGGTGACGTGGAACTTCAGCAGGCTCTCGGCACGTGCGGCCGCATCGGCGGCGCAGGCCGGCGTCTTGGCGAGCGCCTGGGTGTGGGCGGCGCCCGCCGCGATGCCGGCGAGCGCAAGGGAGCAGAGGAGGGTCTTGAGACGGGTCACGGTCATACCTTTCACGTGAGGGGCTCGGTCCGGCGGGGCCTCGATGGTCGAAGCCCGGCGCCTGTCGAGCCGGGTCACTGGCGGCGCATTCACTCGGGCGGCTCGCACGTCCGGCGTGGGGCCGGGCGCAGGGGTTCGAGCCGGCCGATCGATAGTCCAGCCGGCGCGTTCCAGCAAGACGGGCCGTCCGAACCCGCCAAATGTCCGGCGGCCTGCAACCCGTCGCGCCAAAATGTCGGCCGCGCTGCAGGTTTCGTCGGCAAGACCGGCCTCAGCGCATGCCGGCGATCCAGCGCGCCCAGTCCGCCTGGCGCGGATCGGCTCCGGTCGCCGCCGCATGCTCCCGGCCGAGCTGGCGCATCTCGCGCGGCGAAAGCCCGAACTGCCGGCGGAAGGCGGCGACGAAGGTCGAGCGATGGGCGAAGCCGTGCTCGCCGGCGATCTCCTCGACGCTGCGCCGGCCGCTGGCCGGGTCGAGCAGTGCCGCCCGCGCCCGGATCAGCCGCCGCGCCTGGACATGGGCGACGAAGCCGCCGCTCTCCTGGAACAGATAATAGAGCTTGCGCATGGAGATGCCGAAGCGGCCAGCCACGGCTTCCGCCGAAAGCTCGGGGTCGAAAAGATGCGCCTCGACATGCCGGCAGATCTGCGTGAAGAGGCCGAGGCCGACCCCGCTTTCGGTCGCCTCGTCGGCAGCGCCGTTGATCGCCGCTGCGGCAAGCTCGAGCGTCGGCCGGATCAGGAGCGACGCCTCGCCGACCGTCATGCCGGGGGCTGCCACATGCAGGCTCCTCACATGGTTGAGCAGCACGCCGGTCAGCGGATTTTCGCGGCGGATGATCGAGAGGTTGCGGCCGTCGCGCTGCCGCAGCAGCGGCGCCAGCATCCGCCGGGGCACGACCAGGTTCAGGTTTGCGAAATCGCTGGCGCCCGTCGCGAGCGGCTCGGCGAGATCGACGATCAGCAGGTCGCCCGGCCGCGTCGCCTCCGACGCCGCCCCGTCGCGCGGGCCGCAGCTGCCTTCGGTGTAGAACTGCAGGAGATAATGCGAGAGGCCGTCGCGGGCCACGCGGTAGCGCGACCGGTCGAAACTCTGCGCCGCCGCCCGGCTCGACCCGACCAGCATGTCGCCGAACACGAAGCCGCCGGCCCGCGGCGCCGGCCCCGCCCCCGGCTCGCCGCGCAGGCGGATGTCGAACATCACCCCGATATTCTCCGCCCAGGCCCGCGCCGCATCGGCGGGCGCCATGGCGGAGGTGTCGAGGACGGAGGCGGGCAGGGCGGACGAAGGCGGAATGGGGGACATGGAAGACGACGGACGAGGAACGGGATCGACGATGAAGCCGATCAGTGCCGCAAGCCGGGGCGATTGTCCACAGCGATGATGTCGCGTTGAGATCGGAACCGACGGCACACTGAACGGGATTCCGAGATTGGTGCCACGGACGGGAGACATCCGATGATGATCAGTCGGCTCCGTTCAAAGCTATCTTAGCGTGTACAATGCAGGTGAATGCCATTTGAGATAGCCGCGTTATCCGGGCTGTTGCACACCCTCTATTTGCAGATATTCATGACACCACTGCAGAAGCCTTTCGCAGCTATTGATTGGCCTTCGAAAAAAATTCAATCTTAAGCGCCATCCACAAGCCAGGAAGCTTTTTGATGAGGGATCTTCGATCGTGTAGAGCAATGGCAATTTCGGCAGTCGCGCTCTCAATCCCCAGCGGTGTAAGCGCCAATCTGCTTGGTGACACCATTCAAACAAACACCGAAGCCCAAGTCCGAGTCATACTTCGGGAGGCGGGCCTAAGGCGCGAATTCATGTACTGCTACATGGATCTAACGGTATTCGACGAAGTCGATACGAGGAACTGCATGACATCTATCGACGTCATGAATGAAGTGCTCGACGCCGTCGGCGCCGGGAAAATAGCATACGGCGACAAAGTTCTTTTGAAAGCCGTTCTCAAGTTTATGTACGATCAACAAGGCAAACGATGACGTAGATGGCGGTCGTATTTGAACGCGCCAGAAGCCGGAGCCAAGCTTTGAGGGCTGCCCTCATGCCTCTGGCGCCGTCCTACAGGAAGAAGCCTTCCAGCAGTACCTTTGTGTCGGCATCGAAGGTCAGCAGCGTGCCGGTCGCCGTCTTCGTCGCGATCGCCGCAAAGCTCGCTTCCTGGAACCGGCTCTCTTCATAGTAGAGCTTGTCCACCGCCGCGGTGAAATCGGTGATCGTGAAAGTGCCGGCGAGATCGTAGATGCCGAAGGAGTCGATGCCGTCGCCGCCCGTCGCGGTGTCGCCGCTGCCGCGCAGGAAGATCAGGTCGTCGCCGGATCCGCCATCGACGATGTTGGTGCCGAGGCCCGTGTTGATCGTGTCGTTCCCACCTTCGCCGGCAACCTTGTCGTTGCCGCCGTATGACGTGATTTCGTCGTCGCCATCCCCGCCATAGATCGTGTCGTTGCCGTTGCCGGCCTCGATCGTGTCGTTGTCGCCGAGGCCGTAGATCAGCCAGTGCTTCTTGGTCGAGGCGGTGTTGAGCAGCAGCGAGTTCGGATCGTCGCCACCCAGGATCGAGGCGTTCGTGCCATCCGAGTCACCCACGATCAGATCGAGCTCGGTCGTGACCGTCTTGCCCTTCTTGGTCACGTAGGTGACCTCGACGCTGGCCTGATGGTCGTCGCCGATTCCGACCTCGGGCGTGCTGTAGATCAGTTTCTTGCCCTGCTGGGTAAACTCCCCCGGCGTATCGTCGATGATCGTGAAGCTCTTGATCTTGCCACCGAGAAGTTTCCCGATGTCTATGTCGGCGTCCTCGCGAACGAGCTTGTATGGCATGTCATGTCCCCGTGTCTCGATCCGTACGGTGAGAGATAAACATGCCGTTCCGATTCAGACAAACAACTGTCCGAAAATCTATTTAAACTGCTCCTTGCCTGGCTTTTCAGAGGAAACACATCAATTCGGACGAGCAGATCTTGAGGCGCCGTCGGTCGATTGCTGTGCAGAGAAAATTCCCAGGCAGCCGGTGTCCGGACCCCTCACTCCGCGCTCGCCACCTTCTCCTGCAGCTTGAGCGGTGTCGCCTCCTTCAGCCGCTCGCCGATCCTGCGGACGAGCCGGGTGCCGGTCACGGTCAGCATGCGGGGTCGGACGAAGGCTTCGGCGGGGACGGCGCCGTCGTCCTTCTTCTGGGCGACGACCTCGGGCTTCTTCGTCACCTCCTCGGGGATTTCGAGCACGCCGGGGATCGGGCGGAGCTCGATGCCCTGGTGGGCATAGTCCATCAAGAGCTTGAAGGTCATGGCCGGCAGCGAGCCGCCGGTCATGTTGTTGGAGGACGTATAGTCGTCGTTGCCGAACCAGATCGCGGCGGCGAAATTGCCGGTGAAGCCGCAGAACCAGGCGTCGCGATAGGCCTGCGTCGTGCCGGTCTTGCCGCCGGTCAGCACGCCGTCGACGGCCGCCTTGCGCGCCGTGCCCACATAGGGGATGCGGGTCAGCATCTGCACCATCGAGGCGGCGGCCTGTTCGGACAGCACGCGCTTCGGCGCAGGCGCGTCGCGGTCGAAATCGTAGAGCACCTTGCCGTCATAGTCGACGATCTGGGTGATGCCGTGCCGGCGCGATTCGAAGCCGCCGGTCGGAAAGACGGCATAGGCGGTGGCCTGGTCGAGCACGGTGACTTCGGAGGCGCCGAGCACCGTGGTGACGTCGTTGCGCACCGGGCTTTCGACCCCGAATTTCTTCGCCTCGGCGATGATCTGATCGATCGGCTTCGGCCCGATCTCCTCCTTGGCGAGACGGACCGGGATCGTGTTGATCGATTTGGCGATCGCCGTCTGGATGTCGATCCGGCCGGCATAGCTGTTGCCGTAATTGCCCGGGCACCAGTTGCCCCAGCAGATCGGCCCGTCTGTTATCGGCGAGGTCGGCTTCAGCCCGTGTTCCATGGCCAGCGAATAGGTGTAGATCTTGAACGACGAGCCCGGCTGGCGCAGCGCCTTGGTGGCGCGGTTGAACTGGCTCTCGCCATAGTCCCGGCCGCCGACCATGGCGCGCACGGCGCCGCCATTCTCGATCATCACAAGTGCGCCCTGCTTGACCCGATAGGTCTCGCCATATTGGCGCAGGCCGGATTCGACCGCCTGTTCGGCGGCGCGCTGCAGGTTCATGTCGACGGTGGTGCGCACGACCAGCGTGTGGTCGGAAAAGTTCTTTTCCCGGGCGAGTTTCAACGTCTCGTCATAGGCCCAGTCGAGGAAGAAGTCGGGCGCATCGGTGGTGCCGCGATCGACGGCGGTGGCCGGATGGCGGCGCGCCTCGATCACCTCGCCCTCGGTCATCAGCCCGCCCTGGACGAGATTGGTCAGCACCTCGTTGGCGCGGGCGCGGGCGGCGGGCAGGTTGACATGCGGCGCATATTTGGCCGGCGCCTTGAAGAGGCCGGCCAGCATGGCGCTTTCGGCGAGAGTCAGGTCGGGCAGTTCCTTGTTGAAGTAGAACCGCGCAGCCGCAGCCGCACCGAACGTGCCGCCGCCCATATAGGCGCGGTCGAGATAGAGGGAGAGGATTTCCTTCTTGGTCATGTGCGTCTCGATCCAGAGCGCCAGGAAGGCCTCCTTGATCTTGCGATCGATCGAGCGTTCGTTGGAGAGGAAGAGGTTCTTGGCGAGCTGCTGTGTCAGCGTCGAGCCGCCCTGCACCACGCCGCCGGCCTGGGCATTGGTGACGATCGCCCGGAAGAGGCCCAGGAAATCGATGCCGAAATGCTCGAAGAAGCGCCGGTCCTCGGTCGCCAGAACCGCCTTGATCAGGTGGTCGGGCAATTCGTCGATCGGCACCGAATCCTCGTGGATGATGCCGCGATGGCCGATTACATTGCCGTAGCGGTCGAGGAAGGTCACGGCGAAGTCCGACTTCCGCCGCCAGTCGGTCTTGGCGATCTCGAAGGCGGGCTTGGCGAGCGCCAGCATCGCCACCATGCCGATGGCCCCCCAGGTCAGTGCCTCGCCGGCGAGCTCGAAGGGGATGCGCCGCCAGCCCTTGACCCGGAAGCGGCGGAAGAAGATCGTGATGTCTTCCCAGATGTCGACCAGCTTGAAGCCGAGATTCCACAGGGTGGAGTCGAGCCAGGCGTCCACCTTGAGGAAGAAGTGGCTCTTCAGGCGCGGTTTCTTCGCTGCGTTGTCGTCGCCGGATTCGCTCATGCTTCACACTTTTGAACACGCCGCCGACCGATCGGCATCACGCCAGATCCCGCTTCGGTCTTCTCATTTCCCTCATACTCCACTATCTGCGAGCGAGAAACTGGAAAGAGACGTTTGACCGAGCCTGTTGCCTTCTGGAAACGCAAGAGCCTGCGCGAACTCGACGACGCGGAATGGGAGAGCCTGTGCGACGGCTGCGGCCGCTGCTGTCTCAACAAGATCGAATTCGAGGATACCGGCGAGATCGTCTGGACCGACATCCGCTGCAAGCTGCTCGATCCATCGAGCTGTCGCTGCTCGGATTATGTCAATCGCCGCGCCCATGTGCCGGACTGCATCCGGCTGACGGTCGAGGAGGTGGAGACGCTGACCTGGCTGCCGCCGACCTGCGGCTACCGGCTGGTGAAGGAGGGCCGCGACCTCTACTGGTGGCACCCGCTGGTGTCGGGCGATCCCGACACGGTGCATGCCGCGGGCATCTCGGTCCGGGACCGCACGGTCAACGAGACCGACATCGCCTGGGACGACTACGAGGACCACGAGGCGGCCTGGCCGGGCGAGGTGCCCGAGGGATCCGAGACGCCGCCGGCCGGCACCGCCAGTTCCGGGTAAGGCCCGGCCTCTAGCCTCGTCGGAAGACCCTCGACGACAGGCGGATCCCCCATGACCAATCTTGCGCGCAACCCGGTCCCCGGCAACGATTCCGCCGCTGCGCCGCAGCCGATGGGGACGGAGGCCGAGATCCCCGTCTTCATGGAAATGTTCACGTCGCTCGCCAACCCGCAGATGATAAAGATGGCGGCGCATGAATTCCTTGCCCGCTATCCGGCCGAACGGCGGCTCGGGCTCGCTTCCGCGCTGAGCTGGGCCAACCCCTTCTACATTCCCGACATGGCGCCCGACGTCGCCCGCAACCTCGCGGTCGGGCCCAACCAGCTCGCCGAACTCACCATGCGCGCAAAACTCACGGCCCATCACGCGCCCCAGCTCAACGTGCTCCTCGCCTGCGCGCCGAAATCCGCCTCGACCTTCATCGCCGGGGCGCTGCAGACCGCGCTCGGCCTGCCCTCGGCGGCCCTTTTCGCCAACACGCCGCGCATCCGCGCCGTGTCGATGATGGGCGGCAACCTGATGGAGCAGGAACCGGAGGAGCTGGCGCTGATCCGCAACGGGCTCAACGGCCAGGGCTACGTCGCCCAGCACCATGCGCGCGCCACGCCCTATCTGTCGCTGCTCATCAGGACCTACAACGTCCGGCCGATCGTCACGCATCGCAATCTCTTCGACACCTTCGTCTCGCTCGACGACATGATCATGGGCTATCGCAGCGACAAGGACAGCGATTCGGGCTTCTATTTCTCCGACGGCCTGCCGGCGCATTACGGCAGGCTCGACCGCGAGGACCGGCTGACCATCCTCGTCCAGCGCAACACGGCCTGGTTCATCCAGTTCTACGTCTCCTGGAAGAAGTGCGAGCGGGCGAACCTCGTCAAGCCGCTCTGGGTCTCCTACGAGCACGACTTCCTCGCCGACAAGCCGGGCCTTGCGCTCCGCGTTATCGACCATCTGGGGCTCGCGCCCGATGCCGCCGAGCGGCTCGTCGCGGCCTTCGAGGACAAGAGCGACGGCGCAGCCAAGCGGCTGAACAAGGGCGTGGCCGGCCGCGGCCGCGACATGCCGGCGTCCGTTCGCGCCATCATCGAGAAGACGGCATCCTACTACCGCGACGAAGAGGACCTTCGGCCGCTGCTCGACGGCTGAAGCCGGCAGCCGGGACGGGAGGCGGACGGGTGCGCCAGTCTGGCGAAAGGTATCGCCCTTAGCCTCGAAAACGATATTTCACGAAAGGAAGAGGGACTATGGACAATCTGGCGCGGAAGGACGGTTCGGTCGAGGAGTTCGGCTCGTTTCTGCACATGATCTCGTCGATCACCGATGTGGCCGAGCTTGACAGACTGTGCCACGAATTCCTCTATCGCCAGCCGCCGCAGCGCGGCCTCGAGCTGGCGGCCGGCATGAGCTGGGCCAACCCCTTCTTCCTGCCCAACATTCCCACAGAAGCGCTGTCGGTCCTGGCGCTCGATCGCGGCGCCTTCGCCGAGTTGATCATGCGGGCCAAGCTGAGCGCCGCCCGTGCCGACCAGCTGCGGCTGCTCGTCGCCTCGGCGCCCTTCGCCGCGCCGGCCTTCTTCGCCGACGCGCTGATATCGGCCCTCGGTCTCGCTCCGGCGGACATCTTTGCCTCGGCTGCCGATCCCGAAAGTCTCGGCGCCACCGCGCTCGACCAGGAGCCCGACGAATTCGCGCTGGTGCGCGAGGGCCTTCTGCCCGGCCCCGGCATCGTCGCCCGCCACGCCGCCCGCGCCACGCCCTATGCGGCGCGCCTGCTCGGCCGCTACGGCATGCGCCCGATTGTGGTGTTCCGCGATCTCGCCGACACGCTGGTTGATCTCGACGAAGCCCTTCTTGCGGGCACGGCGCCGGCCTCCGTCGCCGCCGCGCTGCCGTCAGGCTATGCCGCGATCGCGCGGGAGCCGCGGCTGATGCTGCTCGCCGGCCGCTTTGCGGGATTCATCGGCGATCTCGAGCGCTCCTGGATCCGCGCCGCCCAGGAAGGCGTGGTCCGGCCGCTGTTCCTGAGCTACGAGGGCGATTTCCTCGGCGACCGGCATCGCCTCGCACGCAAGCTCGCCGAATTCCTCGGCCCGAAGGCCAATCCGATGAAGCTCGCCGCCGTCTTCGACGACCGCGAACTGACCCCGGCCGGCAAGGGCGCCGAGCTGCCGGCCCCGGTGCGTGAACTGCTCGCCGCCGTTTCCGAAGGCTATCACGGCGCCAACGCCTGAGGCCTGCCGTGCCTCTCGATTGAAGCGGCCCCGGCCGACCTCGGCGACAGCCGCCCTTCCCGGAGGGCGGCTTTATCATGCCGGCGGCCGCGATCTCGGGCCGAACCGCCCGGCCTTGCGACCGCCTTGCGGTCAGGTCTCGCGCTTGCCCCGGCTTCCCCGCCGGCGCTTGCCGGAGACGGTCCGCCAGGCGGCCTCCACCGCCGCCCGCGCGGCCTCTTCGGGACAGCGCTCGAGATGCATCGTGGTCCAGCCACGAGCGCCCCAGGCATTCGGTACGACCGAAAACGCGTCCGGATGGAGAGCCATGAACATCGCCTGCTGGTCGGGCGTGAAGGCGAGATTGGCCTCGTCTTCCGCTGGCAGCGTCAGGAAGATCGACGGCGCGCGGAAATCACGCTTGCCGAAATGGGCCGATTCGACGGTGCCGGGCAGAGCGAGCGCCAGGGCCGCGATTGTGTCGTGGGTGATCGGGTCGGTCATGATGTGGCTCCTTGCGGGCGAGGCGGCCCAGCATGTCAGGCCAGCATGTCCGGCCAGCATGTCCGGCCAGCATGTCCGACCAGCATGTCCGGCCGGACAGCCCGGAAATGGCAGCAGGATTGCACGACGTCTAGCCCCGTTCGGCACGGTTCCGCTCTTGTCCTCCGAACGCGATGGAGCCGAGGCGCACGTGTCATGTCCACGGCGACCGCCGGTCCGGATGGGGTTCCGCCGCAGGGGAGGTGGCCCATGCACCGCGGCCATGGGCAATGTGCGCAATCTCCTTAAGATTTGACTAATTTAGATATCTGGCGCAAGAATCAAGAATCACAAATCTGAAAGGTGGTTCGGTATGCAGCAGATGGCCGGCCACGATTTTCCCTATTCGTCCCTCCTTCCGCGTGACGAGCGCTCGCTGGGGGAGGTTCACCGGAGCGGCGGTCATGAAGCCGACAGGCTTGCGGCCGTGGCAATGCACTGCGGATACAGGCCGGGCTGGTCGAATCTCGGCGCTTCCAGGCCAGATGCGGTGGAACAGGCGGAACGTCTGCTGAAGCTCAGCCTGCTCGACGGGGCAGGGTACAAGATGGAGGCCCTGACGGGCCTGTCCGACACGGTTCTCGACGAGCTTCTGGCCCGCCACGGAATCGACCTCCCGCTGACGCCGATGCTGGATGCCGCGATGACGCTCGAGTTCGGCCCGATCAGTCGTCTGCTCAAAGTAAGGCTGGCTTCGCAGGGGATAGAGGACTGGATCTTCCGCACCGTGCTGCCGCTTCTTTGTGAGGTCGGCGTCCGCTGGAGCGAGGAGCGGCTGCCGGTTGCCGGCGAGCGAGTCGCTTCGCTCGCCGTTGGCCAGGCGCTGCTGGCCGAACTCGAGCGCGGCGCCGCTGAAACCCGCGTGTCAAATCCGGGACCGGTGACACCGGGGGAGGCGCCGGACGCCGGAAGACCGCGCGCTCTCGCAGCGACGCTAACGGGGGACCCGCACGAATTCGGCGCGATGATAGCCGCCGTGCTTGCCGGACATCACGGCTGCCAGACACGCTACATCGGCGGCAATCTGCCTGCCTGGGAAGTCGCTGGCGCCGCGAGCCGGTTCGGTGCGCGCTACGTGCTGGTGAGCTCCCTGACCCCCAACCGGACCGAGGCCGAGCGCCAGCTGCGCCGCCTTTCCGCCGCCCTGTCCGACGACTGCATTCTTGTCGCCGGCGGCTGCAATCTCGATGCGCTCGCCGACCTGCCGAACCTTCGCCGTCTGGAGGATCTGCACGACCTCGGCGCCATTTTTTGCTAGGCGTCCCCCGCGGCAACAGTCTGCTCGTGCCGACTATAGGAAAATAATCCTTGACAGCGTGACGCTCCCGGGATAGTGTCTTGCCATGATCCGGAAGCTGCGGATGCCGGGACGGCGTCGGGCGGTTCGCTTCCGGCAGCAGGTTTTCATCGGGACTGGATGGCATGGACGACGCGATCGATTTCGATCCGGCGCTCGCGGGGTTTTGGCCCGTGGGCGGGCGGCAGGACTATGGCGGGACGTGGCGGAGCGCCGAGGACGGGCGCGGCTGGGGTCGGGATCCGACCGCGCGCGAGACGTCGGCTGCGCTCGAGATCAAGTCCGAGCGGCCGGCGCTGTCCCCGGTCGAGGAGATGCAGGCGCTGATCAATGCGATGACCGGCGAGCTCCGGGCGCAGTTTTGCCTGTTCCAGACGATCCGCGAACAGGCCGAGGCGCGGATCGGCGGCGAGGAGGCGGAGGCCAAGGCGGCCAAGGTCGATGCCAAGGCGGCGGTCGACGCACTGGCGCTGATCAGCCGCACGATGGAAAAGATCGACGGCCTGCAGCGCAGCCTTGCCGATGCACTGGCGCGCCAGGCCGAGGAGGCGTTCGACGATGAAGACTACCAGACCCTTCTCGCCGATATCGAGCGCCGCATTGCCGACCGTGCCGAAGAGCGCGCCCGGCAAATCCTTGCCCGGCTCGACGGACCCGAAAACGGCACAGGGCCGCCCGGCTGCGGCCTCTGACCGAGGGCGCTCGTCCCGCCAAATCAAGCGCGCGGCCGCCGCAATGTCGCGCGCGGCGGCGCGGATCGCCGCAGGTCATGAGCGAAGGATGAACGTGCTGGCGCGTTTGAAGGCTGGCCGCGAGCTGGCCGATAGGCTGACAGCGGCAGGGACACGATCGCCCGGCGCCGCGGCCGCGCCCGCCGCGTCCAGCGAGGGCTGCGCGCCTGCGGATGCCGCCGCCCGCCAGACGCCGCCGGTCTCCGGCTCCGTCCCCGTGACATTGCGCGATCGGGTGACGGATATCCGGCTCCGGCGCGCAGCTGTGCGGGAATGGCGGTTCAACGGCCGGCCGGAGCAGCAGGCGCCGCCGGGCGACTGGCGGACCTGGCTGCTGCTCGGCGGCCGCGGCTCGGGCAAGACGCGCGCCGGCGCCGAGTTCATCCATGCCGTGGCGAGCGAGGCGCCCGGTCTCCGGATCGCACTGGTCGGCGAGACGCTCGGCGATGTCCGCGAGGTGATGGTCGACGGCGTCTCCGGGATCTGGCGTATCGCCGGTCGTCACCGTCCGGGCGTCGAGATCAGCCGCCGCCGGCTTGTCTGGCCGAACGGTTCGGTCGCCCAGCTTTTCTCTTCGGAGGATCCCGAAAGCCTGCGCGGGCCGCAATTCGACCTCGCCTGGTGCGACGAGCTCGGCAAGTGGAAGCACGCGCAGGAAACCTGGGACATGCTGCAGTTCGGCCTCCGGCTCGGCACCGCGCCGCGCCAGGTGGTGACGACCACGCCGCGGGCGATGCCGCTGCTCAAGGCGATCCTCGCCGATCGCGGCACGGTGACCCACCGCTTGTCGACATCAGGCAACGAAGGCAATCTCGCGCCCGGCTTCCTCGCCGCCATGCAGGCCCGTTACGGCGGCACGCGGCTCGGCCGCCAGGAACTCGACGGCGAACTGATCGAGGACCGCGAGGACGCGCTGTGGAACCGGGCGATGCTGGAACAGCTCAGGGTGAGAATGCCGGGACCGCTCGTCCGCATCGTCGTTGCGGTCGATCCCCCGGCGGCGGAACGGGCGCGCAACTCCTGCTGTGGCATCGTCGTCGCCGGGATCGATGCACAGGGGCGCGGCGTGGTGCTCGCCGATCTCTCGCTGCCCCAGGCCGGACCAGGCGACTGGGGGGCGGCCGTGGTCCGCGCCTTCAGGCGCTTCCAGGCGGACCGGGTCGTGGCGGAGGTCAATCAGGGCGGCGACATGGTGAGCGCGGTGCTGCGCGCCCATGAGGCCAACCTGCCGGTCACGACGGTCCGGGCGACGCGCGGGAAATATCTGCGCGCCGAGCCGGTGGCGGCGCTCTACGAACAGGGGCGGGTCTGCCATGCGGGGAGCTTTCCGGCGCTCGAGGACCAGATGTGCGACTTCGGCCCAGACGGGCTCTCCGGCGGCGGTTCGCCGGATCGTCTCGACGCGCTGGTCTGGGCGCTCACCGCGCTCCTGCTCACAGGCGCCGGCGAGCCGCGCGTGCGCGGGCTTTAGCCTGAACAGGGCGAACCGCCGGCTATCGGCGCCGGCCGGTTGGCGAATCAGCGTATTGAAATCGATAGTAGAAGATGTATAGTCTTTGCCGGCGCTCCGATCGCCAAGACTGCAGCATATCGAGCATAGAAATGCCGCCCCGGAAGTCTAGGCTTCCGCGAATACTGCAATTTTGCGAAAATTTTATGGGGAGTGTGATGGCGATCAATCGTGCCTTCTTTTTCGGCGAAGTCCGGGCCAATCTCTTCAATGGCAGCCTCAAGCAGAGCCAGGTCGACGGGATGAATTCCATCTTGGACGAATGGGAAGAGAACCACTCCACCCAGGACGACCGCTGGCTGGCCTATATGCTGGCGACCGCCTATCACGAGACCGGGCGGGCGATGCTGCCGGTGGAGGAGAACCTCAACTATTCCGCCAAGCGCCTGCGCCAGGTCTTTCCGTCGCGGTTTTCCGACGAGGATGCCGAGGCCTATGCCGGCGACCGCAAGCGCATCGCCAACCGCGCCTATGCCAACAAGATCGGCAATGGCGACGAGGCGAGCGGCGACGGTTGGCGCTTCCGCGGCCGCGGCCTGGTACAGATCACAGGGCGAGCCAATTATGCCAAGTTCGGCATCGAGGCGACGCCCGACGACGCGCTGAACGACGTCAAGACGGTCGCCATCATGTTTCGCGGCATGATCGAGGGCCTGTTCACCGGCCGCCGGCTGAGCGATTATTTTTCCGGCGACAAGGCGGACTGGACGAGCGCCCGCGAGATCATCCTGGCCGGCAATCTCGAAGCGGAGATCGGCGGCTATGGCAAGGCCTTCTACCGGTCCATCGGCTATACGACGGGGTGACACCATGCGGCGCGCAATCGAGACAGGGTGGGGCGCGGCCCCGCCGTTCCGCCGGGGCGCCCGCGGCCTGATGGCGGTCGCGGCGCTTCTCGTCCTGGCCGTACCCGTCCGGGCCGCCGACATGACGTCGCTCTCCTGCCGGGCCCAGGTCGTGGCCTGGTGCGACAAGCAATGCGAGTTCGGCGCCGGACCGGCGGATGTCGCGCTCGACCTGACGGCGGGGACGATCTCCTATTGCCGCGGCGAGCAATGCGACGAAGGCAGGATCAAGGTCGATCACCAGCAGGGCCAGTGGAACGACGAGCCCTATCTGAGCTTCGACGGCGACGTGGCCCGCGGCGGCCGGGTCTGGGGGCTGGTGGCGCTCAAGAGCCTGACCTTCTATGCCAAGGGCGATGTCGGCAGCATGTTCGGCACCTGTTCGACGCCTTAGGGCCGGACGACCGCATGCCGCATTGATGCGGCGTCCCGGCCATGGTACCGGCAGGCGCCGTCATCATGCCCGGGAGTGCGCCGTGATCCGCCATATCGTGTTCTTCTCAGCCCGCGATCGGAAGGACCTCGAGACCATCCGCGCCGGCCTGTCGCTGCTGACGGAGATCCCGCATGCGGCGCGGCTGGAGATCGGCGAGAATGTGAAGACCGACCAGCTCGGCTCGGCGGTGGACCTCGTCGTCTATGGCGAATTCGCCGATGCCGACGCGCTCGCCGCCTACAAGGCGCATCCCAACTACCAGCGCTCGATCGAGATCGTGCGGCCGCTGCGCGAGATCCGCATGGCGGCGGACTATGAGGCCGAGGCGGCCGTGACCGCGCCGATCGCGCTCCGCGCCACCGGCTGAGCGTCGATGATGGAGGCTGCGGCGCTCGCGTCGCGGGCGGCGCGCCTCAGGCCTTGACGGGGGCGGGCTTCGCGGCCGCGCGGGGCTGGCGGTAGTAGCTGATCGAATGCGAGATTTCGGCCGTTCGCCCGCCGAGGTCGATGATCGTGTTCCAGTGGCCGCCCGCCGGCACCGCGATCCGGGCCGGGAACGCCTTGAAGTGGCCACCGAAATAGGTGCATTTCTTGCGCTGGCGATAGGCCTGGAAATTCTGGTCGTCCATGACGAGCACATTGCATTGGTGGGTGCATTGCACGATGACGACGTCACCCTTTGCCAGCAACTCGCGCGCCGCGACAAAGTCAGCCATTGGAGCTTTCCCCCTTCTATCTCGCTCGAATGCGGAATTGTTAGGTGCAGAGCGTTAATGGAGCGTGAACCGCGTCGATCTTCCGGCTGCATTGCGACGCCCGTGCCGCCGTGATCACGATCATTTCATCGCGTTACCCGTTCGTGATTCGCCGATGCGGAAACAGGTCTTTGATTCGCCCGCCATTTGTGACACTCTCGCCCTGTTCCTCCAGGACACCGGGCGTGACGCCGGTCCAGCCGGCGACAGGTGGCTTCACAGGTTACCGAATTTCCGCCGCTCATTCCTGAGCCGCCCGGTCCGGAGCGCTATCGCGCCCGGCCGCTTCCCGCGAGGTTCATCATGAAACTGCCGTTCTTCCGGCCGCGTTCGCCGCGCGCTGCCGACACGAAGACCATGCCGGAATTCAAGGCCCTGTCGCAGATCTTCGCCGCGGGCGAGACGGCGCCGGAGACCGGTCCGAGGACGTATGGCGGGCTGGCACGGGAAGGCTTCATGCGCAATCCGGTGGCGCATCGGGCGGTGCGGCTCGTCTCCGAGGCGGCGGCATCGGTGCCCTGGCTTCTGCGCCGCGACGGCGCGGAGGTGCCGGATCACCCGGTGCTCGGCCTGCTCGCCCGGCCGAACGTAAGGCAGGGCGGCGGCGAGTTCCTCGAGGCGCTCTACGGCCAGCTGCTGATCTCGGGCAATGCCTACCTTCTGCCGCTGATCGCCGGACCGCGGCTGATGGAGCTGCATCTCCTGCGGCCGGACCGGGTGCAGGTGCGGGACGGTGCCGACGGCTGGCCCGAGGCCTTCGACTACCGCGCCGGCGGGCGCAGCCGGCGCTATCCCGCGACCGGACCCGGCGCCGTTCTGCAGCTGAAGCTCTTCCATCCGCTCGACGATCATCTCGGCTTTCCGCCGCTCGCCGCGGCGGGTGCCGCGCTCGACCTCTCCAACAGCGCGAGCCGCTGGAACCGCGCGCTGATCGACAATTCGGCGCGTCCCTCGGGCGCGCTGGTCTACCAGCCCAAGGACGGCGGCAATCTCTCGCCCGACCAGTTCGAACGGCTGAAGACGGAGCTCGCCGACGGCTATTCCGGCGCGGCACGAGCCGGGCGGCCGATGCTGCTGGAGGGCGGTCTCGACTGGAAGCCGATGGGGCTCTCGCCGCGCGAACTCGACTTCGTCGAGGCGCGGAACGGTGCGGCGCGCGAAATCGCGCTGGCGCTCGGCGTGCCGCCGCTGCTGCTGGGCCTGCCGGGCGACAACACCTATGCCAACTATGCCGAGGCCAACCGCGCCTTCTGGCGGCTGACAGTCCTGCCGCTGATCGGCCGCACCGCTGCGGCGCTGTCGGGCTGGCTGTCGGCGATCCACGAGGAGGCGCTGGTTCTGGGGCACGATCTCGACCAGGTGCCGGGCCTGGCGCTTGAACGCGACGCGCTCTGGGCCCGGGTCGGGGCCGCGGCGTTCCTGACGGACCAGGAGAAGCGGGAGGCGGTGGGGTATTGAGAGGCTGGCTCTCTCCCAAGAGGAGAGAGGTCGATTTCACATCACCGTCTTCCTGAACTTCGCCATCAGATACGGGCCAGACAGGACCGGCTCGTAACATGACGTCTCGCCGGGCGCGAGGCAGGAGGGAAGGGTGGCGATCTCGGCGAACCAGTCCGGCTGGTGAAAGAAGGCGAGGGATTGCCGGCGGGCAAGGCCGCCCTCTTCGGGTGGCACGTTGACGACGCGGTGCAGCGTCGAGACCCAGCGATCGTTGGTCCAGCGGGCCATGAGGTCGCCGATATTGATGACGAAGGCGCCGTCGACGGGCGGCACCTCGCGCCATGCGCCCTCGGGCGTCATGATTTCGAGCCCCTTCGAGCCGGGCTGCGGCAGGAGGATGGTAAGGCTGCCATAGTCGGTATGGGCGCCGGCGCGCAGCTGGCCTTCCGGCGGCGGCGCGGCGAGTTCGGGATAGTTCAGCGCCCTAAGCGCCGAGATCGGCTGACCGATGAAAGCCTGGAAATAGTCTTCCGGCAGCTCGAGCGCGACGGCGAAGACCCGCATGATCCGCGCGGCGAGATCGGTGACGGCGCTGTAATAGGCCTCCCAGGCCGGCCGGAACGACGTCGGCGCCGAAGGCCAGATCGTCGCGGCATAGCAGAAGTCGAGCGCCTCGCGATCGGTGAGGCCGGGCGGCACCGAAAGCGGGCCGCCGTTGAAGCTCTCCTTGAGATCGGGCGGACTGTCGACGCCCTTGGATTTCGCCAGCGCCTCGGCGCCGGGCCCGAGATAACCATAGGGATAGCCCGGATAGGGCGCGCGGACCCGGTCCTTGTCGTCAGGCGGCAGATCGAAGAAATCATGCGCGGCGGTCCAGACCGCCGCGATCACATCGTCCGGAATGGAGTGGTTGCGCACCGCGAGAAAACCGGACGTGCGGCAGATGAGGTCCACCTTCCTCCCCATCTGCCGCTTGCCATTGGCGTCTGCCTTTTCGAAGGCGGCGAGGTCGAAGACGGGGAAGGACATACGAAGCGGCTCCAGGCGATTATCTTCGCGATCGTGAAGCTTTTTCAGCGGCTTGTCCAGAAGCGGCGACTCATTTCCTCAGCAAGAACCGGCCCCCGGCTGGCACGCGAATTCGTCAGCCGATCAGACACTTGCGGCGGGCGGCGGAATCGATCTCGCAAGAACGGGCGCGAGCGGCAGCCTCCAGCCTTCGCGCCCGGTCGGAGCTATCTGCGCCAACCGATTCAAACGACTCGGAAACTAATCGTCGTGACGCCGCCTCATCCAGGTTCGAAGGCGGCCGATCAGGACAGGTTACGCTGGAAGGATTTAAGGAATGACTGACTTCACGGGCGGCTTCTGGATCGAACGCGCGATGGGTGCGTCGGCGGGTGCCGCCGTGTCGCTCGTCTACATGCTGCCGGCCGACCGCCGCGAGGCGGCCTGCCGCTTTGCCGCCGGCCTCGTCTCCGGCCTGGTCTTCGGCGGACCGGCCGGCCTCTGGCTCGCCGGCCGGCTGGGCCTCGCCGACAGGCTCTCCGGCTCCGAGATCATGCTGTCGGGCGCGGCGGCAGTGAGCCTCAGCGCCTGGTGGGCGCTGGGCGTGCTGGCGCGGATCGCGCGGCGATGGGGGAGAGGGGCGCGATAGTTGGCGTACAGCCAACTACATGATTGTATCTGTGCATGACGCGGACGATGGACGACGTGGAGCGGCCCTGTCGCCGGTAGGGTATCGGTTTCATGCGGCCGAGGTCGGGCGGCTCTCATTTCAAGATCGCTTATGCGTCGCAGGCCGAGATCCTGACCCAAGCGACCATTGAAAGCTGTATATGTGTCGAAGTTCGTCGCTTTCGTCGACGCGGCGAGGACAGTCTCGTGAGCCAGCCAATATATCCGGTCCCGATCGCACCTCTTTCTGCCGAAGACGGCGGTGAGTTCCTCGCGACGGTGCCTGATCTTCCGGGATGCATGAGCGAGGGTGAAACCCCCGAGGATGCCCTTCGCAATGTGATGGATGCGATCGGTGATTGGATCGAGGCGAGCCGAGCGTTCGGGCGCCGGATCCCGAGCCCCACGCCGCAGCCCCAGATCACCTGAGGCTTTGTCTGCGGCGGAGGGCCCCGGTAGGTTGATCACCGCTTCACGACCGGCAGCCAGATCTCGTAGCCACCATTGCCGGTCATGCCGTCGAAGTGCGGCGGGTAGAATTCGAGCAGCGGTGCTTCGGCGGCCGTGTAGCCGGAGTCCGGCAGCCAGTCCTGCCAGATCGACATGATGGTCGGACGCATCAGCGTGATATGGCCGGGCTGGGTGAAGATGGCATAGGTCGCGGCCGGGATGGTTGCGGTCTGGATCTCCTTGGGCTGGGCCGAGAGGTCGGTGACCTCCAGGGCCGCCATGTAGTCGCAACCCTTTTCCTCGCTGAAGGACAGCGAGGCACCGAAATAGCGCGGCCCTTGCTTCTTGGAGGCGATGATGTCCTGGAGTTCGTCAAACTGCGGCCAAAGCGAGGGGATGGCGCCGAGGTCGTTCACCGCGAAGGTCTTGATCAGCCCTGCGAGCAGAATTGGCGCGCGGTCTTCGATCAAGGGGGCTGCGAGTTTGGGCGTGAGAGGCGTGTGCATGATGAGGGGCTCCGTGATGCCGAGTTGTGTGGTGGTCCTGGCGTCGCGCACGGCTTCCGGCGTGACGCCGAAATGCTCGCGGAAGGCGCGGGTGAAGGCTTCGTGCGAGCCGTAGCCGATATCGAGCGCCAGGCCGAGAATGTCGGGCACGCCGAGGGCGAGGATGCGGGCGGCCTCGGAAAGCCGTCGGGCGCGGGCGTAGCGCATCAGCGACTGTCCGGTCGCCGTGGCGAAGGCCCGAGTGAGATAGGAGGGCGTGACGCCGGCGCGTTCGGCGATCGCCTCCAGGCTCGCGGGACTGCGCAGATGCGTTTCGACCTGCCATATGGCCTTTTCGAGGATGGTCATCGTGCTCCCTTCGTGTCCGACCACGGCGTTCTAAAGGACTGCATTTTCCGCCGCTTGACCGTTCTTGCGGTCGGCCGACTTTTCTCACCATAGCACAGGGATGCCACATGACCGCCGATGCCCTCATTGCAAGGCGCGAACGCCGGTTCGCGCGCATGGAAATCAAGATGATCGAGGAGACGGGAGCGTTCTCCGGCTATGCCAGCCTGTTCGGCGAAGTCGACCTCGGCAAGGACAGGGTCGAGCGCGGCGCCTTCCTGCGGTCGCTGGCGCGGCGCGGGGCGGAAGGGGTGCGGATGCTCTTCCAGCACGACCCCGCCGAGCCGATCGGCACCTGGCGGGTGATCCGCGAGGACGGGCGCGGCCTCTATGTCGAGGGCGTGCTGTCGGAGGGCGTCAGCCGGGCGCGCGAGGTGCGAGAGCTGATCCGGACGCATGCCGTCGACGGCCTCTCGATCGGCTTCCAGACCGTGCGGGCGAAATCCGACCCGAAATCCGGCATCCGGCAGATCCTGGAGGCCGATCTCTGGGAAATTTCCGTCGTCACCTTCCCGATGCTGCCGAGTGCCCGCATTGCCGACGTCAAGGCGCGGGCGCTGGCCCTGACCGAAGCCGGCCTCGTGCGGGCTCTGCAAACGGCCGCGGAGGCGATGCGTCCGTCAGCACGGCGTCATCGAACAGCGAGCGCATAGACCTTGCCCTCGTAGGGCGCGCCGTTCTTGTTGTCGATCGCGGTCACATACATGGTCTTGCCGTCCTCGGAGAAGGTCAGGTTGGGCGAGGCGGGGGACGGGACGGTGTACTTGTTCTGGAGCGTGCCGTCGGGTGCAACTTCGAGGATCGTGCCGGACGAGTATTCGCCGATGTAGAAATTGCCGTTCGGGCCGAGCTTGATGCCATCAGGATAGGCGTCGGGCGCCTCGCCGAGCGCATAGAGCCGGACGAAGAGGCGGCGGTCGGTGAGCCTGCCGTCCGCGCCGATGGAAAAGGAAATGACCCGGCCGGCTTCGGACTCGCAGACATAAAGACGGCCGTCCTTGCCGATCACGATGCCATTGGCATAGTGCAGGTCGTCGGCGACCGGGGTCAGCGTGCCATCGGCGGCGAGATGGACGACACGGCCGACGATCGGGCCCGCCTCCCAAGGGCCGGAAAGCGTGAACCACGCGCCGCCCTGGCCATCGGGCGTGCCGTCGTTCGGGCCCTGCAGCGCTCCGCCGGCCGTGTCCTTGTCATGCGAGAACAGCGTCTTGCCCTCGGCGGAAATGACGACGAGCTGGCCGGAATCGTAGCAGGTGACGCCGAAATTCTCGCCCATCGGCACGACGGCCGAGGGTCCGCAGCCATCCTGCTTCCAGAGCGCCCGGTTCTCCTTGCCGTCCCAGGCCATGACTGTCTGGCCGGCATATTCGACATAGAGGAGCCGCCCCTTCGACATGACGGGGCCTTCGGGGAAGAGGGCGCGGGGGTTGATCACGGTGACGTCGTCGGCAAGGGCGGGCCCCGCGAGCAGCGTCAGCAGGACTGGCATAAGGAGGCGGTGAGCGAGCATCTTGTTGTTCCCCAGCTTGGATGGAGCTTAACGCAAGGCCGCATGCCGGGATGCTGAAAAAGCAACGGATCCGGGCAGTGCCCGTCGCAGGCGTGATAGACAAAAGCGACTGAATGTGCCTTGCGCATTAAGGCGTGGCGCTGGCGGCTCTCCTTTTGGCTCTATAGCACTCCGTGTTATAGTTCTGTAGAAGGACCGGGGCCTCCGTGCGGATATTGAAGACGCGATGGATGGTGCGGTTCGCCCGGAAGGCCGGGATCGACGACGCGCTTCTGGTCGAAGCGATCGAACGAGCGGAAAGCGGCCTGGTGGATGCTGGTCTGGGGGGCGGCGTCATCAAACAGCGTATCGGACGGGCTGGCGGTGGCCGATCCGGCGGATACCGGACGCTGATCGCCGTCCGGCGTGGTGACAGGGCGTTCTTCCTTTCGCATTCGCCAAGAACGAGAAGGACAATATAAGCGCCGATCAGCTTGCCGTGCTGAAGGAGCTTGCCGCCAGCAAGCTGCGCTGGAATGAAAGAGAACTCGCCATGGCAATTGCGGATGGGCGGATCGAGGAGATAGGTCATGGCACGAGGGAATAGCGGTTCGGCCCGTCTGACCGAGGTGCTGATCGAGACTGCCGCTGATTTCGCCGAGGGCGGGCTGATTGACAACGAGACACGTCGCCGGATTACGCTGCGGCTGATCCCGGAATCCGAACGTGCGTTCGAGATCCCGGTGCCCTCGGGCGACGACATCCGTGCGATGCGCGAGAAGGCCAATTTGAGCCAGGCGGTGTTCGCCCGCCGGCTCAATGTGACGCCGGGCTATATCTCGCAGCTCGAGCGCGGCGTGAAGGTGCCGAAAGGCGCCGTGGTCGTGCTGCTCAACCTGATCCGCAGACGCGGCATCGACGCGCTTTCATAAGGTTTTCAGAAGCCGCCGGACCCGCTGTCCGGACCAACCGAGGGGCCCTTTGCGGCCCCTTTTTCATTGTCGGAAAGGATTTTCAGCATGGAGAGTGCAGGCAGGACCGTGGCGCCGGAAATCAAGGCGCTGCCCGATCGCATCGAGGACGCCTTCGACGGCTTTATGAACGCCTTCGAGGCCTTCAAGGAGGTCAACGACCGGCGGCTTGACGAGATCGAGAAGAAGCTCAGCGCTGACGTCGTCACCCGTGACAAGGTCGATCGCATCAACAAGGCGATGGACGAGCAGAAGGCGATGGTCGACCAGCTAGTGCTCAAGAAGGGGCGGCCGGCGCTTGGCGGCGGCGGAGTAACGAGCCTCGAACAAATGGAGCACAAGGCTGCCTTCGAAACCTATATCCGCCGCGGCGACGAGAGCGGTCTTCGCGCGCTCGAGGAAAAGGCCTTTTCCACGCCGGTTGGCGCGGATGGCGGCTATCTCGTTCCCGACGAGACCGATGGCGAGATCGGCCGCCGTCTCTCGGTCGTCTCGCCGATCCGGTCGCTGGCCACGGTCCGGCAGGTATCTGGGCACGTGCTGAAGAAGCCCTTCGCACTTGCCGGCCTGACCGCCGGCTGGGTGTCCGAAACCGGTGCCCGGACCGAGACCGCGACGCCGGCGCTGGCCGAACTCTCCTTCGAGACGATGGAGCTCTATGCGATGCCCGCGGCGACCCAGGGCCTGCTCGACGACGCCGCCGTCGACATCGAGACCTGGATCGCTTCGGAAGTCGACATCGTCTTTGCCGAACAAGAGGGCACGGCCTTCGTTTCCGGCAACGGCACCAACCGTCCCAAGGGCTTTCTCGCCTATACCAATGTCGCCAATTCCGGTTGGAGCTGGGGCAATATTGGCTACCTCGCGACCGGGGTGGCCGGCGGCTTCGCTTCGAGCGGCCCGGGCGACGTGCTGATCGATGCCGCCTATGCGCTGAAGGCGGGCCATCGGCAGAATGCCACCTACGTGATGAACCGCACGACGCAGGCGGCGATCCGCAAATTCAAGGACGGGCAGGGCAACTATCTCTGGCAGCCGCCGTCAGCGGCGGGACAGCCGGCGACCCTCATGGGCTTCCCCGTGACCGAGGCCGAGGACATGCCTGACGTCGCCAACAATGCCTTCGCCATCGCGGTCGGCGACTTCCGGGCAGGATATCTGGTCGTCGACCGGGCCGGGGTGCGGGTACTGCGCGATCCCTATTCGGCCAAGCCCTACGTACTGTTCTACACCACCAAGCGGGTCGGCGGCGGCGTGCAGAATTTCGAGGCGATCAAGCTCGTCAAATTCGCGACGAGCTGACGAGGTGGCGGCGGCCGCGGGCGACGACGGGCGGCCGCCGCGCCGATTACGAGCCTTCCTCGCAATCGGTAATCTCGCAGGTCTGGTCCGTCGTCGCACGCGTTGCGCATTCGTCGAGGGCCCGGTCGATGGCCTGGCCCTTGTTGTTGAAGTTGTAGCTGTAGCCGTAGGTGCCGTCTTCCGAGACGGCTACGCAGCCCCAGGCGAAGGCCGGAGCGGCAGCGCCGAAAGCACCGGCAGCGGCGAGCGCCGCCGCGGCGACGCTCATGCGAAGAATCTTCATAGAGTTCCCCCTCGGCGATCGATGTCGCCCGGTCCACGACGGAGGACCATCCTCCCGCGGACGTGAGGCAATTAGCCAGCAATCTTAAAGACCAGCAATGCGGGCGCCCCGGTTTTCCGCGCGTCATTCACCATCGGTGCGATACCGTACGTTTTCACAATGGGAGCAGTCGCTTGACCTACGTGCTTCTCACCGCGGCCACCGTCGAGCCGCTGTCGCTTGATGACGTCAAGGCCCATCTCAGGATCGACGCCGCCGGGGAGGAGGCGCTGCTCACCGGGTTGATCCGGGTGGCGCGCGAGCATCTCGAGCGCACAACCGGCCTGGTGCTGATCCGGCAGGATTGGCGGCTCTCGCTGGACCGCTGGCCCGTGTCGGGCATTGTCGAGATCGCCCGCTTTCCGGTGAGCGCCATCGGGGCCGTTCGCTCCTATGACCGGGACGGCTTGGCGCAGCCGGTCTCTCTGGCGGGCCATGTTCTCGATGGCGCGGCGCGACCGGCGCGGCTCGTGCTTCCTGCTCTCCCCGCCGAGCTGAAGGCGGTCAACGGGATCGAGATCGACTTCACGGCAGGCTTCGGCGCGACCGCAGCGGATGTCCCCGACGGACTCAGGCGGGCCATGCTCATTCATGCCGCGCAGATGTTCGAGTTCCGCGGCGCCGTGCCGCTCGACATGCAGCCGGCGGCCATTCCGGCGGGCTACGACCGCCTGCTCGCGCCCTACCTGGTGCGGAGGCTCTGATGAACATGACCTTTCTCGATCCCGGCCAGCTGACGGCACGGCTGGAGCTCGAAGCGCGGGTGGAAGCACCGGACGGGCAGGGCGGGGTGACGTTCGGTCATGTCGCCGAGTCAGGCCATTGGGCGCGCATCGAACCCGTCGCTGCCGACCTCATCGAGCTCGGCCACGCGCTCCGGCAGGAGGCGACGCATCGGATCTGGATCCGCGCCGCAGACGGCGTGATTGCCGGCAAGCGGTTCCGCAAGGGAAGCCGCATCTTCGACATCCTGACGGTGAGCGATCCCGACGAGAGCGGACGCTATCTCGTTTGTCGCGTGCGGGAGGGGTGAGATGAGCGGTTCGGCAAATGCAGTCCAGAGAGCGATCTGGGAGCGGCTGGCGGGCGATCCAGCGCTGACGGCACTCCTCGGCGCCGATGGTGTCATCGACCGGCGCGTGACGGGCAAGGCAATGCCCTATGTCGTCCTGAGCGAGATTGCCACCGCCGATCTCGGTGCAGAGATCGACGAACATAGGGTCACGGTCGAAGTCTGGTCGGACGCGTCCGGACGGCGGGAGGCGCAGACGATCGCCGCGCATCTGCGCGCGGCTCTCGACGGCGCCGATCTCGCACTCGCCGATTGTGCCCTGGTCGGTCTGGCATTCGAGAGCAGCCGGTCCCGGCGAGAGCCCAGGAGCCGGGCGCAAGTGACGACAATGCTGTTCCGGGCTGTGACGGACTAGGCCTGTATTTGCTTTCGCAGCACCGGGGCGTAGTCTCCGCCGGAATGTCCAACAGGAATTCGGGCGATGGCCGAGGCGAAGAAGAGCGAGACCGTGACCTTCCTGATGAACGGCGGGACGCCCGATCTCATCCGGCGCGCGGCCAAGATCCAGGGTCGGTCCGTAACCTCCTTCGTCACCCAGGCCGCGCGCGTCGAGGCGCAGCAGGAGATCCTCGACCTGCGCTTCTTCGAGGTGGACGGCGAGACCTTCGACGCGATCGACAAGATGCTGAGCGAGCCGGGCAAGGCGGATGAGACTGTCGTAGAGCGCTTTCGGTCCGCCCCGAAATGGAAAGAGTAGCGGATTTCGCCGAGCCCGAGCCGCTATCGTCCGGCCACGACGTGATGGACTTCGACAGCGGCCGGCTGGAACTCGATGTTTTTCTTTCCCAGCTTGCCTGGTCGAGCCAGCGCGACGGTTTTGCCCGGACCTTTGTCATCAGTGATGCGAACAAGAGGGTGGGCGGATATTACGCCCTGTGTGGCGGATCGATCGGGAGAGTGGACGCCCCGCGGGCAATCGCGCGCCATGGTGCGCCGCGCGAAGTGCCCGTCGTGCTTCTTGCTCGCGTGGCGGTGGACACGCCATGCCAGGGGCGCGGGCTCGGCACGATGCTCATGCACCACGCTTTCAGCTCGTCGCTGTCGGCATCCGAGCATGTCGGCTTCCGCGCAATGATGGTCCATAGCCTCGATGACGAGGCACGGCGTTTTTGCGCCAAGTTCGGCTTCCGATCCGCCGGGAAGGCCGAGAGAACGTTGTTGATTTCAATGGACGATATCGCGCGCATCATCGCCGTGCCTTCACCGGCTGAATGAAGACCGGATATCGCATTTTTTGAGGGCGCTCCGCGGGGGGCGCCCTTTTCGTTTGGGAAAGGATTTCCGATGACGGCACAGAAGGGCAAGGATCTTCTGCTGAAGATCGATAGCGGATCCGGCTATGCGACGGTGGCGGGATTGCGCTCGCGCCGGATCGCGTTCAATGCCGAGACGGTGGACGTGACCGATGCGGAAAGTACCGGCCGATGGCGCGAGCTCCTCGCGGGGGCCGGCGTGAAGCGGGCGGCAGTGTCGGGTTCGGGAATCTTCAAGGACCAGGCGTCGGATGCGCTGGTGCGTTCTGCCTTCTTCGCCGGCGACATTCTCGACTGGCAGGTGGTGATCCCGGACTTCGGCACCGTGACGGGCCGGATGCAGGTGACCGCGCTCGAATATTTCGGCCAGCACAATGGCGAGGTGATGTTCGACCTGGCGCTGGAGAGCGCCGGCGCACTCGCCTTCGGAGCGGTCTGATGCGCGGCGGGCGGGCGAATGGACGGCGCGGCGAGATCGAGGCCGTGATCGACGGCGAGCGCCGCATCCTCTGTATGACGCTGGGTGCCCTGGCCGAACTCGAGACGGCTTTCGGCGTCGAGACCATCGCCGACCTCGCGCGGCGCTTCGAAGGCGGGCGCGTCGGCACGCGCGACCTGATGGCGATCATTGCCGCGGGCCTGCGCGGCGGCGGCAACATTCTCGACGACGCGGATCTTGCCGATGTCAGGGTCGAGGGTGGCATCGCCGGTGCCATCGCCCTTGCGGCACAGCTGCTCGGCAGCGCCTTTACGGCGGAGGAGACCGCGATCCGCCCCTGACGGCCGCAGCCGACCGCAAGGCGGATGGAGAAGCGCAGGCCTTTCCCTGGGCGGCGCTTCTCCATGTCGGCCTCGGACGGCTGCGGCTCGCCCCACATACGTTCTGGGCGCTCAGCGTGCCGGAACTCCTTGCCCTGCTCGGCGCGCCCGGTTCCCTGGACGGGCTCGATCGCGCGAAGCTCGAGGCTCTGATGCAACGCTTTCCCGATGGAGGATGCCATGGAGGCCGATGATATCGGCGGTGCGCTTGATGACGCCGAGGCGCTGGGACGGGTGCTCGACGACCTCGAGGCGCGGTCCCGGTCTTTCGGCACCGCACTCTCGTCCGCCCTCAAGGGCGCCGTGCTCGACGGAGACAGCCTCGTCGAGGTGCTGCAAAACATCGCCTATCGTTTCTCGTCCATCTCGCTCGACGTCGGGATGAAGCCGCTGGAGACGTCGGTGGCCTCGCTCGTCTCGGGCGCGAGCAACGCCCTGTCGGGGGCGCTCGGCTTCTCGCATGGCGGCGTGCCGGGGCGGGTGCAGGCTTTCGCAACGGGCGGTATCGTCTCGCAACCGACTTATTTCCCGATGTCCGGCGAGACAGGGCTGATGGGCGAGGCCGGCGCCGAAGCGATCCTGCCGCTCAGGCGGGGCTCCGACGGCCGGCTTGGCGTCGCCGCAGGCGCGGGCTCCGCGCCGGTGCAGATCGTCTTTCACGTGCAGACGCCCGACGCCCAGAGCTTCCGCAAGTCCGAAGGCCAGATCAATGCCATGCTGACGCGCGCCGTCGGCCGTGGCCGGCGCGGAGTGTGAGACCATGGCGGGTTTTCACGAGGTGCAGTTTCCGCTTCGCCTGGCGCTCGGAACCACGGGCGGCCCCTGGCGACGAACCGATATCGTGGGGCTGTCCAACGGCCGCGAGAACCGCAATGCCCGCTGGCGCGACGCCCGCCGGCACTATGACGCCGGATCGGGGATTCGCTCGGTCTCCGACCTCTACGAGGTCGTCGCCTTCTTCGAGGCCCGCGCCGGACAGCTCTACGGCTTCCGCTTTCGCGATCCCGTGGACTTCCAGTCCTGCGGACCGGAGGCGACGTTCGCGCCGGACGACCAGCTCCTGGGAGAGGGCGACGGGTCGAGAACCGAGTTCCAGCTCATCAAGCACTATGCCGATGCGGGTGGCGGAACGGTCCGGACGATTGCCAAGCCGGTGGCAGGCAGCGTGCTCGTGTCCGTGGGCGGATCTCTCCTCGCGCCGGCCGCCTTCACCGTCGATCCTGCCACCGGGATCGTGAGCCTCGCCGCGGCGCCCGGACCGGGCTTCGCGATTCGTGCCGGCTTCCGGTTCGACGTGCCCGTGCGTTTCGACATCGACCGGATCGAAGTCGATCTCGCCTCCTTCCGGGCGGGGCGCATTCCGACCATACCGCTCGTCGAGGTGACGCCATGAGAGAGATCGATGCGGCATTGCGGTCGCATCTCGCCGGCGACGCCACCACGCTCTGCATCGCCTGGCGCCTGACGCGCCGGGACGGCATCGTCCTCGGCTTCACCGACCACGACCATGACCTGACCTTCGATGGCACGGTCTTCCTGGCGGCGAGCGGGTTTCATGCGAGTGACTGGGACGCGGGCGCGTCACTTGCAGCGCCCTCCGGAGAGGTGGCGGGCGGGTTCGATACCGAGGCCATCGCGGAAGCCGACGTTGCGGCCGGCAAATATGATGGCGCGCGCGTCGAGATCTTCCGGGTCAACTGGGCCGACGTGAGCCAACGGCTGAGGCTCAGGATCGCCACCATCGGCGAGGTGACCCGCTCGGCGGGCTTTTTCCGCGCCGAACTGCGGGGGCTCGCGCACCGCCTCGACGAGACACGCGGCCGGATCTATTCCCGCCGCTGCGACGCGGTCTTCGGCGATGCCCGCTGCGGCAAGAACGCGGCGAGCGCCGACTACCGACGGATCGGCACGGTGATTGCCGCCGACGAGGACCGGATGACCGTCGCCGGTCTCGACGCTTTTGCGTCCGGCTTCTTCCGCTACGGCTGGCTCCAGTTTACCGACGGAGTGAATGCCGGTCTCAAGGCCGACATCGAAAGCCATCGGACAGCGGGCGGCGAGGTGCTGATCGATTTCTGGCTGCCGCTCGCGCTCGCGCCGGAGCCGGGCGACGCCTTCACCATCACCGCCGGATGCGACAAGACCTTCGAGACCTGTCGAACGAAATTCTCCAACCAGCGGAATTTCCGCGGCTTTCCGCACATGCCCGGCGCCGACTTCAGCTATTCCTATGTGGACGGGGAGACCGAACATGACGGGCGACCGCTCTTCGACTGACGTGGTTGCGATTGCCCGTTCGTGGATCGGCACGCCCTACCGCCACCAGGGCCTGCGCAAGGGCGTCGGCTGCGACTGCCTCGGTCTCGTCCGCGGCATCTGGCGCGAGCGCCACGGCGCGGAGCCTGAAACTCCCGGTCCCTATGGCTCCGACTGGGCGGAGCGCGGCGGTCAGGAACGGCTCTACGCCGCCGCGTGTCGACATTTCGGGCCGCCGATCCCGTTGCAGGACATGGCGCCGGGCGACCTCCTGCTTTTCCGATGGCAGGACGGCGTTCCCGCCAAGCATCTCGGCATCCTCTCCGAGCCCGACCGGTTCATTCATGCCTACGAACCGGCAGGGGTGATCGAAAGTGCCCTGGTACCCGGCTGGCGCCGCCGCGTGGCCTGGGTTTTCCGGTGGCAGCCTGTTGCCCGCGCGAATGCCAGGCCCGGCGAATTCCACACCACAGCCGCGTAGCGCCGGAACGATCACGTGCCGAGAGCGGTGAGCCCCGGCAGCCCGCGGGGCCGGGCGCGGCATTTCAAGTCATTCGGAGACATCCATGGCAACGCTTCTGCTGCAGGCTGCCGGTGCAACCGTCGGTGGGCTTTTCGGCCCCGTCGGCGCGATGATCGGCCGGGCGGCCGGCGCGCTGGCTGGCAACCTGATCGATCGCAGCATCATTTCGGGCTGGACGAGCGTCGACGGCACACCGCTCGAAAGCGCCCGCATCGCAGGCGCCGAGGAGGGCACGCCCATCACCCGCGTCTACGGCACCGGCCGCGTCGGCGGCACGCTGATCTGGGCGACGCGCTTCGTCGAGCAGGTGACCGAGGAACGGTCCGGCAGCAAGGCGACGGGTCCCCGCGTCGAGACGTTCAGCTACTATGCGAATTTTGCGATCGGCATCTGCCAGGGCCCGATCGCCGGCATCCGCCGGATCTGGGCGGACGGGCGGGAACTCGACCAGGTCGGGCTCGAGATCCGCATCCATACCGGTGGCGAGGAGCAGGCGCCGGATCCGTTGATTGCGGCCAAGCAGGGCGCCGACAACACGCCGGCCTATCGCGGTCTCGCCTATGCTGTCTTCGAGCGCCTGCCGCTCGACATGTTCGGCAACCGCATTCCGGTCCTGCAGTTCGAGGTGCTGGAATATCGCGGCCTGCTCGAGAAATCGATCCGCGCGGTGACGATCATCCCCGGCGCCACCGAGCACGGCTACAGTCCGACCGTGGTTACCGAGGATCTCGGTGACGGCGAGGCGCGGCATCTCAACCGCAATCAGCTCCGCAACGGCACCGACTGGACTGCATCGATCAACGAACTCAAGGACCTCTGCCCTAATCTCGAACGGGTCGCGCTCGTCGTCACCTGGTTCGGCACCGATCTCCGCGCGGGCCACTGCCGGATCCTGCCTGGCGTCGAGAAGGAGGCACGCGACGGCGAGAGCGAGCCGTGGCGCGTGGCCGGCTATGGCCGCGGCAAGGCGCATCTCGTGTCCCGCATCGACGGCAAGCCGGCCTATGGCGGCACCCCCAACGACAGGAGCGTTGTGGACGCGATCCGTAACCTGCGCGAGCGCGGGCTCAAGGTCTTCCTCTATCCCTTCGTGATGATGGACATCCCGGCAGGCAACGGCCTGCCCGATCCCTATGGCGACCCGGACGGACAGGCCGTCCACCCCTGGCGAGGCCGCATCACCTGCCATCCGGCACCCGGACATGCGGGGACGCCGGATGGCAGTGCGGCCGCGCGCGGGCAGGTATCGACCTTCGTCGGCTTGGCGTCCGCGGCAGATTTCGCCGTCGACGGCTGGCATGTCGCCTATGGTGGCGCCGACGAAGGCTTCAGGCGCATGATCCTGCACTATGCCCTGCTGGCGCAGGCTGCGGGGGGTGTGGACGGTTTCATCATCGGCTCCGAAATGCGGGGACTGACGCGCGTCCGAGATGGTACGGGCGGCTTCCCCTTCGTCGAGGCGCTGATGACGCTTGCGGGCGATGTCCGGGGCATTCTCGGCAGCGGCACCAAGCTGACCTATGCGGCGGACTGGACTGAATACTGGGGCGTGCGCCCGGACGACGGCTCGGGTGACGTGAGCTTCCACCTCGACGCGCTCTGGGCCCATCCCGACATCGACGCTGTCGGCATCGACAACTACATGCCGCTCACCGACTTCCGCGACGAGGATTTCACCGAGGCGCAGCCGGATGGAGCAAGGCTCGCAGACGATCGCGCCGCGATGATCCGCGCGATCACCGGGGGCGAGGGCTACGACTGGTACTATGCCTCCGCCGCGGACCGCAAAGTCCGGCTGAGGACCCCGATCGCGGACGGCCTTGCGGGTCGCGACTGGGTCTACAGGGTCAAGGATCTCGAAGGCTGGTGGAGCCACCGGCACCACGACCGCGCGGACGGGACCGAAGCGGCGGCGCCGACCCCCTGGCAGCCAAGGATGAAGCCGATCTGGTTCACCGAACTCGGCTGCCCGGCGGTGGACCGCGGCGCCAACCAGCCAAATGTCTTCGTCGACCGCAAGAGCTCGGAATCGGCGCTTCCGCATCACTCGACAGGTCAGCGTTCCGATGCCAACCAGCGCCGCTTTCTCGAGGCGCATCATCGCTACTGGACCGGCGAGGCGGCGCCCGACGGCATGGTCGAGGCCGACCACATGTTCGTCTGGGCCTGGGATGCGCGCGCCATTCCCGCCTTTCCCGAAAACGAGGATCTCTATGCCGACGGGCGCAACTGGATGCTGGGACACTGGCTGAACGGCCGGCTCGGCGCGGGCACGCTCGCGACCACGATCGGCGCGATCCTCGACGACCACGGCATTCCCGATTACGACGTCACGGCGGTCACCGGCGATCTCAAGGGTTATGTCTCGGCAAACCTCGCCTCGGCCCGGGCGCTCCTCGAACCGCTCGTCCAAGCCTTTAGGCTGGATGTCGGCGAGGTGGACGGCGTCCTGACGTTTCGCGCCCGAAGCCGCGTCTCGGCACCGGCGCGCGCGATCGACGTCTTTGCCGACCCGGAAGACGGACCGCGCTGGACGGTGCTCGACGGGCAGGACGGCGACTTTGCGAGCGAAGCCGTCATCGACTTCCAGGGCGAGGCGAACGAATATGAGAGCCAGACCGCACGCTCGCGTCGCATGACGCCCGTCAACGACCGCATCCTGCGCGTGGGGCTGCCCGGCACCATCGCCGAGGAATGCGCGGCTCCTGTGGTCGAAAGCCTGCTGCGCGACCACCGCCTGTCCCGCCGCCAGGTCCGCTTCTCGCTCTCACCGGCGGCGCTCGAGGTCGAGCCCGGCGACGTGGTCTCGCTCTCGGAGGGGCCGACCGGCCGCTACCTCGTCACCCGCATCGAGGACGGGCTGATGCGCGACGTCGAGGCCCGGCAAGTCGGTGCCGGCGATGTCGGTGCCGAGCACGTCCGGTCCGGACGTCGTGCGCGCGGCCAGACCGGGGAGGACGCTTTCGCGCCGGTCCTGCATTTCATGGACCTGCCGCGCTTCCGCGGCGGCGAGGATTTCGCCTGCGCCGCCGCAACCGCCAAGCCTTGGCGGCGGATGACGCTGTCGGTGTCTCCGGAGACGGAGAACTACCAGGCGCGGGTGGTGCTCGAACGGCCGGCCAAGATCGGCCGGCTGACGCAGGCGCTCTCGCCGGGTCCCTCCGACCGCCTCGACCGGGGCAACGAAATCCGCGTGCGCATGATCCAGGGCGGTCTCGCCTCGGTCACCGAGCTGGGTCTCCTGAACGGCGCCAACCGGGCTGCGATCCGTGCGGCAAACGGCGTCTGTGAGGTGATCGGCTTCCGCCGCGCCGAGGAGGTCACGACGGGTGTCTGGTCGCTCACCGACCTCTTGCGGGGCCTCTCCGGCACCGAGGATGCGACCGCAGCCGGCGCGCCGAGGGATGCAGACTTCGTCATTCTCGACGAGGCCGTTCGGCCGCTCGGGCTCGAACAGGTCGAAGCCGGCCTCGCGCTGAACTGGCTCGCCGAGACCTCGGCTGGCGGCCGCGCCGGTCCGGTCGTCTTTGCCGGGGGACTGCGGGCGGAGACGCCGCTGTCGCCGGTCCATCTGCGGGCCGCGCGCGAGCCGGGAGGTGTTCGTCTCACATGGGTGCGGCGCAGCCGTCTCGATACAGGGAGCTGGGACGGGGCGGAGATCCTCCCGGACGAGGACCGCGAGGCCTACACGGTCGAGATCCTCTCGGCCGGGGCCGTGGTCCGCAGCCTGTCGGTCGTGACACCCGAGGCTTTCTACACGGCCGCCATGGAGGCCGCGGATTTCGGCGGTCCTCAGCCGAGCATCGCGTTCCGCGTACGCCAGAACGGCGCGCGCGTGGCGCTCGGCATCCCGGCCACGGCCCAATTAAGCGTCTGAGAAAAGGAGAGAGACATGGACGGCACGAAGCAATGGTACCGGTCAAAGACGGTATGGGGCGGGCTGGTGGCGCTGGCCGCCGGGCTCGCGCGCGCCGCGGGAATAGAGGTCGACGCAGCCCTGCAGGGGGAGATCGCCGACAGCCTCCTGGCGATCGCAAGCGCGCTCGGCGGACTGGTCGCAATCTACGGCAGATTGGTGGCCGAAACCCGGCTCGGTTGACGAGACGGTTGACGCCGGGCCGGTCGATCCCGATAGTCCCGGGACCGGATGTGTCCACGCCCGGAAACCGCCAAGACTGGAAACTACGAAGTCTGGCCTGGCCTATTCATATCGCATTCATTGAGGCTCGGCTAAGAAGAGGTCAAGTTGGAATTGTCCCTCAGGGATAGGTGAAATGACATCGTTTTTCGCAACGGCGCTGGTTGCCGCCGGGCTGATGACCACGCCGGCCGACCCGCCGACGTCGGCCGAGATTCCGGCGGCCGCGGCGGTCGTGACGGAGGCGCGCGGCGCCTGCGACCGCGCCGTCGAGCAGGCCATCGCGATGACCGGGGGCGAGCTGCTCTCGGTACAGCCGGCCCGCAGCGGCAAGCCGATCTGCCGGGTGACCGTGCTCGTGGTCAAGCCGAACGGCAGGCCTGTCAAGGTCAAGCTCAGAATTCCGATGGACTTCTGAGCGCGGGCCGTCACGGCACCTCAGTTGAAGTCCTCCCGCCCCCGCTCTAGAACGGGCATCACCTTCCAGCCGAAAACGGGATCCCGAGATGCGCATACTCGTTGTCGAGGACGACCAGAACCTCAACCGCCAGCTGACCGACACGCTCAAGGAGGCGGGCTATGTCGTGGACCAGGCCTTCGACGGCGAGGAGGGGCACTATCTCGGCGATTGCGAGCCTTATGACGCCGTCATCCTCGATATCGGCTTGCCGGAGATGGACGGCGTCACGGTGCTCGAAAAGTGGCGCGAGGCCGGCAGGAAGATGCCGGTGCTGATCCTGACCGCCCGCGACCGCTGGAGCGACAAGGTCGCCGGCATCGACGCCGGCGCCGACGACTACGTGACCAAGCCCTTCCACATGGAAGAGGTCCAGGCGCGGCTCCGGGCGCTGATCCGCCGCGCCGCCGGCCATGCGAGTTCGGAGCTGAGCTGCGGACCGGTGCGGCTCGATACCAAGAGCTCGAAGGTGACGGTCGACGGCAAGACGCTGAAGCTTACCAGCCACGAATTCCGGCTGCTCTCGTACCTGATGCACCACATGGGACAGGTCGTATCGCGCACCGAGCTGGTAGAGCACATGTACGACCAGGATTTCGATCGCGATTCCAACACGATCGAGGTTTTTGTCGGCCGCCTGCGCAAGAAGATGGGCGTCGACCTGATCGAGACGGTGCGCGGCCTCGGCTACCGCATGCAGCCCCCGGCTGCCGGCGAGGTCACCAAGGCCGGCAAGTGATGGACGCGGCGCGGCGGCTGTCGGCCGTGAAAGGCGCCTTTGCCGGGCTGCCGGCGCGGCTGGCGGCGTCCGGCCCGACGCTCCGCCAGCGGCTGAAGTCGCTCACCGCCCGCGTCCTGCTCTACACGACCCTCTGGGCGCTGATCGGGCTCGTCATCATCGGCTTCGTCATTTCCGACCTCTACAGCCGCGCCGCCGAGCGCAATCTCCAGGACCTGCTGCGCACCCAGCTTTATTCGGTCGTCAATTCCATTTCAATCAACCCGGAGGACAAGTCGCTCCAGGGCGACCCGCCGATGAACGACCTCGCTTTCCTGCAGCCCGCGAGCGGCTGGTATTGGCAGGTCATTCCCCTCGGCGACTACAAGACTGCCGCCCGGGCTTCCGACAACATGGCCGGGATCGAGGTGGCGACACCGCCCAACACGATCGTTCCCTTCAACACACGGTTCGAGCGCTACTATGCCGCCAAGGATTCCGCAGGCAACGATGTCCGCGTTTCCGAGGCCGAAATCAGCATGGAGGAGGACAACGGCGATGACGTCAGCGATCTGACGAGCAATGCCGCGACCGATTCGATCTACCGCAGCGTCCGCTTCCGAATGATCGGCAACCACGCCGTCGTCGCGCAGGATGTCGGCCAGTTCAATCGCAGCCTGTTCTTCGCGCTGGCGCTCTTCGCTGCCGGGTCGCTCGCCCTCAATGCCGTCGTCGTCCTGATCGGTCTCAGGCCGCTCGAGGGCATGCGGCGGTCGCTGACTGCGATTCGCGACGGCCGCGCAGAGCGGCTTGACGAGGATCTGCCGCTCGAGATCCAGCCGATGGCGCAGGAGGTCAACGCGCTGATCGAAAGCAACCGTCGCGTCATGGAGCGGGCCAGGATGCAGGTCGGCAACCTCGCGCATTCGCTAAAGACGCCGATCGCGGTCCTGCTCAACGATGCCGGACAGATGCAGCCGCCGCATGGCGAACTCGTCCGATCGCAGGCCGAGATCATGCGCGGCCAGGTCCAATCCTACCTCAATCGGGCACGAATCGCCGCCCAGCGTGACAGCATCCTCGCCCGCACCGAGGCCGAACCAGTCCTCGAACGGCTGACCCGGGTAATGCGCAAGCTCAACCCGGATCTCGATTTCGTGCTCTCGGTCCGGCCCAAGGGTCTGCGGCTGGCCATGGAAGCGCAGGACGTCGAGGAGACCATCGGCAACCTCGTGGAGAATGCCGCCCGCTTCGCCAAGAGCCGGGTTGCGATCGCCGCCGCGCCGGCACCCTCGGGTACGGCGGGCGAGGACCCGCTCCGCCGCGCCTGGATCCGGATCCTGATTGACGACGACGGGCCCGGCCTCGAACCGGACCAGATCAAGGAGGCGTTGAAGCGCGGGCGCCGGCTCGACGAGAGCAAGCCGGGCACGGGGCTCGGACTATCGATCGTCTCGGAGATCGTCGCCGAATACAAGGGCCGTTTCGCCCTGTCGCGGGCCCCGAACGGCGGCTTGCGGGCGGAGCTGGTCCTGCCGGCGATCGGCCACGAGAGCTGAGGCGACGACCGGCGAAAGGTCTATGGACGGCGCCTGCCACTTGCCATATTGCTGCCATTAGCGATGCGCAATGGAAGGACACCGGCGCAGCGCGTGCGGCGGAAAGAGGGGCAGGCGTATCGGCATGACGAGCGGAATTCCGGCAGTTGCCAGACGGGGACGTGTGGCTATCGGCATGATGATCCTGTCATTGCTTGCGGGATGCGCCACGACTTCGGGCTCCGATCGTCTCGACCAGACCGGCCAGCAGATCGCCGACGCGACCTCGACGGAACCCGAGACCTCTGCCTATTACATCCAGGCGCTGAAGGGCGGTCTCGTCTCGCGCATTGCGGGCGTAAAGCTCTCCGGGCCCGACCGGTCGCGGGCGCTGGAAGCGGAGTACAAGGCCCTCGAGGTCTCCCCGAGCGGCCAGAGCGTGATGTGGACCGGCTCGAGCGTCGCCAAGGGCGAGGTCGTCGCTGCCGTGCCCTACCAGGTCGGTTCGCAGAACTGTCGGCAATATTCGCACAGCGTGGTGGTCAGCGACGGAGCGCCGCCGCTCGTGGCACGGGGTGCGGCCTGCCGCAACGCCAATGGATCCTGGTCGCCGCTCTGAACGGCAGGACTTGCGGCTTATCGCCTCAAATCTGCGTTATGTTTGATCCGGGTCATTGGAAAGCGCTCGGCATTGACTTAGACCAGTCAAAGCTGGATCGAAGCAACCGGGAGGGTGCCTTCGGCGACCGCACTTCACGCGGCCGAACGGCATAGGCTTCAACTGGCACGTAAAGGCTTTGACTGACTGGCGTGATGTTCTGGATTGTTGCCACCCTCACCGCGATCGCAGCCGCGGCCCTGATTTCGGTCCCGCTCCTGCGTCGGCCCGGACTGGGCCCCGACGACATGCCGACCGACGCCGAGGTCTACAAGGACCAGCTCTCCGAGATCGATCGTGACGAAAGGGCCGGATTGATCGACGCGGAGGGCGCGAGCCAGGCGCGCGCCGAGATTGCCCGCCGGCTGATTGCCGCGAGCCGCGCCGAGTCGGGTGCCGGCAGAGAAGTGGGCTCGGCCCCCGCGCTCGCGGTTGCGGCTTTCCTCTGTCTGCTGCTGCCGGCCGGCGGCGTCGCGCTCTATGCGCGGATGGGACTGCCCGAGGCACCCGACTTCCCGCTCCAGGCGCGGTTCGACAGCCCGACGCCCGACGGCAACATCCTGGTGCGGAAGGTCGAGCTGCGCGTCGAGGAACATCCCGAAGACGGTCGCGGCTGGGAAGTGCTCGCGCCCGTCTACCTGTCGCAGGGACGGATCGAAGACGCGGTCAATGCCTGGCGCAACGCGATCAAGACCCTCGGCCCCGACGCGCGCCGCTTCGGCGGGCTTGCCGAAGCGATGATCGTGCTCAACAAGGGACGGGTCTCGCCCGAGGCGCGCCAGGTCTTCGAACAGGTGCTGGCGCTGGTTCCGGACGATCCGCGCGCGCGCTTCTACGTGGCACTTGCCGACGCCCAGGACGGCCGCTTCGATGCCGCCGTCGAGAAGCTCGAGGCGCTGAAGAAGGATTCGGCCGCCGACGCGCCCTGGATCGGCGTGACCGACGACCAGATCGCCCGGATCAAGGCCGACAAGGAGGCGCAAGCCAAGGCGCCCGGCAATCCGACCGCCGAAGACGTGGCCGCTGCTGCCGAGCTTTCCGACACCGACCGCATGGCGATGATACGGACGATGGTCGAGAGCCTGGATTCGCGGCTTCGCGACGATCCCAACAATATCGAGGGCTGGAAACGCCTGGTTCGCTCCTACGTGATGCTCGGCCAGCCGGACAAGGCCGCCGAGGCGCTCGGCCGCGGGCTTGCGACTTTCCCGGCCGACGGTGACAATGGCAAGCAGTTGATGGCGATCGCGCAGGAACTCGGCGTGAGCCCGGAGGGCAAGTCGCAATGACCCGCAAGCAGAAGAGACTGGCGCTGATCGCCGGGGGTGTGAGCTTCCTCTGTGCCGCCGTGATCCTGGTGATGTTCGCCTTCAGCCAGTCCGTCGCCTATTTCTACGTGCCTTCGGACCTCAAGGCGGCGCAGCTTTCGCCCGAGACCCGAGTCCGCCTCGGCGGGCTCGTGAAGGTGGGTTCCTGGAAGCGCGGCCAGGGCATGGTGGAGAGTTTCGAGGTGACCGATACGCTCGCCACGGTGCCGGTGAGCTACACCGGCATCCTGCCCGACCTCTTCCGCGAGGGGCAGGGCGTGGTCGCCGAGGGACGGCTCGAGGGCAGTCCGCCGGTCTTCAAGGCCGACACCGTGCTCGCCAAGCATGACGAGACCTACATGCCGAAGGATGTCGCGGACCGGCTGAAGGACAAGGGCGTGTCGCTCGGCGGCAAGGAGGTGGTCAAGTGATCGTCGAACTCGGCCATTTCGCGCTGGCGCTCGCGCTGATAACGGCGCTGATGCAGTCGACGCTGCCCGTCATCGGTACGGTCCGCCGCGACGGGCGGCTGATGGGCCTCTCGGTCAGCACGACGCTGGTGACCTTCCTGCTCGTCGCCCTTTCCTATGCGGCGCTGACCTGGGCCTATATGACGTCGGACTTCTCGGTGCTGAATGTCTGGGAAAACTCCCATTCGAAGATGCCCGACCTCTACAAGCTGACCGGCGTCTGGGGCAATCACGAGGGATCGATGATGCTCTGGCTGCTGATCCTAACCCTCTTCTCGGCGTTGGTGGCGGTCTTTGGAATGAACCTGCCGGCGACGCTGAAAGCCAATGTGCTGGCGGTCCAGGGCTGGATCGCCACGGCCTTCCTGCTTTTCGTGCTCCTCACCTCCAACCCCTTCACCCGCGTCTTCTCGATGCCCGGCATGGATCCTCCGCCGGCGGAGGGCCAGGACCTCAACCCGGTTCTGCAGGATATCGGCCTCGCGATCCACCCGCCGCTGCTCTATCTCGGCTATGTCGGCTTCTCGGTCTGCTTCTCGTTTGCCGTCGCCGCGCTCATCGATGGCCGCATCGACGCTGCCTGGGCGCGCTGGGTACGGCCCTGGACGCTTCTCGCCTGGACCTTCCTGACCGCCGGCATCGCCATGGGATCCTACTGGGCCTACTACGAACTCGGCTGGGGCGGCTGGTGGTTCTGGGATCCGGTCGAGAACGCCTCCTTCATGCCCTGGCTCGCCGGCACGGCGCTTCTGCATTCGGCGCTGGTCATGGAAAAGCGCGACGCGCTCAAGATCTGGACTGTGCTGCTCGCTATCCTCGCCTTCTCGCTGTCGCTGCTCGGCACCTTCCTGGTCCGATCCGGCGTGCTGACCTCCGTCCATTCCTTCGCCTCGGACCCCTCGCGCGGGCTCTTCATCCTCTGCATCTTGGCGATCTTCATCGGAGGCGCCTTCTTCCTCTTCGCGCTCCGGGCCGGATCGCTCGCCGCGGGCGGCCTCTTCCAGCCGGTGTCGCGCGAGGGCGCGCTCGTCTTCAACAACCTGATTCTCGTCGTGGCGACCGGCGCGGTGCTGACGGGGACGCTGTATCCGATGCTCCTTGAGGCGCTGACCAACGAGAAGATCTCGGTCGGGGCGCCGTTCTTCAACATCGCCTTCGGCTGGCTGATGGTGCCGCTGATCCTCGTCCTGCCGCTCGGGCCGCTGCTTGCCTGGAAGCGCGGAGACATCGTGGCGGCGGCCTGGCGGCTGCGTCTGGTCTTCGTGCTGGCCGTCGCCCTTGGCATCGTGGTCTGGATGGCGCGCGGTGACGGCCCTGTTCTCGCCATGCTGGGTGTGGCGGGCGCAGCCTGGCTGATGCTCGGCGCGCTGGCGGACCTCTGGGGTCGCGGCGGCTTCGGCAAGGTGCCGCTCGCCACCGCCTTTCGCCGACTGACCGGCCTGCCGCGATCGGCGTTCGGAACCGCCCTCGCGCATTTCGGCCTCGGCGTCAGCGTGCTCGGCGTCGTGCTGGTGACATCGTGGCAGACCGAGCAGGTCCTCGAAATGGCGCCGGGCGAGACGGTGGCGTCCGGCCATTACCTGCTGCGCTTCGACCGGGAGGCGCAGCGTCAGGGGCCGAACTATTCGGAAGAGGTGGCCCATTTCTCGGTGCTGGTCGATGGCAGCGTCGTAGCCGAGACCGACAGCGCCAAGCGCGTCTACCCGTCCCGGCAGATGCCGACCACCGAGGCGGGCATCCTGTCCTTCGGCCCCTCGCAGCTCTATGTCTCGATCGGCGACAAGACCGGCGACGGCAAGCTCGTGGTCCGGGTCTGGTGGAAACCGTGGATCCTCTGCATCTGGGGCGGTGCACTGGTCATGATGGCGGGCGGCTTCGTCTCGCTCTCCGACCGTCGCCTGCGCGTCGGCGCGCCGTCGCGGCGGGCAAGGTCGGCACCGGTCCTGGGAGCGGCCGAATGAAGCGCATTGCACTCGCGCTTCTGCTGGTGCTGGCCTCGCTAACGCCGGCGCTCGCCGTCAATCCCGACGAGGTTCTGCCCGACAAGGCGCTGGAGGCACGGGCGCGGGCGATCTCGGCCGGCCTGCGCTGCATGGTCTGCCAGAACCAGTCCATCGACGATTCCAACGCCGAACTCGCCAAGGACCTGCGCCTGCTGGTCAGGGAGCGGCTCAAGGCGGGTGACAGCGACCAGCAGGTGCTCGACTACATCGTGTCGCGCTACGGCGAGTTCGTACTGCTGAAGCCACCGGTCGGCACCAACACGATCCTGCTCTGGGGCATGCCCGTCTTCCTGCTGCTGGCCGGAGGCGGCGTTCTGCTTGTACAGGCTCGGCGCCGGCGTCAGGCGGCCGCTTCGGCGCCCCTTAGCCCCGACGAACAGCAGGCGCTTGACGCAATCCTCAAAGGCGAGCCGCGAGCCTGAGCGCCGCGGAGACGGCCCCTGTTCGCGGCGACGAGCTGCGGCGCCGACATTACCAACTTTTCATTATCCGGCCATGTTGCCGAAAGGTGCGGGTCACTAAATGTTTTCCCATCAACGGATTTGAACCGGATCTCTCCGGGTCCGCCAGCGAAGGAAAACAGGACATGATCAGCAAACTCGCTTCCGTCTCCACTCTTCTCAAGACCGGCACGATCGCCGGTGCGGCCGTGGCGATCACCGTCACCGGCATGCCCGCCATCCAGAAGGCATTCGCCGAACCGGTCAAGATCCAGGCCCAGGCCGTTCCGGGCTTCGCCGACGTGGTCTCCGCCGTGACCCCGGCCGTCGTTTCGGTCCGTGTCCAGTCGCGCGCCAATCCGGTCGACGACGAGACGTCCTTCAACTTCGGCGGCCAGGACAACTGGAACGACCTGCCGGATGATCACCCGCTGAAGCGCTTCTTCCGTGAATTCGGTGGTCCCGACCAGTTCGGCGACCAGATGCCCGGCCAGCGCCGCGCCGACCGCTGGCAGCATCGCGACCACAAGCCCCGCCTGCGCCCGACCTCGCAGGGCTCCGGCTTCTTCATCTCCGAGGACGGCTATCTCGTCACCAACAATCACGTCGTCGACGGCGGTTCGGCCTTCACCGTCGTGATGAACGACGGCACCGAACTCGATGCCAAGCTGATCGGCCGCGACCCGCGCACCGACCTGGCCGTGCTGAAGGTCGACGACAAGCGCAAGTTCACCTATGTCTCGTTCGCCGACGACAAGAAGGTCCGGGTGGGTGACTGGGTCGTCGCCGTCGGCAATCCCTTCGGCCTCGGCGGCACCGTGACGGCCGGCATCGTCTCGGCGCTCGGCCGCGACATCGGCGCCGGCCCCTATGACGACTTCCTGCAGGTCGACGCGGCGGTCAACCGCGGCAATTCCGGCGGCCCGACCTTCAACCTCTCGGGCGAAGTCGTTGGCATCAACACCGCGATCTTCTCGCCCTCGGGCGGCAATGTCGGCATCGCTTTCGCGATCCCCGCATCGGTCGCCAAGGATGTCGTCGCCAAGCTGATGGCCGACGGCGAGATCGCTCGCGGCTGGCTCGGCATTAAGATCGAGCCCGTGACGTCCGATGTCGCCGAATCGCTCGGCCTCTCACAGGCCGAGGGTGCGCTGGTCAATGGCCAGCAGAACGAAGCCTCGCCCGGCTTCAAGGCCGGCCTCCGGGAAGGCGATGTCGTGACCGCGGTCGACGGCGATCCGATCAAGGGGCCGAAGGAACTCGCCCGCAAGATCGGTTCGATGGAGCCCGGCAAGGAGGTCGAGCTTTCCGTCTGGCGCGACGGCAAGTCCCAGAGCGTGAAGGTCAAGCTCGGCAAGCTCGAGGAAGACACCCGCGTTGCCTCGGCCGATCCCAACCAGGGTGGCCAGAACGGCGGTGACGACCAAGGCGCCCAGGGTGAGACCGAGCAGACGCTCGACCAGCTCGGCCTTCGCGTTTCGCCGGCCGATGACGGCAACGGCGTCCAGATCGTCGATGTCGATCCGGAGTCCGACGCGGCCGACAAGGGCCTGAAGGCAGGCGAGAAGATCACCTCGGTCAACAACCAGGACGTCAAGTCCGCCGCCGACATCCAGAAGGTGATCTCCGACGCCAAGAAGGACGGTCGCAAGAAGGCGCTCTTCCAGATCGAGGACCAGAACGGCAACCGCTTCGTGGCGCTCGGCCTCGGCTGATCAGTTCATCCACGAATTTCCAGCACAACCCTCTCCCGCCCGCGGGGGAGGGCTTCCGGACAGGTCGGTTTCGATTATGTTCCAGTCCATGAAGATTCTTATCGTTGAAGACGATCTCGATGCTGCGAGCTACCTCGTGAAGGCCTTCCGCGAGGCGGGTCATACGACGGAGCATGCCAGCGACGGCAATAGCGGCCTCTTCCTCGCCATCGAAAACACCCACGACGTGATGATCATCGACCGCATGCTGCCAAAGCGTGACGGTCTCTCGCTGATCTCCGAACTCCGGAAGCGCGGCGTGCACACGCCCGTCCTCATTCTCTCCGCGCTCGGCCAGGTCGACGACCGCGTGACGGGCCTCAGGGCCGGCGGCGACGACTACCTTCCGAAGCCGTATTCCTTCACCGAACTGCTCGCCCGCGCCGAGGTCCTCGGCCGCCGCCGCGGCTCGCCGGAGCAGGACATGGTCTACCGGGTCGGCGATCTCGAACTCGATCGCCTCTCGCACAATGTCCGCCGCGGCGGTCGGGAGATCCTCCTCCAGCCGCGGGAGTTCCGGCTGCTCGAATATCTGATGAAATATGCCGGCCAGGTGGTGACGCGAACCATGCTGCTCGAGAATGTCTGGGATTACCATTTCGACCCTCAGACCAATGTCATCGACGTGCACGTGTCGCGGCTGCGTTCCAAGATCGAGAAGGATTTCGACCGGCCGCTGCTGCGAACGGTGCGCGGGGCGGGCTACATGATCAAGGATGACGCCTGATGGGCGAGCGGGCTGCTGGCGGCCAGACCGGCACCGCCCAGTCGAGCCCCGTCCCGTCCGGCACCACCCAGCCGGGCCGCTTCCGCATGCTCTATCGCAACACGGCGGTCAGGCTTTCGGCGCTCTATCTCGTGCTGTTTGCCGTCGGCGCGGCCGTGCTCGTCTTCTACGTCACCTCGATTTCCGAGAGCCAGCTGCAGCGGCGCATGAAGGCCTCGGTCGAGGAAGAGGTCGGGGTTCTCGACGAAATCTTCTCGCGCACCGGCATCCAGGGCCTGCTTGCGGTGCTGGAGCGCCAGTCGCACCAGCCGGGCGCCAATCTCTACGTCATCGCCGGCCCGAACGGCGAGTTGCTGGCCGGCAATGTCGCAAAGCTGCAGCCTGGAGTCATCGACCAGGAAGGCTGGACCAACCGTCCCTTCCTCTATTCCCGGTTCGGCGACCGCAATGCCGGCGAGAAGCACATGGCGGTCGCCCATGTCTTCTTCCTCGAAAACGGCATGCGGATCCTCGTCGGCCGCGACCTCGGCGAGCCGGAAAATGCGCGCCTGCTCGTGCGCCAGGCGCTGATGCTGGCGCTCGGCATCATGGGGGTGGGTGCGCTGATCATCTGGTTCGCAATCGGTCGCAGCGCGCTGCAGCGCATCGACCGGATGTCGGGCGCGGCGCAGAACATCATGGCGGGCGACCTGTCGCAGCGGTTGCCGGTCAGCGGCTCCGGCGACGAGTTCGACCGACTGTCGGTATCGCTAAATGCCATGCTGGCGCGGATGGAGAGGCTCGACGAAGGCCTCCGGCAGGTTTCCGATAACATCGCCCACGACCTCAAGACCCCGCTGACGCGCCTTCGCAACAAGGCGGAGGCGGCACTCGGTAGCGACAGCGACGCCGTTCATGCTGCAGCGCTCGAGGAGGTGATTGCCGAAAGCGACCAGCTGATCCGGACCTTCAATGCGCTCCTGATGATCTCGCGCGTCGAGGCGGGGTCCGCGGTCGCGGAAATGTCTGACATCGATCTCGGTGCCGCGGCGGCCGAGGTCGCCGAGCTCTTCGAACCGCTTGCCGAAGACCAGGGCCTGGCGATCCGCCACGCCCCTGTGGCCGGCTACACCGTCCGCGGCAATCGCGAACTGATAGGCCAGGCGATTTCGAACCTGATCGACAATGCGATCAAATATGGCGGCGGCGGCACGCCCTCCGAGATCGCGATCGGCCTCGGACGGGTGGATGGCGCGATCACGCTCTCGGTGGCCGATCACGGCGCCGGCATTCCCGACGACAAATATGGCGAGGTCACCAAACGCTTCGTGCGGCTGGACGAGAGCCGGAGCAAGCCCGGTACAGGGCTCGGCCTGGCGCTCGTCGAGGCGGTGATGGAACTGCATGGCGGCCGGGTCACGTTTTCGGCAACCGACCCCGATCGGCCGACGAATCGTGGATTGACCGTCGCCATGGTGTTTCCGGAGCCGAAGTCGCTATAGACTGGCGTCCGAGGAGAATCTCTCGTGACGACAGAATCTGCCGGCCGACTGGCCGCCATCGTCCCCCCCAAGCTGCTGCCGTTGAACCAGCAGGACCTGAAATCGGTCATGGCCGACCTCAGGGATGCCGGAAAGACCGAGCCCGTCATTGCACGCCTGCTGGCCGAGGGAGGGGCGCTTCGGGATTTCGTTGCAGCCGCCCTCTCGCTCTCGCCCTATCTCCGCGACACCGTGCGTCTGATGCCGTCGCTGCTCACCGCAGCCATCGAGGGTAACCTCCGCTCGCTGCTCGCCGATCTCGTCCTCGATGCCCGGCAGTGCTGGCGGGGCGCGAGCGAGACCGAAGTGATGGCGGCGCTTCGCCGGATCAAGCGGAAATCGTCCTTCCTGATCGCGCTTGCAGACCTCGCCGGCCTTTTCGATGGCGCCGAGACGACCGACTGGCTGACACGTGTCGCGGAGGCTTCGATCGGCGCCGCCTTCGATCACCTGATGCTGGCTGGCCACGAGGCCGGAAAGTTCCTGCTGCCCGATCCGGAGCATCCGTGCCGGGAGACCGGGCTCGTCGTGCTCGGTATGGGCAAGCTCGGCGGTCGTGAGCTGAACTATTCCTCCGACATCGACCTCGTCGTCTTCTTCGATCCCGACACCGGGATCCTGGCCGATCCGGATTCGGCCTCGGAAACCTATGGCCGCATGTTGCGCCGGCTGATCCGCATCCTGCAGGACAGGACCGGGGACGGCTATGTGTTCAGGACCGATCTCCGGCTGCGACCCGATCCCGGTTCGACGCCGCTCGCCATCCCGGTGGAGGCGGCGATGCTCTACTACGAGGGCAGGGGGCAGAACTGGGAGCGTGCGGCCTTCATCAAGGCGCGGCCTGTCGGCGGCGACGTCGCCGCCGGCGAGCGTTTCCTCAAGGGCCTCGTGCCCTTCGTCTTCCGCAAATATCTCGACTATGCGGCGATCGCCGACATCCATTCCATCAAGCGCCAGATCCATGCCCATCGCGGCCACGACACGATCGCGGTCAAGGGCCACAACATCAAGCTCGGGCGCGGCGGGATCCGCGAGATCGAGTTCTTCGCCCAGACCCAGCAGCTGATCGCTGGCGGACGGATGCCGGCGCTGCGTGCCCGGAAGACCGAGGATGCCCTCAGGGCACTCGAAGACGCGCGATGGATCGACGCCGCGACCCGTGTGGAGCTCACCGAAGCCTACTGGTATCTCCGCGCGGTGGAACACCGGATCCAGATGGTCCATGATGAGCAGGCGCACAGCCTGCCGACATCAGAGTCCGAGCTGCGGCGCATCGCCTATATGATGGGCGAAAGCGGCGTTGCCCCCTTTTCGACACAACTGGTGCGCGTTCTGCGCAGCGTGGAGAAGCGCTACGCCCGGCTCTTCGAACAGGAAGCGCGGCTCTCCGGCGAGACCGGCAATCTCGTCTTTACCGGCCAGGCCGACGATCCGGAGACGCTGGAGACCCTGCGCCGGCTCGGCTTCGGGCGTCCGGAGGCGGTCTCCTCGACGATCCGGACCTGGCATTACGGCCGCTACCGCGCCACCCAGTCGGTGGAGGCCCGCGAGCGGCTGACAGAACTGATGCCCGACCTTCTCAGGACGTTCGGCGAGACGACCCATGCCGACGAGGCGTTCCTGCGCTTCGACCAGTTCCTCTCCGGCCTTCCCGCCGGCATCCAGCTGTTTTCGCTTCTCTCCTCCAATCCCTCGCTCCTGTCGCTGCTGGCGACCATCATGTCGGCGGCGCCGAAGCTTGCCGGAATCATCGCGGCCAAGCCGCATGTCTTCGACGGCATGCTCGACCCCGCGCTGATGACCGAGCTCCCCACGCGCAGCTATCTCGAGACACGGCTCACGGCCTTTCTCGCGGGCGCCGTCCACTATGAGGAGATCCTCGACCGGCTGCGCATCTTCACCTTCGAACACAAGTTCCTGATCGGCATCCGGCTCCTGACGGGCGCGATACCGGGGCCGACTGCGGCCCGCGCCTTCACCGACCTCGCCGACCTCGTGATCGGCGAGACGCTCGCGGCGGTGGTCCGCGAACTCGAAAGCGTGCACGGGCGCTATCCCGGCGGCCGTGTCGCCGTGATGGGACTTGGCAAGCTCGGCAGCGCCGAGCTGACGGCCGGCTCGGACGTCGATCTCATTCTCCTCTACGAGCATGACGACGCCGCCGCGGAATCGGACGGGCCGAAGCCGATCGATGCCAATCGCTACTTTACACGGCTGACGCAGAGGCTGATCGCGGCGCTCTCGGCGCCGACCGCCGAGGGCGTTCTCTACGAGGTCGACATGCGGCTCAGGCCGTCCGGCAACAAGGGCCCGGTCGCCACGCGCCTGCGGGCCTTCGACAAGTACCAGCGCGAGGAGGCCTGGACCTGGGAGCATATGGCGCTCACCCGGGCGCGGCTCATTGCTGGCGATGACAGCCTGATCGCAGAGGCTGGTGGCATCGTGGCTGACGTGCTGGGCCGCGCACCCGACATCGGCAAGATCGCGCGTGACGTTGCCGAAATGCGGGCACTGATCGAGAAAGAGAAGCCGGCGCGCGACATTTGGGACGTCAAGATGATTCCTGGGGGGTTGGTCGATATCGAGTTCGTGGCGCAGTATCTGTCGCTGATTGCGCCATCGAAAGGCATCCTTCCCGACGACCGCCAGCCGGGGACCGAGGCGACGCTGCGAAGGCTCGGACCGCAATTCATGGCACCCACGGCGATCGATGAACTGGTCGGGGCACTGAGGCTCTATTCCGATATCGCCCAGGCCGTCCGGCTCTGCATCGACGGTCCTTTCGACCCGAAGACGGCACCCGAAGGGCTGAAGGACTTCCTCTGCCGGATCACCGAACTGCCCGACCTCAAGGTGCTGGAAGGCGAATTGAAGCGGATTTCGAATGCCGTGCGGGCAATCTTCCGGGAGCTTGTAGGATAATCAGATCATCCGGAACGAGAAGTCCGACTGATCGATCGCAGTGCCGGGCTCCACATGGGCGACGAGCACGACTTCCGTCTCGATCCAGGTCGAGTGGTCTTCGTAGTGAATGACGAAGATCGAGCCGGTTTCCTGTTCGTAGAATGCCCAGTCGTCGAAAGCCATGTTCGGGTCGCTGCTCGTGAAGTCGTCAGGGTCAAATTCCCGGCCGTGGTTGTAGGACACATAGGCGTTCAGAACGTCGCCGACGCCTTGCATCCCGTCGCCATAGCCGCGGACGGGCAGGGGGGATTCGTAGTTGGCGCCACGGATCAAGTTGATCTGATCGACATCGAGTGTGATCAGGATCTTGTCGACGCCGGCTTCGAAGTCGGTGATGTTCGTGTATTGGTAGGTGTCGGTCAGATGAAAGTGGAAATAGTCTGTGCCGGAACCGCTCGTTACCGTGTTGTGACCCTCGCCGGCATGGATAAAATCTGAACCCTTGCCGGTATTGATGACATCGTCGCCCTCGGCCGTATAGACGAAGTCGTCGCCGCCGCGCGTGTTGATGTTGGCAGTGCCCGACCCAACGACGATCGTCTCGAGGCCCTTGCTGCTGTTGGAGCCCAGGATTTCCTGTCCGGCGCTCAGGGTGGCGAAATTGTAGATGAATTCCTCGACATTCTTGACGGTGACCGCCTTCTTGAAGTCATCGACTTCGGACGTCCCTTTCGAGGCTGAGAGCTCGACCAGAATGATGTCGTGGCTACCGGCACCGCCGTCTACCGTGATCGATGCGCCGGCACTCCCCTGCGACGCCCGACCTCCGATGTTGCCCGTGTCACCGCCTGTGTCACCGCCTGTGTCGGTGCCCGTGTCGCCCTTGTCCGGCGTGAGCTTGTAGGAAAATCCGGTGATCATGTCGTCACCGCTGCCGGCGAGGATCGTGTCGATCCCGCCCGCCGTTGCAATCAGATCATTGCCACCGAGCGCTGTAATCGTATCCCCGGAGGGCGTGCCGACGAGCGTGTCGCGGAGGTTGGATCCCTTCATCTTCATCGCGAATCTCCTCGCATGGCCGGCGGTCGACGCGGCGTTCTCGCACCAACACAATCCTTGGCTGAGATTCGTTAAGACCCGCTAAATCCGGACGCCGATGATCGTGCCGCAGCCCTCTTTCGACCGGATCCGCATCGCGCCGCCATGAAGCTGGGTCAGCGAGCGGGATATGGCGAGCCCGAGCCCGGAGCCGCCCTGGCTCTTGGCATACTGGTTCTGCACCTGTTCGAAGGGCTGGCCGATCTTCTGCATCGCCGCCTTGGGGATGCCGATCCCGGTATCGGCGATGATGAGCGAGATCGACCCTGCCACCTTCTGCGCGCGCACCACGATGCGCCCGCCCTTGTTGGTGAACTTCACCGCATTGGAGAGCAGGTTGAGCAGGATCTGCTTCATCGCCCGGCGGTCCGCCATCAGGTCGAGACCGGGCGCGATCTCCTGCTCGACCTGGATCGACTTGTTCTCCGCCATGACCGAGATGTAGCGCAGGCTTTCCTCGATCAGCACGGCCAGATCCGTAGGCTCGGGCTTGATCTGCAGGTGCCCCGCCTCGATCTTCGACATGTCGAGAATGTCGCTGATGACGTTCAGCAGGTGCATGCCGCTTTCGTGGATGTCGCTCGAATATTCGTGATACTTGTCGTTGCCGAGCGGCCCGAACATCTCGCTGCGCAGGATGTCGGAAAAGCCGAGGATGGCGTTGAGCGGCGTCCGGAGCTCGTGGCTCATGTTGGCGAGGAATTCCGACTTGGCGCGGTTGGCCGCCTCGGCCCGCTGTTTTTCCGCCAGATAGGCCTCGTTGGCGCTCGACAGCTCCGCCTTCTGCCGCTCAAGCTTGACACGCGAGGCCGACAGGTCGCCGATCGTCGCCATCAGCCGGCGTTCGGATTCCCTGAGCCGCTCCTGGTGCCGCTTGAGCGGGGTGATGTCGGTGCCGACCGAGACCAGACCGCCGTCGCGGGTCCGCCGCTCGTTGATCTGCAGCCAGCGGCCGTCCGCGAGCTGCACCTCGGTCGTCTGCGACTGGCAGTTCTCCGGATCGGGATCGGCAAGCCGTCGTTCGATCACCGGCCGGCAGGCTGCGGACATCAGCACGGAACGTTCCGTGCCGGGCACGAGCACGCTTTCCGGCAAGCCATAGGCCTGCTGGAAATGGGTATTGCACATGACGAGACGATCGTTGCGGTCCCAGAGCACGAAGGCCTCGGAGGTGGAGTCGATGGCATCTGCGAGCCGCTGGTCGGCTTCGGCATAGCGTTGGGCGAGCTTCGTCTGCTCGGTGACGTCCATGGCGATGCCGATCAGGTGCACCCGGCCGGAATGCGAGCGGATGATCTGCGCCCGCGCCCGGAGCCAGACATAGTGGCCCGCCGCATGGCGGACGCGGAAGATCTGGTCGACCTGCCTGAGCTCCCCCTTGCCGATGGCGCGGGCGAGCGAATAGATCGAGCCGTCGCGCGGATGCATGAGCCGCGCCATGTCGCCGAAGGACATCACGCCGTTGCGCGGCTTCATGCCCAGCATCTCGTACATCGAGCGGGACCAGAAGACCCGCCCGTCATGCATGTCGTAGTCCCAGAGGCCGCAGCGGCCGCGCGACAAGGCCGTCTCGACGCGCAAGTTGGATTCGACAAACACCTCGTCGGCGTCACGCGCGCGCTTGGCCTGCGTGTAATAGGCGTAGAGCAGGACGAGCACGATGGCCGACAGGCCGGCAAAGAGCGTGACGTTGAGCGCGATCTCGTCGCGGAGGTGACCGGAGATCGCGTCGAGGGGCGTAGCTGCAACCACATAGCCGGCGTGGTCGGCGAGGCGGACCAAGGACACTGCATGTTGCCGTCCGGAAATCGCGAGTATCATCGGCTCGGCCGGCGCGTCCTCGGCGAAGAGCTCCGGCAGCACGACCTGGAGATAGCGGCCCTTCAGGAAGAGGCCGTCGCCGGTGCCGGCGGTGACGAAGCCGCTGCGGTCGGCCAGAACGGCATAGGCCCGGAGCAGGCCGGGGCCCGGCGTCGCGATCGTGGCGAGCACCGTCTGCGCCTCGGCCGCGTTGGCGCGAAGCGCCAGGTCGGTCTGGCCGGCGAGCTGCATGGATACGAGCGAGGCGGTGTAATGCGCTTCACGGCCCGCCATGTCCTCCATGCGATCGACCTCTCCATAGAGGCTGACGATACGGGCGGTGGCGATGACCAGCAGGAAGGCGATGATGAGGATCGGGATGGAGCGCTTGAGGGCGGGTTCGGCCTTCGCCATATTGGCCTGCCGCGCCGAGACGAGCCGTACGAGGCCCGCCAGGCCGGGCGGCCTGAGTGCCCGCAGACGAAAGGAGATACGGTTGAGCCAACCGCCGGCCACGCTTCCCCGATGCGTTTCCGCCATGAATCCCGCCTTGATTCTCTTGCAGATTCGACCGCCGCTCGCCCGAATCATCAATAATGAATCATCGGCCGGCGCCTGTGTCCAGACGCCGGCCATAACGGTTTTTTAACTCTTTCATTTGACTCGCGGATTTTTTCGGCGAGAAACCGCCGGTCCCGGCCCGCCTGGGGGATCAGGCCTTCTGCATCCGGTCCACGAGGTCGCGCACGTCAGGCGAAAGCGGCCCCGACTGGTCGATCTCCGCCAACGCGTTGCGTGCGTGGCCCGCCCGCTTTTCCTCGAGCGAGCGCCAGGAGCGCATGGATGTCAGGATCCGTGCCGCGACCTGCGGATTGCGCTTGTCGATGTCGATGATCTGCTCCGCCAGGAAGCGGTAACCGGCGCCGTCGGCGCGGTTGAACCCGGTCGGATTGCCCATGGCGAAGGATCCGATCAGCGAACGCAGCCGGTTCGGATTGTTGGGGGCGAAATGCGGGCCCTGCATCAGCCGCTTGATGCGGTCGAGCGTTTTGCTGCCCGGGATCGTCGCCTGGATCGTGAACCACTTGTCGATGACGAGCGGGTTGTCCCTGAAGCGCGCCTCGAATGCGGAGAGCGCCGCCTCGGCCTCCGGCGTGCCGCCGAACCGGTGCTGGAGCAGCATCAGGGCATGGGCGCGTTCGGTCATGTTGTTGGCGCCCTCGAAGGCAGCGGCGGCACGCGCCGGCGTCTCCTCGGCGTAGGAAAGCCAGGTCAGCGCCGCATTGGCGAGCGCGCGCCGGCCAGCGCTCGCCGCATCCGGGCTGAAGCCGTCGCCGGTGTGGAGCGTCGCGAGCAGGCCGGTGAGTTCACCGGTGGCCCGCGCCGCGATCGAGCGGATGAGGCCGTCCCGCACGCTGTGGATGAGATCGGGATCGATGTTGGATCCGATCTCGCGGGCAATATCGGCTTCGGACGGCAGGGCGAGCACCTGGGCGCGGAAAGCGGGCTCCAGGTTCTCGTCGATCATCGTCGTCCGCAGCACGGAGGCGAGATGGTCGGACGCCTCGGCCGCCGCGCCGGCCTTCACCGCCGCCGTGAGTTCCTGCATGGCAAGATGGCTGATCGCCTGCCAGCGCGAAAAGAGGTCGCTGTCATGGCGGGCGATATGGACGATGTCCTCGACCGGCTGGTCGAAATTGAGATTGATCGGCGCCGAGAAGGACCGGTTGAGGGAGACGACCGGGCGCGACGAGATGCCTTCGAACACCACTTCCTGGCGCCGCTCCGTCAGATGCAGGACGCCGCCGGCATATTCCCCGCCCTTGACGGCCGTGGGCACCGCATCCGCGCCGTTGTCGAGGATCAGCCCCATCGCCAGCGGGATATGCATCGGCTCCTTGACCTGCTGGCCGGGCGTCGGCGGGATGGTCTGCTCCAGCGAGAGCTTCAGGCTCCGGGCGCCCGCGTCATAGGCGGCAGAGACGCTGACGACGGGCGTTCCCGCCTGATTGTACCAGCGCGAAAACTGCGAGAAGTCGCGGCCGCTGACATCTGCGAAGCAGGCGACGAAATCCTCGATCGTCACCGCCTGGCCGTCGTGGCGCTCGAAATAGAGGTCCATGCCCTTGCGGAACATGTCGCGGCCAAGAAGCGTCGCGATCATCCGCGTCACTTCCGATCCCTTTTCGTAGACGGTCGTCGTGTAGAAGTTGTTGATCTCGCGGTAGAGGTTTGGTCGGACGGGATGGGCGAGGGGACCTGCATCCTCGGCGAACTGCTCGCTCTTGAGGTGGCGCACTTCCGCGATGCGCTTGACCGCGCGCGAGCGCTCGTCGGCGGAGAATTCATGGTCGCGGAAGACGGTCAGCCCTTCCTTGAGGCAGAGCTGGAACCAGTCGCGGCAAGTGATCCGGTTGCCGGTCCAGTTGTGGAAATATTCGTGGGCGACGATCGCCTCGATATTGGCGTAGTCCTGGTCCGTCGCGGTCTCCGGATCGGCAAGAATGTACTTGTCGTTGAAGACGTTGAGCCCCTTGTTCTCCATGGCGCCCATGTTGAAGTCGCTGACGGCGACGATCATGAAGATGTCGAGATCGTATTCCCGGCCGAACACCTCCTCGTCCCACTTCATGGATCGCTTGAGGGCATCCATGGCATAGGCCGCGCGCGGCTCCTTGCCGTGCTCGACATAGATCTTGAGCGCGACCTCGCGGCCTTCCATGGTCGTGAATGTATCTTCGACCACGCCCAAGTCGCCCGCCACGAGCGCGAAGAGATAGCTCGGCTTGGGATGCGGATCGTACCAGGCGGCGAAGCGGCGCCCGTCACCGTAATCGCCGGCGCCGAGGAAATTGCCGTTGGACAGCATCAGCGGATTGGCCTTGCCGTCGCCGATGATGGTGATCGTATAGACACCGAGCACGTCCGGCCGATCCATGAAATAGGTGATGCGGCGGAAGCCTTCCGCTTCGCACTGGGTGCAATAGGTGCCGTTGGTCCGGTAGAGACCCATCAGCTTGGTATTGGCCTCGGGATTGAGGATCGTCTCGACCGTCACCTCGAAGCTGACGCCTGTCGGCAATTGATGGATCACGAGCTTGGTGTCGTCGAGCGTGTATTGGCTCGGTTCGAGCTCGACGCTGTCGATCATGATCGACTTGAGCGTCAGCTCGTCGCCGTCGAGAACGAGCGGCGCCTCTTCGGAGACACCCTCGCGGCGATGCATCAGCGACCGCTGGATGACCAGGGTTTCACGGGGGTCGAGTTCGAAAGTCAGGTCGACGCGTTCGAGTTCGAAATCGGTCGGACGGTAGTCTGCCAGGTGAATGACCTGACCGGCGGTGGCTTCCATGTTATGTCCCGATCGGCGTGGCGCCCAAATCCCAGTTTTGCGTTGTCTGCGCCAACATTCGGGGAACGCAAAACACAGACGAGTCCGGCGGCAGCATCCCAGTGAAACCCTGAAACATCGTTAAACGCAATCCCGATTTGATACGATTTGAAACCGCACCAAGACCAAAATAGATGAATTAAAGGGTTCTATCCCGGCTGAATCGCAATATGATAGCGCAACCATCGCGCGGCATGGATTGTTCTCCCCCGGCCGAAACTTCAACTCGACAGCAAATTCAGGATCGCACCGATGAATGTGCAGAAATTTGGTATTGGCGCCTCTGCGCTGAGGAAGGAAGATCTGGCGCTGCTCAAGGGACAGGGCCGATATACAGACGACGTGCGGTCGGCGGAGGCGTTGCACGGCTATGTGCTGCGCTCGCCCTATGCCCATGCGCGCTTCACGATCGGCTCGGTCGAGGGGGCGCTTGCGGTGCCGGGCGTGCATCTCGTCCTGACCGCGGCCGACATTACCCATCTCGGGGCCGTGCCGAACAAGCAGCAGGTCAAGCAGCCCGACGGCACCATCCACGCCAAGCGCGAGGCGCCTGTCCTCTGTCCCGGCGTCGCCCGCCATATCGGCGACGGCGTGGCCTTCATCGTGGCCGACAGCCGCGAGATCGCCGAGGATGCGGCTGAACTCATCGAGATCGACTGGGACGGTCAGCCGGCGCATGTCGACCTCGCCACCGCGCTCGAACCGGACGCGGCACTGGTCTGGGACGAGCTCGGCACCAACCAGGCCTATCACTATGCCATCGGCGACAAGGCGCGCACCGACGCGGCCTTTGCCGGGGCCGCACAGGTCGTCGATCTCCGGGTGGTCAACAACCGCATCGTCTCGCACTATATGGAGCCGCGGGCGGCAGTCGCGGAATACGATGCCGCCACGGCGAGCTTCACCGTCCATGCGCCCTCCCAGGGCGTCCATTCCATCCGCGATATCCTCGCCAAGGACATCTTCCATATCGATCCTGATACCGTCCGCGTCATAACCGGCGATGTCGGCGGCGGCTTCGGCACCAAGGGTTTCTGCTACCGCGAATATGCGCTGGTCATGGAGGCGGCCCGCCGCCTCGGCCGGCCGGTCCGCTGGCTGTCGAGCCGGGCCGAGCATTCCGTTGCCGACGCCCATGGCCGCGACAGCATCATGGATGCCTCGCTCGCCTTCGATGCCGGCAACCGGATCACCGGCATGCGGGTTCGGATGATCGCCGACATGGGGGCCTATCTCTCGCAATACGGGCCGATGATCCCCACAATGGCTGCGCTGATGGCGACGGGCGTCTACGATATTCCGGCGCTCGACTACGACATCCGCGCCGTCTACACCCACACGACGCCGGTGGACGCCTATCGCGGCGCCGGCCGACCGGAGGCGGCCTATCTCATCGAGCGGATGATGGATGCCGCAGCCGACAGCCTGGGCGCCAGCCCCATCGAGCTCCGCCGCATCAACTTCATCAAGCCGGAGCAGTTTCCCTATCGCACCCAGTCCGGTTGCCTCTACGACGTCGGCGAGTTCGACGGGCATCTGGCCCAGGCTCTGGAGCTTTCGGACTATGCGAGCTTTCCGGAGCGGCTTGCGGAAGCGCGGGAGCGCGGCAGGATCCGCGGGCTCGGCTTGTCGACCTATGTCGAGATCTGCGCCTTTCCCGGCTCCGAACCGGCGCATGTCCGTCTCAACGAGGACGGTACGGTCACGCTTTTCATCGGCACCCAGACCAACGGCCAAGGCCACGCCACGGCCTACAGCCAGTTCATCGCCGAGAAGATCGGCATTGACTTCGACAAGATCATTGTCCGCCAGGGCGATACGGCCGAACTCTCCAGCGGCGGCGGCACCGGCGGCTCCCGGTCGATCCCCATCGGCGGGCTGTCGGTCATCCGGGCCGGCGAGGATCTCGCAGAGAAGATCAAGCGCATCGCTGGCGACGAGCTGGAAAGTGCTGCGGAAGACATCGAGCTGGTGGATGGCATGGCCCGGATCGCCGGCACCGACCGCATGATGAGCTTCTCGGAGGTGGCTCGCGCTGCCCGGTCTCCCAGCGACCTGCTGGCGATCGCCGATGTCCACCAGGATGAGGCGACCTTCCCGAACGGCACCCACGTCGTGGAAGTCGAGATCGATCCGGAGACCGGCGCGACCGAGATCGTCAACTACCAGGTCGTCGACGACTTCGGTGTCGTCGTCAATCCCGTGCTGCTGATCGGCCAGATTCATGGCGGCATCGCGCAGGGGGCGGGTCAGGCGCTCGTCGAAGGCGCGCATTATGCCGCAGACGGGCAGCTGCTCACGGCGACCTTCATGGACTATGCGGTCCCTCGCGCTGATACGATGCCGAGCTTCCGCTTCGAAACCCGCAACGTGCCCTCCAAGGCCAATCCGCTTGGCATCAAGGGCGCGGGCGAAGCGGCAACGATCGGCGCGACGCCGGCCGTGATGAACGCGATCATCGATGCGCTCCGCCGCGCCTATGGCATCCGCGCCATGGACATGCCGGCGACGCCGTCGCGGATCTGGGAGGCGATCCAGGCCGCCCAAGCCGCCTGACGCGAAAGGGCCGGCGACCCCGGCAGAATGGAAGCAGTGCCTATGGACAGAACCGTCGCCAACCCCCTTCGCGGCATCGCGATGAAGGTCCTGTCTATCGTGCTCTTCATCACCATGCAGTCGCTGGTCAAGCTCGCCGGCCCCACGGTGCCGACCGGCGAGGTGACCTTCTTCCGGTCTTTCTTCGCGCTCCTGCCGATCATGGTCTGGCTGTCGCTGCGGGGCGAGCTCGTCCGGTCCTTCCGAACCGAGAACCCGATGGGGCATTTCTACCGCGGCTTCGTCGGCGTCTCCTCTATGGGGCTCGGCTTCTACGGCGTCGTCCACCTGCCGCTGCCGGAAGCGATCGCCATCGGCTACGCCATGCCGCTCTTCGCGGTCATCGCCGGCGCCGTCCTGCTCGGCGAGGACGTCCGGCGCTATCGCTGGGGTGCGGTCTTCGCGGGCTTCTTCGGCGTTCTCGTCATCCTGTGGCCGCGGCTGACGCTGTTCGAAAGCGGCCGGCTCGGCGCCGGAGAGCTCGCCGGCGTGACCGCGGTACTCTTCTCGGCGGCGCTTGCGGCGGTCGCGATGGTGCATGTCCGCCAGCTCGTCCGCACGGAGGCGACGCCGACGATCGTGCTCTATTTCTCGCTGTCTTCGGCGATCTTTTCGCTCGGCACGCTGCCCTTTGGCTGGGCCTGGGTTTCACCGACGCAGGCGGCGCTCCTGATCGGCGCCGGATTTCTCGGCGGTGTCGGCCAGATCCTGCTGACGGAGAGCTACCGCTACGCCGAAGTCTCCACCATCGCCCCCTTCGAATACACTTCGATCCTCTGGGGCACGATTCTCGGCTACTACCTGTTCGGCGACCTTCCTGGCGGCACGCTCTTGTTCGGTGCGGCGATCGTCATCGGCGCCGGCATCTTCATCCTGTTCCGAGAGACGCGGCGCCAGGTTGACACCGGCCGCAGGGACCGGACGCTCACGCCGTAGGTGCGCGCGCGCCCGGCCTGCGCCAGATGCGATAGGCGGCGTAGACGGCATAGAGCGTGAAAAGCAGGCCGAGCGCCGCCGGCAGGCCGGCTGCGCCGAAATGCTCGATCGCCTGGCCGCCGAGAAGCGGCCCGACGATGACGCCTGCGCCATAGAGGACAGTGATGCCCGAGGAGATCCGCACATACTCGCCGGGCTCGGCCATGTCGTTGGCATGTGCGACGTTCAGCGAATAGATCGGGAAGATCACCATGCCGAGCAGGCAGGTTGCGGCATAGAGCTGGTATTCGTGCGTGGCATCGAGAACCGTCGTCCAGGCCGAGGCGGCGATGCCGATGCCGCAGGCGATCAGCATCACTCGCCGCCGGTCGATATAGTCCGACAGCCGCCCGAGCGGGAACTGGGCGACGATCGAGCCGATCGTCATGGCCGCGATCACGTTTGCGCCGCCGGTCTCGGTGAGGCCGGAGAGCTTGGCGAACACGGCGATGAAGTTGACCCAGGCCGCGGTGATCACGCCGGACAGGAAGGTGCCGACGAAGGCGACCGGCGAGCGGCGCCAGAGGCTGCCGAGGTCGAAGCCCACGTGGCTCGGCGGCGTCGGTGGCGCGGTGGGCGAAAGTGCGATCGGGAAGACCGCGCAGGCGAGGATGATCGCCGCAACGATGAACGGCGCGGTCGACATGACGTCGCCGGAAGCCGCGATATAGGGCCCGACGATCGAGCCTGTCATGGCGGTCACCATATAGATCGAGAACATCAGCCCGCGATAGCGGCTCTCGGACTTCTCGCCGACCCAGCTCTCAATGATCATGTAGGTACCGGCGATGGCGAAGCCGAACAGGCCGCGGAATGCCATCCAGGAGGCGACGGTGGTGACGAGTGAGCAGAGCAGAACTGAAACGACCATCATCGCGATATTGGCCGCGAGCACACGGATATGCCCGGCGAGGCGGATGAATTTCGGCGTGACGAAGGAGGCGAGCGTGTAGCCTGCCGAATAGATGGCACCGATGATCGCGATATCGGAGGCGTCCCAGCCTTCCCCGAGCGCCCGGAGGGGCACCAGATAGTTGGCGAGCCCGAAGCCCACCATCAGGATGAAGAACGAGACGAACAGGCTCGATACCGCACGCAGGCTGTCGATCAAGGGGGCACTCCAGATGTCGATGCGGCGCGAGGGCGCACGCGAGCTCAGCCTATCATCCGGCCGGGGCAGGGCAGGCCGGATTGCGTCAGGCGCTGGCGCGCCCGCTTGCGCCGCTGCCGGAAGCGCTCCATGCGCCGATGTCGTCGACCTCGCCGATCAGCGCAAGGCCATGGGCGATCGACAGGAGTTCGCCGCCGCTTTCGATCCGCTCGGCGCCGAAGCGGCTGTCGAAGATCCTGCGCACCGCAGGCACGAAGCTCGTGCCGCCGGTCAGGAAGACCTTGTCGATCGCGTCCGGATGGGTACCTGTCTTCACCAGAACCTCGTCGAGCGCGGCCTCCATCTGTGCGAGATCGGCGGCGATCCAGCTTTCGAAGGCCGACCGCTTGATCAGACGCTTCGAATGCGAGCCAAGCGGCGGAAAGTAAAATTCCACCTCCTCGGCCGTCGACAGCGCCATCTTCGTCGCGGAGACCGCCTGGTAGAGTGGATAGCCCTCGTCATGCTCGATCAGCTCGACGAAGAGCTCCAGCCGCTCCGGATCGAGGCTCGACCGCACGAGCTGCTTGAGATCCTGGAAGTCGCGCAGGGTCTTGAAGATCGACAGCTGGTTCCAGCGGCCGAAATTGGCGTAATAATTGGACGGCACTTCAAGAACCTTGTCGAAGCTCTTGTAGAAGCTGCCCTTGCCAATCTGCGGCGACACGACCTGATCGATGATGCGGAAATCGAACTGGTCGCCGGCGATGCCGACGCCGGAATGGCCCACGGGGACCGCCGAGAGCTTGCCGGCATGGCGCTCGAAACGGATCAGCGAATAGTCGGTGGTACCGCCGCCGAAGTCCGCGACCAGCACCGTGGCGTCGGACGCCAGGCTCTGGGCGAACCAGAAGGCGGCCGCCACGGGTTCGTAGACGAAGTGGGTTTCGGCAAAGCCCAGCCGGGCGAGCGCCGCGCGATAGCGCGACAGCGCCAGCTCCTCGTCAGGGCTAGAGCCCGCGAAGCGGACCGGACGGCCGACAACGATCCGGTCGTAGCGGCTTTCGAGCGTTGCGCCGCCATAGGCTTCCAGCCGACGGATGAACACCTCCATGAGGTCTTCGAACTGGTGCCGGCGGCCGTGGATCAGCGTGCCCTGGAAGAGTGGACTCGCCGCGAAGGTCTTGATCGACTGCAGGAAGCGCGCATCGCCGGGATTGTCGATGAAGGTGCGGATCGCGGCAGCGCCGGCCTCGACTTTCAGCGCCTGCGCGCCGAGCGTCGAATCCTTCATGAAGGACAGGCAGGTCCGCATGCTGTCGGAATGGCCGGCAGAGCTCTCGAAGGCAAGCGAGCGGGTGCCCTCGCCGTCCCTGGTCGCCAGGACGGTATTGGTCGTGCCGAAATCGAGGCCGAGGGCGTTTGCCATGGCGCGCTCCCTGAGAAGAAATCCGAATTGCATTGAAACGGGACGGCGCGTGGCGGCGCGGTCGGGAGGGCGCTCATGGCACAAGCGGCGGCCCGAGGCAAGGGGAGATCGCCGGCGGCGCCTCCTAGCGGAAACGGCCGTCAGCCCAGCGATAGGTGTAGTCGTCGCCATCCCTGTTGTAGACCGTAATCCGCGCAGGCGACCCGTCCTCGATCTTGATATCGTAGGCGAACAGGTCCTGCTTTGGCCCATAGCCCTTGTCGCCCGCGACATGGACGTCCATCGAGCATCCATCGGTCCCGCAATAGCCGTCGATACCCTTCTGGCAGGTGATCGACCAATGGTTGATGAGAAGGTCGGGCCTGCCGTCGCCGGTGAAGTCGCGCTCGATCACGCCGGCGGGATCAATCTTGCCAGGGCCGTCGCAGGAGTCGGTGATCGTCTGATGGACGATCTCTTCGACGGCCTTCGACGCCGCCACTGCCGTGACCGGGAAGGCCGCGGCGAGAACGACTGCAAATCCGATCACCCTGTTCATGATGTGCCCTCCGTCTGGTTTGCGCCACGCTATCGAAACTCGACAGAGTCTCCAACCGCCTTCGGCCGCGGTAAAGGCTGTCGCGTGCAGTCGCCGCGAGGCGTGTTCACGACAATGGGAACGTCCCGCCCGGAACTCGTCGCCTGTCAAGCGGTTATGCCGGCGAAGACCCGTGGCTCCTGTTCAGGATGGAGCGCGGCCGCTCGTCTTCCCCTCTCGTTTCAAAGGAGACCATTGATGCATTCCGTTGCGAAGATCGCATTTTCCGCCTTTCTGGCCGTCGGCACCATCGTGCCTGCCGGCGCCGGTCTTGCCGCGCCGCTCTCCGTCCCGGCCCCGCAAGTCGAAAAGCAGTCCGACGTCCAAAACGCACGCTGGGTTCGCCGTTGCCACAATCGCCGCTGCAGCAAGGTCTGGGTCGGAAAGCGCGACTGGCGGCCGCGCGTCGTGGTGCGTCCGCGTGTGGTGATCAGGCCCGCGCCGCGCGTCGTCGTTCGCCCCGGCGCGCGCGTGGTGGTCCGGCCCGCCGGCAGCCGCCATGTGCGTTGGTGCGAGAACCGCTACCGGACCTATGACCGCGCAACCGATACCTTCGTCGCCAATGGCGGGATTGTGAAGCGCTGCAACTCGCCCTTCCGCTGATAGCGGCGCACGACCGTCGAGACCGCCGGTGATCGCCGGCGGTCTTGCCATTCAGGCGTCGGAGTTCAGCTCCGCCGCGACCACCAGATCACGACGAGGCCCACCAGCGCCAGGAGCGCGCCATAGAGTATCCACTGACTCTGGTTGATCATCGGGCTCGTCGCCGGATAGGGGATGGTTCCGCTGCCCTGGCCCGCCCAGAGCAGGCCGAGCAAGACCAGGATCACGCCTCCTACGAATTTCAGCTGCCGCGTTCCGCCCATCAGTCGTTCCTTTCGCTCGTGTTTCACGCCCTGTCTGCCGACCCTGGGGAGGGCAACGCATTCGCCATCAATATGGGGGCGAATTGGCCTCAGACAAAATCGAATTTGCCGCAGCTTGGCTCGACAAGGCGGTTTCGATTTGCCAATAGTCGTGCCGAAAAACGAGCTTGACAGGGGTCCGGAGAAGAAAATGAGCGATATGGAGCTGCCCGAGCGGGAGAGCATGGAATTCGACGTGGTGATCGTGGGTGCGGGCCCCGCCGGTCTTTCCGCGGCGATCCGGCTCAAGCAGGTCAATCCGGACCTGACCGTGGTGGTGCTCGAAAAGGGTGCCGAGGTCGGCGCGCATATCCTGTCGGGCGCGGTCGTCGATCCCATCGGCATCGACAAGCTGCTGCCGGGCTGGCGCGGCGATGCGAGCCATCCCTTCAAGACCGAAGTGACGGCCGATCACTTCCTGCTGCTCGGTCCCGCAGGCTCGATCCGGCTGCCGAATGTTATGATGCCGCCGCTGATGAATAACCACGGCAACTACATCGTCTCGCTGGGCAATGTCTGTCGCTGGC